>BNJT01000913.1_pt1 | contig 172061 bp, 254 predicted proteins | sample 8540491 | NCBI WGS metagenome assembly BNJT01 (sample SAMD00202455, study PRJDB9452) | human saliva metagenome | host: Homo sapiens
CAGTTATTATCATAGAAATTTACCTGCAATTGAAGAGGAGAAAACCAGATAGATACAGAAACTCAACGAAATATTTCGTTTTATATGATGAGGCGAACCGTTCAACAACTTAACATGACGAGTGCCTGAAGGAAAAACCACTGCCCTTGTCTGGATTTTTCCGGAAGTGGCAAACAACGCTATGCAATCTGATGGCTAGATTTTGGGATGTGAATTCAGGAGATGTGAAGGTTGAAAGCACAAATATAAGGGAATATAAGTACGATGAACTTCGTCAAATTTCAGCTTTGTTTTCCAGGATGTATCTCTTTGATGATACTGTGAGAAATAATATCAAATTTGGGAATCCCACGCGACGGATGAAGAGATGATGGAAATTGCAAAGAAAGCTCAGTGTCATGATTTTATCATGAAGTTACCTCAAGGATATGATACACGATCTTACAGGAAGGAGGCAACTTGTCCGGCGGAGAACGCCAAAGGATTTCCATTGCCAGAGCTATGCTGGAAACGCAGCAAAATTTGTTATTCTGGACGAAGTGACTTCAAGTGTGGACCCTGAAATGAAAAAGCAGTTGTTGATGGCTTTAAAGAGTCTGTTAAAAGACAAAACGACAATTATAATAGTACATAAACTTTCAACTGTAAAGAATGCAGATCGACACTGTCTTTTGAAAAACGGGGTCATATAGAACAGATAGGAACACATGATGCTTGCATCCGAACATGTCTATACAAGGATTTCACCGAAACTAACAGGAAACAATCTGGTAGATGGGAAATTTAAATCAAAAAGGAGCAGTGATGGTAGGATTCATAATGAAAGATTCATACAGATGGGTGCAGACTGATGAGGATACTCTGCAGCATTAGAATCACTATAAATCTCATGCAAGAGCGCATAGATTTTCCTAAGTATTTTGATGTGCTGTGGCAGATGGAGTGATGGCGAAAGAGGGTGGACAAAGCCGGGAGAGAAATAGTAGAATTAACATAGAACACCAGCCAACCTCCATGGCATGTAACCTCTTTGCCATGATTTTCCTTGTGAGGATATTCAAAAAGCCGTGGGATGGAGAATAGTCTCGATTGCAAACTTATCTGGAAGAGCAATTACTGGAGCTATTGGAAATTGCAGAGGCAATTTGCGTGTAGAAGCACTGGAGCACGAAGAACTGCTGCTGAATCCAGACATGCCAATGAAGAGTATTTGTGGTTTGGAGGAATATGATGAGGAAATAGATGCATTGAGATAAGGAAGAGGAGGATGTGTTCCTGGGAAATCTGGTTTTATAGCTTACTATTATTCACATCAGGTGTTTCTGCAGTGCAAGCCGATGCTCTGAGAAGATGGATAAAGGATAAGGCAAGGGTGTTGCGACAAGATATATTAGGCATAGAATTTGATAAATTCCTTTATCTCACTATTCAAGCTTTTTATTTTCAGTTTTACTTTAATTCTCTTACCTAACTGTCTATCTATATTTGATGCATCTTGAAAGAAAAATAGAATTTCTATATTGACAATGCAATATTTTAGATTATACTGTAATGATTAAAGACATCTGGTTAAATGGAAGCCTTTAAATGAAAAGGAGTTTCTATTATGTAAGGAATATGTAGATGATACTTCTGGGTGAAATTAGATCGCTGCGTGGGACATATGATGCAAGATTTATGTCACACGTTAAAAAGAGAAGAGCTATAAGTTTAGGGGCGCCATTTTCTACTTGTAGGTAGTGGTGGTAGAAATCTTGTGGTATTACAAAATAAAAATGAACTCTATTGATTTAGATTATAATCTTGAAATTATAAAACTGATGATTTCCCAAAAACTGCTCATTGTATCAAAGAATGTGCCAGAAAGGCATTTGACAAAAGTTCTGAATAAATATCATTGGCGTAGCTGTAAAGATTCAACTCTCACCATTAACAACAGAAAGGAGATACTTACCAAATAATAAATCAATGCTGTCTTTTCAATGGATGTTTGCATCGTTTACAGTGATACAAAAAGATAATTATCATCGATTGATTCATCAGAAATTGGGAGCACCCATTTCGTGATAAATTACTTTGGAATCAAGAGACCCAACTCCATCAGAACTTAAGAAAAATCTAAATATATATACAAAGGTAAAATGGCAGTGAGTAAGAGAGGAAGAGAAACAAATTGGGAAGTAGATATCTCGATTTCAAATAATCATTCCCATCCTTCTTTTAAATGTTATATCGGAGGGCTGTAAATAATGTATATAATTCAATGCGACAGTGAAACCAAAGTCTATTCTATGAGGATGCTTTGTTGGCATTGATGTTGAACCTCGATTATTAAAATCGTACATATGCATTCAAAGTTATTGGATACATATAATTTAATATAATATATGACACAGGGTAGCAGTTCGGAATGAACTGTCTCTGTTTTATTATTATGGCTTTTAGTGTATTGAGCATGTAAATAGGGCTGTCTCACTTACTATCATAAAGAAAGGGGTGTCAAAATAAAATATAATAAAACAAGACAGCGATGACTAGAGTCGTCGCTGTTGCTTTTTATTGTGAAAGTGGACCTGGCAAAATGTGGGAAATCGCAGCGCAAACATTAACAGGGAAAATATTTACTTATATTAAATGATATAATATTTAACACAGTAAAGGGAAGAGGAACAGGTATTTATAGAAATGAAAATGGAATTTTTGAGAGCAAGACGCAAATGTCGATACTCGGAAATGTAGTTATATATTTCTGCATTAAAACGACAGAGAAACTGTACTGGATAAAATTTGAATTTAAACGAGCAGTAAGGAAAAATTCGTGAAATAGCTCGTGTAGTTCTATGTGAAATGTGAAAAATACAGCATAGAGAAAATACATCCCATCGGAGCGATTTCCCAAATACGCTGGACTACGACAGATGAATTTGAAATGGTGCAAGAGCTGATAGACAGCCTGGAAAACTCGGAGTCAGCGATGATATAATCGGCGTGGAAGACGTGAACTTGTCATATATGAATTTAGAACCATGAAAGGCACTCAGTTATTTCCATGAGAAGATATATCGAAGCTCCAAATTTTTAAAAGGGACTCTGGGAAGGCTGATGGATGACAACGATTATGCTAGATGCGTCTGTGTCTATTAGGGTACATAGGATGCAAACTCGTCGATATCAGGCAGTAGATGGTCGCGATATTTTAATAATTCAGCATACAGCCTTTGAGCGACATTTGATCTCGACAGAGAATCTGTTGAGGCTGCGCAGACAGCTTGGAGCAACGTGAAACTGGATGGAAAATTGAGGGATTCAAATAGCTTAAAGAGGATTTGCATGGATAACGGAAGTTGGTGTAAAAGAGTGTCGAAGCTTACAGAAAAATGTAATGGTATTTTTGGATGCTCCTGGAGAACACCAAAAAGGCAATTGACGACCTCGATTTAAATATACCGATAAGTCCTCTCCAAAATAAATACGTACACTGGAAAGCCAAGCAACTGGGAGAGTTTATAAATTTGATGCAAGACGCTTTATTACAAGACGATAATTGGGGGAGAGAAAGGAACTGATCGAAAAGGAGATAACTTGACGTGAATAGAGCATTTAGAATAGGATTGTCCTTATCGTCATACACACCTGCTGCAATAATGATCTTCTCAACGATATGAAAGAGTTTTCGTTAGAACAAGCTTCGGCATAACTCTTCACACACATGGCCTTTTGGAGTGCATTGACAGGGTTTCTCATACTGAGCTTGCTGACGCTGATATTTTGGGTTGGTAAGAATGACTAGAAATGCCCAAAAACAGGTTAAGTTTCGTACGAGATTTTATGGGATATTAGGAAACAACGATGGCGAGGTTTTGAGTTATTTCACAACATTTGGTAATCCCAATTTTATCTCTGAAGGCTCGATCCAGCGCCACCGATAGTGTATGTAACGGGATGATTATGTGCGTTGGTGGGAATTTATTGTCAGCAAAAGAACAAGGTTTTGCACTTTAATCCATTGCGCTGCTGGCAGGGTACATATATATCTGTGACAGTGCTGATCACATTATAATATCGAGATGCGATAAGTACACAATTAAAAATAAAGGGTTGAAAAGCAGATCTGCCTGGAAGCAGCAATATATATATATAAAGAAACTCTAAACCGTAGATTGAACTGGGACTTTGAGAGTGGATACGATTTGAAATAAGCAGTCACTTGGCATATTATATTTACTGCGTAAAACTCGGAATGATAGTATTTCAGAATTGAATTGTGACTTCTATTTTAGTATAATATAGTATGGAAGTGATTAGAATTTAGTAATAACATTCATGGACGACATATAAATAAAAATGGATTTATTTCTGCTTTCATTTACATAAATTGGGCAAGGGATGGATTTGGTGAGCACACACTGAAGAATTGAGGTAAGGCATATGGAAAGAGATCCGTTTTAAAGAATATCTGAAGGAATCGGAAACCGAATATATATAAATTTACGCATGGATACAGCAATAGGGTTCAGTAGGAAGTGGATGGACTTAAGCCATCCGAATATTTGATTGAAACCGCCGCTACATTGTTAGAAGGTAAAATTACATCTAAGAAGCAAAGGACCCCATAGATAGTTATTATAGAGAAAGAGACCTGTGGAATCGATAGATGAAAAAGATGTGGAGGAGGCTGATAGCTATCTTTTGGTGTATCGCAGAGATCTTTGGGTCCGAAAAGGGATTTTCTATACATACCCGAATGAATATATATCCATTCATAGAAAGTTGTCTGTATGACATTTATTCCAAGCAAGTGGGGTGACAGAGATTACAATCTTTACGAAGAGAGAGTGGGTTCTCAGATGGAGATACGGTGATATACGGCAACGCTCTTGAACTTGATGCGAGCATTGGAGCACGATATGGATCAAGGAAAGGCAAAATCTCAGCCATAGAAACTTATCTATGGATTGAACATTGCCATCACCTTGCACTTTCGTGCAGCAAGATTGTGGCAATACGTTATTCTTTTGGAGTAGGAAACATGCGAGAACAACAATGGCAGTGTATTACATTTATGACGCTTGATTTTCGGCTACAAATGATATTTCTTGCGTGAAAATCTTTTCATGGTATTTTAGAAATGTCTCTAGTCCGTGCCAATTACAATAATTTGCAGGGCATCTCATGAAACGACAGAATATTTGGAGAAATTCTCAGGAAATTTACTTTAAATGAGAAAACAAAATGAGCTAAATAACAGGAACTTCCCATATACAGTAGACGGTGAAAGCAGCCAGTCGGATTTCAATTTTAAATTTGATTATTCCTCAAATCGAACATTATTTTAATGGAATCATTTTACAAATAAGGGAACGTGAGATTCCGGTTGCATGTAATCGTTTAAAAAATTAAAAATCGATATGAATAATATAAAACTCCCTTTCAGCGGACGATAATCCGTTGAGAGGAGTTTAGATTTTCTATTTATTCGCTATCTAATTTTTACTGAAAATCACTTTGTAATTAGACAAATTTAAATCCTAGATTGATAGTTCCTCCATCTCTCACCAGGGAATTTTGAAGAGATTCGAATAAAAAGTATTAGTAGCTCTCGTCTACCTTGGATTCAAGTTCTTCACTGTTTTTGTTATATACCTTAACTTTTTAAATCTCTGAGTTTACCAGTGTATAGGTATTTCAATTTGAGTAAAAGCTGGCATATCCGTTGAAGCTTGCCGGCATCGTAACATCCTTTATTTTAGTATCGCCGTCAAATATTGAAAACCTTTGGCAGGTGTCTGATTGGCAGGATTTTCTCATTCTAGGATTTACTTTTCATATCGAATGAATGAGGTAATCGTTTCACTGCTGTTCTTGATAGAGATGTTTATAGTTTTCAGACCGTTGTTAGTCTTAGCATCTTCTTCGGTAAACTTGCAGCGGCATCAGGAGATGATGTGAGGCCCAGCTTTTTACATTCTTCCCAGCTACCTATGCTTACATTATTTCCGCTTTGTCTTGTAGGCGAAATGTAGATTTTGAAAGATCTAAAGTTTCGCCAACTGTATTCACGCTACATTTTCAGGGTAAAGGCGGAATCTCTGTCATGGAGTTGTCTTCGCCTGTTCGACCTTACACACTGTAGTAACTGTCATTTTCCACGCATCATAGCTATTGCCGACAGGAACTATACGAAGATCGAATTCTCATACCTTTAAGTTCGTTATTGTACGTACCTTCTCTCAAAAGATCGTTGCCGGAATAAATTTCCATCTTTTAACTTTTGATAGCTTTAAAGTCGTAACGGAAGTTTTTTATCGTTTAGACTAATATCCTGTGTTGAATTATCTTCATATGTAACTACGATTTTTGTAGCTGTGCGATATTTGGCACCTTCTGCACCTGTGCGCTGGCAGTGAATATCAACCATAGATCCGGCATTTTTAAAGTGTATCAGGAAGTGTTTACCGACTTCCGGAAGCGTGAACCGATGTTGCGGACTTACGGTTATATCGTATTCATGCAATCTTGTCATATGAAACTTCCTTTGAAGTGCCGTCGCTGAAGTGAATTCTTTATCACTGTACCTGAAAGGTCCAAAGTTGAACCTGTCTCGTCTAGGGTTAGGTTTTTCACGAATTCAAGATAAGATATCTTTCTGTTCCATTCTATCTCTCTTGAATTTCTTTGAACGTTCAACAGCGTTTTTCATAGCGCTTAGCTGGCTTTTTGCAGTTTCAGTCGCAGTGCTGACAGTATCGTACATTTCGCCCTTACGGTCTTAAGCTGTTTTTCAAAACCGTCTATGCTCCCTGTTTTTACAGTAGCCTTGAATATGTTAAATCCTCTGGTTTTTCCATTCAGGGTCTTCCTGGTAAACAACGTTTTTCAGCTTCTGTTATCTTGCTGTCTTAACTGTGATACGAACTACATCAGGACCGTTTGCAGAATAATAAAAGGCTTCGGAACCTGTTCCGTACCACGTACCGTCAGTCAAGACCTTTCTTCCTGAACCGGTGGGGTTAGGATCTCGGCTTCGGGTTCAGGTCATGGCTTCGGCAAACCGGGTTTTGGATTTGGTTTCGGCATTTCAGGTTGAGGCTTTTGGAACACTAGGGTAGGTTTGTGTGTATTACCCGAACCCTCGCGTACTGATGCCCTGGTGCTGTTCTCGTCTTGTTGGAAGCCCTTTTGCCTGTCTTGTTGCTGCCTGTAAGCATTCCCGGATTCTTACCTGAATTGCTTGTTCCTACTTTAGACTTTTTCATTGTCATCGTTGTTGTTAGAATTTGCATCTTGCTTTTCATCCGATTTATCTTATCTGAATCGTTGTTGGAACTGCGATGACGACGCATCTGACGATTTCGTGTCGGAACTTTTCGTTTCACTGCTTGATTAGAGCTAGCCTGTTTATCTGAATTGCTAGAATAGTAAGCGCAAGCCTGGCACCGACAAGAGCAATAGCGATAACAATTGAAATGAGTATTTTCTTCTGCCCATCATGTCACTCCTTACTTATTTGTAACTGATTTATAACTAAAAACTTGTAAATGGAATTCTTAATGTCGAGTAATAGATGAAAACCATTCAAATATAATTAAATAGCTATACAAACATTTCAATTTTTGCAAAGCTAATTCCAGATAATTATATAATAAAAACAGTTATATGGCAAGAAAATCCATCAAAAATATTGTTCTTTTTAGTTAAATTTTGAGAGTATGACTGCACATACAGCGTGTTAACTGAATAATCATTCAAATTTGAACGTGTGATAGAATTTTTGAAAAGCTGAAGAAAATATATATAGCCACGTTGACTTGTGACCAAGTATTACTATGGCTGTTTGAGAAAAGTCGAAACAGAACGATATTTGTGTATTAAGAATTGCAAAAGATAGGAAAAGTCAATTAGATGGTAGTATGTATGCCATTGCTGCAAGATAAAGAAACAGGTAGAGATACGTGAAATAAAGGAAAAGAAGACTGAGAAAGAACATTGACAGAGAATCAGTCGCATACGACAGATTTGACGGAAGTGATCAGTTGGAAAATCTGAATTTAAAATGGTAGAATATTCGTATTAGATGAAAGCGTGAACACTGCAGGAAATGGATGTTTTGAAAATAAAATTTAGATAAGAGGCGATATGATGATTATTAAAATTTAGAGAAATTTTTAAAAAGCCCGGATGAGCTGGCAAATGGAAGAGTTGTTTTACAAGGATGGGTTAGAACTATCAGAAATTCGAATAAATCTGATTTTTGGAAGTCAACGACGGAACTTTTTCAAGTCGGTGTGAAGTTGTTTTACGAAACGGATAAAATCTGATAATTTCGACATTATAGCTAAAAGTCCCATCGCTACGGCACTGCAAATAGAGGAACATTGATTTTGACACCCGATGCAAAGCAACCGTTTGAAATTAAGGCTGAAAGAATTGGAAATTCTTGCGGAGTCAAGTTCCGATTATCCGTTGCAGAGGGCACTCTTGGAATATCTGAGAGAAATTGCCCACCTGCGTCCCAGGAGATACCTTTGCAGCGGTGTTCAGAGTGGAGATCGCTGGTTGCACACGCAATCACAGATTCTCCAAGATAGAGGATTTGTGTACGTTCACACTCCTATTATCACTGGCAGCGATGCGGAAGGTGCGAGAAATGTTCAGAGTAACCACATTAGATATGGAAAAGCCGCCTATGAAAGAGACGGCAAGGTTGACTTCACGCAATTTCTTCGGCAAGGAAGCAGGTTTGACTGTGTCGGGACAGCTGGAAGGTGAAATTTTTCGCATTGGCTCTAGAGATATCTATACCTTCGACCGACCTTTCAGAGCGGGAGAATTTAATACGGCAAGACATGCTTCAGAGTTTTGGATGGCTTGAACCGGAGATGTCATTTTCGTGATTTAGTCGGAAATATGGAAGTTGCAGAAGATATGATAAAATATATCATCAGCTACGCACTGAAAAAGGCTCGAAGAAATGGAGTTTTTCAACAACTTTATAGACAAAGGGCTTCTGGAAAGATTGAATAACATCAAATTCGGATTTCGAAGATCACATATACGGAAGCAGTGGAAATTTTGAAAAATCTGAAGTAGAATTTAGTATCCGTGGAATGGGGGCATAGATCTTCAGACGGAAATATGAAGATATCTGACGGAACAGGCATGTTTAAAAAGACCACTGTTTGTAACGGATTATCCAAAAGGAAAATCAAGCGTTCTACATAGGAGGTTAAACGACGATGATAGAAACCGCAGCAGCATGCGATCTGCTGGCAATGGGAATAGGTGAAATCATGAGGTGGAAGTCAGAGAGAAGAGAGGCTGGAGCATTCTGAAGGAGAGATGAACAGCATGTAGGCATGGAAGAAGAAGATTACTGGTGGTATTTGGAGCTTAGAAAGTACGGCGGTGCGAAACACCTCAGGCTATGGACTGGGCTTTGAGAGAATGGCTCATGTACATTACTGGAATGAGCAATATTACGTGATGTATTACCATTTCCTAGAACATCAAAAATGCGGAGTTTTAAAATGCTGAATACGTTGCCTGCAAAACAAGGGAAAAGGGATTATAATCCTTGAAAAATAAAAAGCGTTATATAATAAAATTAAAAAGGTAACTTGAAGGGTTGCTATTGTTCATCGCGGACATAGGATTGACTTGAAGGATGAAAAGCGAAATCGAAAGATTCCACCGTAGAATTCTACAGCGATAAGAAGGCAAATGGCTGAAAATAAATGTGAAAAATAATGAAAGAAACTATTACAAAATAAATGTGGAAAGGTTATTATAGATGGGGATAAAATAATACAATTTAGAAATATCGTAAAAAGAATTTGACGGCAGGTGGTGCTAAAAGGGAGTAAATTTGGATATTTACGAAAATGAATTCGTGACGCTTTTAGGACTCTAGCGGATGTGGAAAAACCACATTGCTGCGCATTTTTAGGAGGATTTTAGATGTTAATGAAGGACAGATAATTTTCACGGAGGGATATCACGCATACGCCGCCCTTGCTATAAAAGAGAATTGAATACGGTATTTCAAAAATACGCATTATTTCCCCATATGAACGTGGCGGAAAACATAGCCTCAAGTTTAAAAATCCGAAAAATCAGTGACGACGTCATAGAACAGAAAGTAATGAAAAATGCTTAAATTGATCGGTCTCGAGGGGCATGAGAACAAAGATGTAACGAGATTATCGGAGGTCACAGAATAGAGAGTTGCTATCGCAAGGGCGTTGGTGAATGATCAAGGGTTTTGTACTACTGGATGAACCTTTGGGTGCGTTGGATTTGAAACTCAGAAAGAGAGATGCAGTACGAGCTGAAGAGAATTACAACAGGAAGTTGGAATCACATTTATATTCGTAACTCACGATCAGGGAAGAGGCAGTGACATGTCTGACAAAAACTGCAGTGATGAACAGAGGAGAAGTTTATCAGTTGGGAAGCCCACAGGAAATATATAACGAGCCGGAAAAATAAAATACGTGGCGAGCTTTTATAGGGAGAGCAATATAGTGAACGGAATCATGATAGATGATTACAAAGTCAAATTCGATGACAGGAATTTGAGGTGTAGACTTCGGATTCAAGAAGAATGAACCGGTTGACATAGTCATCAGACCTGAAGATATAGATATAGTTGAGAAGGATTCGGGAAAGATGAACGGAGTCGTGGACACAGTTTTCAAAGGCGTGTACTATGACGTCGTAGTTGAGACGGTTCCCCGGTACTAGAGTGACGGTCAATATGCACGTAATCAAAGAGCACGAAGTAACCAGTGATAAAGGCGTGAGAAAATTACCGCCAATGATTTTTACGTGGACGTTGAGGGAGGATGAAGGAGTTAGACGAAAAGGAAATCACTGCAAGGGCAGATGCAGGCTTGGAGCACATGAAACTGATGAGTACATTTAACAGCAAAAGTAGAGTACGATTTGAAGGGTGAAATAGGCACTTATCCGGGTTAGGTTTTACACGCCGTCGGGGACGTGGATTGAAAGGCGAATTACGTTATAGATCAGCTCTGAGGTTGTAAATGAAAAATCCAACGAAGCGGTGAGTGCATTTAACTTTTATAAGACCGTGGAAGAAATCGTCGACTGGTGGCACTGGATACGGATTTGAAAAACTTGGGCAAACGCACAGGATGAAACTGAATGACGAAGAAGCTGGATGGATATATATGTGAGCTATGATTTCAATGTTGATGACCTCAAAGAAGGGGGTGTATAAGTTACATTTTTCCACAGAGGCAGGGAATTTAAAATTAACACGACAGACTTTGTGGAAGAAGGAAAGGAAGTCGGATTGATCATCCTCAGGACATACACGTGATGAGAAAGAGAGCGTTTTGATGAAGAAAGTATCAACTCTTGCAGTTCCATATATCGTATGGGCGTATTGATGTTGGCAATACTGATGATTTTGATACTGTTTTATTCCGCAACAAAAGACGGTAACGGAATTTTCTAAAAGTATCTTTACATTGGAAAATTACATTAGATTTTTCACGGACAAGGATTCTTTTGTTGGTCCTTTTGGAACTCCGTTAAGATTGCCCTTAAAGACCACGATAATATGCATTGTAATCGGATATCCAATTGCGTATTTCATATCGCAGAGCAGTGATAAAGTGAGAAATCTATTAATTTTGCTACAATCTATGCCTCCATGTGGATAAACATGTTGGTCAGAACCTACGCGTGGATTGGAATTTTGTCGGAAGGCGGAATTGCCCAGAAGGGTGTGGGGATATTTGGAATGGGGAGATGCGAAGCTGTTGTATACGGAAGGAGCTGGGTGCTGCTCGGCATGATATATAACTTCATGCACCGTTCATGATATTGCAGATAAATTCCTCGCTGACCAAAATGGACTCGTCGCTGATAGAAGCCAGCATGGATTTGGGAGCTGATGCGAAGAAAACCTTTATGAAAGTGACACTGCCGTTGTCCATGCCCGGAGTTATAAGTGGAATTTCTCTTGTAGTCCTGCCTTTGTATCAGTTCTTTTTCATTCCGAAAATGTTAGGTGGAGGAAGGTCTAATAGGAAATGCCATTGAAAATCAATTTATAACCGTGGGAGAATGGCTCGTTTGAAGTGCGATTTCAGATCATATGGCTATAATTATGATGTTGAGCATCTATGCTGTCAGGGCTATGGAAAGAGAAACTAGAAAGGGGAGTAGATGAAGAGAAATAAAGGCTCTTTTGGAAAAACTGCAGGAGCAATTCTCATGTATTTGCCTATCATATATGTTGTCATATTCTCTTTCAACTCTTCCAAATCATTGACTCATTTCACGGATTCAGCGTAGAATGGTACAGGAAGATGGTGGAAAACATGACATGATGATTGCCTTTACACTACGATAGGTGTTGCTCTGCTGGCGACGGCAGTTTCTCACCGTGATAGCGCACAATAAGCGCCATAGGAATTTCTGAACCGGAAAAATTGTGAAGAGGCTCATAGGGTCAGCTCAATGATCTTCCCATAATGAATCCTGAAATAGTATGGCTATCGGGCTGATGATGCTGTTCATAACATTTAGAATTGAAAAAGGGTTTGATCACCATGATAATCGCTTATAACTTGCATTCCATACGTCATGTTAAGCATAATGCCTAAAATTGAAGTCGCTGGATGGGAACTTGGCAGATGCGGCGATGGATTTGGGAGCACACCGTGGCAAGCGTTGATAAAAGTCATCGTTCCTCAGATAAAACCGGGAAGAAGTTGCAGGTGCTCTGATAGCGTTTACGATGTCCATTGATGATTTTGTAATATCTTATTTTGTCACAGGCAGAGGAATAAAAACTTGAGCATAATGGTTTACACCATGAGCAAGAGGTTGAATCTCGAGCATAAATGCGATATCTACGTTGATAGTCGTCGTTCATAGGCATCATGTTGGTTATAATCAACGCCGTGCCTATGGTGAAAAAGCAAGCTGAACAAAAATAGGATACTTTAAACAGGAACAGGAAGGTTGCGAAGAGAATCGCTTTTGGGATGTCAGCTGTTTTGATATTGTCCAGATATTCGGAGGAAAGTATCTGTTCACCACAGAAGGAAAGTACAGGGGAAAAACTTTGCACGTGTACAACTGGGGAGAATATATGGCACCTGTGTAATATCAGCATTTGAAAAGAAAACAGGAGCAAAGGTTGTAATGGACAATTTCTGATTCAAATGAACAGATGTATATAAGGGTTGCAAATGGAGAAAGTTACGACATTCTGGTACCCAGCGACTACATGATAGAGAGGCTGAAAAAGAGGTAAACTGAGAAAAATTGAATAAGAAGAAGTTGACTGCCATACAAGATTTGTACAGCGGTGTTGATCTGCTACACGACAGGGAATAACAACGACTATTCGGTGCCGTATCTAAGGAATGTGGGGATAGTGTGTACAAGAAGAAGAAAGTCAAGAAGAAGATATAAAACAAGGATTGTATATTTCAAAAATAAAAGTACAAAGGCAGAACTTATCTGTATGACTCCGAGAGATTCTTTTATGATGGCTCTGAAGGATGAGGATATTCGATGAACACCAGAGACAGAGAGAAATAAACGAGGCTTACAGATGGCTTTTGAGGTTGTTGAAAACACGAAAACCGGAGATGGTTACAGATGAGATAATAGATAATATGGCGCAGGGGAGAAGAGATATAGCGGTAATGTACTCGAGATGCGGCTACGTCATGAAGGAGAATAAAGATATGGCGTTTTGGTTGCCAAAAGCGGGTACCAACGTGGTCCGATGCTATGGTCATTCCTAAAAACGCTAAAGAAGTGGATCTGCACAGACTGAATTTATAAACTGAAACCCAGTCGTGACATCGACATAAAACCAGAATACGTGGGTTACAGTTCACTCAACGACAGCGTGATCTGATGAGATGAGAAATGATAAAAACGCCTATGGCGATATATGCTATACACTCCAAGAGTGAAATATCCGAAAGGATGAAGTGTTTGCATTTGATGAGATTAACAAAATTATATCGAATCTCTGGAGCAGTTAAGATATACGCATCGACGAAAAGATAGGAGATAAAAATTGAGAATCGTGTTGTTAAACTCAGGATAATCGGACGTTGAATAAAAATGCGAAAAATGAAATTGAGATAAAAACTCTTTTGCCATTATCTCTGTATATATGTTAAAATATAGATGTTCTATTTGCATTTATATAGAAAAATTAGTTATTTTTACAAAGGAGACTTTTATGAAAAGTATTTTGAATTCGTGGAATAAAATCGGTCTTGTTCCACAAATCATCCTCGGACTGATCGTGGGAATTTTGCAGGAATGTTATTTCCTCAAAGTTAGCCTTAGTATCAGTGCAAGTAGCATAGTTGTTTGTAGGTGCGTTAAAAGGCAGGTGGCACCTATATTGGTATCATCTGGTTATGTCTGCCATCGCTCAACACTAGGCAGTAAAAACAAATATGAAGAAAATCGTTGTGCTGTACTTAGTTGGACATTTTAGCAGCATCTGTAGTTGCAGTAATGGCGAGCTTCATATTTAAAATTCAACTTTATACTGCTACAAGCTGGGCAGCAATCAAACAAAGCCACCGGGAGGTATCATACGCATTTCTAACACTTCTCGGAAAACGTGGTGGACAATCCCATAAAGGCACTAGCAACAGGGAATTACATTGGAATTTTAGCTGCAGCGATAATATTGGGAGGAAAGCCCTGAGGCATTCGTAAAAAAGAGACTAAAAAGTTTGATTGCGGATTTGTCGGAAGCGGTAGTCACAAGTTAGTCAGATGGTAATTAAAATGGCTCCGTTGTGCGTTTTGGAGCTTAGTATTCAATACAGTTGCTGACAAACTGCATGGAAGGAATGAAAAAATACGTTCATATAAATTTCTTGTTGGTTGCACTCATGTCGAAGCTGTAGCTGTAGTAAATCCGATTATAGTATTCTTTGTGACGAGAAAATCCATATCCTCTAGTGCTCACTAGATATGAGAAAGAATCTGGAATATATGCTTTCTTCACAAGAAGCTCAGCGGCAAATATTCCGTGAATATGGGGGCTTTGTGAGAGATTGGGATTAGATATGATACTTATTCGATTTCAATTCCTCTGGGCGCTACTGATAAACATGGGTGGAGCGGCTTATAACTATCGCTATACTGAGTTTAGCTGCGACTCACACTCAGGGCATTTGTGGATATTCCGACGGCGTTAATTCTTGGCGCTGCTCTCTGCGATATGTACATGCGGAGCTCTGTAGCAGGGGGCCTCTGTTGTTGATACCGTTGGCTTGCAGTTTATTTGGAATTCCTGACTCAATCGCATATCAGGTAGCAGGGTAGGATTTATAGGGGTAATTCAAGACTTTGCAAACAGCCTTAAACTCTTCAACAGACGTATTGTTTACAGCAGCGCATGAACTCGGTGAGAGAAGAAAAGTCCGAAACTGCGAAAAATGTTTGAAGAAGATGATGACCATGATGAAGAAGATGTGAGGAAGAATTCGATGGAGCGTGAGGAGGTTGCAGGAATGGAAGAAATAAAAGAAGACGAAACTCAAAAATTGATGTTGAATAGAATGAATACATGTAGAAAACGAAAAGAGTCGGCTGTAAAAACAACACTGACTCTTTTCATATGCCATAGATGGGAACCTAGAAACGCTTGCGATTATCAGGTGTTCCCATCTTTATATCTTTGAATTGACTCCAAAATGAGGCAAAGAGTGTAAAAGTAAATTTTAATAGCATATCTGTGAGTTGGAAATTCGCAGGATAATCGGCACACTGCACTTTCAGAGAAATTGAATTAGAGGTAACATCGAGCCATGGCTGCGAGGATGAATCTCCGTGGAGAAACCGCTTCTTTCAAAGCTGTTCCGATTCAATATCAGTTTCTGTGGTTGACTGTCTGAGTAAATGGCATCATTCATTTGAATTCTAAAATATAACATATGCGTTATATCACGCTAGCAATGACCGCTGAGAATGAGACTCTCTCACGTGTACACACCTCTGGATAGGAGACATCCGGAAACTTTGCAATGCCTTTATCCTCTAAAGTAACCCCTTTGACTTCGATAGTAACTTTCTGGCATGCAATCATCTTCCACGTAAAAGTCAAAACGCGAATTCCCAAAAGTTCGCCCACGTTGGACCACGGATGGATTCACATGAGTTTTGCAGAGAACCGTGCAACGTACAGCCTCTTCTATCACTTTGTTGAGTGACTGTCCATATCATTGATCAAAATTTTATCATCCTGACGACTGCATGGTCGCTTCTCACAAAGGTTTTCCCATAGATATCAGGGAAAATCTCAGTTTTCTATTCCCTATATTGTTGCGAAAATCTTGCAAAATACTTTTGCGCTGGAATCAGTAATTTCCTTGCAACGTCTCCTGTATTTTTACGTGGACTGTTTCTCCACGTTGCTAAATTGAGCTCTTGCAACAAATCTGTTGGGTCTTGCAAATGGATGTGCCCTCTGAGCAGTGTCGTCGTAATGCATAATCATTCTCATATGGCATGAGCATTATAATACATGCGGGATGTGTGGATCACGAAATTGGACACTGACCGTTGTCGGCCTCTTTGACAGTATAAGAGTTAGAATGATGTGTCACGACGTTTGCAGTGGCACGATTACAAGGTAGGCATGTGTGTGTCACGTGAGTTGCGGACGAAAATTTCATGTTAAAATTCCCAAAACTAGATACTTAGTGCACGATTTAAAATAACTCATATCGTGAAAATAAGCGACATAAAGAGGATGCAAAGTGGAAAGGAGGTGTGAGATAAAAGGAGCGTAAAGCGAAGAGATGGGGAGAAATAATGTCTTTGAAAAGTGAGCAAGTGGGTGAAGAGTGGGTGGAAAGTGATAAGCGAATGCGTTGATTTAAATGGATCAAGTCAATCCTAGACTGCGGATTGTTGCATGACGGTGATATAGTAGAGATCGGTAACCGGACGTTGCGTCGGACATCAGGTCGAGAGGAGGTTTTGCACGTATGTTTATGGAGACTTATGAAAGCTCAATGGATTCGAGAGAACAGAGATGATGGTCCTCGCTAAATTTAGGGAGAGAACTGGGCTATAAAGAATCGTTTTGACACTTGGGAGCATTGATGATTGCATATATCTGTATCCTAAGCTGGAATGGGAAAAACTTAAGTGAGATGTTTGCAGGTGTTGCCTTGCCGAAGCGACGGATGCAAATGCCAGACAGTTCGCGATGAGAGTGATATGTAAAACGCAGAAAGAGTGTGAAATGGATAGACAAGGTAGTAGAATTACCATTCCGCAGACGTTGAGAGGAAAAGGTAGGTATAGAAAAGAAATTGACTACTCACAGGATATATCTCGACAAATTGAAATATGGAGCAGAGAGGGTATGCGATGAAAAGCCGGAGGGAGGACAATATAATGACCAATCTGAAATAAGCGGAGAAAATGGTGGATTATGGAATTTAAACACAGGAAACGAGGTGACAAGTTAGATGAAGTGAAGTTCAAGGGCTGAATATAAACATGACGGAGGATCTACGTGGATGGAACCTTAGGAGAGTGGCGGACACAGCGAGGAAATTTGCAAACTGGATAAAAGCGGTCTCCTTGGTAGAGTTGGCTGCAGGAGACGAAGGATGCGTTGGTTGCATCTGACAAAAGAGGTAGAAGAAAGTACGGTTGCAGGAAGATATTTCATTCAAGAGTGTATTCGGAAATAAAGAACGTTTTAAAAGACGTAAAACTACTCAGGTGCTGGGATGGGGCAATACTTGACTTAGGTGTTTCATCGTTTCAGCTTGATAATGCTCAAAGAGGATTTTCTACATGAGTAAATGCACCTGGATATGAGGATAACCAAGACTGACTATTCGATAGCAGATGATTGGTACATGTTCTGAAAAAGAGCTTTGAGAGTTATCGCAAACATACGAGAAAGATGGCATAGCAGAATAGCCGAGTTCATAGTAAAAGAGAGAAAAAAGAAGATACAGACTACGGAGCAGCTGGGTAGATGTAACTCGGCGGCAGTTCCCGCTAAAAGCACGACGAGGGGACCCTCATCCGGCGAAGAGAACTTTTCAAGCCATAAGAATTGGGAGTGAACGAAGAACTTTCACGACGAGCTGTTGGAGAGTTTTGGAAGTAAATCGGAGGGCGGTCGATTCTGCGATAAGTTTCGCACAGTTTGGAAGACAGAATTGTGAAGGAAAACCTCAACGAAAAATCGAATCTGTGTACATGTCCAAAGGAATTTGATATGCGTGCGGAAAAGGTAGCGGAGATAAAAGAAATACCTGAAAACCTATGACACCTTTCCCTGAGAAGAACTGGAAAACAATCCAGATCGAGGAGCAGTAAAGTTGGAGAATGTATTGAGAGAATTTTAGGTTAGATCAGACAGTTAGGTGCGGGTAGTGGCAAGCGAGAGGAAGAAATATTAGCAGAAAAACTTAGTAATGTACAGCCGGTTCCAAAAGAGAACACAGGTGTATATACTGGAAAAGAAGAGCAAACAACAAACTCTATCAAATGGAGAGAGAAAACTGGCTTTTTGCGCAGTAATGGCAATAGCGGTTTTGTTGATTGTCATAGCTTGACTGCAGTAGTTGCAACTACCGCTTACGGAAACCAACAGTACTGAGGCGGAAGAATAAAAGAACTGAGAAACGAAACTACAGAATTTAAAAGTTTCCATACAGGAACACGGTAGTAGAAGTCAAATTGAAAAAGGAGGCTTGCAGAAAATTGGGAATAGTTTATCGACTGGTTCGCAGTTTGTAAAAATAGAAAGCACAACAAAAGACGGACTTTCAAACAAGTTGGAAAGAGAAGCTCAAATAGAATATCAGTTGACATCAAATTTGATACTGTCCAACTTTCTATATATAACTGCGAAAACAAATATAGAGAGATTAGCAGGATTTACAATTGAGGGGAGTGAGGTATGAGGAGGTCAGGGGAACAGCATCAGTCAATTGAGAATAGTGATAGCCTTTTGGCATATTCGGAGTGTGTTGTTACTGCTCTTTCCTTAGATTGGGATAGTGTTCAAATAGTAAAGGGAGAAGAGTATCTAAAAGAGTGCTGAACATCTCAGAAAAAGGACCAAGTGTTAAAGCCAAATCGTGGAAAAATTTTAGATAGAAACGGGGAAGAGTTAGCTCGTGAACGTGGATTCTTATACGGTTTGGGCATCCAAGGACGGCATGGATAAGATAAGGGGAAACCAAGACCAGAAAAGAAAAAGCTGAGGATAAGAAGAAAACCAGAGAAGAGCTTTATGATGACAATGTGAATACCCTGGCAAAGCTAATTGATAAAAACCTGATGAAATTAGTGAATGAAAATAAACGGAAAATTGTGAAGATAGCTCAAAAATTTAAAAAGAAAAAGAAGAGATTAAGAAAATGGAATACTGGTGATTTCGGTTGAAAATGAAGCTAGAAGGTACTATCCTAGGGAGATTTTCTATCGCATACCCCCTCGGAAGTACAAGAGAAGGTAATTCAGGACTTTCGGGAGTAGAGCTGGAACACAATAACTATCTTTCAGGAGTGCAGGAAGATGGCTTAAGAACACCGATGCGAAGGAAACCCGCTCGCTCTGGTGAAGAAAAATACTATAGACCTGAAGACGGAAACGATGTTACCTAACTATAGATCAAATGGTAATTCAGACATATACGGAGCAGAGCGTTAGAGAAGCGAAAGAAAAACAAAGCCAAAAAGGGCGAGCTGTAGTAACTATGGATACGAAGACGGAGAAATTTTATCCATGGCATCATATCCCAGCTTCGATCCGAACAACTAAAAGAGCCTTTAGATAGTGAGGAGAAGAAGAATTTGACAAAAATGAGCAACGGTGAAAAAGATAAAGTACTTGAATGAAATGTGGAGAAACTGTTGCTGAGCAATGTCTATGAACCCGGATCAACAGCGAAATTGGTAACTGCCGCCGCTTGCCTGGAGGAGGGAATAACAAACAAAGACGATACTTTCAAGTGCGTGGATACCATACCGTATCGGGAAATTAAAGCAAGTGCTGGAGCTTTGATAAAACCGCACGGGAAGCAGAATTTGTATCAAGGTGTGGAATCATGCAACCCTGTTTTCATGCAGCTGGCGCTGAGATTGGGAAAGGAAAAATTTTACAGATATTTGGATTTGTTCGGATTGACCGAAAAGACAGGAATAGATTTCCCGGGAGAAGCTAACCTGATTTTGTTGAAGGAAAATGCAAGACCTTTAGATCTCGCCATAATGGGATTCGGTCAAACCAATCGCTGTGACGCCGGTTCAGCTTGTAACGGCTATTTCAGCCATGGGCAACGACGGAAAGCTGATGCAACCTCATATTTTGAAAAAGTTACAGATAAATCCGGAAATGTCATAAGAGAAACGAAACCGGTGGTGGTGAGACAGGCGATATCCAAAGAAACCGCAGCTGAAATGCGTACGATAATGCAGCACGTAGTGGATAACTCCACAGGAAAGAAAGCTAAAAATCGCAGGATATAAAGTAGGGTGGGAAAACGGGTACATCTCAAGTTCCGGCTGAAAAAGGAGGATATACCGATGATGTAATAGCGTCTTTTGTGGGAATGGTGCCTATGGAAAAACCCGAGATTTACAATTTTGTACATAATTGACAGTCCGACGGCAGGCGCACATGGTGGAGAAATTGCGGCACCGGCATCTAGCGAACTTTGGAGAAAGTGTTAAAATATAAAAGATATAAAACCTAACTACACGGAAGAGGAGAAGAAGAATAAAGACGATGAGACTGTTGAAGTTCCGGATGTAAAAGGTTTAAAACTCAGCAATGCCAAAAAGAAAATCGACAAAGCAGGGTTGAAGTATAAGATAATTCCGGCTTTGGACAAGGAGAAGGATTTCATAATCAGAGAGCAATACCCGTCAGCGGGAGGCAGAGTTAACAAAAATGGAGTAATATATCTCTACAGAGAGTGATTTTATAGGGGATAAGATGATTAGAACTACGGTGAATGAAATTGTGAATACCATCGGTGGAACTGTGATATGCGGAAGCGGTGAAACGAGTTTTTCGCAGGTGTATCAAGACTCACGACTGATAGAGTGCGAAGGAATCTTTTTGCTATCAGGGAGACGGTTCGACGGACATGACTTCGTTGAAAGCGCTGTAGAAAAAGGCGCGGTTGCAGTTGTTGTCGAAAAGGATTTTTGTAAGAAATCGAGGTATTTCTTTTTAGACTCGCTCGGAGACAGGGCAACAGTAATAGAGGTTGATAATACCGTAAAAGCACTGCAACTGATGGCAAAGGATTATGTGGAAAAATAAGGCCTGTCGTTGTAGGGGTGACAGGAAGCACCGGAAAGACAACCACTAGAGATATGATTTACAGCATATGCAGCGAGAAGTTTAAGACTATAAAAATCCTAAAAATTACAATTCAAATGTGGGCGTACCGTTGACGGTTTTCCAATTGGAAGAGGATACTCGAGTTGCGGTCATTGAGATGGGCACCGATCACAGAGGGGAGATATTCGAAATCGCTGATATAGTCAGACCGAACGTAGCTGTGATAACCAATATAGGATTATCTCATATGGAACATTTCAAAACGCAAAAAGAGATATTCCTGGAAAAAGATGGATATAACTGCCTTCATGAGAGAAGGAGATTGTCTCATAGCACTTGATGACGGAAAATTTTTCCCTGATGACCTCAAGTCTTATTCGTCGGCATATCGCAGCAATCTGATTTTAACAGCGTTGATCGGCGATAAAAACAGGGATAACTTTAAGCTGGAAAGTATTTCTGAGACTGATTACGGAATAGAAGTGATAATGGGGTTCAGAGATAAAGGAGGAATTAAGCAGGAAAAAAATTCAGCATACCTTTGAAGGGAAAAACATAACGGTGAAAATGCGGCGCTTGCAATAGCTGTAGCGGAAATGCTTGGAATAGATAGAGATTTGATAAAATCAGGACTTGCAAAGGTTGAAATAACGGGAAATAGGCTGGAGATGACTCGGTCGAAAGATATTCTGATAATTGATGATTCGTATAACGCTAGTCCCGATTCCGTGAAAGCAGCTGTAGATGTTTTGCACAGCTATCGTAACAATCGAAGGATTGCGGTACTGGGAGATATGTATGAGCTGGGAAAAGAAACTGAAAAATTTCACAGAGAAGTTGGAGAATACACAAGAGAAAGAGTAGATAAACTCTTTTTCTGTAGGAGAGTTAGGTAAATTTATAGACGAAGACAACAATTTTCAATCGATTAAAAATTGTCGGAATTTTTGAAAAAGGGAGCTCAAAGCAGGAGATGTTGTCTTGTTTAAAAGCATCCAGAGGAATGTCATTGACATTTTGGTCAAGGATATTAAAGAGTGGTTAGGAGAATAGTTATATGTATGCGTTAAGCAATGGTTCATGGACAGTGGTATTGGGATTTTTATTGGCGTTTATATTTACAAAAAGCTATACCCATAATCCAAAAGGAAACAATTGGGTCAAAAACATAAGAGAAGAAGGGCCTAAATCCCATCAAAAAGAAGAGCGGTACTCCGTCAATGGGAGGCATAGCAATCATACTGGCTGTTGTTATAGCAAGTTTTGTGGGAGGTTATAGTCAAGGAAATACGCTGAACGTGGTGGTTGCTATAAGCGGATTTGTAGCATTTGGAATAATCGGATTTTTAGACGATTATTTAAAAAGTGATAAAAACAGAATGAAGGATTGAAACCGTATCAAAAATTTGGATTGCAGCTGTTATTTGCAATTTGTTTCGCAGTATATATGGCAAAATTTTCCGGACTCGGTACTGACGTGTACATACCTTTTGCAAAGATATACGTTGACTTTGGGGTATTGTATATTCCTTTTGTAGTATTCACTATGCTCGCCATGACTAACGGAGTGAATTTGACGGACGGATTGGACGGTCTTGCCGGCGGGGTCACATTTATAGTCTGTATGTATATGGGATATATTGCAGGGAATATGCATAATATATCGAGTGAAGTTTTTAAGCTCTTAGCAGGAGCATGCTTAGGGTTCTTGGTTTTTAATAAAAATCCTGCTAAAATATTCATGGAGACACAGGTTCCCTTGCTATAGGCGGTGGGATTACAGTAGCGGCATTTATGATAAAAAAATGGAATTTTTATTGCCTATAATCGGTATAGTATATGTGCTGGAAACTTTGTCAGTGGTATTGCAAAGTGGGCTATTTCAAATTGACAGGAGGAAAAGATTGTTCAGAATGGCACCTTTGCATCATCACTTTGAGGAAAGCGGGATGAAGGAAGTAAATGTTGTATACGTGCTGTGGTTCATAACTATCATAGCGGCATTGATAGGAAGATTCCTCGCGTAGTTCCAGATTTAAGGAGATATTATGAAAGATAGAAATTGGTACAAAGATAAAAAATATTTTAGTTGTCGGATGGGCAGATCGGGAGTAGCAACTCTGGAAGTGCTTCACCAATTGGGTAGCAAAAGTATTTATACAAGATGAAAAACGTTTGATAAGCTCTCTGAAGATGTAAAGAGTCAGATTGAAGGAAAATACGAGAAGGGTATTTCGGAGAAGAAATTCAGAATTTGGAAGAATTTGATTTGACTGGTCGTCAGTCCGGGCGTTCCCATGGATAACCCGATTATTCAAAAATTAGATGATAAAGGCATTTCGGTGATAGGAGAACTGGAGCTGGCATATCGACTGGCAGACGGTAAATTCATAGGTATAACCGGGACCAACGGTAAAACTACGACAACTACTTTAGTCGGAGAAATATTTAAGAAGGTTAAGGAAGATGTCAGAGTTGCTGGAAATATCGGTTCGCCTGTTATCAAAGAAGTGTTGAGCGGAGATGAAAACACGATTTACGTTACAGAGATCAGCAGTTTTCAGCTGGAGAGCATAGATGAGTTCAGACCATACGTGTCGGCTATTTTTAAACCTGACAGAAGACCACATGGATAGAGCATAAAAACCATGAGTGGATATGGAGAAGCGAAGGCGAAGATCACTAAGAATCAAGAAGATGAGGATTATATAGTCGTCAACTTTGATGATAAAAATGCATTGGGTCTTGTGAAGAGGACCAGAGCGACTATGGTTCCTTTCAGCCGAGAAGGCGACTTAAAAGTCTCAAGCGTTTTTGTAAAAATCAACGATGGAAGAGAAGAGATAACGATAAAGGACGAAGATGGAAATGCCATCACGGTTTGTAACATCGATGAAGTTAAAATCCTGGAAATCACAATTTGGAAAAACGCTTTAGCCGCGACGGCAATAGCCTATTTTGGAGGAATCGGAGCTGATATTATAGCCGATGTTTTGAGAGAATTCGACGGCGTTGAGCACAGGTTGGAACTGGTAGATGAAATAGACGGCATAAAATTTGTAAAACGACTCCAAGGAACTAACCTGGATGCGGCTATAAAAAGCCATAGAAGCCATGCAAAAGGAGCCGATAATCTTAATCGCGGGAGGATATGATAAGAATTCAAAGTTCGATACATTTGTGGAAAGCTTTGGAGATAAAGTAAAAAGCGTCCTGCTAATGGGAGCAACAGCTACGAAATTAAAAGCGGAAGTTGAAAAGAAAGGATATTCGAGCGTGATACTAAAGGATATGGAAACGTGTGTGAAAGAGGCATACAGAATAGCGGGAAAGCGGTTATACTGTTCTTCTGTCACCTGCATGTGCAAGTTGGGATATGTATAACAGCTTTGAAGAAAGAGGGAAAGATTTTAAAAATTGCGTAAGGGAACTGAGAAAGTAAAAAGCAGGAAAAGAAGTGCTAAGCCGAAAGAGCATAGTACTGTGACGGAAATTTTGAGAAAAATAAAATAAAGGGGAGAAAACACAGAATAGCTTCCAAGATTTCAGAAGTGTGAGTGCAGTTAAGGCGATAAATGTTCCGAGGACGGATTTCGGAATAATGATTATGACTGTAATACTTTTGGTTCTGGGTGTTTTTGATGGTTTTCAGTGCGTCTTATTATTCGAGTTGTCCAAAGGTAGATCGCCCCTACGGATTTTGATAAAAATGCGGGATTGTCTACAGTTGGAGCCCTGATTATGATAGGAGTATCGTATGTGGATTACAGAGTTTATAAAAAGATATTCGAAATTGATAATGTTGGTGAGCATAGGACTTTTGGCATTGGTGTTTACACCGTTTGGGATAACCATAAACAATGCTAGGAGATGGATAAACTCGGAATAACCATTATGCCGGGAGAAATCGCAAAAGTTGCGGGAATAATTTTCGTTTCAGCAATATTGTCGAAAAAGGATTGGATGTGAATTCGCCGAAGAGATCGTTGTTGCTCTATCGGGATAGTCATAGCTATATATGTGTGGATGATAATGAAACAACCCAACATGTCGACTGCCATGACAATAGTTTTTATAATCGGTGCGATAACCTTCATAGCGGGATTGAACAAAATCTATTTCATCGGTGCCATAGGCATAGGTGCGACGGGAGCTGCAGCGTTAATTCTCAGCGGAGGGTATAGAGTTGCGAGAGTTATGACGTTTCTTGATCCGTTCAAAGATCCCACAGGTGAATCTACACAGGTGGTAGCTTCTCTGCTGGCTCTAGGCTCGGGAGGCATACTGGGAAAAGGGTCCGGGAGGAAGCATACAAAAGGCACTGTACTTACCCGAACCGCAGACGGATTTTATACTGGCTATAATCGGTGAAGAACTGGGATTTGTAGGCATTGTTGCCATGGTAGGAGTGTTTACGATTTTTAATATGGAGAGGCTTGAGAGTAGCTTTGAGAGCTCAGGACAGGTTCGGAAATGTTAATGGCATCCGGAATGAAGTTATGATGATAGGAATTCAAGTGTTGCTGAACATTGCCATAGTTACGTCGTCCATGCCCGCTACAGGTGTGGCGTTACCGTTTGTCAGCTATGGTGGAAAATGCGACGTGGGTGTACGTGCAGCGGTCGGTATCTTGTTGAATATCGCGAGACATCTGAAAAACCGATTGCAAAACGGCAATATATAGGAGATGACAGTTGATATCAAATATGTGCAGATATATATGTGAAAAAGTATTTTTACAATAGTTACGTTATATAATGTGAATTGAGGTATTTTTTATGAGAGTCATTATGACAGGTGGCGGAACAGGAGGACACATTTATCCTGCAATTGCCATAGCTGATAGAATTAAAAGAGAGAAATAACAACGGAGAAATTCTTTGTGGGAACAAAGAGGGGATTGAAAAAGGAAATTGTTCCTAAACACGGATACGATATTAATTCATCACGGTAAGCGGGATAAACAGAAGCAATCCCATAAAGAATTTTAAAGTCGTCAAGGATTATATGAAGGGCAAAAGAAGCTAAAAATCATCGAAGAATTTGAGCCTCGATTTAGTCATAGCACAGGAGGTTACGTCTGCGGACCGGTTATAAAAATGGCTTCAAAGATGGGGATTAAGTGCTATGTTCACGAGCAAAAATGCCATACCGGGAATGACTGAATAAAAATGCTTGAAAAAGTTGTGGAAAATGTTTTTGGGCTTTGAGGAAGCAGGAAAGTTTTTTAAACAGAAAGAAAAGCACATTCTAGCGGGAAATCCTGTCAGAGATGAGTTTTTCAAAGCGAGAAAAGATGTTGCCAGAGAAACTTTAGGAATTTCTCCGATGATTTTGTCGTGCCGTCATTTTGCGGCAGTCAAAGGGCCGCAAAACTCAACAAGGCTATGATGACGGTTGTGGAAGAATACAACGGCAGAGATGATGTCAAAGTATTTTTTCGAACGGGAAAAAGATATTATGAACCCTATAGTAAACGAGCTTTGCGGAAATGGGAGTCGACGTACAGAACAACATAAAGATAATGCCATACATAGATAATATGCAAAAATTACATAGCAGCAGCCGACTTGGTAATCTCGCGAAGCGGGAGCGTTGACTGTGTCTGAAATAGCAGTATGCGGAACCCTTCAATATTGATTCCGTCTCCAAATGTGGCGGGCAACCACCAGATGTTCAACGCACAAGCGGTTGCCGGTAAAGGAGGGCTGTTTTACTTGAGGAAAAAGGATTTGAGCGGAGAAAAATTGGTAGATGAGATAAAGAGATTGGAAAAAGATGAAAAACTGTTGAATGAAATGGCAAAGAATGCGAGACTTTAGTGCACCTCTTTGATGCGTCAGATATAATATATTATGTGATTTTAAATAGGTAACAGATATGTTTGGCAGAAAGAAGAAAAGAAATTATTTCAAGAAATGAGAAAAACTGCTGAATTTGACAGTATGAGAGATATGGATGACGATGAGGTAGGATCAGTTTACGGTAACAGTGGAGACGGATCGTCGGAAATGGGTGAATATCAGGGTGACAAGCACGACTGTTTTCGATGAGTATCAGGTTGCAGGTGAGGAGAACTGCAGAGAAAGCTACGATGAAAAGAGACTTATGATTTCGATGTAATATCCGTTTTTTCTCAAATGTCGATCAGCAGATGTCGGAAGATAGAATCGATGAAGACTTTGAAGAAAATCAAGCATGGGAGAAGTGCAAAAACGGTAAGAGAAAAAGGATGAAGAGAATTTCGTCGCTGCGATTTTTTCATCGCTATTATAGCAGGCGTTGCAGTTTACGTCAGTGAGGGTTACCCTATTTCAAAATTAGAGAGATAACGATTAGCGGAAATAAACAGATATCAAAAAGAAACCGTATTTAAAGAGAGTGGAATGAAAACGGGAGGAAGCATTTTCTTTATAAACAAGAGTCAGATAAAAGGCGAAGATGAGGGAAAATCCATACTATAAAGATATTGACATAGACAGAGTTTTTCCGTCTAAGGTAAATATAACAATCACTGAAAAGACGCGAGAAAGCTGTATTGCCATATGGTGAGAAATATGTGGTTTTGGATGATGACGGTACTGTGTTGAGATTGAGTAAGACGAGACCTAGAGTAACCGAAATAAGAAATGCCATAATTAAAAACATGGATAAAGGCGAAATTGTTGAGATTAAAGACAAGGAAGTGTTTTCGAAAAAGCCTTGATGTCATCAAGGAAAATGGAAAAGAGCGATCTGTTTTTCAGCAGCATATCCATAGAGAAAGAAGACATAGAGTGCAACGTCTACGGAACATTATATGTCAGAGGAAATTATGATCGATTCATGAAAAACTTGAAGAACGGAGAACTTAAAAAGCGTGTTGGTCGATGTGTATAATAGAAAACATCAAGAGAGGTACTGTGAATGTGACGAAGGAAGGAGTATTTTCTTTCACTCCAACTTTAAGTAAAATTTATATTAAATACTACAATGTTAACCGGAAATATGTTTATAATTACGTATATTTTAAGTACCATATAAAATGGAGGAAAATTTAATGAGCGGATCTTTTTAGAATTTGAAGTGAGACAACAAGGGAAAAGCCAAAAATTCTCGTTGTGGGCGTCGGTGGTGGCGGTTGTAACGCTGTTAATAGAAATGATAGAAGCTGAGTTGAGAAATGTGAACTTCATAGCCTTGAATACAGACAAGCAAGATCTGGATATGAGTAGGGCTGAGAGCAAGCTGCAAAGATAGGAGAAAAATTAACTAAGGGACTTGGTGCAGGCGGAAATCCGGAAGTTGGACAGAAGTCGGCAGAGGAAAATGTTGAAGATATATCTAAATTGCTGTCGGGAGCTGATATGGTATTCGTAACTGCCGGAATGGGCGGTGGTACAGGTACCAGTGCAGCACCCTACATAGTTGCAAAAATTGCAAAAGGATATGGGTATTTTAACAGTTGGTGTAGTTACAAGACCTTTTTCATTTGAGGGACGCAGAAGATCGGAACACGCAGAAATGGGAATTAAATTTCTGAAACAGTCAGGATTCGATTGTAATAGTACTCTAACGACAAGCTGCTAACCATAGCAGAACCGAGCACTCACCATGGTGGGAAGCGTTGAGAATGGCAGATGAAATCTAAAACACGGCGTGCAGTCCATAACCGAATTGATAAGCGATAACAGCTTGATAAATGCGGATTTTGCTGACGTACAGACCATAATGCGTGACAGAGGAGTCGCTCACATGGGCATCGGACAAGGTAGGGAGAAAAACAAAGTCAAGGATGCGGTTAAAAATGCGTTGAAAGTCCATTGCTTGAAACTCAAGTCGCAGGTGCCAAGGCTATTTTGTTGAACATCGCAGGTGGTCAAGATATGGGAATGTTAGATGTGAGTGAGGCATCTACTCTGATTCAGAATGTGGCAGATCAAGATGCGATTATAATTTTCGGAAACATCTATCAAGGAAGATCTCAAAGATGAAATGAGAATAACGGTAATCGCTACAGGATTTGAAAAACAGACCCAGCAATTTCTCAGATAGAACTGAGCTGTCTTTTGACGAAGAAATTGCTGAAGTTACAGATTCAGATGATGCGAAGGGAAGTCTCTTCCGAAAGCAGTTCCATTAAAAAGATAATAGATGAAGATGGCGATGATGCCTCAGATTTTGATGTGCCTTCATATTTGAAATAATTACTCACAGCTCGTACATTTCTCGTGCAAGGAATACGAGTGACATGTAGCTTTCTGAAGATCAGGGAAGTGGGCAATGCATCTTAAGTATTTTATATAATGTGGCAGTTTCAATGAGCTAAGGAAAAAGCATATTGCAGGTGTAAACCTAAGGAAAAATATAGTTAATTGTTGGCCGGATGTAAGTCCGGCTTTTGTGTATGGACAGGTTGAACGATATTTGTGTAAAACGACTGAACAGTTATGTATGGTATTGAAAGCAAAAAGAAGATAATAGAGTCAAAGGAAAATAAACTATATAAAATGTGTAGGAGTTTGAGTTCAAAAATTCAGAGACAAGCTGAAACTGTACGTCGTCGAGGGAGAGAAGATGGTGAAAGAAGCCATTGACAGGAAAAAGGTCCACACGGTGATATGCAGATGGAGAAGGATTTGAATATCAGTCACAAATGGGAGACACCGATATTTATCAAGGGTAAAGCTTTTTAAGGAGCTCACCCACACTGAAAACGAATCAAGGTATTCTGGCAGTCGTTTACAAAGAAAAATATCGACAGAGAAGAATTTGAAGAAAAATCAAAGGGCAAAGACATTGTGATTTTGGACAGATTGCAAGATCCGGAAACGTGGGAACCATTTCTCAGAACGGCAGATGCTGCCGGATACGGAGGGATTGTTGCGATTAAAGGAACCGTGGATTGTTACTCTCGAGAAAGTGGTGAGAGCAGCAGCAATTCTTTGATGAGAATACCGATACTTTCAGTAGATAGCGAAGAAGATGCCAGAAGTTGTGAGAAAAATTGGAAATCTGATCGTCAGGAACTGATGTTGGAACTCCCAAGTGCAATTACAGAAAGATTGAAGACAGAAAACAATGGAAGAGGGGAAGAACGTTTCTCTTATAATAGGAAATGAAGGAAGCGGCGTTTCCGAAACCCTTTTGGAAAAAGCCGATATAACCACAAAAATTCCTATGAGAAGGAGTGGATTCGTTAAATGCCTCAGTGGCAGCAGGAATATTGATATACGATTTGGCTTTTTGCACATAGGTTAGATTTGGAAAGGAACATATTTAAATGCAGAAGAAGTTGAATGAGATTATAAAAACCGCCAAGGAAGCTGTTGATAAGCGCCAGCGTATCGAAATAAATGAAAAATAGAGTCAGATTTTTAGGCAAAAAGGGAGATTACAGCGATGATGAAGGAGCTTGGGAAGCTTCCCGCAGATGCTAAAAAGAGCAGGACAGATTATAAATGCAGCGAGGAGCAAGGTGGAGAAGCTGATTGTGGAAAAAGATGAAAAACATTGAAGGAGGCTGAAAAAAGAGAAAATTGGAAGCGGAAAAATCGATGTTACAGCTCGAGCAAAAGAAGGAAGGTGGAGTGAAACATCCGATCACCCAGGTTATAAACGAAGTTGTAGACATTTTCAAAAGTTTAGGATATTCGGTCTATGAAGGACCCGGAAATAGATACGGTAGTTCAATACGTTCGATGGACTTAATTCGCCTGAAACTCATCCAGCGAGAGATATGACGGATACATTTTACGTAAAAGAAGATGTCGTGCTGAGACCGCATACATCTTCCGCAGAGATAAGAGCCGAGCAGGAATTGAGGCCTCACTAAATAATCATACCGGGAAGAACTTTAGGTGTGATACGCCTGATGCCACTCATAACCATATCTTTCCATCAGATAGAACTCATGGTGGTAGGAGAGAAATAACCATAGCAGATTTAAAAGGGAACTTTGGATTACATGGCAAAGAGGCTGTTTGGACCTCAAACTAAGACTCAGTTCAGACCGCACCACTTTCCGTTCACTGAACTGAGTGCGGAGATGGACGTTCTTTGTTTTAAATGTGGTGGCAGTGGTTGCAATGTGTGTAAAGGCAGCGGTTGGATTGAAATTTTGGGATGCGGTATAACCCATCCGCACGTTCATCAGTCAGGTGGAATAGATACGGAAAAAGTATACCGGGTTTGCAGCAGGCATGGGTGTTGAGAGAATTGCGATGTTGAAATACGGAATTGATGATATCAGATTGCTGTACGAAAACGACATGAGATTTATTGAGCAATTCAAATAGGGAGGACCATATGTTAGTATCGTTAAACTGGTTAAAAAGATTACATAAATTTAGATAATATAGATATCAAGGAATTTTGTTCAAAGATGATAATGACCGGGTCTAATTTAGACACCTATGAAGAAATTGGCGCGGGTGTTGAAAAGTAATTCTCAGTAAAGTTTTTAAAGATAGAAAAAGCATCCTGATGCGTATAAATTGAGTAGTTGTAGAAGTGGAAGTGGGAGAATCAGAGCCCATTCAAATAGTTACAGGAGCTCCAAATGTGACGGAAGGAGCATATGTGCCTGTAGCGATAATCGGCAGTAAATTACTGATTGAGGATAAAAACGGAAAAGAGTGTAGAGATAAAAAGGGAAGCTGAGAGGTGTCGAGATCTTTCGGTATGATGTGTGGAGCACAGGAACTGGGGATTCCTGATAAAGTGGTTTCTATGGAAATCAAAATGGTCTATGGGTATTAACCGGAGTGGGATGATAGGAAATAGGTTTAGATTTCATAGATGCCCTTGAGCTGAAAGATTACGTAATCGATTTTGAGATAACGTCTAACAGAGCGGATTGCTTTCGATGATAGGTATGGCGAAGGAGGCATCCTGTAACGTTTTAAAAAGGCTCTGTGAAAATGCCCAACACACATGTAATTGGAAAACGATGAGAATATCAGCGATTACATTTCCGTGGAAATAAATTCAAAGTTGTGCAGGAGATATACAGCGAGAGTTATAAAAGGATGTGAAAAATAGAACCATCTCCTTGGTGGATACAAAAAGGTTGATGGCAGCGGGTATGAGACCCTATAAACAACATAGTTGATATAACCAACTTTGTAATGTTGGAATACGGACAGCCGCTCCACGCTTTTTGACATAGAAAACCCGTCGGATAGAAAAATAGTAATCGATATGGCATCAGAAGGGGAAAAATTTACGACCCTGGATGGCGGCGAGAGTTTTGACTGCGGGCATGCTCGCTGATAAACGATGGCGAAAAACCCGTGGCGATTGCAGGTATAATGGGTGGATTAAAACTCAGAAGTAACAGCTGATACTGCCACTATCGTATTGGAATCTGCCAACTTTGACGGTCATAGCGTGAGGGATGACTTCAAAGAAATTAGGGTCTGAGAACGGAAGCATCGGGAAGGTATGAAAAAGGTGTTGAGTCCCAATCTGTGTGAAGAGGCATCCAACAGGGCGTGCCATTTGATAGAAAAACTGGGATGCGGTACGGTAGTTAGAGTGCAGATGTTTATGACGATCCTTATCAGTCACAGCAAATTACCGTCAGAGTGAGCAAAATCAACAATGTGATAGGGAACAGATCTATCCAGAGAGGAAATGGTGGATATACTGGAGCGCCTTGGAGTGAAGTTGAAGGTAGCGGAGATGATATGATAGTTACACCGCCGACGTTTAGAGGAGACTTGAAGATAGAGGTGATGGACTATGTTGAGAAATTGCGAGAATTTACGGATATGATAAAATACCTATGAGCTTCCCCAAAAGAAGTCACCACGGAAATACCCAATAAAAATTGGGATATGAGAGAGGCGGCAAGAGATATTTTATGTGGGATAGGGAGTTAAACGAAATACAGACATCATCCTCTACAAACGAAAAATTCTGAATAATATGAATATAGATGAAGATTCATGGGAAAGATATTTGGTAGAATTGATTAACCCGATGGGTGAAAGATACCGCTGCGATGAGGAGCATTTTGACAGCGGGCATGTTGGAGAGTGTTGGGAAAGAAATTTTGCGAGAAATATTCCGGAAGTGAGAGCCTTGAAATTGGAACTACTTTCATAAAAGAATTTGTTAAGCGAAGAAGAACTTCCGACAGAAAGCACTCATTTATCCATAGGTGCTTACGGTAAAGATGAAGACTTCTCTTCACGATGAAGGGAATTGTGGAAGAGATACTTGGCAGCTTCGGTTTCGAAAAAGTTGAATTAGTTCCGGAGAGCGGATACAAGTTGTATCATCCCGGTAGATGTGCCAGAATTTTTAGTGAGACATGGGGAGAAGAACAGAAAGAATAAAGAAAGGATGATGGATCTCCATAAAAGCTCAAATAGACATGGAGAATCGGTTTGACAGCAGGAATGGAGATGAGATTCGGATTATGAAAGAGCTTATGCGAAACTCTGAAAACCGTCGCACATGAAGACAAAGTGGAAGTGGGTATGATGGGGAGGAATTCCATCCCGATGTGCAGGAAAGATACGGCATGGCAACCAGAGCATACGGATGTGAGATGATATTTGATTTAATTGTGGATATCGCCGATAAGAAGATATGCGTATGAAGCTTACCTAAGTTTCCTGCTATGGTCGGGATATAGCTGTTATTGTAGATGATGAAATACCTGTTGGCAGACTGGTGGATATAATCGAAAAACTTTGACCACGAAATCATAGAAGATGTGAAAATCTTTGATATATATAGAGGAAATCAGGTGGATGAGGGCAAGAAGAGCGTAGCTTTATCAGTTACTTACAGACATAAGGATAAGACTCCTTACCGATGAGGAAACTCAAAAAGTTCATAATAAAATTTTGGAAATATTGAATAGAGAAGTTAATGCGGTTTTAAGAGATATTTAGGAGGAAACTGTGAGCAACTAAAGTAACAGTTAATATTTTTAGCCAGGAATACACTATTTCGGGAGATGAGTCACCTGAAAAATAGTGCAGATAGCTTCTTGGGTTGACCAGAGAATGAGAGAAATTGACGAGATGGTAGGAGTAAATTGCTGACGACTTTATAGCGGTGTTATCGGCTATAAAACGTCGCAAAGGAGTATTTTGAGCTGAAAAAGATGCTAAGGATTCGCTTAAACTGGCTGAACAGAGACTTGAAGATGCTCAAAGGTATATGAACCTCTGGGACGAGACGAAAAAGAGTTTTCAAGAATTTCAGGAGACAGTTGGAGATTTTAAAAGAAGACAAAGTCAATCTGGAAACAAAGTTGGAACTCAAGGAAAAAGGAAATTAAAAGATTCTTCAAGGTCAAAGGTAGCATGAGGCAGGAAATTGAAAGAGGAACAGAGCAGAAAAATAAAGGAAGCCAGAGATATACAGAGAACTGGAAAACAATTTCTTTGATTTGCAGATGGAAAATATAAAAATTAAGAGCGAACTTGAAAAACTAAGAGGCGAAAATAAATGAACAAAACTTTGAAAGTTTTGAGTATTACAAGATTATATGAGCTTTTGAAAAACGAAGCCGATTCCGATGTGGGAAGAGAAATAATATCGGAGCTGGTACCGTTAAAAAGACCTGAGGATTATAGGAGCATGCCTTAGATGAAACCGGTGAGGCAAACCAGGTTAATCATTTTCAAAGGCCTCTTCCCTTGGGAATTTTTATGATGTTAAAAATTATGTTACAATGGCACAAAAAGGTGGAACTCTGGCAATCTCAGAACTGCTGAAGTCCTATACAACATGAAGATATCTCGAGATGTGAAAATACATCGGCGATGACGTGCCGGATTTGCCGATAATTGCAGATTTAATAGAGGTCATAGAAACATTTAAAAATTTGAAGAGGACTTGGATAATCCATTGAGAACGAAGAGGAGATAAGCGATAATGCCAGTGCCGAGTTGAGGAGGACCAGGAGAAGCATCGTCAGACAAAAATGACAGCATCAAGGCGAGAATTCACAACATAATAACAAGGAGCGATAGCACAGAAGCGTATTGCAGGATGCCATTGTTACAGTTAGAGACGGTAGATGTAATCCTGCAAAAGCAGGAGCACAAGAGCAAGGTACCGGGGATTATTCACGATCAGAGCGCAGCTCAGGAGCGACAGTATTCATAGAACCTCAGATAATTGTGAACATGAACAATGAGCTGAGAGAACTCGAATTGTCTGAACAGGCTGAAATTGCGAAGATTATAAAGGAAACTGTCGCAGAGAGTTGGAGAAGTGGGCAGGAGTTTGATCAACAATCAGGATATATTGGCACAGCTGGATGTCATTATGGCGAAGGGCAAGTTGGCTCAGAAACAAAATGCGGAAAGGCCTCAACTGAGTAAAAATCGCGTATTGGATTTAAAATCGGCAAGACATCCTTTGATAGATGAGAAAAAAGTCGTTCCGATAGATATAAAAGTAGGAAACGGATACGATGCCCTAATTGTAACCGGACCTAACACAGGTGGGAAAACCGTCACCTTGAAAACAGCAGGATTGTTGTCTCATGATGGCACAGACGGGATTGCATATGCGGCAACGTCTCGAGAGCAAAATTCCGTGTATAGAGAAATCTTTGCAGATATCGGTGACGAGCAAAGCATAGAGCAGAGTTTGTCTACGTTTTCTTCCCATATGAAGAATATCGTGGAAATAGTAGAGAAAGCTGGAGAAAACACGCTGGTTTTGCTGGATGAATTGGGTGCGGGTACAGATCCTGCCGAGGGTGCGGCATTGGCGATTTCCCATTTTGGAAAATCTGAGAGTAAAGGTGCTACAATACTGGCGACTACCCACTATACGGAATTGAAGAAATATGCGCTAAAAGAAGACGGAGTGGAGAATGCATCCATGGAATTTGATGTGGCGACGCTCAGTCCGACTTACGTGCTTGAAATCGGTGTGCCCGGAAAATCAAATGCCTTTTGAAATTTCCTCAAAACTTGATTGAGTTCAGAAATAATCGAGAAATCCAGAAGTTTTCTGGACAAGGGAGATATAGCCTTTTGGAGGAAGTGATATCTGCTATTGAGAACGACAAAAACAGGCGGAAATGGAAAGAGATGAAGCTATTGCATTGAACGTAGAAATTCCAGACAGAGAGGCAGATGGAAGAAAAACTCGAAAAAGCCAAGAAACAAGAAGAAAAATGCTATCCGGAGCAGGGAAGAAGCGAGAAAAATTCTCAGAGAGGCGAAGGAAGTTGCGAAGAAAGCACAAGATGAAATTAAAGATTTGGCAAAAGTAGAAAGTTTGGGAGAAAGAAACAGACGTCTTGAAAATGCTAAACGAAAGATCAAAGATGCAGCTGGCAGATACAGAGAGACGTTTATCATCGAGGAAAATCAGAACTCGATTTTCCATAGATGACGTAGAAATCGGAGATAGAGTAAAGGTGTTGAAGTTAGGTCAGAATGGGGAGATAGTAGGGTTGCTGACGGCAAGGGAGAAATTCCGGTACAAGTCGGAATGATGAAAATAAAGTGCAAGGCGAAAAGATCTTAAAATCATAGCCGACGGAAGAAAGAAAAATCAAACTGAAGACCAAGGCAAATTATGGCAGTTTATATAAGGGTAAGACACAGGAATTTCTCAGAGTGTAAACGTTCGAGGTGAAAAATTTACATGATGCTTGAATATAGCTGAAAAGTATATAGATGATGCATTCATGGCAAAAACTCAAAGAGATAACTATCATACATGGCAGAGGCGAGAGGTGTTTTGAAGAAAGGGATTCATGACATGCTGAAGGGGAATAAACAGGTTGACAGTTACAGGTATGGGGAGTATAACGAAGGAGGGACATGGAGTCACAATCGTTACATTGAAACAATGAGATGGGAAGATAAGATGAAAGAAGTTGTTATAAGAAAGGCTTTGAGAGAAGATATTGAGAGAATAGAGATTTATGAAGAATTTCTGGACTGACGAGGCTGAGCACGGTACTGTGACGAACTGGATAAAAGGAGTTTATCCGACGGAGAAAAATGCGTTAGCCGGGCTGGAAAACGATACCTGTTCGTTGGAGAGCTGGATGGAAAAGTCATAGGGAGTTACATCTTGAATCACATTCAGCCCGATGAATATTCAAAAATAGATTGGAAGTTTTCAATTGATAGACCGGAAGATGTAATCGTCATTCACACTCTGTGTTTGGATGTCAAATGTCAGGGCTTGGGACTGGGCAAGAAATTCGTAAATTCTCGCACTGGAATACGGCAGAAAAATCGGATGTAAAGTCAGCTGAGATTGGACACCTATGAATTCAACGAACCTGCGGCTAAAAATGTATGATAAAATGGGATTCAGATATGCGGAAAAAGAGAAATTCTTCTTTGAAAAATGCAATATTGGAGAATTTGATATGCTTGAATATGAATTGTAGAAAAAGGTGTTCATCATGTGGGAAGCGGAGCTCAGCGTGGAAGCCGATTGGACATAAGAGGAAGTGTAATCTGATGGGGCAGTTTTCACGGAAAGTTGCATAATAAAACAGCTCAAAAGCTTGAGGTAATATGTTATAATGAAAGACGTGCTATATTTGGTGAGCTATTGTCTGTTAGGTAGAAATTGTAGATACGATGGCGGAAATGCAGAAGACGGTAGCGTAATAAAATTTTTACGGGAAAAAGATATATCCCTTTGTGTCCTGAAGAACTGGGCGGGTTATCTACACCGAGAATCCCCTGCGAAATAAAAAGAAGACGGTAGGGTGATAAACATGAACGGATGCGATATTACAGAAGAATTTCAGTTAGGGAGCAAAGAAGGCATTTGAAAAAGGTCAAAAGGTTTATAGAGGATAACGAGAAAGACCAACAGCACCTCAATTGAATACAAATGACATCTCGGTCAAGAGGAAGATATAGTGCTATATGAAAAGCAAAAAGCCCTTCGTGGAAAAGGAACTGTGTACGACGGAGGATTTACGGGGAGATTGATATGCGGAAATGGAGTGTTTACAGAGTATTTGCAGAGAAATGTAACAAAAATTAGGACCGAATTGCCAACTGGAAGTTCTAACGGAAGATGAACTGAAGCAGAGACTCAGTGAAGATGGAGTGAAAAATTTGAACCCTGAGGTGAGGACGTCAGAAGGACAGTCGATTAGCGAGTTGGAATTGAGTATATCGTTGAAATTTTTGAGATATGTGGAAATAGAGGAGATTTGAATGAAAAATTACAGGAGTTTAATAGGAGATCATATCAAACGAAATTGGAGAAATTGAAAAATCTCGATGTAGCAAGTTTAATAGAGGTTCCAACAGATGAAAAGATGGGAGACTATGCCTTTCCCTGTTTCAGGTTGGCGAAGGAATTCAGAAAAAGCCCCTGATGCAATAGCGGCTGAAATTGCTGAGAAACTGCAAAAAAATCCCATGTTTGAGTCTGTGGAAAATGTGAACGCTTATGTGAACATAAAGATTAAAAAGAACGGATTTCTATAAAGGACGTAATAGAAGATGCCGTGCTGAAAGGGGATTCCTTTACGAAGAGCAACGAAGGGAAGGGAAAAAGGTTCTGGTGGATTATTCATCTCCCTAACATTGCAAAACCGTTTCACATAGGACATATAAGATCTCACCGTAATCGAAAATGCCCTGTATTTGATATATAAAAATTTAGGGTATGATGTGGTTAGAATAAATCATTTGGGCGATTATGGAACTCAGTTCGGGAAGATGATAGTCGCATATAGAAAGTGGGGCAATAAGGAAGACGTGCAGAGAGAGCCTATAAAAACGCTGTTGTCTTACTATACTAAGTTTCACGAGGAGGCTGGAAAGAATCCGGAACTGGATGAGGAGGCGAGAAGGGTTTTTCGTCAAATTGGAAAATGGAGAAGCTGAGGAAGTGGCACTTTGAAGTGGTTTAAAGAAGAGTCTCTGAAAGAATTTGAAAAAGTGTACAAAATGTTGAATATTCAGTTTGACTCGTATGCAGGGGAATCATTTTATTCGGATAAAATACCGGCAGCCGTTGCACAACTGGAAGAAAAAGGGCTTCTAAAAGAATCACAGAACAGCATAATAGTCGACTTGGATCAGTTCGGATTGGCTCCGGCACTGGTGAAAAATCCGACGGATCAACACTATATATAACGAGAGATATTGCAGCAGCTTTGTACAGGAAGGATACGTACGATTTTTTATAAATGCCTTTATGTCGTTGCTTCCCAGCAAGATCTTCACTTTAAACAGTTATTTAAAGTAATGGAACTGATGGGAAATCAATGGGCTCAAAAATTGCATACACGTACAATTCGGAATGGTGAGCTTGGCAGAAGGAACTCTATCTACCAGAAAGGGCAGAGTTGTGTTTCTGGAAGATGCGTTGAATAAGGCCGTGGAAAAACCAGAGAAGTTGTAGTGGAAAAGGGTGTGGTGTCTGAGAATATTGATAGGGTAGCTGAGGAAGTAGGAATCAGTGCAGTAGTGTTCAATGAGTTGGCACACAACAGAATTAAAGATTATACATTTGATTGGGATAAGGTGCTAAATTTTTGAAGGAGAAACAGGGACCATTGTTCAATACACTCATGCCAGGAGTTGCAGCCTTTTGAGAAAAGCCGGTAAGGATATGGTTTCTAAGGCGACAAAAATCTGACAATATCGACTACGAAAAATTGACTTCGAATACGATGTATGAACTCGCAAAATTGATTCATAACATGCCGGAGGTGATAAAAGAAGCTGCAGATAGGTATGAGCCCTCTGTAATAACCAGGCATGTAGTGAAAATAGCGCAAGGTTTTAACAGATTTTACAATGAGGGAGAGAATTTTTACAGGGAGATGCAACAGGGACTGTCAGCAGATTGACTCTTGTGATCGCAACGAAGAATGCTATCAAAAACGGACTTGCTCTTCTTTGGAATAAAAGCTCCTGAGAGGATGTAGGAAATTATGAGGTATAAAGGAAGTATTTATAGACCGCCAAGCGAGGCGCAAGATTATCTTTACAGGTGACTTTGGGTTGTGCTCACAACAGGTGCAGATTTTTGTAGCATGTACAGAGAAAAACCTTTAGAATCAGACCTGTGGAGGAAGTAATAGAAGATTTGCATATGGCAAGGGAGTATTTTTAAATACATAGACAGAGTATTTTTTTATGCGATGGAGATGCATTATGTCTGCCTAATGATAAATTGGTTTTACATAATCGAAAAAGGTCTTTTGAAATTTTGCCGGAAGTGTCCAGAGTCAGCATGTATGGATCGCCGAAGGATGTTTTGAATAAAAAGAGATGAAGAACTTTTTGGAACTGAAGAAAAAGGTGTCGAATTTATATACATAGGAGCTGAATCGGGCTCGGATGAAGTGTTGAAAAATATCGAAAAGGGTGCGACGAGACAGGAAATCATCGAAGCTGTCAAAAATTGAAAAATCCGGAATAAAGGCTTCGGTAACATTTATCTCGGGTTTAGGAGGGAAAAACATTGGAAAAAGAACATGCCGTTGAAACGGGAACGATGATAAGTGAAATGGGTGCATCGTATGTCGAGTGTATTGACTTTGCTTTTAGAAGAATCGGCACCGATGTATAAGGATGTGTTGGACGGCAGTTTTCAGCTTTTATCACCGGAAGAAGTGGTTCTTGAATCCCTCTTGATGATGAGAGAACATAAATGTGCCTGAAGATAAGCCATGTGTTTTTAGGAGCAATCATGCTTCAAATTACGTAACGTTGAGAGGTGATTTGCCGAAAGACAAGGGTACTTTTTGAAACAGCTAAAAAGGCATCAGAGAATTTAAATCTATTGAAAGATGAGAGATTTAGAGCTTTATAGATAGCTGAAAAATAAAACGTGGAAAGAAGAAGTGAAAAGAATATGGAAACTTTAAGCAGAGTGAAAGATAACGATGCCAGAATTCCTTATACAATAGAAAAGGGAAACCGGTTGAATAAATATTTCGACAAGTCACATGGGTACGTACTTGTATGTCGGATTATCTAAAAGATTTTACCATGAAAATGGGATTTTTCGACTGACGAGGGATCTTAAAATTCCCATCAGACCGGAAAAATTTAGAAGATTTTTCAAAGGATAACGGGAAGATTTCCATAACTAAAATTGCTGAAAATATGGTTTTTGTGGTAGGATGCAATTCAGATTTTAAATATTCGGATAAATATGTAAAGTTCATATCTGAGTACTTTGATAAAATTTAGTTGGAGATCTCGTTACAGCAGGTGTAAAATGCGGCAAATGACGGAGAATTGGAAAAATCATGTATATTTTTCAGAAGTGCATTGAGAATAATACCTAATACTTTAGAGGCTATGTATAACTATGCGAGTGTGCAGAGATATCTACATGAAAAAGTGATGATGAAGAAGAAATTGGAATGTTCAAGGCGGAATCCATAGAGGCGTTTGAAGAATTGACGTTGGCATATCCGGATTTTTCAAGACGGATACTACTTTGGGATATGCATACTTAAATATGGGTTTGTATGAAAAAGGCGGGCATTTTCATGGGAAAAATACTTGGAGATAGGCGATAATCAAGATGCTATAATCGATATTTTCAGAAAGGCTCAGACAAATTCAAGAACCGAGGGTTATAGAAAAAGGTTGCAACTTGATCATAAAAAGGCAGCTATGGAGAAGGATATAACATATTGCTCAGATTTGTAAATTGGAGTATAAAAAGTTGAGTGGCCGTTACATTTTTTATATAGGAATGGCACAGGAAGAATTGGGTGAATATGAAAAGGCTGTGGAAAGCTATAAGAATTCCCTAAAGCTGAACGCAGGAAATATAGGAGCGATTGACGGGTTAATAAGGGTATACGGAGCCTTGGACGACGAAGAAAATAAGCGAAAATACCTGAAGAAAAACCATAATAGTGGATAATTTTAGGGAAATAAGTATTGACAATTAGTGGGTTATACCGTATAATAACTAGTGCTGTTAAATAGGCAAGGCGTTCCAAGGTAGCTCAAAGGTGGAGCAACCGGCTGTTAACCGGTAGGCTGTGGGTTCGAGCCCCACCCCTTGGAGCCAATTTTATTTTGAATTGCCGGAGTGGCTGGAATTGGCAGACGCCCAGGACTTAAAATCCTGTGTCTTTAATTGGGCGTACCGGTTCGACCCCGGTCTCCGGCACCAGTTTAAAAATAAATTGAATAATACGATGACGCGGGGTGGAGCAGTTGGTAGCTTGTCGGCTCATAACCCGAAGGTCGCAGGTTCAAGTCCTGTCCCCGCAACCACAAAAACACAGCGAGTACCAGGGTATTCGCTTTTTATTATAAGTATTGAATTGTCAATAGGAGAAGATAATATGAATATATACGGAATTGAAGTGTCTGTTGTGATAAAATATATTCGTAATAATCACGTTTTTAATTTTAGGATTTACGAGAAAGTGGTATGCAAATAAGAGCAAAGGGATATTTCAGATTGTGATGCTCGCATATTTAATTTGTGTTATATCAGTAACATTTGATAAAAATACCTCTGGAGACCTTTGACATAAAGAATCTGTTCAATTTCAGTTTAGACAAATTCGATAGATCCCCGTATAAATCGATGATAAATTTAAAAGATTTTCGACGGACCATTTTAGAAGGGATCAGCTGCTTAACATAATAATGGCAATTCCTTTTCGGAATGCTGATTCCATTTATTAAAAAAGAGGAGCATTCTGAAGAATATGATATTGTGTCTGTGTTTTCGGACTGGCTATAGAAACAGGTCAGCTCATGGTCAATATCATAGGAAACGGCTTTTTCAGAACTATAGATATAGATGATGTTATATGTAATTTTGCAGGTGGAGCTATAGGGACTAGTGATATTTTTATATCACAGCGAGCATAATGCGATTATTTGAACATAAAATGTACAAAAAGAAATTTTGGTGGTATGTGTCAGAAGATAACGTAACGATGTATGTTTTAATCGTGAGATGAAAGTGAATCAACTTCCATGATACGCACAAGGTTATATGCCAGAGTGATATTTTTACAAAATGATATCATATAGGATGAGAGCAAAAATTTGATGTGGAAATTTGTGGAATGATTATGTGAATATGTTAGTATATAATACATATGTGACAAAAATAAAAATAGAAAGCTATTCAGCAAAACGAGTTTCAACTAATCCTAGACTAGATATGTGAATAAAAGCGAGGACGTATTTACTTTATAACTACAATATCAGTATATTAAAAATAAAAATTTCAAGGTTGTTTTTCATGATTTAAGTTGTTAGATTAAGAACAATCTTATACAGTTGTTGAGGAGGTTTGATATGAAAAAGGTGCAAAAATTTTAATAGCTTTTAGTTATTTTTCGGTTTCTATTGTGGCGGTAGGTTGTTCATCTAAGGATAACAATAATAAGACTACTTCTGATCAAAAATAAAAATGAAGAACTCGTTGAGAAGGCGGAAGAGGCTGCAAAATCAGTAAAAAGTGCAAATGGAAAAATTCAAAGTAAAGCGATTATTGACATTTCAGGTAAAAAGTGTAACTACAGATGTAAATATGGACACATCGATGACTAAGGATCCATTTGTTGTTAAATGAGCAATAAGTTGGATGTATCCGGTGAAAAACTGAGAGTATGTTTTATATTGCAGGAGATAATATGTATGTTCATAATCTAAAGACAGATAAATGGTATAAGGCTGAGAAGGAATTCAACAAAAAGTACATAGACAGAAAAAGTCTTGCAAATTTTGAAAGCATCATAGAGCTTTTTGACTTCCGTTAAAAGAGAATTTGAAGGTAGAACAGAAAGATTCAAGCTATGAAAGCTACTTACTCAGGAAATGATGATTCTGTGCATAATCCTTTCAAAAATTATGGAGTTAAGTCAACCGGGTGCAAAACAAGTAACTGAAAATATGAAAATTGAAAAATTGACATCAAATACGTAATTGATAAAGACATTTTGTACCGACAGAATGTGAAATAAAGGCTAAAAATTACAATTTCTCGGAATGGTAATTCAGTGCCTATAATTTCGAATTCACAACAAAAGTATTCTGATATCAATGAAGTTCCGGAAATAAAGTTACCTAAAATAACGACAGCAGCAGATCATTAAATGAAGAAGGAGGAAAAGTTACATGATAATTAAAAATGACAGAGAAAAATTAAGCCGTAGATTGTAACAGGTATCAAATGCAGACATTAAAAATTGTCTGCATTTTGATTAAAATAACAGGTATAACACGTCATATTTAGCAGCGTGGAGACACCTCAAGAATGCTAATCATGAATTAAGTCAATCTAGAATCGTCTCAATATGGAATGTGCGTGGTGGTATGTGGTGAGAGGCAACATAACGCTATGCATTGAATTGGAAGAGAATCAGTCGATACCATAATCATTATGAAAATGGTGCCGATATATGATGGTTTAATAAAAAGATATCGTTTCTTTTGAAGAGAGAATTTTATGACTTAGTGGAATAATTGTGTGAATACCCCTTGAAAACACCGTGGTATAGTGGTATAATAGTGGCAGTTAAATACTTGATGTGTAAACAGGGTGGGCAGTTTGTCCACTCTTAGTTTTATGGAGAAAGAAGAAATGGCAAATGTAAAAATATAGTTGAAGAAAGCCTTGAGATATTTTTCAAAAAGAAAATCAGATGGAGCTTTGGAACATGGGATTTGTCAAGGAATCACGAGATTGGTTTCTGAGGGTATTCATAGATAAAAATCGATAAAGAGCATGGAAGCGTAAGCTTGGAAGAGTGCGAAAAACCAGTAGATATTTAAGTGAAATTTTTAGATGATATCGATCTGTTGGAACAAAATTATTTTGGAAGTATCTTCGCCTGGACTTGAAAGAGAGCTGATAACCGACGGGCACTTTGAAAAATTCGTAGGGCAGTCCGATAGAAATCAAACTATATAAGGCATTGGACGGAAAGAAAAAGCTTTCAGGAATTATTAAAAGGAGTAACCAGAAGATGAAGTCGAGCTGTTTCATATATCTGATGATGGAGAAACAATTAAAAAGAGACTTATACAGTAAGAAAGAGCGACATTGCAAAGGCGAATTTAATGTTCTTTATGTAGAATATTTTATGCAAATAAAAATTCGAGTATAATTTAAAATGATGAAAGGAAACGGAAATGAATAAAAGCGTTTATTGAATCCATTGAAGCGTTGGAAAGAGAGAGGGAATTTCTAAAGAAACTCTATTTAGTAATTGAAAACGCATTGGTAGCCGCGTACAAGAAGGAATATGGAGCAAATCAAAACGTGACAGCATACATCGATAGGGAAAATGGGGATATAAGCATATATCTGTCGCTGAAGGTTGTGGAAGAAGTCGAAGATGAAAAATACTGGAAATGTCACTGGCAGAGGCACAGGAAATCGATGAGGAATACGAAGTGGGAGACGATGTTGAATTTATGGTCACACCGAAGGAATTCAGCAGAATTGCAGCACAGAACGTGAAAAATACCATAATGTCAAAAATAAAGAGACTAGAGAGAGATGATATTCAACGAATATATCGACAGTGTCGGAACTCTCATGAACGGAACAGTGCAGAGGGAGAGCAGAGGAACTCTTCATGTGAATCTCGGTAAAGCAGACAGGGATACTGCCCGTTAAAGAAACAGACCGTAGGAGAGCACTACAATGTCGGAGATAGAATCAAAGTTTACATAATGGACGTGAAGAAAAGTACTAAAGGAGCGCAGATATTTCTATCGAGAACTCACCCGGGACTGGTTAAACGATTATTTGAGCTGGAAGTTCCGGAAATTGAAGATGGTGATGTCGAAATCGTCAGCATTTCCAGAGAAGCAGGTTCCAGAACGAAAATGGCTGTGAGAAGTATTGAACCTGGAATCGATCCGTTAGGAGCTTGCGTAGGTGCTAGAGGAATAAGAGTTCAAAAACGTGGTAGACGAATTAAACAATGAGAAAATCGACATCATACTGTGGAGCGATGATCCTGAAGAGCTGATCAGAAATGTGCTCAGTCCGGCAAAGGTTGACAGGGTGGAAATAGATGAGGAAGAAAAATCTGCAAAGGTGATAGTAAAAGATGATCAATTATCATTGGCGATAGGGTAAATCGGGTCAAAAATGTCAGACTTGCAGCTAGAGTAAGCGGTTGGAAAATAGATATTAAAAGTATCAGTCGCTATGACGGCGGATGATGCAATTGAAGAGTCGGATGCGGAGTCAGAAGAATTTGATAATTCACAGGAAGCCGAAGTAACGATGCAGAGGAACAGAAAGCAGATGAAGTTCAGGAGGATGACATAGCATCGGAAGAGATTGGCGATGAGATTTCAGAAGATGGCGATTCTCGGCAAGAAGATGATGAAGAGATAGAGATTGTGGAAGTACAGCATGACGAGGAGAAATAAAACCCCTATCCTATGAGGAAATGTGTGGGATGTAACATATCAAGAAGAAGGAAGAGCTTTTTCAGAATAAGTTGCCATAACGATGAGATAAAAGTGAGATATAGACGGCAAAGCTATGGGAAGAGAGTGTATCTTTGCAAAAATGAGACAGTGCCTTGACAGAGCGGTGAAAAAGAAAAATTTTTATAGAGCATATGGAAAACAGCTTCCCGAAAAAGAAGAAAATTGGCTGAGAGAAAATAAGGAAAAAGAAAATGAGTAAGCTAGCAAGTTATATGGGATTTGCCAGAAAAGTCGAAAAATTTGGTAACAGGAACCGATACATGTATTAAACACATGGAGAAAGGCAGGGTTAAGCTCCTGATAATCGCCGGCGACACAAGTGATAATACTATGAAGAAACTAATTGGTAAAGCTGAGAAAAACGAAGTGAGATACAGAATATACCGGACGGGTGATATTTTGTCAAAAGATGACAGGTGCATGTGGCAAAAATAGCATTTGCTGTAATCGATATGAACATTTTGCAGATATTATAGTGAAAGAAATTGACAGTGATAAGTCAATAGAAAAGGAGGTTTTCTAATGACAATAAAAAGTGAGTGAGTTGGCAAAGAAACTGGGAAGGACCAGCAAAAAGAAGTAGTTTCCAAAGCTAAGGAATTGGGAATAGTGGCAAAAGGCCGCTAACAGTTCCCTATCTCAGGCAGATGCTCAAATGATAGAAAATGATTTTGCGAACAGTAGCGACAGCACGGAAAAATGGGAAATGGGAAAAACAACGTGGTAAATCAGGTAAAAAGGACGCCTTTGGGTAAACCTATAACAAAAAGCTGAGGTGGAAAGCAGAAAACGACCTATAGGAAAGCCTATAACGAAAAAGAAAAGAAGAGAAGGATGCTAAGGTCAATGAGACACAGATGGAGTCGGAAAAAAGAGCTGAGAGAGATGGCATGAACAAGGGTGAGCCTTTGAGGGATGTCGACATAAAAGAGAAGAAAAAGGCGATGATGTTGTCAAAACCCGGATGAATGATAGCGATTCGACATGGATAGACGCCCTAAAGATTGTGAAAAAAGCAGAAGATATAAGGAAGGAAGAAGAGAGGACGACAGGCTCAAAGAGGAAGCTGAAAAAGAGAACAATTCAAGTAAGAAAATTAAAGACAAGTCTGACAAGAATTCCAGAGATAACAGCAGAAAAGAAAAAGATAGGGAACAGAGGAAAGAATAAGGACGGCTATGCGGAAATAGATCCGGCAGAGACCGAAAAGGTGGCGATGGTCAAGGAAGACCGGACAGAAGAAAGAGACTTCCAGAGAAATACCATGGATGTGGCTGCTCCTATGAGCGAAGGAAAGGACTCTAGAGAAATCAAGAAAAAGATAAGGATAGGGACAGAGACGAGAGATGACAGAAGAGCTACTGGACGACGGAAGAGGCAGAGCAACAGAAACAGGCAGGATGCCAATCATTATGGTGAAAAGTCCCTTGAGAAGAAAATAAAGACACCAAAAAGCAAAAAAGTTAAGGAAGTGGAAATAGAAGAAACCATCGTTGAAGTTCCGGATGGAGCGAAAGTTATCAACGTTCCAATAACCGTGGCGGGATATTGTGAGCAGAGTGGGAGTTTCCGTTTCCAACGTAATAATGACATTGATGAAATTGGGGAATTGTGAGCCAATATCAACGCTAATCTGGACGAAGATACCGTTTTTGATTTTTGGTGAGGAACTTGGAATAACAGTGCACATAGGAAATGTTGAGAGGATTCCTATGAAGAAGGTATTGAAGATTTTGAGGATAATCCGGAAGATTTAGTAGGAAGGCCACCTATTATTACTGTCATGGGTCATGTCGATCACGGTAAAACTTCTTTGTTAGATGCTATGGAGCAACTAATGTTACCGCTCAGGAGTCAGGAGGAATAACTCAGCATATCGGAGCTTCGAAGTCAGGTTAAAAGGTCATAAAATCGTATTTTTGGATACGCCGGGACATGAAGCGTTCACAGCTATGCGTGCAAGAGGGGCGAATATAACAGATATAGCCATTCTGGTAGTTGCAGCAGATGATTCGGTAAAACCGCAAACCATTGAATCCATGAAAGTCACGCCAAGGCAGCAGGGGTACCTATAATAGTTTCGCAATTAACAAGATGGATAAGCCGGGTGCAAATCCTGATGCAGTTAAAAAGTTTAACGGAACACGGTATATTGGTAGAAAGATTGGGGCGGTGATGTTATAAGCGTTCCGGTATCGGCAAACAGGCGAAGAGATAGAAAATCTTTTGGAAATGATATTGTGCAGGCGGAAGTTCTGGAATTGAAAGCCAATCCGAAGGATTGGGTTTGGGTACGGTAATAGAGGCGAGATTGGATAAGGCGAAGGGACCGGTGGCAACGCTGCTGGTTACCAATGGAACCATCAAGTCAGGTCAGAGTTTGGTAGCAGGAAATACTGCCGGCAGAATCGAGGCTATGACAGATTACAATGGCGCTGCGATTAAAAAGGCGGGACCGGCAACAGCAGTTGAGATTTTCAGGTTTGACGGAAGTACCGGCAGCCGGAGACGATTTTCATGTGGTAAAAGACGACAAATTGGCTAGAGAAATAGCTGAAAAGAGAAAGCAAAAACAAGAGAGAAGTTCTGGCAGAGAATTCAAGCTCAACTCTGGAAGAGTTGTTCAGTCAAATAAAGGCAGGAGAAGTTAAAAAGACCTTAATCTCATCGTGCAAAGGCGATGTTAGAGGCTCTGTAGGTGCGGTAGTATCTTCGCTGGAGAAATTGTCTAACGATGAGGTTAGAGTTAGGATAGTTCATTCAGGGAGTAGGAGCTATTACGGAGATCCGACGTCACATTGGCTTAAGTACGGCGGGAGCTATAATCGTAGGTTTTAACGTAAGACCTTCAACAGGGAGTTCAGAGCATGGCAGACAGAGAAAAGGTTCAAATCAGAACTTATAGAGTGATTTATAAATATCATAGATGACGTTGAAAATGCTATGAAAGGTATGTGATCCTGGATTCAAGGAAGTGGTTCTCGGTCAGGTTGAAATCAGAGAAACCTTTAGAGTTCCGGCGTAGGAACCATAGGTGGAGCATATGTAACAGACGATGAGGTGATTAGAAATGCCAGAAGTGAGGAATCGTAAGGGACGGTATAGTGATTCATGAGGGAAAATATCTTCTCTAAAGAGATTCAAAGACGATGCAAAAGAAGTTACGCAAGGATATGAATGCGGTATGGGCATAGAAAATTATAATGATATCAAAGAGGGAGATGTCATCGAGATGCTTCCAAAATGGAAGAAGTTGGAAAGACAATAGAGATATTGAACAGATAACGGCGTGGTATGAATGTTGCACCACGCTTGTTATAATCTATAACTGCAACTATCAGTATTTTTAGATTGAAAAATGCATTTTTCGGTGAAAAAGTAATGTAGAGGGTGTATGATCGATTTTTATTGAAATGCGAAAGGAGGAGAATGATACAGAAATGATTGGAAAGGAGAGCTTATGGGCAGAGGATACAGAGCTGGTGAGCTTGGAGAAGAGAAATTAGAAAGGTTGCAAGCGAACTTTTGATTCATCAGTTGAAGGACCCGAGGTTGATGACAGGAATGGTTGGGTTACCGGGTGGATGTATCTGCGGACGGAGGCTATGCCACTATATACATGTCGTATCTACCCGTGGGAGATATGGACAACTGAATGTTGAGAAGGCGAAGAAAGATGTGATTGAAGCTATGGAGACATTCAAGGGAATAATCAAGAGAAAATAGGGAAAACATGTAAAGATTCGACATATTCCCGAGCTTTTGTTCAAATACGATGAGTCTTTGGACTATGGAAGACAGTATAGACGAGTTGATGGAGAGCAGGTACACAAAGATGAAGAATAACACGTTTGCAGAGCTTGAGGAGGTGTTGAGGAGAGAGAAAAACTTCATAATATTCACACATATTTCAGGAGATGCGGATACTTTGGGAACAGGAACAGCATTGTGTAAAAGCTCTGAGAGAGTTTGAATAAGAAGGCGTATATTGCAGTAGAGGATGAAGTCATAGAAATCTGAAATTTTTAGATTGGGATAGAAGACGATTTTCCTATGATGATATTTTTCGATGAATTGAACAATCATCAGAGAATTTCCATTGGAGAGACAGCTATTTGAGACGATGAGAAAAAGAACGGATATGTTTCCATCTGTGTTGATTGTGGAGATTTTACCAGATTTCCAAAGAGAGTCTCTGTTTAAAAACGGTAAGATAACTAGTGTATAGATCATCATAAAACCACTGAGCCGTTTTGCGATTACAATTATATAGATCCTGGAAGCGGCTGCAACGGCGGAGATAATATATGGAGTACTGGTAGAGAATGGAGTGCGATTACCGAAGAGATAGCAAAGTCTATTTTGCGGGAATTACTACCGATACCGGAAATTTTCAGTACAGCAATACCAGAAAATTGACTCATGAAATAGTTGCCAAGCTGTATGATATAAGAGATAATTACAATGAGCGTGAGCGTCGAGAGTACGAAACTTCACCTGTCAGCAGATTGCTGTTGCAAAGCGATATAATAGGCAGGTTGGAGTTGTTCTCAAGCGGAAAAGGGTGCATTTCGTACGTTACGCAGGAGATGCTGAAATTTAGAGATGCTCAAATTGACGACAGCGAAGGGTGGTAAGCGCTCTGAGATCCATGGACAGGTGGAAGTTGCTGCATTTTTAAAGAACGGCAAGAAGGCGATATCAAGGTATCCTTGAGAGCAAAAACGACGTGGACGTTGCGGAAATATCTCAAAGATCAGGTGGCGGTGGACACCGAAAAGCCGCAGGCTTTTTCCCTCGATATGCCGATGGATGACCGTTGAATTTGTTAGAAAGCAGCTGGAATCGGTTTTAGACTGCAGGAAAGCTAATATGTGAAATGAGCGGTGTACTGAGATCGGATAAGTCATTTAGGGTATTGAGAAAGTGTTAATATGAATACAGATGGATACAATGAGAAATGAAAAGGAGACTTCCCTATTTGAAGGAAAACATGGAATTATCTTGATAGAATAAGCCGAAAAATTGGACTTCTCACGATTGCGTGAGTTTGAGTGAGGAAAAAGACAGGCGTTAAAAGAGTGAGGCCATAGCCAGGACTTTGGATCCAATGGCAACAGGAGTTCTTCAATTTGCATAGGGACAGCTACGAGGCTGATGGACTACACTGACCATGACTGGAAAGAATATGTGTGCAGAATACGGTTTGGAATTAAAACGGATACGGCGGACATTTGAAATATGATAGAGAACTTCCGAGAAAACTCAGAGAGAAACAGCAGATGTGCTGAAATCTTTCTTGGGAGAAATCGAACAGGTTCCACCGAAGTTTTCAGCGTTGAAAGTCAATGGAAAGAAATTGTACGAGTACGCTAGAGCGGGACAGGAAATCGAGATAAAATCACGAAAAGTGCGAATAAAAATATAGAGCTGACGGTTTGGAATTTTCGAAAGATAATCCACAAAAAGATATTCGGTATGAAACTCAAGGTACTGTGCTCAAAAGGAACTCTATAAGAACTCTTTGTGAGGATATCAGCGATGAGCTGGGAACTGTCAGGACTATGAACTTTCTGAGAAGAACAGCCAGCGGAAGATTTAAAAATGAGCAAGCTATAAATATAGAAATTTCGTGAAATGGAACAAAAGGGGATATTATGAAAATCCTCATAGATACGGATTTTCCTCTGTACAGTTTCGATAGGATAAATTTAAATTTAAAATTTTCACGAGATTTCGTAAACGGCAAAAAGACAAATTTGCTCAAACGGATAAAAATCAGGTGATGAAGGTATCTTCATTGAGAAAGATGAAGTTGAAAATAAAATTGATAACACAATTGAAAGGAAAATCGGAGATAAAATCCTTCCACAGAATCTTTACAGAGTATATTTTGAAAATATGTTTTTAGGAATAGGCAGAGTGGAAAAGGGAATATTGATGCCGGATAAAGTATTTGATGTCGGCTTGCAGAAGATGGAAGAACATAGCAATATGAAATAGGAGTTTAAAATTAAGAGTTGGTATATAGAAAATATTTTTCAATCGATGGAAGAAATTAACAACATAGAACCTACAGCCGTCGCCGTAGGAAATTTTGACGGTATTCATCTGGGACATCAGGCGATTATTAAAAAGCGGTTTACGACGCAAAGAGAAGGCTATAAGAGCGCAGTATTTACATTTTCAAATCATCCGCGAAATCTCATGGAGAGTGAAAAAATGTAAAAGGATACTGTACATGGAAGATAAACTGAAAATCATGAGAAAGAACTTGGAATCGACTACGTTTTATGGCGTTCCGTTTACCGAGGATATAATGTACATGGAGCCGGTCGATTTCATAGATCACATATTGGTGCAAAGAAATGAACATGAGAGAGGTTTTATCGGATTTAATTATCATTTCGGAAGGAAAGCGGAGGAATGTTCAGCTTTTCAATATCCGAAGGGATGACTTCAGAGTGCATGTGGCGGAAAGCGATGAAAAGTAAATGGAAATGTGGTTAGCTCAACATTGATTAGAGAAAAAGATCGCATTGGGAGATATGGAAGGTGTGGAAAGCGCTTTTGGTCGACCGTATGCGATAAAAGGTGAAAGTTGTAGTGGAAATAAGCTGGGTAAAAATTCAGTTTCCCACATCGAATATGAATATAGACGACTCTATGGTCTCTCCTCAAATGGGTTTATATAACCGTTTGCATATACGATAACATATCGTATCCGAGCATTACTAACGTTGAAAGAACCAACAATGGGGAATATGTAAAAACATAGAACACGCATATCTTCAATTTCGATAGGGAACTTTACGGTAAGGAAATAAAAAGTTGAATTTGTGACAAAACTCAGAGATGAGGAGAAAATTTGATTCATTCGCCGACTTGGAGAATGAAATAGATAAAAATTGTAGAGAAGCGTTGGAATATCACAGAAAAATAAAAGGATATGACTATGAAGAAGGTCTCTGTAAAAATACCGAAGATAACAGACGTACTCTTAGAGGTTGGCACTTATTTCTCATCTGAGATCTGTAGAAAAGGATAAAGATAAAAAGGTTTTGTGCCTACTGTTTCAGTGCCACGGAAACGACTAAAAAGATATGTGAGCAAAAATGAGGCAAGACAGCAGGTGAATTTCTCAAATTGCCCTTCAGTCATATAACTTTCACAAATCCGAGCATAAGGGAAGAGATCAAACGATTTGAATGAAAGTTTAATCATATTCGGAATGCCTGTGATAGCAGGACGAGGTTCCTAATTTATTTGTAAAAATACCTAAAGCAGCTCAGAATAAAAATTCCATCGGCGTTGCAATAGTTTTATACGGAAATAGAAATTTTGATGATGGATTGGTGGAGTTGCGAGTTGATGGAGTTCAATGGGAGTCCGCATAATCGGTTGCGGTGCGTTTGTGGGAGAGCACAGCTTTTCAAAATATTAGCCAAGGGAAGACCCGATGAATTGGATTTACAGTCAGCGATGGAATTTCTCAAAAATATGTGCGAAGATTCAAAAAGGAGAATTACCGATGAAGGCTGTGATTCGAGGCATGAGAAAGCCATACAGAAAACATTATACAGGGACGAGATATGGAGAGTCCATAGATATCAGAAAAGTAAAACCTGTAACCGATGAATCAAAATGACGGACTGCAAGATATGTGCCGAGAATATGCCTGACAGGAGCTATAGATCGAGATGATGTGAGCAATGTTACAGGAATATGCATGAAAATGTTGCGCCTGCGTTAAAAAGATGTCCGGAAAATGCCAAGTCATTTGTAGATGCAGGCTTATTTACCATAAAGAAGAACTTGAATATAAGTATGGAGCGTATATATAAAATTTATCTGTAAAATATAGAAAAGAGGTTTACACGATGATATAGGATGTCATAAATTAGATTATGTATACAAACTTTTTCAGAACTCCAAACACTCTCTATGAGGCTTTGAGTCATTATGAGGTTTATCAATCTACAAGTCATTTTATATCCGAGTTTTTCTATAACTGCAAGGTCTGATTTTAATGTAATTCCCGAAGTTGTGAGAAGCTGACCTGAAATTGCAGCATTTGCACCGGAAGTGAAACAGGATATTCCTCTATCGGGCATGTGCCTCTACCACCGGACAGCCGTATTTCTCCTCGTGGAGATCATATCGATGAGGTGGCGATTAGTGCGCCGTGCTTCGCACACAGAAGTATTTTGTTATTCTCAAGGAGTTCCCGGAACGGGATGAGTATGTTGATAGGAATGTTTTTCTATTTTGAGTTCACGCAAAGTCAAAGCCATATCAATTCTATCTTTCACGGTTTCTCCAAGCCCCATTATACCACCGCTACACACAGTCAGACCGACAGAGCGAGCAGCCTTTATCGCATTTATTTTATCCTGAAAAAGTGTGGGTTGTACAGATGTTTACGGAAAATATTGAGGGCGATGTTTCGAGATTGTTATGAACTCTTGAGACACCGGCATCTTTAAGTTTACGATATTGATGTTCACTTAAAAAGACCGAAAGATGCACATACGGATATACCTACTTCTTTGCGTATTCTTTCAATGGTGTTACATTTGATCTACTTCAATATCGGATAGGGATTTTCCGGAAGTCACTATGGAATAGCGTGGAGCACTCATCTTCATAATTCTTTTTTAACGATTGACGATTTCATCGTCAGAAAGTAGAAGAATATGTATTGACAGATGTGATGCTATGGGATGATTGAGCACAGATTTACAGTTCTCGCTGCAGTTTCCGCTTTTAGCACTGAAAATTGTGCAAATATCAAAAATTGTCTTCGCAGAAAGAGTTTACGTATTTCATCTGCTGCTGGCACAGAGCTCAGCAAGGGGTTGTGAACATAATCAGAGTGCTTCCGTTCTTAGTATCTTCATTTCTAACCACCTTGTTGTACAGCGACTGAACAATGCTCATAATTTTGAATTCCTCCTATTCCAATTTATTATTTTTCAGATTGAATTAGAACCATTGTAATGGTAAAAGAAAAATGTCAACCGCATATATTATACAGGTTGACATTATAACTCTCAATTAAAAATGAGATAAAACAGAGACTTAATTTTTATTTTGCAAAAGATGAAAAATAAGGGATCAGCGATGAAATTGCAATAAAAGCAGTTGATGATAGATAGAGTGGGCGCTGTGAAATCAGTATGATACCGTTTCTTTGAAGCATAACCTATGCCTTTCGTAAAGTCAAAGTCGTATATCATGACGGTAATACAATATTTTTGACAGATAAAAATGTCTGAAAAGCCCACAATGTAAACAATATCTTATATTTGTAAAATAGACAATTTTTGAGATTACGTTGAGGTGTACGTATGAAATATTTAGAAAATTTGAATGATAAACAAAGAGAAGCGGCAATGTATACCGAGGAGCATTGCTTATTTTGCAGAGTGCCGGAAGCAGTAAAACCAGCACGATGACCAGGAGAATAGCATACCTGGTCGATGAAAAGAGTATCTCCTTACAATATTTTAGCAGTTACATTCACCAATAAGGCAGCGAGGAGAAATGGAGGAAAGAGTAGAGGAAATATTGGGATCAACAGCAGGATGTGGATAATGACATTTCATGCTGCATGTCTTAGAATGTTGAGAATGGACGGAGATAGATTGGGATACAGAATTCTTTTGCAGTGTACGATCCGGTCGATCAGAAGTCGATAGTGAAAAATTTGTTGAAAGAGTATGAGATAGACGAGAAGAAGTTCACACCGAACAGCATATTATCAAATATAAGCAAGGCGAAGGAACAGGAAATAGGACCTCGTGAATTTGAGAAAATGCCGAGATTTCAGAGATGAGACAGTTGCAAAAAGTTTACAGAGGAGGATATGAAAAGAATTTTAAGCAGAAATAACGCCATAGATGACGATCTGATATTGAATGCTGTGCCAAGTTGCTGAAGGAAAATCGATGTGCTCGAAAAATATCAGAGAGAGATTCAGATACATAATGGTCGATGAGTATCAGGACGCAATCAATTGCAATACAAGTTGATCAGTTTGCTGGCGAAGAAATATGGAATCATCTGTGTAGTGGGAGATGATGATCAATGCATATCAATGGCGAGGAGCTGATATAAGGAATATTCTGAATTTTGAAAAGGAATTTCCAAAGGCTAAAGTCGTCAAAGCTGGAGCAAAATTATCGTTCTACAGCAAACATATTGGAGGCTGCTCATAGTGATTTCAAACAATAAACAGAGAAAAGAAAATTGTGGACGGATGCTTCACAAGGTGAAAAATTCAATATCACAGATTGGAATCCGATTATAGAAAGCAGGTTATATCACTTTCAGGAAATAGGATACATGGTGCAACAAGGGAAAAATTATAGAGATTTTGCCATTTTGTACAGAACTATCACAATCAGAAATTTTGAAGATTCACTGGCACAGAGGAGAATTCCTTATAGAGTCATAGGCGGGCTGAGATACTACGACAGAATGGAAATCAAAGATATGATAGCATATATGAGACTCGTGGCAAATCCCATGGATGATATAGCTTTTGACAGAGTGGTAAACTCTCCAGAGAGAGGCATCAGGAAAAGCTACGATGGACAAGATTAAATCTGTGGCAAACTACTGCGAGAAGAGCATTTTTCAGTATGTGGAAAGTGGAAGCGATAGCCGATACGCTGAGCGGTAAGGCATCGAGAGGTATGAATGAATTTTTAGAAATCATAAGGGAATATAGTGAAGAAAAAGGAAAACCTGAGAGTTTCAGATATATATGAGGGCTGCTCATAAAGTCCGGATATTTTAAAAAGCATTGGAAGACCAGAGAACTGCAGAGAATGCCGATGGTAGAATTGAAATTTGATGGAATTCAAATCCGTAATCTACGAATTTGAAAACAGGGAGTTCTAAATTGGAACTCGATGAATTCCTGGAAAAGTTAGCGCTTTTTATCCGATGTGGACAATCACGATAGCGAAGCCAATGCAGTTACGCTTATGACTATGCACAGTGCCAAAGGGTTAGAGTTCCCATATGTATTTATGCCCGGAATGGAAGATGGACTCTTCTGAGCTGGAGAAGTAGAGACAGCATTTCACAGATGGAAGAAGAAAGACGTCTCTGCTATGTGGGTATGACCAGAGCTAAAAGGAGATTGTGGATGACCAGTGCGGAGAGCAGACTTTTTATACGGAAAAGTAAATGCTACCAGAGAATCGGAATTCATGAGAGATAAATCCGAAACTTTTGGCAGGGAGACGGAGTGTATAAGTCAGGGAAGCGTAGGGGCTAAAAACAGGATCAACAGAGGTACTTGGATGGCAGATACGATCCGATATCGGGGATGACCAATTCCAAAATCACATTAAAGCAAAAACGAAATGAAGAAAAACTTGTGCATGATGAGCATTTTGAAGTAGGAGATAGAGTCATTCACGGTAAGTTTGGAGAAGGGAGTAGTTTTGGAGGTTACTCCTAAGATTATCAGGGTAGAGTTTGTGGGAAACGGTGTGAAGAAAGCTGGCTGTAGGAATAGCACCTATAAAGAAGATGTAGAGTGACGATGAATAAAATTGAGAAAATTAAAGAACTGACGATTGAATGCCGCATCAGAGGCATACTATAAAAATGATATTGAGATAATGTCGAATTTTGAATATGACAGACTGTATGACGAGCTTGTAGAGTTGGAAAATGAAACGGGAATAACTCTCAATGACAGCCCTACAGTAAAAAGTGGGATATGAGACTGTACAGCAGTTGCCGAAAGAAGCTCATGAAAAAGAGAATGCTGTCATAGATAAGACCAAGAGCATTGCGGAATTGAAGGTGTGGCTTGGAAATCAAAAAGGGCTTTTGTCGTGGAAAATGAACGGACTTACTGTGGTATTGACCTATGAGGGAGGAGAGCTCGTAAAGGCTGTAACACGTGGAAACAGTGAAATAGGAAGTGATAACGAACAATGCCAAAACTTTTAAAAATTTACCGAAGAGGATTCCGTTTAAAGGAGAATTGGTAATTAGAGGAGAAGCCTTTTATAAAGTATTCCGACTTTGATAAGATCAATCAAAAATTCCCGGAATTCGATGCAAATATAAGAATCCCAGAAATCTATGCAGCGGATCGGTCAGGCAGCTAAATAGTGAAATCACGGCGCACTGAAAATGTCAACTTCGACTGTTTTTCACTGGAAAAGGCGGAGTATAAAAAATTTTGGATGAAGAATTTGTAAACTTGGATGAGATTTGGAAAAATTCAAAGAGAAAACCAGCTATCATGAGCTTGAAAAATGGGATTTCAGGTAGTTGAGTATAAAGAGGTGACAACTGATGACATAGAGGATATAGTGAAAAGATTTCAGTGAAGAATTGCAGAATACGATGTTCCGTCAGATGGATTGGTACTGATTTACGATGATATAGCCTACGGAGATTCTCTCAGCGGCACTGCTAAATTCCGAGAAATTCCATAGCTCAAAATGGAAGATGATATGATGGAAACCGTGCTGGAGGAGATCATCTGGGTCCTTCAAGGACAGGTCTGATAAACCCTATTGCGAGATTTAATCCTGTGGAACCGAGGGACCGTCGTATCCAGGGCTTCTGTTCACAACGTCAGCATTTTGAAGGAACTAAACCTAAAAAGTTGGAGACAGGATAAAAAGTTTACAAGGCAAATATGATAATACAGATAGAAGAAAATTTATCGAAAAACAGATGAAGAAGTAGTTTTGCCTGAAACATGTCCGGCATGTGATTATGGAGTTGAATTAAAAGTCGGATTTGGGCGTGGAAACTTTATTTTGCAGCAATAGGTTATGCCCTGCAAAGAGAATAAAATCGTTTAGCTTGTTTGTAAGCAGAGATGCTATGAATATCGAGAATTGTCCGAGGCCACGTTGGAAAGTTTATAGGAATGGGATTGATTAAAACGCTACCGGACATATCTTTTATCTGAAGAACTATAGAGCTGAAATAACTTCCATGGAGGGATTTGGAAAAATCTTTTGATAATTTAGTGAATGCTGTGGAAAAATCTAAGAAAGTTAAAGTTGCAAAAATTTATCTATGCGCTGGGAATCAGTGGAATCAGAGTTTGCCAACGGAAGATTGATAGCCAGACACTTTGATAATGACTGGGAAAAATTCAGAATGCTTCCGCAGAAGAACTGATGCAAATTGACGGTATCGGTGAAGTGGTGGCAAATGCTTTTTGTCGATTTTTACATGATGATGAAAATAAAAAGCGTTGAAAAACTTCTAGATATAGTGGAATTCGACGTTGAAACTCAAGGTTCGACAGACGGTGATTTAAGGGAAAGACTTTTGTAATAACTGGAAACGTTCACATATACAAAAATCGGAAATGAGGTTGAAAAGTGCAATTGAAACCAACGGAGGGAAAGGGTGACGGGGAGTGTAAGCAGCAATACCGATTTTCTTATTAACAACGATATCGATTCCGCATCGTCAAAGAATAAAAAGGCAAAAGAGCGGGAATTCCCATAATTTCAGAAGATGAGTTGCACGGATGATAAAATAACCGCAAAATTTTTGGGCAAGGGTCATTATGGATAATACGATTTATAGCGATATTGAAAAGATAAAATTCTTGATTTGGGCAAAGTGGAAAGCGACCTGTTACAGAGCATAGTGTTCGATAACATAAAGTATAAAAAGCAGAAGATGTAATCGTAAGACCAGGTATAGGTGAAAGATTGTGCAGTTTTATCCACTGAGAAATCCATGCAGTTATGTCCACCGATCCTATAACAGCTTCGGTAAAGACATAGGCAGAATAGCGATACATATAACACAACGATATTGCGAGCAACGGAGTGCGTCCCTGGGTGATATGTTAGCTATAATGCTTCCTACGGGACGAGTCAAGGAGACTTGAAACCATAATGAGACAGGCAGGGTGAAACGGCTGAGAAACTCAAAGTTGACATAGTTGGTGGGACATACGGAGTTACAAAGGCGGTGAACAAGCCTGTAATGGTATCTGCCCAGCTATGGAGAAAAACGGAAGTTTATCGTGAGGATATTCGAAGTCGGTGATGTGATATTGATGACAAAATACGCAGGGGATAGAAGGCTAGGGAATCATAATAGGAGATTTTTGAGGAGAAAATGCAGAGAAGTTTTTAAGCGACGATGAAATCAGACAAGGACGACTCTCTTGGATAGAGTAAGCGTGGTAGAGGAAGGTATAATGATGGGCAGGGAGGGTTTCTGTAAAATGCACGATGTGACCGAGGGCGGTGTCTTAGGAGCTGTATGGGAGAAACGTGTTCACTGATCGGACTCGGATGCACTGTGAAAGAGAAGAGCATTCCGGTTTTGAAATTACCGAAAAATTTCACGAATATTCAAAATAGATTGTCTTGAGACTCATTTCATGCAGTTCAATGCTGGTTGTAGCAAAAGAGAGAAAAGCGGATGTAATAAGCGAAAAACTGAGCAAGAGGAATCTTATGCACTGAGATCAGCAGTATAACAGAAGGAACTAAAGGTATGAAGAAATTGAGGAGAGAAAACGAGGGATTTGGAGAAAATGAGAGCCACCTAGAAAAGATGAAATATATAAAGTAATACATAAAGAGATATAAACTATTGACAACGGCAATTTATAAATTATAATATAAAGTCACGTTATAAATGCCTTTTTGGCAACCCTACAGAGTTTGGGTCCTGTGCGAAATAAGAGTCTGTGAACCTTGTCAGGTCCGGAAGGAAGCAACAATACAGAGCACCTTATGTGCCACAGCAAAGCCTGAATTCATTTTTGTGGGGTTGCCAACAGGAAATATTTTCTATTTAGAGGAGAAAGACATGCAACAGGTCTTATATAGAAGTATAGACCCAGAGACTAAGGAAGTTTTGGGTCAGGAAACTCTAATTAAAAATTTTAAAAAGTCAAGTGGATACGGATGAGTGTAAGTCATGCATATTTGTTCTGTGGAACGAGGGGAACAGGAAAGACCACCACGCTGGATTGCTGGCAAAGGCGGTAAACGCTGTCTTTCGGAGGACAAAGCCCTGCGGGTGTGTGAAAAGTGCATGTCCATAAAAACGGAACGTTTATCGACTTGATAGAAATAGATGCAGCCTCAAATAACGGTGTCAGGGATATCAGACAACTGAGGAAGCGTTATATTTCCACCTGCGGTGGGAAAGAAAAAGTGTACATAATAGATGAGGTGCACATGCTTTCGAGAGAAGCGTTTAACGCATTTTTAAAGACTTTGGAAGAACCACCGGAGAATGTGTGATTTTCATTTTAGCGACTACGGAGCCCGCAAAAACTTCCGCAAACTATACTGTCGAGATGTTTGAGAATGGATTTCAGAAGGGTTTCGGAGAGAACCTGGTGGAAAGAATGAGAGAGATTTGTGAAAACAGACGGATAGATATTTCCGAAGAAACACTTAAACTGGTTGCTGCAAATGCAGACAGATCAGTCAGAGACAGCTTGACGTTGCTCGATCAGTGCATTTCCGGAAGAAGCGGAAAAATCACGAGAAAAAGATGTTTTGGATTCCATCGGTGCAGTAGGAGAAGAATGGTATATCGATTTGACAAAAATGTATTATGCGAGGGATATAGAAGATATCTTGATGTTGATAGACACCGCTTTGCACGAAGGCAAGATTCGAGACAAATTCTCATGGAATAATCATCACTATAGAAATTTACTTCTGGCAAAGTATGTAAAAGCATCCTGAGAACACTTTGAACATGTCTGTAGAAAACGCTGATAGAATCAAGGAACAAAGCCATCAAATCGACTTGGAACAGATCGATGAAATCATCTTGGAGTTGGCGAAGGTCAGCAGAAAATATGATGACGACAGACTCAACCGAGGATTTTTGTTGGAAGTTGCATAGTGTAAAACTTTCTGCTGAATTTGGAAGGGTTTACAGCAAAGGTGAGCAGGAGAGAGGTTCCTGAAAGCCACACGAGAACATACATCGCAAAATGTCGGCGGATGAGTCAGTGTGAAAAAGAAAACACGGCAATGAAAAACGAAAAAATTTTTAGGCGGCGATGTTATCGATAATCCTTTGAAGATACAAGACAGAGTGAAGCGATAAAGAGCGAACCTTCCCCAAAAAGAGTCGACAGATAGTGGTGGCGATAATGGAAGAAGCACTCTTTCTCATGAGTATGAAAATGTGAAAGTGCAAAATGAAAGCGTCAAAGGTCCTTCGGAGGAAAAGGCGGAAGGTTTGTTGCCGGATGTGGATTATATTTGGAATGAGACGGTTAAAATAGCCAAGGAGCAGAGCCCAAAGTCTGGCGATTTTTAAAGTATACTTATTCACTGAAAAACGAGAGAGAGATACATGTCGTATATCAAAAATAATACCGTTAAAAAATTTTTGGAAGAAGAGGAAGAAAAAACTTGCTTCAAAAAGATACTCCTTGAGTAACAGGAGAAAAACCTCAGAGTGATACTGTTGGATGAAAAGCAAAGAGAAAAGAGTCGATGTGGAGGAGACTGCAGCCGGAGAACTTCTCGGCATAGACGTAAAATTACAGACTAAAAGCAATAGTGTCAATTTGATATAAAATTATAAAATGAGAGCATTTTACGAATAATGAACTACAGGAGGAAATAGAAATGGGAAGAAATATGAGAGCAGGGGAAAAAGCAACTAAAAAGCAGGGAATGTCCGGGGAAATATGAAACAGCAGATAGCTCAGGTTCAAGCGATGCAAAAGGCAGATGGAAGAAATGCAGGCGGAGATAAATGAAAGGAGATTACTGCAACTTCCGGAGGCGGAGGCTGTGTCTGTTACAATCACCGAGAGATAAGCAGATAAAAGCGATAGTCTTGGAAAGAGATAGTGGATCCGACGATATAGAAATGTTGCAGGATTTAATCATGACAGCGACTAATGAGGCGATAAGGCAAGCTGAAGGGATTGTCGAATAGTGAGATGAGTAAGTTGACCAGTGGTTTGGGATTGCCTCCGGGATTGTTATAAAGCCGAAAAGAGGCATATACGAGATCGAAAAATGAAAAATAGAGGAAGATCGATGATTATTATCCCAGAGAATTTACAAAAATTGATAAATGAACTTGCAAAATTGCCGGAATAGGAATAAGACGGCACAGCGATTGGCATTTAACATACTGCAAAAAGCAGTGGGGAGGCTGAAAAACTATCAATGCAATTATAGATGCCAAAAATAATATAAGAGGAATGCAGTGTTTGTGGCAATTTGACGGATAAAAGAAAAATGCAGCATCTGTTTGGACAGTCGCAGAGAGCAGGATGTCATATGCGTTGTTGAGAGAGTCGAAGGATTTAATGTCTATGGATCAAAGGAATTCAGGGTGTTTATCATGTCCTGAACGGTGTCATATCACCGTGCAGGAACAGGACCTGATGACATAAATCTAAAACTCTCTCTTAAATAGGATACATGAAAACGATGTAAAGGAAATTATTTTGGCTACAAATCCCAACGTGGAAGGTGAAGCTACAGCGATGTTCATATCAGATTGGTTCAGCCACTTCAACGTAAAAAGTATCCAGGCTGGCTCATGGAATTCCGGTAGGTGGAGTTTGGAATTTACCGATGAGATAACTCTTCTAAAGGCGATGCAGGGAAGGAAAGAGATAAATTGAAATAATTGTGGCTAAAACAAATTGAATATCTCATTTGTTGGAGGAAATATGTTAAGCACCTTATTCGTTATAAACATACTATTGGCATTGGTAATAATATTTTTGGAAAGACGAGATCCGAGCATCCACTTTGGCGTGGATAATGGTGTTATTTTTAGTGCCGGGAGTTGGAATTCTGCTGTATGTGGCATTTGCACAGAATATTGCCAGACAGAAGATTTTCAAGCTAGTATGACAATGAGGAAGCTCTTATGAAAACTTCCTCGGGAAATCAGAGTGAGGCGATAACGTTAGGTGAATTTCAGTTTGATAACAAGCGGGTGAAAAAGTGGAAAAATTTAATTCTCCAAATCAGGTTTCACGGTATGTCGTTTTATACATAGAACAATGAGAGTGGATTTTTCACAGACGGTCATAATAAAATGAACAGCTTATTTACCGATATAGAAAATGCAACCAGAATGTATAAACATAGAGTATTTTATCATAAAAGAGATATCTTGGGAGATGCTCTGCTGAGGAAACTCATAGAAAAAGCGAAAGAGGGAGTGTCAAGGTCCGACTTTTGGTAGATGCTTTGGGTTCTTGGAATATAAATAAGCACCTTTATGGAAAAATTACAAAAAGCGGGAGGATTGTATGCGGAAATTCTTTCCGACAAAATGGAAGGTGCTGAATACGAAGATAAATTATAGAAATCACGAAAATTAGTAATTACTAGACAACTGTATAGGCTACATAGGCGGATACAACATAGCGCGAGAATACATAGGAAGAAAAAGAAATTCGGAGAGTGGAGAGACACTCACATGAGGATAGGGTGACAGTGTATTTGACTTAAATACAAAGGTTCCTGTTAGTGGAGAAGTGCCAGCGAAGAGGGAAGTCAGTGTGGAAGGGTGTTTTTCACACCGGAAACCAATGAAGGAAATGTAGAATTCAAATCGTTTCTAGTGGTCCGGATACCGTAAACGAGGAGATCAAAGAAAGAGCTTTTCTGAAAATGATTACCACAGCGAAAAAGAACATTTACTACAGACCCCGTACTGCGTACCGGATGAACCGATATTGGAAGTTCTGAAAATGGCAATTCAAACAGGAGTAGATGTGAGGTGATGATTCCATCTATACAGGATCATCTCTTCGTGTATTGGGCTACATATTCGTGCGTTTCCGAGATAATAGATGCCGGCGGTAAAGTGTACATTACGATGACGGTTTTTATACGAAAGACCATGATGGTAGATGGCGAAGTTTCCACAGTTGGATCGGCGAACTTTGATAGGAGAAGTTTTTAGGTTGAATTTCGAGGGCTAACGCATTCATATACGATGAAGATGAGGACGAAGAAATTAGAAGCAGACTTTTGAAGATGACATAAGGAAAAGTCATCTTTTAACAAAAAGGATTATATGAGCAGAGAGGTATTTGGATTAGGATTAAAGAGGACGGTATCCAGGATACTATCAGATATATTGTAGATAATATCAGGAGACCGGACGTCTTTTAAACGGACGTCAAAACAAGTTTTGATTTAAAGGAGAAAGAAATGAGAAGATACTACAATACCACGACACTTGCCATGATAATTTTTAATGATTTTCATTGCTATGAGGAGGATTTAACGGAAGTATAAAGATTGGATTTTCAGACAGATTATCGTTTTACCCGGAATAGTAATAGGACTTAGCTTCCACGAGTTTGCCCATGCGGTAGTTGCGTATAAATTGGGAGATATGACACCGAAAATTCAAGGAAGAGTGACAGTCAATCCGATTGCACATATAGATCCTTTTTGGATTCGCAACTTTATTTTTAGCAGGTTTCAGGTGGGGAAGAGCTGTTGAAATAAAATCCTTATAACTTCAAACACAGGAAAAGAGATGAGCTGCTGGTATCGTTTGCAGGTGTAACTATGAATCTGTTCATAGCTGTTGTTTTCACCATGATATATAAAATTTTTAGCAGTAAATATAAATCCTTATACTTTTCAGGGTGCGGATATTTTGATGCTGATAATTTCTCACTAGTATACATAAACATCGTGTTGATGATATTCAATTTATTGCCCATACCACCGTTGGACGGCTTTTTCAATCGTTACAGAGCTATTTGACTAAGGAGACAGCCTTGGTATTGGACAGTCTGACAACAACGGATTTATGATTCTTATGATATTTGTGGTGACAGGATTTACAGGAAGGATAATGTTACCGCTCATAAGAGGTATTATGGGTGTCTTGGGCATGTATTAAGGTTTTATGTATATTTTAATTTTGAGTTTTATAAACTTGCAGAGGTGTATAATTTATAATGCAAGGAGATGATAAAAATGGGAAGTATTATGAAAAACGAAAATATTAGCTGTGATTTTGTTGAGCATATGGTATTTACAGGATGTGGTAGCAATTTTAATCAAATCGATATCGATGGGTAACGCTCTAAATAGGAGTGAGGTCACTTCACAAAGCGGAAAGATTTATTTCATAGGTGCTGATGGAATTTACAAAAAGGATAAAAAGGATAAAAACCGAGAAGAATATTATTAAAAAGGAGATTTCAGCAACCCTAAATGCGGTAGGGTGAGAAGTTGTATTTTTATGATAGAGCATAAGCACTATATGCAAAGGCAAACTCAGAAGGTTTCAAAGTGAGAGAATTGCGGAAATTTATACTGACAAAGTAGTTGTGAATAAAGATAATATATTCGCATCTATTTTGACAGGTCAAGGAGATGAAAATTTGGAATCCCTCGACAACTACAACATAGTGTCAATGAAGGTGACCAGCAGGAAGTTAGCAAATACCGCATCGAGGGAACTGTATAAAGAGCGGAAAAATTGATTGGAAGTTTCGGTGATCATTTGTATGTAGAAAAATGGAGAAGAAGAACAAAGTTCTGATCGAACTGTCATTGGATGTGAGGAGGAAAATTATGGATTTGCCAAAAGGATGGAAAGGCGATTGTAACGGCAGATGAAATACTGGTCATGGGTACGGTGAAGAGATAAATTCGGCGTTCATAAATACACTAAAGGGGAAAAATTCAAAGAGACCCTGGCAGAGGTTGGCAAAAAGCAAAGACCAAGTCAAATGCATTTAACTGATGGAGAAACCGTTTATTACGAAAACTATAGGTCAAATGATGACGGTATTTCGATGGAAATAGTTTCGATGAATATAAAAAGTAAAGAAGACTAAAGTTTTGACTAAAAAATCTACGGCTCAGGAATACTGTTGGCAGCAGTAGAAGGAAAGATTTTCCTAAAAAGCCAGGAAAGCAGGAGATTTAGATGCGATTTTAAAATGGAATGAATTAAAAAGATGAGGGAAATAATTAAAAAGAGACGTACAAATTTAAATATGAACTCGACCTCCAAACGTTAAACCCTGAAAATTTAACGGATGGAGGCCGGTGTTCTTAATTTTGTAATATCTTCAGGCAGGTCAAAATCATCAAAACATATCCTGATGGGCTTGCCTTTATACATTTTTTCCACGTGTATGGCTTTGGAATGTTTCTTCACTAATTACGTGCTCGATTCTACAAGCATCTCCGGTTGCTGTTTCTTCATCAACACCCAGATAGCATTAAAAGCGACAGATAAAAACTGATGGCGCTCGAATAGCACCTTTCAGCAATTTCAAGACCGCTCGGAAGAAGAACTATATTTCCGCTGGGCTCGACGGAAATGTAGCCGTGTTCGTACAGGTTCTTGAGATGCTATACTAGCTTGCTTTTGTGAAAGATAGGTGATTGCAACATCGATGGCTCTGACAAAGTCAGCTTTTACGTCTCAACATAAATATCGTTTTCCAAATAGTTTTCAGCTGACTCTAAAATTCTCATAAAATTCTCGCTTTAAAAATTTATACATAATAAATATAGTATATCACTTATGAAGGGTTTAAACAGATTTATATATATATGGCAATAAGTGTGATAAAATTGATATAATTGAGTAGAATACATTTTAGTACAATTGACTATTAAAAAAGGCGGAAGGTTTGGTATGTTTGAATAGAAAAGAAGTTGTAAATTTTGAGGACGGCAGTGGTGAAAACACCGATTGGATATATGCCGGATACGAGGTTATAGAGAATGAGATAACCGAAATCGCATATTTGAGAGACAGTTGGGAAAGAAAAGATTATGTTGAAAGTTTGGGATTTCAAGAGTTAGTGCGTGCACTGCAATTTCAGGATATCTGTGGCGAAGACGAAGAATATTCAGATCACAGCACAGTTATAGAGGCGACATTTGAGCTGTGCGAGTAGCTTCCATGGGGAACAGCAAAGAGTTTTCTGTAGAAATTTGTATAGATGAGAATAGTGAGTTTAGAAAGTCCACATATGAAGAGTTGAAAAATATTCCTTATGGTGGAGACGAGACTTATGGCGAGATTGCGGAAAAAGTTGGAAATAAAAAGAGCAGTCAAGCTGTGGGGACAGAGCATGAAGAAAGGAGATAAAAATAGCTATTTTTGTTGCCTGTCACAGAGTAATAGGCGGAGGGGAAAGTTGACAGGATATGAAGGAGCTTGGATAGGAAAAAGGTTTTTGCTCAATCTGGAAAAACCAGAACGTAAATTGTAGAATCTGCAAGGTAGAAAATATTAAAAATACAGGTGCAGATGAGAGGTTAGATTGTTCAGTATTAAATGTGAAGACAAAACTGAGAGATAAATCAAATAATCAATGGGATGTTGGGCTTTTGATATAGCCATAAACATCGAAGTATAGTATAATAGAAAGAAGAGTTTATAACTGAGAAACCGGTTTTTGACAATTTATAAGAGGAGAGCATTATGGATGTTATAAAGTGTATAAAAAGAGACGTAGCATAAGGAAAATTTACGGGAGATTCCAGAGAAATCATAGATGAAATAGTGGATGCTGCGGCCTTTGCACCGTCTTGGAAGAATAGTCAAACTACTAGATACATTGTAATCGATGATAGAAAACTGATTGACAAGATTGCAGAAGAGTGTGTAATGGGTTTTTAAATACAATGAGAAAAACGTTGAAAAATGCTCAAGCATTAGTGCATAGTAAACAGTATAGTGGGAGTTAGCGGATTTGATGGGAATTTGCAGCTACAAAGAGGATAGATGGCAGAACTTTGATGCGGAGATAGCCGTTCAGACATTTTGTCTCACAGCCCATGAGAAAGGTGTGGGAAGTGTAATTTTAGGATGCTGATGAATTTAAGACGGCAGAGTTAGTGGAAATTCGGATAATGAGATAATAATGGCATTTATTGCCATAGGTGAGACCTGAACACATCAGTGATCCGCCTACAGGCTCACATCAAAAGATTGGTTTCCTATGTGGGTGATGAGCAGTGACTCCATTAAAATCTTTAATATAATCGTTTAGAGATGAAATAACGGTTGGAAAATGAGAGGCATTGCTGAAATGATATTCTTTAGAACATATGATGAAAAACTGAGCAGTTGCGAAATCGGTAGTGATGTGAGAAGAGACAAGATGCGGTGGAGCTGAGTTTAATATAATCCATGCTCGGATTTATCGCGTGAAAAGAGGATATGAAGAAAGTAAAATTATAGCTGAAAAACCTTCAGTAGCCAGAAATATTGCCGATGCAGTCGGTATTAGAATAAGGGATATATGGAAGGAGATGACTACATCATTACATGGGTGTTCGGTCATCTTTTGCAACTTTATGATGCTGTAGACTATGATGTAAATATGAAAAGTTGGAAATTGGAAAAATTCCTTTTATTCCACAGAGATTTAAATACAAGGTGAAGAAGGATAGAAAAAGGCACGGAAGATAAAGGGAGCGAGAGATCGGCTGGAGCTATCAGAAAACTTATGAGATAGAGATGATGTGGACGAAATTATTTCGGCTACGGACTGGGATGAGAAGGACAGATCATGGCTGACGAGTTTTCAATCATATCGAGATCGAGAAAATCTATAAAAAAAGCCGATAAAAAGAATTTTATTGAACAGAATGGACGAAGGAAGAGGTTCAAAAGGTTTAAGAGATTTAAAGGAGAATCGTCAGCTTTCATCTCTGAGCGATGCAGGGTTTAGCAGACAGACTGCGGATTGGCTGATAGGTATAAATCTGACATCAGTAGCCACGGTTAAATACAATAATTCAGGGCACAAGAATATAGCTCAACATGGTGAGGGTTCTCATGACCGACTTTGAAGATAATATACGATAGAGACAAGGAAATAGAGCGGTTTGTATCGAGCAAATACCATAAACTAAAACGTTCAGTTTGTCACAGATGAGAAGTGTGAGAAGTTTGATGCTACCTATTATGAAATGAAAAGGAACAGCAAAGACAGGGAGAATGACGATTCATAATGTTGCGGAAAATGGTGAGGAGAAATACAGCGAAAAATTTGATGATAGAAAGTACCTGGAGGATACTACTGGAAAAAGTCTTTGAATGAAATGTACCGTCATTTATAAAAGGAAGTTGAAACGAAAAAGGGAAAATCACTCGCTTTTATTCAATTTATCCAATTTGCAGGGATATATTACAAGTAAACACAGAGGATTTACAGCAGATAAAGAGTATTGAAGGTCGCACTGGGGAGCTGTATGAAAAAGAGTTAATCACATATCCCAGAACTGCCAGCAACGTTTTAGATGAGTCGGTTAAGGACAGTGAAAAAAGTTCTGGAAATACACAGGCAAGATAGAGAATTCAAAGATGAAATAAAATTTAAAGATACCAGAGAATATTCGACAGCAGAAAGGTGGAGATCTCACAGCGCCATAATTCCCACATATGTAAAGGCAAAAGGTCTGACGGATGATGAAAAACACGTGTATACTGCTGTTTTGAATCGATTTTTAGCACAGTTTATGAAGCAGAGTATCAGCAGAAGAAACAAAGCTGTGTATAAAGGTCGAAGGAGTAGAAATAGTAGGGATTTTCATTGCAAAGGTAAGATTCAGGTGGAGGAAGGATTTTAAAAAGGTTGAAAATCCAATCAAAAAGATACGTTGTTACCAATAGTGGAGGAAAAAGAACGAGCAATTTTGAGTGCAGGGAAAAGTTGCAGAAGTAAAACGAAAAACCGCCTAAATATCATACTGGAAAAACTCTGTTGAGGGTTATGGAGACATGTGGCAAAAAGCATAGGCGATAAGGATGAAGAGGAAAGTGAAGAGATGATGATGTCAATTTTGAGCGGCTTCAGCATTGGAACGCCTGCCACGAGAGCCGAAAACCATCAAGAAATTAAAAGATGTCGGATATGTGGTGGCAGATAAGAAAAAAATTGAAAACTACAGAGCTCGGAAGAATGATGGTGGAAAAATTTCCTGTAAAAAGAATTATTTTGATTTGGAATATACAGGTAGATTGGAAAAACTTTATCCGATATAGAAGAAAAATTCACAAGAAGCGAATTCATAGATTTGATTACGGATTTTACTGTAAAATCAGTGGATAATATAAAGAGAGATGTGGTATTTGCATGTGACGTAAAAGTTGAAGATTCTAAGAGAGTTGTCGGAATCTGTCCCAATTGTAAGAATCCCGTACTGGAAAATGAAAAATCGTTCAGTTGTTCCAACTGGCGAAACGGATGTCAAGTTTACCATATGGAAAGAGGATAAGTACATACAGAGCTTCGGCAAAAAGAAAGTCAGCAGAGAAATGGTAAAGTTATTATTGCAAAAACGGTAAGGTCGGATTCCACGGCTTAACAAAGCAGAAGGGAAATAAATTCAGCGGGTATTTCAGATATGTTAAAGATGAAACGACAGATAGATTTAAATGGACGTTAGAATTTATCAAAAAGTTGATGTTGACGAATTACGGAGAATGAGGAGCAGTGTTTTACAAAGTGGACTGTAATTTATGTATGATTATTGGAAAGGTGATATAGATGGAATTTAAAAACAGAGGATTTATACCGGTACTTTTAGGGAGGAGATATCAATACTTACAGTATGGCAAGGGCATTTTATGAAGCCTATGAAGTAAAATCGTACGTATTCGGCAAATTTCCCAACGGTCCCAGTTATAAAAAGCAAAAATAACCGTGTATGAAGCTAATAAAAACATAGATAGAGACGATTATTTTCTGAGCAGAATAAATGATTTTGCAGACGATCACAAGGATGAGAAAATCATTTTAATCGGATGTGGAGATTCATATGTAAAATTTGATCAGTAGGTATAAAAGTCGATTGATATAATTGCTCCATACATTGATTTTTGAATTGATGGATATGTTGCAGAAAAAGGAAGAATTTTATAAACTTTGTGAAAAACACGGAGTGGATTATCCAAAAACTTTTGATATATGAAAAGAGATGGGAAGAAATCTGGACGTAGAGTTTGAGTTTCCGGTAATCTTAAAACCGTCAGATAGCATAATGTACTGGGAGTACCCGTTTGAAGAACAGAAAAAGTATTCTTTATAGACTCTGAGAAAGAACTTTTGAAACAGTGGAAAAAAATCTATGATGCGGGATACCATTCAACGATGATAATACAGGATACTGTTCCGGAAACGATGAAAACATGAGGGTACTAACATCATATTCAGACCGAAACGGAAAAGTGAAGATGATGTGTCTCGGACACGTGTTTTTAGAGGAACATACGCCAAAAGGCATTGGAAATCACGCTGTAATAGTTACAGAGCGAACAGAGAGCTGATGAAGAGAGTCAAGGAGCTTCTTGAGGATTTATGCTATGTGGGATTTTTCAAATTTCGACATTAAATTTGATCGAAGAGATGGAAAATATAAATTTTTGAAATAAACACTCGACAAGGAAGAAGCAATTACTATGTGACTTTTTCAGGGTTTAACTTAGCACAATACATAGTCGAAGATTACATAGAAAAACAAGGAAATTGCATACGGTGAAGCGGAAGAAGACTTTTTGTGGATGACGGTGCCCAAGAATGTTGCACTGGAAAATATAACATCGGATGTAAACAGAGCCAAGGTTAAAAGATTTGATTTCAGAGGGCAGAGTTGTGAATCCCTATTTTCAAAAAGGTGATTTCAACATTGAGAGATGGATGAGAATGATGAAAAATCATTTGAGACAAAAAAGAAATTTTAGGACCTACTACAAAAATAAAAATGGAGTGTAAAAATGAAAATACTTGAAATAATAGATGAATTGGAGAAAAATAGTCAGATAAAGGAGTTAAAATTTCCGAAAAGGAAAACCTCAGAAGATATAGAGATTTCAGATATAACTACAATTCTAAGGAAGCTAAGAAAAACTCATTATTCATCTGTAGGGAAATGCTTTTTAAGAGAGAATATTTGCTGGACAGCATAAAAACAGCTCTGTTGCATATATTTCTGAAATCGACTACTCAGACTATTTGACGTGTGAAAAATGCGAGATATGGGCTGTGAGCAACCTATTATAACTATTGTGGTAAAAAGATGTAAGACTTTCTATGGGAATATTGGCAAATCTGTTCTTTGACAGACCTTGGAAAGAAATTTCCTTGATTGCATTTGGTGGAACAAAGGAAAGTCTACTGCGACGTATATGCTGGAAGAAGATTATAGATGACACAAAGGGAAAAGCTGAGCGGAGTTATATCTTCCATAGAAGTTTTCGATGGAAAAATAATGTGGAAGCCGGATTTGACGACACCGGAAGCGATGGAATTGCAGCGAATTTTGAGGAGAAGTGGAAAATAAAATTGATTTCTGCTCTATGGGAAGTATCTTCACAGGCATTGAAAATATCACAGGACCTATGGAATGAGATTTAAAGTTGGAATTTTTAAACATAGGGATACGATCACATAAGTCCATTGGAACACGAAAACTTTGATGACTACTTTAATTCTAAAATGATTATGATGACGCAATGCGAAAATTTGGTTATAAATAAGACAGTGATCACATAGATGAAATATTGAAGATCGCTGAAAAATATCTCTTCCGAGTTTTTACATATAGCATAAAGGATGAGGGATGCAGATATGTATGGGAAAGATATAAGTATGATGTAAAAGCCAAAACAAAAAGCATATTTACGTTGGTGAGATAATAGAGATGGGAAAACATATGACGAAGTTTCATTGAATATGATTGGAGATTTCAACGTATCAAATGCTGTAAGTGCATTCTCGCTGCAAAAATACTTGGGATAAAAGTGGAAGATGCAGCTAAAAACACTGGACAACATACTGGTAAAAGGCAGAATGAACATCGTGACAGCTCAAAACGGAAATATCGTCGCCATCGTAGATTATGCACACAATAAGATGAGCTGGAAAATCTTTTTCGATATGATAAAGAGAATCTATGAAGGTTATCGCATCGTTGCAGTTTTCGGTTGTCCGGGTGGAAAGGCTTTTAACCGCAGAAAAGAGCTGGCTCAGGTTTGCTTCAGAGTATGCAGATAGAATTATTCTTGTACCGGAAGATTCTAATTATGAAGATCCGGACAGAAATTTCAAATGATATTTTAAAATATGTAAACGATGAAAGCAAGGCTGAAATTCTCCGCGATAGAGAATTCGGAATCGTAAAGACATTGAAGGAAAGCGAAGAAAATTTTATAAAAACAGGAGACAGTGATAGCCATAACGGGAAAAGGTTGGGAAACGACTATGAAAGTCGAGGAAAAACGTGCCGATAAAGTCTGACATGAGAAAATAGTCACAGAAAACTTGTATTGAATGAGGTAATGTGAAAATTACGCAAGATGAGTTTCCATATTGAAGAACAAAAGAGGCATAACATGTTCAGGTTATGCTCTCTTTTTCAGTGCGAAGTTGGAGATTGAGAAAAACATCTCACATTTTTCAATATTTCAACATCAAATATCGATACGAGCGCATACACTCATATTGATTAGGAGTAGATCTGTTTTAATTGTTCTGATTTCCACCAGCTCCATTGTTATTTTGAGGATTATCGGATCCGGCATCCGGCTTGTTTTCAGTTTCGTTGTTATCGTTTTCTTCGTCATCGTCGGTCTTTTTCCTCAGTATTCTCTTTTTAGGATTAAATTTGACACCGTTTTCGGTTCCCTTAATGAAATATTCGCCGTCCTTGGACGTTACATTTGATCGAGGTTTTGATAGCAAACTGCCACCCATTCGGATGTGGCTGTTCATGACTTTAGCCCAAAGGCTGGAGACCAAATCCGATGTTGCATTGATCGTTATATTTACATCGCAACCTATCCACAGGGCAGCTGAATATTGAGGAGTAAATCCGGCGAACCATATATCCATGGAGTCAGAGGTTGTACCTGTTTTTCCACCGGTAGGTTGACCGGAGACTTTAGCATTTTTGCAATACCGCTATTCACTGTGGATACCAACATATCCTGAAGAATGAACGAAACTCCCTTGTCCAGCACTGTGGTTTCTTTGAGATTCGTCTCTAATATGGTTTCGCCTTTTCTATTCACCACCTTTGTGTAACAAACGGTATCCTTTCTCTTGACTCCATTAGGAAAAGTGCCAAAAGCACCGCTCATTTCAAGGGAGATATGCCTTTAGACATTCCGCCGAGAGCTAGAGCGGCGGGGGTTCTTATCGTTTGAGAAGAACCTTCTTCCACAACAGTAGTTATACCGAATCAATTGTTCAATGGCGTATTTTTTGAACCGATCTGTTGAAAAATTCTAACAGCAATGGTATTGACTGATTGCTCAAGAGCTTTTCTCATAGTCAAGGGACCCTTATATCCGGGATACCAGTTCTTTGGCCAATCTTTGCCGTTGTATTTGATAGGTGCGTCGTTTTATACCGCTTGCCGCAGTCCAAAAGTCCCTGCATTTTCAGTTTTTGATTTTTATCAAACTCTTTAAACTTCATAGGATTTCCTTTGGAAGCAGACTCAAAAACCCTGCTGAAGTGCGGAAGAGTAGACGGAAAGAGGTTTAATCGAGGATCCGGGCTGTCTGGGTTTTTATAGCTCTGTTATAAAGTTTTTCCCCGGAAGTATCCCTACCGCCTATCATGGCTTTCAGATGCCCCTTTGTAGTCTGTGATTGCCATTGCGGCCTGAGGTTGTCTGATAGTGGGATTCAGCTTATAATGTTCCTTGCTGACCTTATAACCGTCACCGGTTTCTCTGAAAAACTGACTTTTACCGTTGATGCAGAGATTTATCTTGGAAAAAGGATTTGGATATGACTAAATTTCCATCTTTGTCCAGAGATTTATATTGTTGTGGAACCAGAATGGTGCCACCTTTTATACTCATACAATATCCCTTTGTTCATCTTATATAAATCCTGAAGTCGATGCTGTAGTCAGTTTTACCGTTCACTTTGGTAGTTGTGAATTTCAATCGCTTATTTTTAACAGCACCAGATCACCATTGTCGGATTTTCTATACTCATCTTTACGCAGAGTAAAGACGTCGTTTTTGTCAAAAATATGACGAATGAGGAGAAAGGATGACTTTATTTTCCTCGCTCAGAATATTCTTGTTTTTTATCGTATCTGATCCCGGACAGTTTAGGGAAGTTCGACGGATTTTGCAAATACATCATTTATCGACTTCTGAGCCTTTTTGATTCAGTGTCGAATGGATGGTATATCCGCCTGTGTATATTTTTCAATAGCCTCTTCCTGGAATACTTGTACTTTTCCATCAGATCTTTTGCAACTTGCTCAATCAAATAATCTGTGAAGTATGAAGTGCTGCCAGGTGCTACGGTGAATGCTATATTCATTTTATCTGCGAGATTTTCTTTAATCGCTTTATCATATTGTGCCCGAGTTATGTAGTTATTGGACAGCATCAATTTTAAAGTCGTATCTCTGCGATGCTTGGAAGCATCACCGTTATAATAGTATATGAAGTCGGAGTTTTCATGTAGTATTTTTGTTTTTACTGTCTTTACCTGTTTTGCCCTCGGCAGAATTTTACTTTTTCACCAAAGCATAGTTGTTGAGGGGCTTGGGGAAGAGCTGCTAATGCAGCTGACTCCGTTAAAGTCCAGATCTTTTGCATCTTTGTTGAAATACGATTTCGCTGCAGACTGTATTCCATACGAGTTATTGCCTAAATAAATAGTATTTAAATAGGCTCCATAATTTTTCCCTTACTCAAATTGGCTTCTATGACCATGGTATAGTAGGCTTCGGAAATCTTACGGCTGAGAGAACGAACGCTTTTTGTTTCGGAAAGGTACACGTTTCTCGCAAGCTGCTGTGTTATGGTGCTGGTTCCGCTTATTTCCCCACCTGAGAACAGGCTGTTTTTATTGCTCCCAGCATTCTCCAAAAGTTGAATCCGTGATGCTTCAAAAAGTTTTGTCTTCAATGGAAACAACGGCATTAATCAGGTTTTTGGCATATCTTTGTATTTGATATTGGTCCCTATTTCCACCTTCTAAAGATACGCTGTCTATGACCTGGTCTTTATCATCCAGTAAAAACAGAACGCTCGGACAGATAATCATATATATCCGGTTGAATTTTCGGTGTGTTAGCAACTACTGTAAAGAATACAACCCTAAAAACACAAACGTTGCAAAACCGATTCCAAAGCACTATTTTGCATATTTTTAATCATATAAAAATCCTTTTCTTAACAACGTCTATATTATACCATAAATGCTATAAAAATACGTCAATATACGTATAATTTATTCATCATATGTATAAAAATTAATCTTTATATTACGGTTATACATCTTCCTTTAAAATTTTGATGAAATTATTTTAAAAATTCATTATAATGCTATAATCTTTTTCTAAAAATGAAGCTGATTGAGATTGAATAAAGAATGAAAAATTGAGTAAAAAGAGGAGATTTGCATGTGTTTACAAATAGGAAGAGCATACGTATTTGAAGATGATGAAAAAGAGGGCTATCGATGAATTGAGACAAAAGCAGAATGAAATGAGTGGATATAGCAGAAGACCGATTATTAAAAATAGGATTTATAGAATTTGTTTTGGAATTCTCACGGCAAAACGCTTATGGGAAGTATCCCATGGAAAAATGACGGCAGCAGTATAAAAAAATTTTATCGTATATCGGAACAGCATTGGATAGATATATTGAAAACCTGAGAAATTTACCCAATTTAATATTCGTTTGTTTGGGAGCAATCGCAATATTTGTGATATTCAAATCGAAGAACAGCATAACCGTGCGGTACAAAAGAACGGTTACCGCAATTGGTATCATATTATTTTTGTCGGTGCATACAAAAACTTTCGATATGGAATCACAGATGGAGACTTTCAATAAAAGTTGGGATGATAAAGTGCATATCACAGGGAGAGATAATGCATAAAAGATCGAAAAAGAGATAAATTCACAGGAAAAATGAACGAAATGGAATATTTAATCAAAGTTTATCGAAACATACAAATGATAGAAGATGCAGAATAAAAAGAGAATGATAAAAATCAATAATCCGGATAAAAATGAGAAATAAAATAGAGAATAAAAGTGATATCGAAAGTGAATATGAGAGCAATGTCGCAAGAGGAATGCTGATTTTATGCAATTTAAAAACATCACAGAGAAGTGCAAAAAGAAATAAGAAAAATGGGAAATCGTAAGTTCGACAACATGGAATTAAAAATAGGAGATGTAGTGAGAATTGATATCGCAAAAAGAAACTGGAAACGGATCGACTGCCTAATACTTTCCACTATGATGAATATTTGAAATTCAGAGGTGTTGCAGGGAATGTCGATATAGAGAACATCTCAATTGAGAAGAGAAACTATGGAATCCTACAAAAGTGAAAAATGTTACTATCGACTACTTGATGAATACAGGAGAAAAGAATAAAAGAGAATTTTTCCGACTTTTTGCGTAATAATCTGGGAGGAATAGGAATCGTTGAAAGCATAGTATTTGGAGATAAAAAGCAACTAACAAAAGAGGAATACGAGAAGTTTCAAAAATGGAGTGGCACCTATATTGGCAACTTCAGGGTTGCATTTGGGTTTTATGTACGCCATTCTAAAAATTGCTGTTCAGAAAGAAAAGAACCGCAGTAAAATCCTTTTTCATTTTGGTGATAGTGTTTGTCTACATGGCAATGTGCGGATTCACGCTTTCCATAACCAGAAGTGGAATAATGATATTTGTAGGGAGTAGTACAGGAACATTTGAAGATGCGTCGTGATTTAACTTCCATGGCGATGGTAGCTTTAATAATTCAAACTTACTGCTGTCCTATGTGCATGTTTGCCACGGACTTTCAACTTTCATATTTAGCGGTATTCATAATTTCCCAGATTATGAATCTGTTGAATATTTTCATGAGAAAAACGGTTGTGAATACTCTAATCAAAGGATTGCTGTTATCTGTGATATTGCAGAAGCTTAATGATGCCTGTAACGGCATACTATTTTAATTATTTTTCCCGTGAGCGGTTACTTGGCAAATATATTTTTAACTGCTATAGGGAAGTTTTATTTTAGTTTTGGGTATATTAGGTGGGAAGTTTTGCGATATGCAAAGCGAAGTTATGATATGTATTGGAAAAATATTTAAAAATTTCACCGGCGATTAAGAATCGATTATGTGACTTTTGGACAAGTACAACAGATTATTTTGTAATGCTGTTTTCGATGTAAATCAGGGGATTTACGCTAATGGAAAATTCCTTGCGGAGATTAGAAGCCCGAGTTTATTGTGGGTGGTGGCATTTTACTCGATGTTATTTTTATTTTTCAAGCGAAGGATTTCTATGGAAAAATATCACGTGCCGGAATTTTTCGTAGCACATAATTCAACAGAAACAAAGCTATATAATACCGTTGAAAGCATAGAAAAGATCTCAAACGAAAGAAGGGATAAAAGCGTATACGTGTAATAACTGTATTGCAAAAATTCCAGAAGGTCTTTTTCAAGAATGATAATTCATGGAATTGCGAAGACATTTGTTGTTGCAATGGCTATTGCATTGATACACAAAAGGAATTCCGGTGGGTCACGGAGAGGTAGGTGGAGTGTTTAAAGGAGAGCAGTGGTTGCTTTCATCTGATATAAGTACTAACAACTGTCTTATTATCAAAAAGTGAAAAATGAACATGTGGATAAGAGTACATTGGAGCATTTAAATGCATTTTTGATCAAAAATGAAAAGGGCAGAATAGATGAAACTATTTTGTTGTGTAGAAATGAAACGGCAGCCATGTACGCAAGTTATCTTTTTAAGAGAAACGAAAAATATGAAAAATTTTCGTCAGAGAATTTAAAGGTGTGACTGCAAGAAAAACTGCAAAAATACAATTTAAAAAGTGATAGTTTAAACGAACTAAAAAGGCAGGAATAAAAAGAAAGGCGATGGAAAGATTAAAAGCCTACTTTACGGAGAGATAGTCGTAAAAATATAAAAATTTCAAAAAGGTATTGATCAAAAATGTTATGTTAGGTTAAACTAACATTATCACAAACAAAGTAGTAAAAGGAAACCTTAATTGCCATTTGCTACTTTGACGCATATTTAAAAATATGAATCATATATTTCAAATTTTTATCACTGTGGGGGCGTATAGCCCCTATTTCATTTGTTTAAAAAAATTGAAATCTGTGGTAGAATATTAAACAAGTGATGATTGTATATCAAAAAGAGCGGAGAACTTCAGAGTTTGACGCTCACTTATTTTAAGGGTGAAAAATCTGTAATTGAAAAAGCCTTGTTTTTATATGAATTTAATGCAATTGTGAGAGCTATTACAGCACAACTTGGAGAACTTAAAGAGGAAAATACATCATGTTCACACAGAAAACTAATTCATTTCAACAATTTCAAAAAGATTTGAGAAATTGCAATGTTTACGGAGCATTGGTTTTACATGGCGAAGAGGAGTTTATAATAAATTGGGCAATAGAAATGATAGTCAAAAATTCGTGAGTAAAAGCAACTGCTATGATGGACTTTGTGGAATTTGATGAGAAGAGATTGAAATCGAACGGCTGGAAGAGAGTTGCGAGACTCTTCCCATGCTTTCAGAGAGAAAAAGGTCGTTCTTATAAGGAATTACACAAATAAGTACAGAGACGATATTGTAGAATATCATTTCAAAAATAGGAGAGAATACAGTACTGATATTTACAGGGAAGGGGAAATTGATAAACGAATAGTCGATGAATCTAGAAGCTATGAGTTTACGCGACTTGAGAACCACCAACTGATGAAATTTATAGAGAAGAGATTCAGGAAAGCGACATAGATTGTAATCGAAGTATATTGAAAACTATCATAGCTGAATCGGGTTATTATAACGATGATATAGATTATAATCTGTATAATCTGGTCGGTGATATAAAAAGATAATAGCCCTTACAAAGATTAAGGGAGAAAATGGGGAAGTAACTGTAGAAAACTGTCAGAAGTGCTCTGTCAGATAACATTGAACATGGGATTTTTAAAGTTATTGACGCCATAAGCAACAAAAGGAAAGACATGAGTTTAGACTTGTTAAATCAGCTCATTTTGTCAGGAGAAAACGAATATACTATCCTAGGAGCGATAATTTCTCAGTTGGAAGTCATGCTGATAGTAAAGGAGCTTATGGAGATGGGACACGGAAAAGATGATATCCGTAAGATGACGAAACTACATCCATTCAGAATTAAAAAGTGTATAGGGGTTACGAGAAACTATCATAGCGAAACTTTGAAGAAGATGCTGATATTGGCATATGAAACAGATATCAGAATAAAAAGAGGTTTGTTGGATAGCAGAACCGCTTTGGAATTGCTCATAGGAGATATAATATATCGTTTGTTCTATATATTTGATTGTAATCAAGCAAGTAGAACATGCTTGATACTCAAACGATATGTTGATCTGCAAAATACGCACAGCAGTCCGTGGTGTAAAAGTGTAAATTACCATGACGGGAGAATGTGAAATGTGAAAAAGGAGATTCTTACACGATGAAAAGGAAGAAATGCCCAAAAAGATAGCCGATTTAATGATCTTGTTCGTGGCTGTGAGTTGGGGAGTTTTTCGTTTATGGCTATGGATATAGCATTGACAGAATTGACACCGATAACCCTAAATGCATTCAGATTTGTAGGAGCTTTTATGGTGGCAATGATTTTTGCATTTAAGAAAATGAAAGGAATCAGCAAAGAAACAATGAGATACAGCATAGTGTTAGGAACTACGCTTTTTGGTATACTTGACTTCACTTATGGTGTAAAGTATACGAGTTTAGTCAATGCAGGATTTTGTGTGCAATGTCAGTGGTAACAACACCTCTAATAGCTTTTTGTTCAAAGGTGTGAAACAGAATAAAAATTTGTATTCGCTATAGTGGTGAGCACTGTGGGAATGGCACTTTTTAATGTTAAAAGGAGTTTATCCATAGCGTGGGGAGACGTACTGTGTATAACTACGGCGATAATCTATGGAGTTCACTTGAATATAGCCGAGACGGCGGTGGCGAAATCAGAGTAGATGCGTTTCATTTGGGAGTTTTACAATTGGGAGTTTGCAGGAATTTATAATCTGGTGTTTGCTCTGAGCTTGGGAGAATTTTTCAATATCGCTGAGTTACAAACGTAGTGTGGTCTGTCATATTTTTATCCATTGTGTGTACGGGCGCCGCATTCATATTGCAGACTATTGCACAGCAGTACACGACTGCCAGCAGAGTGGGAATGATATTCACTTTGGAACCGGTGGCAGCAGGGCATAGTGGCATATTTTCATAAAGGAGAAATATTGTCAGTGCAAGGCTATGTGGGGCGACAATGTTGATAATGAGTATATTCATAATGGAGATGGATTTTGACTTCATCAGGAGAATAACAGGAAAACGACAGAAGCACTTCCTGAGATGGTGACAATTATAGTGCTATGTGGAAAATTTAAGAGATGGAATGTAAAAATGGAACAAAATCGAGAAGATGAGAAATTGTCGAAAAATGGACTGATAATTGTGAGTTCAAAAGATAATTATTGATTTTATTTGTAAAGAGATATAAAAACAGTTGACAATTTGGAGCTTAAAAATGTAGAATTGTTCTTAAGTTTTATGAGCGATGAAGGAACCGGTTACTTTGGTAATATCCTTACAGAGAGATTGCGTAGGTGAGAGGCAGTTGGTGAACGAGGTAACAGATCAGTCCGGAGCTTAAAATTAAATAGTTAAAAGAGGTGGTCGACAAAAGTCGGCTGCAAGCGGAGTGGTACCGCGGTTTTAGTAAATCGTCCCTAATCCGAACGGATTAGGGATTTTTAGTAAATTTTTGTAAAAGGTTTTATAAATTTGTGATAGGAGTGTGAGGTATGTTCAAAATTTATCGGATAAGGCAATAGCACAATTACAGCTGGAACAAGCAGATCGCTGGAAGAAAGAAAAACTATTGGAAAAGTGCGTTTCGACGAGAGAAGGAGGAGAGCAGTTCATATTTTTCGAAGGACCGCCGACTGCAAAGCGGCAAAGCCGAATTCATCACGTTATGGCACGAACATTAAAAGGATTCCGTGTGCAGATATAAGACTATGAAGGGATTTCAGGTTAGGAGACGAGGCAGGATGGGATACACACGGATTGCCGGTAGAAATCGAAGTTGAGAAGCAGCTTGGAATGTCAGGTAAAAAGGATATAGAAAAATACGGAATAGAAGCTTTTAATGAAAAGTGCAGAGAGTCGGTTTTCTCATATGAGAGCCTATGGCGAGAAATGACCCATAGAATGGGATATTTAGTTGATTTGGACAATCATATATAACCTTGGATAACGACTACATAGAGTCTTGTTGGTACATAATAAAAAGAGTTCTTCAAGGCTGATATGATATACGAAGGACACAAGATACTTCCGTATTGTCCGAGATGCGGAACCAGTTTGGCTTCTCACGAAGTGGCACAGGGATATAAGGAAGTCAAAACCTTGACTTTAATAGCCAAGTTCAAGAGAAAAAGATGAAGAAAACGGAATACTTCTTGGCTTGGACAACAACTCCTTGGACCTTGGCTGCAAACGTATCCCTGACTGTAAATCCGGAAGTTGAATACGTGAAAGCAAAGGTTCTCGATGGAGATGAAGCGGGAAATGTATTTTATGTGGCTAGAGAATTGGCAGAAAAGGTTTTAGGAGATAATAAATTCGAGATTTTTGAGACACGCTAAAGGTTCAGATATGGAATACATGGAATACGAACAACTCATGCCGTTTTGTGCTGTGGACAAAAGAGCATTCTTCGTGACATGTGCGGATTATGTAACTACGACAGATGGTACAGGAATAGTTCACAGTGCGTCTGCTTTCGGTGAGGATGACTATAACATAGGCAAAAATACTGGGTTACCTGTTCCAAATCCGGTGGATGAAGATGGAAAATATGCAGAAACTCCGTGGGCAGGGCGATTTGTCATGGAAGACGGATTGGATGTTGATATAATAAAGTATTTAGCTGCGGAAAACAAACTTTTCCACAAGGAAAAATGGAGCATAATTACCCTCATTGCTGGAGATGTGGGACACCTCTAATCTATTAGTGCAAAAGCCGAGCTGGTACATAGAGATGAGCAAGTTGAAGTCCCAGCTGGTAGAAAACAATAAAAACTGTGAACTGGTATCCGGACTTTGTGGGCGAGAAAGATTTGGAAACTGGCTTGCGGAAGTGAAAGACTGGGCAATATCCAGAAACAGATACTGGGGACTTCGATACCCGCTTGGAAATGTTCGTGCGGGCATGTCGACTGTAGGTTCAAGAACTGAGCTGGTCGAAAAAGCGGTGAAAGCATAGATGAGAAAGTGGAATTGCACCGACCACACGTTGATCATGTTCACATACGATGTGAAAAATGCGGAAGCGAAAATGAGTAGAATCTCAGAAGTGATGGACTGTTGGTTTTGATAGCGGTGCCATGCCATATGCACAGCAGCACTGGCCGTTTGAAAATGTAGAGCATTTCGATGAGCAGATGTTCCCCGGCAGATTTCATAGTGAAGGAATCGATCAGACCAGAGGATGGTTCTATACATTGATGGCGATATCAACTTTTTATCAAGGGTGAGGCTCCATACAAAAAATGTTTTTGGTAAACGATTTAATATTGGATAAAAATGGTAGAAGAGCAAATCCAAAGGAAATACGGTGGATCCGTTCCAACTTTTTCGATAAGTACGGAGCTGATGCACCGAGGTGGTATTTGCTGTATTCATCTCCGGCATGGTCTCCTACGAAGTTTGATGAAGACGGATTGGTGGAAACGGTTTCGAAATTCTTTGGAACGTTGAAGAACATCTATAACTTTTTCGTTTTTATACTCAAATCAAGATGATATAAATCCGGCAGAATTTCATATTCCGGTGGAAAATAGAACTGAATTGGATAGATGGATAATATCGAAATACAATAAGCTAATAAAGAAGTTGAAGATCAAATGTCGGTATTCAATCACATGAAGACAGTGAGAGCGATACAAGATTTTGTTACGGAAGATTTTTTTCAAACTGGTACATCAGAAGAGCGAGAAGAAGATTCTGGGGAGAAAAGCTCACAGAAGATAAAAAGCAGTGTACAAGACTACTTACGATTTGCTTGTAGGAATCAGCAAGATCATGGCACCGTTTGCACCGTTTATATCAGATGGATTATACGTCAACTTGACAGGGTGAGGAATCTGTTCATCTGGCTCACTTCCCTGTATGCGACGAGACTTTGATCGATGAAAAACCGAAAAACAGAATGGAACTTATCAGAATATTGGTAACTTTGGGCAGAGGCGTTAGAAAAAGGAAAAAAATCAAAGTTAGGCAACCATTGAAGAGCGTTCTTGTAGATGGGAAATATCAGGATTTGATAGGCGATTTAAAAATCTGTTGCAAGAGGAATTAAATATAAAGGAAGTTCAATTTGAAAGACGACTTGCAAAAATATATGAACTTCAATTAAAAACCCAATTTTAAAGTTGCAGGACCGGTAATGGGAAGCAATATAAGGGCATTTAGCGAGTATCTGTCCAAGATGGATAACGAGGAGTTTTTGGCTCATGACATTTTTAAAAGTGACGTTGGGTTCCGAGAATTTCGAAGTTACAAAAGATATGGTGGATGTTAAAATCACCGCTAAAGAGGGTTTCGCAGTGGCGATGGAAAACAACGTGTTTACAATTTTGGATACGACCTTGAATCAGGAGCTTCTGGATGAGGGACTTGCAAGAGAAGTTGTATCCAAGGTTCAACAACTCAGAAAGCAAAATGATTTTGAGATGATGGATAGAATCAACATAAAGTTGGAATGCGATGTTGAACTTGCCGGAGCTGTAAAAACATATGGAATACATAAGACAGGAAACTTTAGTCGATGATATCATATTTACTGAAGTTGAAAAAAGATCGATATCAACGGACACAGTACAGGAATAGCAGTGGAAAAGCTGTAATGTTCAGCATAGACTTACAGCACAATGGAAATGATAAATCGGCGGGTTTAAAGAGAGATAGCGTAAAGCTATCTTTCTTTTTCATATGTTGGCAAAATTACTGTTCGTGTTGTTTTAGGCCGTAATGTGTAATAGATATGAAATTTTTGATAGTATATATGTAATGTGAGCAAAAATTCATATTTAATACAATAAAATTACAAAAATAAATTTATAATTGACAACTATGGGATATAGTATCTATAAAGTTTAGATGGAAATCTTGTTATTCAACGTACACCGTCGTAGGAGTAGGACTCTATTAAAGGGAGGATGATTATGACTGATTTTGAAAAGGAAGAAGGAGTATTGCCTGTTTGGCAGAAGGTGTTGATAGGTATAGGAGCTATTTTTCAGATGGTGCCGTTATATATCTGCTGGACTGGCAATTGGGTAAATACATAGAAATAGCCAACACGATAGATCTTGGAATTTTTGCAATATCAGCTACATATTTGACCTATCTGTACAAGAAGAAAGCAGAAATATTGTCACGTAGCTGTAATTCATTTGATGGAGCTCGTCGGAGTAGTTGCATTTATACAATTGCTAAAATTAATATAAGTTAAATATTTAAAGATGCCCCTGGACTGGAAAGTTTCAGGGGGTTTATAGCTTCATCGATTATTCACATCAAGATGGATTCGTGGTAGCTTGTTTTATTGACAACTAAATACTGCCATAGTATACTGTGGGCAAAGTTATCAATGACTAAAGAGGAGGCCAGAATGGAACGGTTAAAAGATAGATTTGCAAGGGACCGAGTTGTGCAGGAAGTATTCACCATAATAATCGGTGCAATATTTATTATAGCAGCGATGATTCGCTTAATACATGGGAAAAACACAGTACGATAACATCATTCAAATAGTGGAAGTCATCATTTTGTTTGCAACCCTCCTGTCTCTTGAGCGATTGCTGAGAAAGGAAGGTATAAAGCCACACAACATAACCCTTGTACATATATCCGTTATCAGATTGCTCGTCATAATAAACCATCTCAGATGAAATAGCGTTTTCATGATAAATGTGGGAGATATGGTTTATGGACAGGAGATACAGTTTATGGACAATGGTAATATTCGGATAGCAGTGACGCTTTCATGCATAACCTTTACATATAAACAATAAATAGGTGTATACAATGAGATAGAGCCATGCAGTAATTTGTATGGACCCATCTCATTTTATTATGCGACACAATGTTGAATGAAATATCAGATTTTTGTAATTTTTAGAATTTAATGTTGGTTTTATTGTTTTGGGGTGAAATAACACAGCAAATAGTGAAATACAAAGTGATTTGTGTTAATATTATAGCTATATAAGTGGTTTTTACAGTCAGTAAAAGGATGGTGAGTTTATGATAAATGAAATGATTTCAGCAGTGAGCGAAAGCGAGAAGAAAACGCAGCGGAAATCATTGCGAGAGCAAAACAGAACAGCGTTGATGCTGTTGAACTTGCTGAAAAAAGATGCGGAAAAAGAAATTTTAGACGCGATAAATATCGGCAGGAACCAATTGGAAGACAACGTTTATCGTAAGAAATTGGAAATAAAAGAAAGAGAAGCTGCTGTGGAGACAGCGATACAAAACGATGTGGGAGAGATAAAGAAAAAGCGCTTTGAAGAAAAAAATACGAAGCAATAGAAGGGTGAAGAAAAATTTTTTACTGAGTGGCTGAATTTGCAAAGATGTGATGAAATTTAGCGATACTATCTATAAGTAGATTACGGTAGAAAGGAGGAAATATATGTCGGTAATGGCAATAGAAACGCTTAAATATCTGTGGTATGAAAGAGATGAGAGAAAGCATAATCGAAACCATAAACGAATTTAAAAGCAATGGAATTAGATGAAAGTGCATTTCAAAAATAAAAACTTATCGGACTTTCCTACAAATGATCAGCGAATAACTTTTGAGCTCATAACATAGAGAATGCCATCGAAGCGATTGAAATGTATGCGCCTGAGGGAATGCTGGCTTCACTGGAAGGAAAAAGACATAAAAAGAGTCAGTATGATGTCTATAGTTAAAAAGAGAAGATGAGTTGACAGATATGGCTAAAAAGAGCCATGGACAACATGAAGAAAATCATTGAAGACAGAGTTGAAATTGACGAAATCAGGTTAGCATGCAATCTTTAGAACCGTGGTTGGATTTGGATATACCTATGGAGTTCACTCATACGGAGAGGACTTCATTTCTAATAGGAACCATCGTAAAAGTGGATTCGCAGGAAGAAATTTACGACGGTATAGGGCTTCATCTGGTAGATTTATCGGAGGTCGAAATCAGTATAGTGCATAAAGACAAATTTCAAACGTGCATAGTAGCAGTATGCTTAAAGGAATATGAAAATGCCGTGGAAAAATGGACTACACGTTGGGCTTTGCAAGGATATCAAATGCATTTAAAAGGTGTTCCGAGAGAAGAACTGGACAAATTGAAAGATGATAACGAAAAATTGCAAAAGAGAAATAGAGATGCTTAAAGCGGAATTTAATACTCTTGCAGAAAAAGGGAGGATTTAGAAGATTCTGTCGGACTATTACAGAATAGAGGCCAGTAAGCAAGAAGGCATGGGGAAAAGTAATGATAGTGCAGTACGTTTTTCATAAGCGGATATGTGCCGAAGAAAGTCGCCGGAAGTTTGGTGGAAAAATTGAATAAAAAAATTCAATCTCTATTGCGAACTTGAGAACGTAAAGAAGATGAAGATTCACCTGTTCTGATGCAAAACAGCGGAATCGGTCAGTCAGTGGAAGGCATTGTGGAATCCTACGGATTACCTAATAAAAAGAAATAGATCCGTCAAGAAATAGTATCGTGGTTTTATGTATTTCTATTTGGACTGATGCTTTCAGATGCAGCGTACGGACTGATAATGTTCATAGCATGTGCAGTGCTTCTGAAAAATATAAGAAGATGGAACTTTCCATGAGAAAAATCCATAAAAATTGTTTATGTATTGCAGCATCTCCACATTGATGTGGGGAATATTGTTCGGAGGATACTTCGGCGATGCAGTCGAAACTGTATCAAAACCTTCTTCGGGCATGCAGTAATGGTCAAGCCCTTGTGGTTTGCCCCTCTGAGCGATCCGATGAAATTGCTGCTATACTGTATGTTATTTGGGATAATCCATCTTTTTGTGGGATTGGCAGTAAAGGGATATATGTGCATAAGGGATCAGGAATATTTGAATTTCTTTTTGCGATGTAGTGCTGTGGTTTTCACTGCTGGTAGGTTTGATAATGCTGTTGTTACCGACGGAGCTGTTCTATTCACTATCTCAGTTGAGAATAAATTTCGGTCCCGTGTTGACTGTTATCTCCAAGATATTGGCAATAGGAGGTGCTTTGGGAATCTTAGTAATGGCAGGGCGCAACAGCAAGAAAGTCGGATTGAGATTGGCATTGGGTGCTTACGACTTGTATAATCTTACGGGTTGGTTAAGCGACTTACTATCATATTCAAGACTGTTGGCACTCGGTCTTGCGACCGGAGTTATAGCATCTGTTATAAATCAAATAGGCAGTATGGGTGGAAACAGTATTGTAGGTATAATATTATTTATCATAGTGTTTATTTTTGGCCATATATTCAATATGTCCATCAATATATTAGGAGCATATGTACACACAAATCGTTTACAGTATGTTGAATTTTTCGGAAAGTTTTATGAAGGTGGAGGAAGAGAATTTCACCCTTTCAGATCCGAAACGAAGTATGTAGATATAGAAGAGGAGAGTTAAAAATGGGAATAGGAATCGTATATGCACTTTTTAGGGTGCAGCTTTGGCAGTGTTATTAGCAGGAGCAGGTTCAGCAATCGGAGTAGGGATTGCGGGACAGGCTGCGTCCGGAGTAGTGACAGAAGATCCGGGTAAGTTTGCGAAAGTGCTTATCATGCAACTTTGCCTGGCACACAGGGTCTGTATGGACTTATGATAGGTTTTGTCACTTTAGTCAAGATAGGATTGCTGGGTGGAAGTGCGGCAAATGTAACACCTGCAACAGGACTGTTAGTATTGGCAGCTTGTTTGCCAATAGGTCTGGTAGGGCTAATTTCCGGAATATATCAGGGAAAAACTTCTGCAGCTGCAATTGGCATCGTTAGAGAAAACCAGAGCAGTTTGCAAAAAGCCATGCTTTTTCCGGCCATGGTAGAAACTTATGCTATCTTGGCTCTTCTGATTTCGTTCTTGGCAGTTAATGCGGTAGTTTAATAGAATTATGGATAATAACAGAATGAGGAGCAGAGGAGACTTGATATGAGAGGAATAGAAAAATCGTTTATCAAATTCTCGAGGAGGCTCGTAACGAACAGTCGAAGATACAAGAACAAACTCATATTGAGATAGAGAAAATCCAGGGTCGAACAAGGGAGAGAATCGCAGAGATAGGGAAGAAAAAAATCAGCAGGAGATACAGGCTGCGATAAAGAGAATTGAAGATTTATCACAGTTGACTACAGATCAGAAAAATAGGCGAGCGAAGTTGGAAGCGAAACAGGAGATGATCGGAAAAATTGTAGATGAGTCTTATGAGAACTTTTGGATATGGAAAAAGGAAGAATATCTGAAGCTGATTTTCGATATGGTTGAGAAATTCGCACTTCCAAAAGAAGGAAAAAAATCCACTTTAATAGAAATGACTTAAATCTGATTGATGATGAAACAGCGGCGAAAATATCGGAAATAGCAAAAGGCAAAAGGTGGAAACTTGACCCTTGCGGGAGAGCCGAAGGAAATTGATAGAGGTTTTATACTGACATATGGCGGTATAGAAAGAAAAATTGTACATTTAAGGCTTTTAATGGATTCTAAGAAAGATGAATTGCAGGATCTAATCCGTAATATACTCTTTTCTTAGATGGCTGCGAAAGGAGAGAAGATGTCGAAACAAGACTATACATACGCAGTTGCACGCATCAGAGCTCTTGAAAACAATTTACTGAATCAGGACGATTTGAATCAATTGTTGTCGTGTCCGGACGAGGATGAAGCCGTTGAGTGGCTGTTATCAAGAGGCTGGGGAGATGGAGAAGAGGCAAAAAGATGGCGAAACTATTTTTGGCTTATGAACTCAATAAAACTTGGAAAATAGTCAGAGAACTGGTAAAAAGGATATGTCGACGTTGGATGTGTTATCCTATCAGGACTTGCATCACAACATAAAAGGGCAATTAAAGAGTGGTATCCGGCAAAGATGCACAGGATGTCTATATTGACAACTCTTTTTACACTGATGAGGAACTTTTGGATATAGTCAGAAATGAAAATTGGTATAAAATTACCGAGCTTTCTAGCTGATAAATCTAAAGAAGCCTACGATGCCGCCGTGAAAACAGGTGATGGGCAAATGCTGGATGTGATGATGGATAAAGCGTGTCTGGAATCCATAATGGAAGCCGGAAATCGCGGACAACACGGGGTAATAAAGATTACGCAGAAGAGACCGTTGCAGTTACGGATATAAAGATTGCAGTCAGAGCTGAAAGAACTATGCGGATTTCTACTGCGAATGGCGATGGCGAAATGCGAGACCATAAACGTGGAACTTTTTGATAAAGGCAGCCTTAACAGGGAGGAAGCCATCATAGAATATGTCGAATCTACAGATTATGCAGATGGTGCCGAGGCTTTGAAAAATCACTCATCAGCTTTTTGAGCGGTGGTGTAATGATAGAATCATCGATTTAATTAAGCCGCAACTCAGAAATTCTTTTTCGATCGGTCCTATTTTTCGCATATATATATGCCAGAGAAATAGAACAAGATCTATTAGAAACATATTGATGGGAAAAAGAAGTAAATTACCGGTAGAAGAAATAAGAGAGAGGGTGAGAAAGACATATGTATAAATTGCAGTAGTAGGAGACTACGAGAGCGTATATGGATTTGCAACTCTCGGACTGGAGATTCATCCTGTCACTTTACCTGAAACTGCCAGAAATACACTCAAAAAGCTGGTAGATGAAAACTATGGAGTTATTTACATAACAGAGGTTTTAGCAGAGCTATAAAAGATGAAATAGAAACTTATAAAAGTCAAATTTCGCCTGCCATCGTGCTGATACCTGGAACATATGGAAATACCGGAGACGGTGTTCAGGCAGTTAAGATTTTTGTGGAACAGGCAGTAGGATCTGACATTCTCTTTGGAAACGATTAGAAAAGCAGGTGTTTATCAAAAATGAGCAAAGGAAAGATAAAGAAAGTTGCAGGACCTCTGGTAATTGCAGAGGAATGAGAGATGCTAACATGTACGATGTGATCTGTGTTAGCAGTCAAAGACTGATAGGAGAAATAATTGAGATGCACGGAGAAGAGGCGTCTATACAAGTATAGAAGAAACGGGCGGATTGGGACCCTGGAGAACCGGTTGAATCAACTGACAGACCTCTTTCAGTGGAGCTGGGACCGGGGCTGATTTCGAGTATATATGACGGGACACAAAGACTGTTGGATGAAATTATGAAAGCATCAGGTGAAACAGCTTGACAAAGAGGTGTTGAAGTACCGGCGCTAAATGAAGAGAAACTTTGGAATTTCGTTCCGGTTGCAAAAAGTTGGCGATCAGGTGCGGGTGTGGCGATGTTTTAGGGACTGTTCAGGGAGACTGAAGTCGTAGAGCAGAAGATAATGGTTCCACCACATGTTGAGGGCGTGATAAAAAGAAATAAAAAGTGGAGAATTCACAATAAGAGATGTCGTGGCAGTATTGGAACGCAGGGTGGAGACAGAGAGCTACCATGGTACAATATTGGCCGGTTCGTAAGGAAGACCTTATGACAGGAAACTGCCGCCCACCAGACCTCTTGTAACGGGACAGAGAGTCGTAGATACTTTCTTTCCCATTGCCAAAGGAGGGGTTGCATCCGTGCCGGGACCTTTCGGCTCAGGAAGAAGACTGTCATTCAGCATCAATTGCAAAGTGGGCTGAAGCTGATATAGTAGTGTGACATCGGTTGTGGCGAACGAGGAACGAAATGACAGACGTATTGAATGAGTTTCAGAGTTAAAGGACCCCAAGACAGGAAAAAGTCTCTAATGGAAAGAACGGTTTTGATCGCCAATACATCGGATATGCCTGTAGCAGCTGAGAGAGAGCATCTATCTCATACAGGCATAACCATAGCCGAATACTTTTAGAGACATGGGATATTCCGTGGCATTGATGGCGGACTCAACGTCTAGATGGGCAGAGGCGCTTAGAGAAATGTCCGGCAGACTTGAAGAGATGCCGGGTAGAAGGCTATCCGCATACCTGGGATCGCGGCTTGCACAGTTCTACGAGAGAGCAGGTCATGTGATTTCCATAGGAAGCGAGGGAAGAAGGAGCTTTATCGGTAATAGGAGCGGTATCTCCTCCGGGAGGAGATATTTCAGAGCCAGTATCTCAGGCAACCTTGCGTATAGTAAAAGTGTTTTGGGATTGGATGCCAATTTAGCATAAAAAGGCACTTCCCGGCTATTAACTGGTTGACGAGCTACTCGCTGTACTTACAGGATATGGAAAAGAGTAGTTTAATGGAGACAGGATTGGATGGAAAAAGGCGGGAGATGATGAAACTGCTAACTGAGGGAAGCTGAACTGGAAGAAATTGTAAAGATGGTAGGGATGGATGCTCTATCACAATTGACAGATTGAAAATGGAAGCAGCGAGGTCTATAAGAGAGGATTTTCTACATCAGAATTCGTTTCATGAGATAGACACGTATACTTCGTTGAAAAACAATACATGATGATGAGTTTAGTTCTGGATTATTTTGATCTGTCAAGGGGGCTTTGAACAAAGGTGCAAGTATTAACAACAGTTAAACTTCCGGTGAGAGAAGCGATAGGAAGATTTAAATATATTCAGTGAAAAATGACTTGGATGAGCAGTTTAAGTTTGTCAATGAGCAACTTGTGGACGAGATTGACGAAGTTGTGAAAGGGGGCTTCTAAATGCCAAAAGAGTATAGAACGATAAAGTCGCCGGTCCTCTGATGTTGGTGGAAGGTGTTAGCGGAGTAACGTATGACGAGTTGGGCGAAATGAACTTGTTGACGGAGAAGTTAGAGGTGCAAAGTTTTGGAGATTAACGGAAGCAATGCACTGGTACAGCTTTTGATGCATCGACGGTGAACCTATCTAATAGTAAGTCAGATTCTTGGGGAGGAGTATGGAGCTGGGGGTCAGCGAAGACATGCTTGGCAGAGTATTCAACGGACTCCAGTACACCATTGATGACGGTCCGGAAATTCTTCCTGAGAAGAGCTGAATATAAACGGTGTTGCGATGAATCCGGCTGCAAGGTTATATCCTGAAGAGTTTATTCAAACGGGAGTATCTGCAATAGATGGATTGAATACACTGGTTAGGGGACAGAAATTACCTATCAGCATCAGGTTTGCCATACGCAAAATCTTGCAGCGCAGATTGCAAGGCAGGCAAAGGTTAGAGGAACGGATGAGAATTTTGCAGTCGTTTTTGCAGCGATGGCATTACATTTTGAGAGCTAACTCTTCGTGGGAGCTTTAGAGAAACAGAGCGTTGGATAGAACTGCTGTTTACAAATCTCGCTAATGACCCTGCAATTGAACGTATTGCCACACCGAGAATGGCTTGACATGTGCAGAGTACCTGGCATTTGAAAAGGATATGCACGTACTTGTGATTTTAACGGATATAACAAACTATGCGGATGCATCTTTAGAGTGTCAGCTGCGAGAAAGGAAGTTCCGCAGAAGAGGATATCCGGGATATATGTACACCGATTTAGCGACTCTGTATGAGAGAGCAGGTAGACAAATTGGAAAAGCAGGAAGCATTACTATGATTCCGATTTTGACCTATGCCCGAAGATGATAAGACGCATCCGATTCCAGACTTGACAGGATATATTACGGAAGGTCAGATAATTTTGAGCAGAGAGCTTTACAGAAGGGTATAAGGCCGCCAATTGATGTGCTGCCATCTATGCTCCGTCTAAAGGATAAAGGTATTGGAGAGGAAAGACCAGAGATGATCACAGCAACTACCTGAACCAGTTGTTTGCGAGCGCATGCAAGGAGGTAAGGATACGCAAAAAGAGCTGATGAGTCATCTTAGTGAAGCAGCTCTGACCGAGATAGATTTGATTTGTGCCAAATTTGCTGGGGCATTTGAGCGGAATACGTTTCTGCAGATATGATAACGACAGATCAATTGAAGAAACTCTCGAAATCGAGTTGGAATTACTATCTATCATACCTAGAAGCGAATTGAAGCGTATGAATGATAAATTCTTTGAGATAAGTATTATGGAAAAGTAGGTGATATTATGGCATCTAAGACTCATAATACCTACACGAATGGAGTTGACTAAGCTGAAGAAAACGCTGATAACCGCAGTGAGAGGTCATAAAACTTTAAAAGATAGAGAGATGAACTCATGCGGCAGTTTTTGGAACTGCCAAAGAGAATATGAAACTCAGATTGAAAGTGGAAAAAGATTTCATGCCAATAAGAATTTTGTCATCACTCGCGATGAATATTCCAGATGAAATTAGCTTTGATGATGCCTAAGCAGGAGTGAGCATATAACTTTAGAAAATATAATAGGTGTCAAAATATACCTAAATATGAGGGTGAAAACGCGAACAAATATAATGATATATACTCATACGGATATGCATTTACATCAGGTGACCTGGACGATGCCGTCCTCCAGTCCCCTCGAGAATGTCTGGATGACATGATCAGATTAGCGGAAGTTGAAAAGGCAGTCAGCTGAGTGTCTGCAAATAGAAAACCAGGAGAAGAGTAAAATGCCGGAACACGTTATAACTTCGGAGGCTCAAAAACATTAAATACATATCTATGAAACTCGGATGAAAGCGAAGCTCTCAAGTCAGACTCATGTAAAGTAAAGGATATGATGCTTGAGAAGCTCATGGATATAGGAACGAGAGCATATGGAATGACCAGTCTGTCGTAGAATAGAGTGAAGATGGGAGATCAAACCGAACGGATGCATTTGATAACATAAAGTTTATAATGAATTATTGGAAGCCTTGATTTTGTAATTTGAGTCAGAGGCTTTTTCTCTGTATATTTATATTAAGTTGAATTTTTAGATAGAAAAAGATAAAATATACAGGTTGAATGTATGCCGTCGAAAAATATAGACAAAAGTATTCGACAATTGAACAGTTTGGAGAAATTATTATACCTGAGATGTGAAGTGAGCAGATATGTTTTGTGATTATAAACTGATTGCAGTGTAGAGTGGTATGTGCAAACAGAGATATATTGGAAGGTAAAATGTATGAAAAGATAGAGCTTTTTGGTATTGCGTATTGTGGAGCAGTATCCAATTCCGGCGTGGATTTTGAGGTAAAATACTTTTCCTGTCATAGAGCGGACCTGTGTTTTGGAATCTTGTTCGGAAATTGATATTGACTTTAATAATCAAAAAACTAAGGAAAACTGGATATGGAATAAAGTTCACATCTACAAAAAGGTGCTTCAATATGTACTCCCTACTGGGTTTTGGTATGAATTTTGAATATTTTGAACTCTGAAAAGAATCTTTACCGATAATACTATCGACTATAAGTATTTCGCTAATAATATCGTATTTGATGTATAAAATCTTAAAGATGGATAAAAACACATCAGTTTTAATAGGTGTGGGTTCGTCAATTTGTGGGGCTCTGCCATTGCAGCCAGTTCACAGGCATTGATGCAAACCAATGGAAAGTGCGACAATCGATTTCGGTTAGTATTCTTATTCAATGTAATTGCAGCTTTGATATTTCCGTCTTTAGGAGAAATGTTGAATATGACCGATTATGGATTTGGAAATCTTTGCAGGAACTGCCGTAAAATGATACCTCTTCAGTTACTCGGCTGCAAGCGCTATGGGACGGATAATTCACGGCAGCAATACTGGAGATTGCAACTATGGTTAAAACTCACTAGAACCTTGGCAATAATACTGATAACTATGGGTGTTTTTCCATCAGAAAGCCCAAAAGCGTTTCATCTGAAGAGAGTGAGAATAAGAACACAAGAAGGGATTTAACATAGTTAAAAATATTTCCGACGTTTATTCTGTTTTTCTTACTGGCTGCAGTAGTTACGACACTGATACCTATAAATGCTGAGATTATCAGATGGATCAGAATGATAAGCAAGTTTTTCATAATAATGGCAATGGTGGCGATAGGGATGAATACTCATATTGTAAAGTTGATAAAATCCGGCGGAAAACCGATTTTACCGGGATTTTGTCTGCTGTACAGCAATCGCTTTAATGATCGATATTCATGCAAAAGATATTTCATCTGTTCTAACTCGTTTTCAAGTGATTTTGACAGATGGAAAAAGATTTTGAAAAATCAAAATAGAGTACGAAATCGAAAAATTCTCGACATTCTTCCATAGAATTCACTTTTGGAAGATTAGCAGAATCATCATGCACTCTATTTTTAGCAAGTACAACTTTAGTGGAAAATATCTAAAAACACCTTTCACGTGGCCGATTACTTTTACATTGTCAAAATACATAGCTTTCATAGATGAATTTTCGGGACTGCAGTCTTATTCTACCGTTTTTCTCTGTAGAAAGTTTTTACGGTGGCTTCAGTTTCAAATGATTCGATCATAGCAACTACGATATCACCGTTTTTGCGTCTGATGATTGTTCAGCCAATATGAGAATCACCATCTAGAATTCCGACTTCTATCATGCTGTCACCTTTACCTTCAACATAAAATTTCACCATTCCCAGATACCTTGCCGGAATAGGAAAGAAATCCTCGAGATTTTCTTCAGCTAAAATCGGTGTTCCGGCGGAAATGTTCCCAACTAGTGGGATTTCTGCAATTTCAGATTTAAACTCATGGGAAGAGGCAGAAGTATTATGCGGAGGAGCGTAGATAAATTCTTTTGTTTTGTTCTCAAGCGAGTTATTATCGTCAACGACAACGAGAGCCCTCGTTTTGAAGGATCTTTTATGAACCTTGTTCGGCAAGAATTGATAAGTCCCCTTGTGAACTGTCGATGTCGATTTTATATCAAGAGCCTTGCATATCTCTCGACAGTTGGTGGATAGCCGTTTGTAGCAATTTCTGCACTTGCAGAATTGCAGTATCTCGTCGTCGTTCAGTCATTGTATAATCCCCCTGTTTTATCTAGATAATGATATCATAAAATGATGACAATGTAAACAGATGTTCATAAATAGAAAAATATAGCATCTGGAAAATATTTGAACGATAAATGTATGAAATTGTAAAAAGTTTCATAAGTGTGTTTAAAGACAGGTGTAACGTAGTATAATATACGTATAAAATTCGGAAATATAAAACTTGGAGATATAGTTTAGGAGGTAAATGATGAAAAAGTTTTTAAGATGCGGACATTGTGGTAATTTAGTAGGTATGATTCCATGATGCAGGAGTACCAATCAGTTGTTGTGGTGAGAATATGAAGGAGTTGATTCCTAATACATACAGATGCTGCAAATGAGAAGGCATGCCGGTAGTTGAAATCAACGGCGATATTCTAACTGCGAAAGTTGGGAGTGTAGAGCATCCTAGTGTTGGATGAACACTATATTCAGTGGATTTTTGTGGAAACTGAAGATGGCGGGCAAAGGTAAATCTCAATCCGGGAGAAAAGCCGACAGCAACATTGAATTTAAACGGTAAAAACCAGTGGCAGTTTATGAATATTGTAATCTACACGGATTATGGAAAACAGACTGCTAATGCAATCACAAAATATAGTATGTATAAATTAGGCGAGACTCAGTTCTCGCCTTTACATCGGAGAAAATCATGGGTTTACGCTGAGATGCTTTACTGCGATTAAAAAGGATTATGAAATTTATACATAAAAGCTATTGACTAATAGGGCGTTCAAATATTAGAATATAATAGAGACAATGTAATATAGCACGAATTGCGGAGGAAAAATTATGATGGGTAGAATACTTTCGATTATTTTAGTTCTTTCGATAGTGGGATTGGTATTCTTTGCAAAAATTAACGATGAGGATGGCGAAAGCTAAATTTAATAAAGAATGTAAGAGATATGGCTATAAGAGATTGTAGGCTGTGTCTCTTTTTGCTTATAAAGAACAAAATTGAATTTGATAAATTTAATATTACCGTTTGATTTTATTTATTAAGGAGGTTGGGCATATGAAAGGCTACACCAGTGAAACCATCAGGAATGTTGCACTTGTCGGACATGGAGGATGTGGAAAAACCACTTTTTAGAATCTGTTTATAAAAGAGACAGGAGCCATAGAGAAAAATGGGAAAAGTGGAAAACGCAAACACAGTATCCGATTATGACAAAATGGAAAAAGAAAAGGATATTCATTAACACTTCTGTCGTACCTGTGATTTGGAAGGAAAATAAGATAAACTCATCGATACTCCGGGGTATTTTGATTTCGTTGGGAAGTTAATCGCATTGAGAGCAGCGGAAGCGGCGATTATTTTGGTTGATGCCGGTGCAGGAGTTCAGGTAGGTACGGAACAAGCATGGAAGGCATGTGAAAGGTATAAAAAGCCCAGATTTATAGTGATAAATAAAAGGGATAAAGATGAGTTCGATTATTACAAGACGTTTAATGAATTGAAGTCGAAGTTCGGAGAACATTTAATACCGTTCAGCTGGCCGATAACAACTGAAATAGATGAGGAATTGAAAGAAGCCATAGCGATGACAGACGAAGCTCTGATGGAAAAATATTTCAATGGAGATAACTTTACGGAGGAAGAAATAAAAAGGCCTTGTACAGGGAATTGCCGACGGAGCGATGGTTCCGTATTGTCAGCAGCATTTGAACTTCAAAAAGGATCACAGGGACTGTTGGATCTGTTGGTAACATATGTTCCGACACCGCTACAACATGGACCTTATGGAGGATTTAACGATATGGAGCCGGTTGAAAAGATTTCTGTAGTAGACGGTCCATTTTTCCGCATTTATATTCAAAACTATAATTGACCCGTTTGTAGGTAAAATTTCCATAATGAAAGTAGTAGCAGGAAAAATTAAATGCAGCACTGAAGTATTAAATGAAAAAGAACTGCAAAGTTGAAAAATAGGGAATTGTTCTTTCTCAGAGGAAACCAGCAGGAAGAGTTGAATTACGCAGAAGCAGGTGATATCGTTGCAGTGGCGAAGTTACAACTATACGTTATCGGAGATACGCTACTGTGATAAGAGCGATGTAATAAGGTATTTGCCGTTGGACTATCCGAAACCTGCCTTGTATTATGCAATTGAAAGTTGAAGATAAGAAAGATGAAGACAAGGTGTTTTCAGGATTATCGAAATTAAGAGAAGAGGATCCGTCATTTGTAATTGAACGAAATTCAGAAACAGGACAGACTTTGATCGGAGGTCAGGGAGAAATTCAATTAGAAGTAGTAATGGCGAAACTAAAAGGACAGGTTCGGTGTTGAAGCTCAAAGTTGTGCCGCAAAAATCGCATCAGGGAGACTATTAGAGGAACTTCTGATGTAGCAGGGCAAACACAAGAAGCAATCAGGTGGAGCAGGACAATATGGAGATGTACATATTAAATTTTCTCCCTCTTCCACAGAAGAATTTGAGTTTACGGAAAGCTTGTTTGGAGGTTCCATTCCTAAAAATTACGTTCCGGCGGTGGAAAAAGGTTTGATAGAGTCCATGAACAAAGGACCGCTAGCAGGATGTAAAGTTGTGAATATAAAGGCGGAATTATACGACGGTTCATACCACGATGTGGATTCAGTGAAATGGCATTTAAAATTGCAGCATCTATAGCTAAAAAGGGATTATGGAAGCGAATCCATGTCTTTTGGAACCGATTATGAAGTTGGAAATAATTGTTCCTGAAAAATTACATGGGAGATGTAATGGGCGATATGAATAAGCGCAGAGGAAAGATTCTAGGGTATGGAGCCACAGGAAGACGGAAGTCAAATTATAGCGGAGGCGCCACAAGCGGAACTTTCGATTGATTCTATGGTTCTTCGTTCGATGACACAGGCAAAGAGGATTTTGAGATGGAGTTTGCCAGATATGAAAATATGCCACAGCCAATTGCAGAAAGGATTATTTCTCAATATCAGAATGGAGAAAGCAAATAATTTATAATACAATACAATTTTTAAAATTTTGTAAAATAGGCAGAATATCTATATTTTGCCTATTTGTGTATTGAAATGTAATTTACTGATAAAAACACAATAACAAAAATTGAGAAAGGTTGTTATGGAACGTATGTCAATTTCAGCAATCCTCCTAGATATAGTTTGCGAAATAAATATTTTTGTAAATAAAATAGATTGGGTGAAAAGTTATGAATTATAACTCTCTCGGCAGAAACATTGGACAACATGAGAAAAGAAGAATAAAAATATAAACAAATGTTCATAAAAGGTGAGTAAGATGGCTATTAAAACCGTGTTTTGTATGTCAGAAATGTGGCAATGAAAGTCCTAAATGGATGGGAAAATGTATATGTGGTGCATGGAACAGCTTCGTAGAGGAAAGATAATCCGATGAAAGAAGATGACAACAGGAGGAGAGGCACCGCAGTAGAACAGAAAAGGCAAAGGCGAATCAATTGAGTAAGATTGCCACAGCGATGGAACCGGAAGAATTGATACAAATCGGAGAGCTGAATAGAGTTCTTGAGGAGGTAGTAGTTAAAGGGTCTTTAGTGTTGATATCCGGAGAACCTGGAGTTGGAAAATCTACCATTATAATGCGAGGCTGCAATAATATTGCAGGAGATGGCAAAAATGTTCTCTATGTTTCGGGAGAGAATCGAGATTCAGATAAAGATGAGGGCGGATAGGTTGCGATAAAATAAATGAAAACTTAATGGTATTATCGGAAACCAATATGGAGGCTATTTTTAGATGTGTAAAGGATGAAAAATAGATTTTTCGGTAGTAGACTCCATACAAACTGTATATTCATCACAATTAGATGCAGCACTCGGGAAGTGTATCTCAGGTTAGAGAATGTGGAAATGAGCTTATGAAAATAGGAAAAGATTGGGTATTCCTATTTTCATAGTCATGTCACCAAGAGCGGTGAACTGGCGGGACCGAAAATAGTGGAACACTTAGTTGATTGTGTTTTGCATTTCACAGGGAACGAAATCATGAATTGAGAATTTTGAGAGCTTTTTAAAAACAGATTTGGCACTACTAGTGAAATCGGTGCGTTTGAAATGGTTGAAAACGGTTGATAGGAGATTGATAATCTCTACAATTATTCATCGATGAGATAGATGAAGCGAAGGAAGGTTCATGGTAGGTGCAGTTTATGAGGGAACTCGACCATTGCTCTTTGAAATTCAAGCACGACGGCACAGACAACGGTGGGGTTGCGAGAAGAACGAGCATTGAGTGGACCCTTCCAGGTTAAACGTATGGTATTGGCAATATTGGAGAGAAAATTGGGTTATCTCTGTCAAATCAAGACGTATATGTAAATATTGTGGGCGGTTTGAAGCCGGAGGGCACATATATCGATCTTACAGTTGCCCTTGCCATATATTCATCTTATAGAGGAATGAGGACCGCGAGAGATACCATCGTAATGGGTGAAATCGGACTGACGGGAGAGATTAGAAACGTACAGAACTTGGAAAAATTTTTAAAAGAAAGTTACAGGATGGGGGTATAGAAAAGCTGTTGTTCCATATAGCAATGAGATAAAATAGGGAGCGTTAGAAAAGAGATGGAAGTACGAGGATGCAAATCGGTAAGGGATGCAATAAGTTTCTGTTTTGATCAGTCTTGATATTGAATATAGCGAGATCCGAAAAATAGAGAAAAGGAACGATATACTGGTGATCGATTGCGGGCACAGCCAAATCAGTCAATATTCTCAAGGCAGTCCGATATTCAGAGTGAGATTTGATAAAATGATAAGTTGCGGAGGATATAGATGTGTTTATACTTTTATATGTTCTATGTGAGATGGATTTATGATATAATTATGTGCTAGAAGGAAGATAATGAGTAGTAGGAGAATCAGTAGTATGGAACCCAAATACAAAAGAATTATCTTGAAAGATAAGCGGAGAAGCTCTTGCAGGAACAACAGTTTCGGCATTGATGCCGATACGGTTAAAAGTATCAAAACAGGTTAAAGACATTTACGAGATTAGGAGTACAGATTGCCATTGTAGTAGGTGGTGAAACTCTGGAGATGTAGAACCAGTAAGGACATGGACAAAGCAACAGCGGATTATATCGGAATGTTGGCAACGTTAGTGAATTCCATGGCATTGCAGGAAGGAATAGAGGCACTTGGAGTACCTACGAGAGTTCAAACGGCAATAGAAATAAAAGAAGTGGCAGAACCGTATATCAGGCGAAAGGCAGTATCTCATCTGGAGGAGGTAAAGTTGTAATATTCGTGCAGGGACCGGAAATCCATTTTCAACAGATACAGCGGCGGCATTGAGAGCAGCTGAAATCGATGCAGACGCAATTCTTTTGGCAAAAGAAACATAGATGCCGTATATTCAGCGGATCCGGTTATAGATCCAAATGCGATTTGACAGATTAACATTTTGAAGTTCTGAGAAGGATTTAAAGGTAATGGATTCGACTGCAGCTTCTCTTTGCAGGATAACATCGATATTCACGTATTTGGAATATCGAAGATGGCAATATATGAAAGCTGTGTGTGGAGGAAGCATCGGAATCTGTTATTCGCAATTAATAGAGATAAATTGCAAATTATCAGACGTATAGCGTTAAGGAATGAATTTGGAGGATGAGTGAACAGATAATTTCTATTTTGAAGGAAAAGATAGACAAAACGACGGATAAACTGAAGGAAGATTTATTGACTAGTCAGGGCAGGTAGAGCTAATGTGGCTCTGGTTGATAAGGTGATGGTAAAGTATTACGATGTACTCTACGCCGTTGAAACAGCTGGCGAATATTTCAACACTGATCCCCAGAACGATAGCTATAGCTCCGTTTGATGCAAGCATTTTAAAAGAAATCGAACATGGTATAAATGAAGCTAATATAGGAATAACACCGAGCAAATGACGGGAAGGTTATAAGACTGACCATGCCACAGGTTACGGAGGAAAGAAGAAAAGAGTTAACTAAAACAGTGAAATCTCATGGTGAAAGATGCGAAAGCATTGCATTGAAACCTTAGGAGAACAGCAAACGATGACTTGAAGAAATCGGAAAAGTCAGGAGAAATGACAGAGGATGAATTGAAAAGTGCTCTTGACAGAGTGCAGAAGATGACTGATCAGGAGTTTCCGAAATAGACAGAATCGTTGCAGCAAAAAGATAAGGAAATAATGGAAATTTAGTATGCTGGATATGAATAATATCCCATCTTCCGTAGCTATAATTATGGATGGAAACGGAAGATGGGCAGAAAAAGAGAAGACTGCCCAGAGTGATGGGGCATAATGCCGGAATAGAAAGCCATGAGAGAAATAGTTTCGACAGCAAGCCAGTTGGGAGTTAAATTTTTCAACCGTTTATGCTTTTTCAACTGAAAAACTGGAACAGATCAGATGAAGAGATAAATGGTATTTTTCAGTTACTCATAAAATACGTAGATAGTGAATTGGATAAAATTGCTAAAAATAATGTAAAAATCAATATTTTTGGGTGATAGGGAAAGACTGGGCTCAGAAGGTAAATGAGAAGATAGAGCAAGCGATTAAAAGAACGGACGATGGTTTGATATCTCAAATATAGCTTTAAATTACGGTGGCAGAGATGAAATTTTTACGAAGTGTAAAAATCCGTGTGCCAGGAAGTGAAATCAGGAGTTCTTCAAATTGACGACATAGACGCAGAGAAGTTTGAAAAACATTTATATACGAGGTGAATTGGGAGAGTCAAAGATCCTGATTTAATCATCAGAACTAGCGGTGAGATTAGAATATCAAATTTTTACTATGGCAATTGGCATACTAGCGAAATGATATTTGTAGATGTTCTATGGCCGGATTTCACACCGGATATATTTTAAGAAGACCGTTATGGAATATCAACGTAGAAGTAGACGCTTTGAGGAAGATAGAATATGAAAACGAGAATTATTTCAGGTGTTGTCATGTTGCCTCTGCTCGCTGTATTGTATTTTGGCGGATGGGCAGTGAAGATGCAGGTTTTTAGTTGCAGTTATAGGAATTAAAGAATTTTTATTCAGGATTTGAAAGATGGATATAAAACCATCTTTTGCCATAGGAATGTGTTCAGCTTAGCGATGCTCTATTGTATCAATATCTTCTATCCAAGTCCTGAAGCACATTTTTATGGCTATTTCTGAGCATATTGGCGTGTCTGTTATATCTATTTGATATAGACACTAGGAAACTAGAGGATGGAATGGCTACAGCAACAGGCATTATTTATATAGTCTTTCGTACCATATAGTTTTATTTGATCAATTGGGATATTTGAGAATATTTATATGGCTGGCGATAATATCCGCTTTCGACGGATATTTTTGCATATTTTGTCGGAATGGCACTGGGGAAACACAGGTTATGTCCTAAAATCAGTCCTAAAAAGAGCATAGAAGAGTTCTGTCTGAGGCATCGTGGGTAGTGTGATTTTAGTGGAATTTTTACCATGATATTCGCACAGAATTACGTATGCACGGATGCGTAATAGGACTTTTAGGAAGCGTAGTATCCCAATTCGGAGATTTGAAACAGCTTCTGTGTTTAAGAGGAAAAATGGGCATAAAAAGATTACGGTAAGTTAATTCCGGGACACGGAGGCATTCTGGATAGATTTGATAGCGTGTTATTTACTGCACCGGTAGTGTACTATTATGTCAGTTTAGTCATTCCGGCTGCGAATCTTCCAATATAACTACTAAGTTACGACTCTTAGGTCAGGAAATGTTATGAGGACAGCTAAAATGAGAATTTGCAGATAGAGTCGCTAAAAGCAGAAATAACAGTTATCGTATGAAATTAAGGAAAAGCCTGGGGTGACTCGGCATGATTTGTATTTTGGGGAGCACAGGCTCAATCGGAACACAAAGCTTTGGCAGTTATGGAGAGAAAATAAGAATGACTTTGAGGTTTGCGGATTAGCAGCAGGACATAACATCCAACTTTTGGAAGAACAAATTCTCGAATTCAATCCGAGATATGTGTACATAAAAAGTAAAGAAGATGCAAAAAGTTTGTCGGCAAAATACGACAAGCAGAATGTGTATTTTGGAGAAAACGGTATAGAAGAGTTGCTGATAATTGCCATAATGATACTGTGATAAATGCACTGGTGGAATTAAAGGACTTGTGCTGACTTTTAAAAAGCCATGGAAAAACGGAATGGATATAGCGTTGGCAAATAAGGAAACCTTGGTGGTAGGAGGCAGCCTGGTCATGGATAAAGCCAGGAAAAAGGTGTGAAGATATATCCGGTAGACAGTGAACACAGTGCTATTTTCCAGTCTTTTGCAGGGGTAATGACAGGAAGAGGTGTGAAAAAGGTCATCTTGACGGCTTCCGGGGGACCTTTTAGGAATTTCACAATTGAGCAGCTAAAAAGAGTTACTGCAAAAGATGCTTTAAATCATCCCAACTGGATTATGGGAAAAAGATAACCGTTGACAGTGCTACTCTTATGAATAAGGGGCTGAAGTTATTGAGGCAGAAATGGTTGTTCGATCTCAATGATGATCAGATAGAGGTGGTAGTGCACCCACAGGGCATATCTGCACAGTGCTGTGAGAGTATGAGGACGGGGCTATAATCGGACAGATGGGGAAGCCTGACATGAAGTTGCCAATAGCATATGCACTGACTTATCCGAAGAGAAAAAGCTGAAAAACACTCAGATGAGCAGGCTTTTGGGAAATTGGTTCAATGACATTTGAAAGTGTGGATATGAGCAGATTTCCATGTGTGAGATTGGCATTTGAGGCGATGAAGAAAGGCAGCATTTTCCGGTTGTTCTAAATAGCGCCAATGAAGTTTTGGTAGATGAGTTTCTAAAGGGAACCATATCCTTCTTAGACATATCAAAATACGTTGAAAAGGCATTATATACTCACGATTATAAAGAAGAGTTGTCGTTGGATGAAATATTGGAATTAGATGAAAAACGCGTCAAAAGGTCTATGAGTATGTTGGTGTATCAAAAACGACTTGAATAAAATAAATACAACAAACTATGTGACAGTTTAGTCAATTGTTTAGAGATAGCATTTCAGGTATACTTATTTAAGATAAAAACCGTTGTTTCATAATGTGAGATGCGATGATGGAAAAGATTGACAGCGTAGAATCTAAAGATGAAGGAGAAAATATGACTATAATATATGCACCGTTAATAATATGCGTTTAATATTCTTCCATGAGTTGGGACATTTTATGGCAGCAAAGGCTTGTGGGGTAAAGGTAAATGAATTCGCCATAGGAATGGGACCTAAAAGTATTAAAAAAAGCAAAAGGAGAAACTCTATTCAGTTAGAGCATTTTCCACTGGGTGAGCTTTTAGAGGCTGGAAGGTGAAGATGAGGACAGCCAAGACGAAGAGCCTTCAATAGAAAATCGGTGTGGAAAAAGCTATAATAATCGTGGCAGGAGCCGCGATGAATTTGATAATTGCAATAATTCTGATGATAGCTGTAAATTATATGAACGGTGTACCGACGACTACAATATCCCAGGTGGAAGAGAATTCTCCGGCGTATACAGCGGAATACAGAAAGGTGATAAAAATCCTTTCTATAAACGACAAAAAATCAATTCTTGGGATGATGTGCAAGCTGTCAAAAATGCTGTGAACACTGAGAGTTGAATATAAAAGTTCAGAGAAAAGGTACAGAACTCAACATAAAAAACGACATTAAAGGAAAATGATAGAAATAAAATCATCGGGATAGTGCCTGTAAGCGAAAAAATATAGTAAAAGCAATCGCAAACGGTCCTTCAGCGACGTGGAATACGGGCAAAAGTCAATGATTCGGGACCATATTCGCTAATTACGGGAAAGGTTTCTGCAAAGGAGTTGTCAGGACCGGTAGGTATAGTATATCTAATCAATAAAGGTATATCGAGAGGATTTGCGACGGTCCTCATTTAACATCGCTGATAAGTTTAAATTTAGCTATCATAAATATGTTACCGTTACCGGCTTTAGATGGAGGAAGACTGTTGATGGTGATAATCAGAAGGCTTACGGGCAGCTATAAGCAGCAAGGTGGGAGGGTTATCCACGCGGTAGGGTGAGGTTTGTTGCTGTTATTGACTATATACGTGACATGGAATGACATGAGTGAGATTTATCGTTCCGATTTTTAAATAGGGTGAGAGAATATGACAAGGCAGGTTTTTGTCGGTGATGTTGCAATGGAGGAGATGCACCGGTCAGCATTCAATCTATGAGCAATATTGACACGAAGAATGTGCAAGAAGTACCGAGACAAATTGATGAAATGAGATGCAGGATGTCAAATCATGAGATTGCAGTGTCCGGATATAGAAGCAGCGAGCGCTCGGGCAGATAAAGGAGAAATCTTCACTTCCACTGGTTGCAGATATTCATTTTTGATTACAGATTGGCGATAATAGCCATGGAAAACGGTGCGGATAAAAATAAGATTGAACCCCGGCAATATAGGGGAAAAGAAAATATTAAAAAGGTAGTGGATGTAGCGAAGGAAAGAAAAATCCCCATACGAATAGGGAGTGAATTCAGGATCGTTGGAAAGGGATATACTGCGAAAATATGGTGGAGTAACAGCAGAGAGGAATGGTTGAAAGTGCACAAAAAGAACATAGATCTGTTGCAAGAGTTTAACTGATGATATTGTCGTGTCTTTGAAAGCATCAAATCAGTTGAATTTTGAATCGTATAGAATGATGAGTGCAGGAGTCAGTTTCCGCTACACGTGGGAGTTACAGAAGCGTGGGAACTGTTGAAAACGGAAAGATTAAAAAGTGCAGTGAATTGGAGCACTTCTGCTTTTAGGAATCGGAGATACGATAAGGGTATCATTGACAGGCGATCCTCTCAACGAAATAAAAAGTCGCATAAAGTATTCTGGAAGCAGCAGGACTACACCTTTCACCTATTGAGATGATAAGTTGTCCAACATGTGGCAGAACCGGTGTGGATTTGAGTAAAATTGCAGAAGAAATCGAGAAGGCTATGAAGGAAATTGCCGAGAAGAGAAGCCAAAAGGGCATGAGACCTCTAAAAGTGGCAGTGATGGGTTGTGAAGTAAATGGTCCGGGCGAAGCAAAAAGATGCTGATTTGGGAGTTGCATGCGAAAAAGGAAAGGGAGCAATTTTTATAAAATGGCAAAAGTGTAAAAAACGGTGGATGAAAGGCAAATTAAAGAGTACGATATTAGATATGGTGAGACATTATGAAGAAATATATTTGATAATTGTTTGGTAAAAGAGAAGTACACATATAATTTGGAAAAATGCATCCTGTCGAAATGACTGGGGATTTTAAATCCACAGTGAAAAGCAATTTCATCATAAGTGATGAAGAGGTGAAGCGATGCGATAGATAATCTGAATGGAAGCATTCCGGGAGTAAGTCAGGTTGAGATAGACTTATGTACGAAAAATGATTGACGATACATTTGAGCTGGCAAAGAAATTTTTACTGAACATCACATTCCTTCTTTAGAAAGAGGAGGTGTTCATGTCCAAAATCTTGAGCGCAAGTGAGATAACTTTTGAGAATGATGAAGTAGTAATTCACGTTATAGGAGATAGAAATGCCGAAAGACTGAAAGAGAGCTATCTAAAAATTATCAAATAAATTTTTAGCCGTTTTTGGTGAAATGCAATTTTAAATTTGTCTGTCATGAGGAGAACTCGAGCAGGGCCATTGATAAAATTAAAAATACAGAGGATGAATCATTCGTGAGGACTCTACAAAGGGAAGTCAATATCAAGGCTAACCATGCTTCAAATCATCAGAAAAGAAATAAGGAATACAGTAAGTCAAACAGATATGGAAGAAATAAAACAATTTTAAGAGATGACATCAGGAAGATATATTACCTAGTGGTGGAATTTTCTGAAACGAGTGGAGATTGTACGATAACGGGAGAGATATTCGGCATCACAGCAAAAGATATTGGCAATGACAAAATGATAATAACAGCACTGCTTTCTGATGGAACTACTTCGATTTGTGCAAAAGACATTTTTGAAAAAGGAACAATGGGATGAGCTGAAACCAATATTGTCACATGGGAAATATGAAAATCAAGGTAGAGGAGAATTTGACAGCTTTTTCAAATTCTCCTGTTTTACGAATACAAAATATAGCACCAGGTGAGCATATATATAGGATGGACAATGCTGAAAAAGAGAGTAGAGCTTCATGCACATACTAAAATGAGTTCTTTGGATGGTTTGGCTGATGTCAAATCATTTATAAATCAAGCTAAATCGTGGGGACATAAAGCCGTGGCAATTACCGATCACGGTGTCGTTCAGGTCAGTTTCCCGATGCTGCGAGAGCAGCCGGGGACGAAATAAAGATAATATACGGTATGGAAGGATATCTTTTAGACGATAAAGATTTGATAATGGAAGACGGGAGCATAGATTACAAAAATAGAAATACTAATCATATTATAATCTTAGCAAAAATAAGGAAGGTCTAAAAAATTTATAAACTGGTTTCCATTTCTCATATAGATTATTTTTTTATAAGAAACCGAGGATTCCAAAATCTATTTTTGAAAGCAAATAGGAAAGGATTGATACTTGGATCCGCTTGTGAAGCAGGTGAAATCTTCAGAGGAGTATTGAATAAGTTGCCGGAAGAAGAGCTGGAAGGAATTGGTCGAATTTTACGATTATTTAGAAATTCAAACCGTTGATAAACAACCAGTTTTTAGTGGATAAAAATCTAGTGGAAAAACAGAGAAGGTCTGATCGATTTAAATATGCAGATCATTGAACTTGGGAAAAATATGGAAAAACCTGTGGTAGCAACTTGTGACTCACATTACATAAATGCTGAAGATGCAGTGTATGAGAAAAGTGATTATGGCAAGTCAGGGATACAAAGATTTAGGTGCAGGAGGCTTGTACTTTAGGACTCACCGAAGAAATGTTCGAGGAATTTGACTACCTGCCAAGAGAGTTGGCAGAGGAGATAATCGTCGAAAATCCCAATGAAAATTGCCGATATGATAGAAGTGTTGAGTCCGGTACCGAAGGGAAAATTTTGCACCGCATATCGAAAAATTCTGAAAATATCCTAAGGGAAGAATGTGCAACAAGGCTTATGAGATATATGGAAATCCACTTCCTGATTGAAAAAGGCTCAAAGACGAGCTGACGGCAATTATCGATGAAGGTTATGCAGTGATGTACGTATCTGCACAAATGCTGGTAAAGAAATCCATGGAAGACGGATATTTAGTGGGTTCAAGAGGTTCAGTTGGATCTTCGTTTGCAGCGACGATGGCAGGTATAACGGAAGCAAATCCTCTTCCGCCGCATTACATATGTCCAAATTGCAAAAATATTCGGTGGGGTGATGAAAACTTAGATGACTGTGGGAGTAGATATGCCTGAAAACACTGTGAAAAAGTGTGGAACAAAGTTCAGACAAGAAGGATTCACCATCTCCTTTTGAAACGTTTCTGGGATTCCGGGAAAGATAAAGGAACCGGATATTGATTTGAATTTTTGCCGGAGAATATCAGAGCAAAGCACATAAATATGTGGATGAAATCTTGGAGAGAAAAATGTATTTAAAGCAGGAACAATTGGAACTATCGCAACTAAGACAGCTTTTGGATTTGTGAAAAACTATAGCGAAGAACGGGATATAGACATCAATAGGTATGAAATAGAGAGGTTGGCAAAAGGATGTGAAGGTGCGAAGAGGACTACAGGACAGCATCCCGGAGGAATTATAATTTTGCCAAAGGACATGAAATATATGAATTTTGTCCGGTGCAAAAGACCGGCAAATGATATGTCATCAGGCTTCATTACAACGCATTTCGACTCATCGCAATAGATGAAAATCTATTGAAATTGGATATACTAGGACATGATGCACCATCTATCTTTAAGACATTTGCAGGATATGACGGGAATAGATCCTATAAGGGAAGTTCCATTAAAAAGACGATAAAGTCAACAGTATCTTTTTAGGAACTGATGCTTTGGACATACAAATTGACGATTATAGATTTGTTCATGGAAGTTTTGAATACCTCGAATTTGGAACTAAATTTGTTCGTTCAATGTTAGATGATACGGAAACCGGAAAAATTTGCTGATTTAGTCAGAATTTCAGTGATTTTCTGCACGGATGTTTGGTTAGGCAATGCGAGAGATTACATAAAAGATGGAACTGCTACGATGCAAAATGCTATATCGACCAGAGATGATATAATGAACTATTTAATTTTAAAAGGCGTGCCGGCCATCGAAGCGTTTACGATCATGGAGAAAGTCAGAAAGGGAAAAGGCGTAACCGATGAAGAAGCTGAATTGATGATGAGCATGATACTCCCCAATGGTATGCTGGATTCTTGCAGAAAGATTAAATACATGTTCCCCAGAGCTCATGCGGTCTGCATACGTCACGATGGCATATAGAATCGCTTGGTTTAAAGTGTATTATCCTTGGGCATTTTACGCAGCTCATTTAACTACCAAAATAGATGATTTCAATTGGAATGTTGTGAAGGAGGGAATAAGCGGTATTTTGTCGCGAATTGACGAGCTGGCGGCAAAAGGTAAAAATGCGACCACAAAGGAAGAAGGAGAAATTTCCGTTTTAGAAATTTGTTATGAAATGCTGGCAAGAGGTTATGAATTTAAGAATCCATCATTTGCAGACAGTACGCTTTGAGATTTTCTACGGATGATAAGAGGGTTGTCGTTCCCATAAGAGCATTGAACGGAGTGGGGAAAAGCTGCGCGAATATAGTAGTGGAAGAGTATAATAGAATGCTGTCAAACTATAGAAGAGGTTCAATTGAGGAGGAAGGTGAACAAGTCAGCAATTGAAGTTTTCAGAGAAAACGGGCTGTTAAAACGGACTTCCTGAAAGCAATCAAATGACATTATTCTAGAAACGCTGTCTTGTGTAGTGAGGAGCTGTAAAAATCGCTGAAATATGAAGTTATAGAAAATACCCACCCGTGTCAACTTATAATAAAAATAGGTTGACATAGGTGGGTATTTTTGTATAATCATTTGCGCCGGAAAAATACATTTTAGGATATTTTTAGATATGATATCAAATGGAGGAGAGGTCTGAAATATGTGGCAGAAAAACTGATAAGAAGAAACAGATTAGATATAAAGAATATGACCATGGTGAGCGTTTTTGTAGTTTTGATAGCAGTAGAGCTTAACTAAATTTCAATTTGGTTTATACCCTTTTCACTGCAATTCATATTTACAAATCTGGCGGGACTGATACTCGGTAAAAGTATGGAGTATTGGCGGTTATCATATACGCAATCGTAGGACTATTAGGAGTTCCCATATTTACTGCAGGCGGAGGTATAGGGTACGTCTTTCAACTGAGCTTCGGATATATAATCGGTATGGCAGTCGGAGCTTTTGTAGTTGGACATTACACGGAAAAACAGGAGAGATTTGAAGAGTATGATTATCAGGGAGTCTATTGAATATGATAGTAATATATGCAATTGGATTGCCGTATCTTGTTTTAATAATTAATGTACTTGTCCAAGGCCGTTGCATTGAAAACTTTAGTCGTAAGCGGGTTTCTAATAACTCTACCGAGACATAGTTAAATGTTACATTTCTGCAATATTTGACTAAGAAAATTGACAAGCATATCGAGATGATGCTAGTATAGGATTCAATTGATTGGAATATTATATATATTGAGGAGGATTTTATGCTGGTAACGACGACACAGGGGCTACAGGATAGAGAAATAGTCGAATATAGAGAGTGAGCTTTTGGAGAAGTAGTGGCAGGAATAAATTCGTTAAAGACCTGGTGCAGGTTTCAGAATGGAGGAAGGAGCCAAGGCTATGAAGAAGAATTAGTGGCTGCTAGAAACAGCGCCCTGGATGAGATGATGAGAAGAGCCAAGGAAATTGGATGTAACGGTATAATTGGCGTTGATTTTTGATTTTCAGGCCTGGGTACAAACAACGGTATGATATTGGTTTCCAGTAACAGGAACAGGTATTATATTTAGGTAGATGCAATTAAAAATTTAATGATAAGGTGGAGAAAAGACTATTGGAAGAGTTTGTACCGATCTCTAAAGTTAGACGATTAACGATTGGAGGTCGGTGCAGTTTCGTTAGTCTTTTTACTGTCAAACTGTTATCCATGGAAGAGATTATACAAAAAGCGTGCAGTATCAACTGCAAATCACTGAACAGACTCTAAAAAGGAGAGGAACTCATAAGGAAGAGAGGCCTATCCTAATTTTACTATCGTCTCGTAGCCGTCAGCTGAATTGGCTAAAAATATCTTCATCTATGGAAACGGAATTTTTCTTTTAAAAAGCAGAATTATAGTTGAGCCACCGAATTCAAACATTCCTTTTTCTTCGCCACGTTTCACATGACCGGTTTTTATGGTTGGATATTTTACCAACCATCAGCGCACCAACTTCCATGAAAATTGCCTTGCCGAGTTTTCAGTTTTGATTATGGAAAATTTCCCTGCAATTCTCCTTTGTGAGACAGGAGCAAAATCATTAGCTATGGGGGTTTACGGTGTGCAGCTTACCTTTTATAAATTTATTATATACCTGTTCTCCATTGTCAAAATATGAATATCTGTGATAGTCATCAACTGTAAGCCTGAAAAATTAAAGTGCCACCTATGTATTCACCGGCAAGGATGTTGTCTTGTAAAAGAAGAACCTACGGTATAATTGGTGTTCTTTATATAAAAAGTTCATCTTCGCTGATTTTTCGATACGAAAAAGCTTTGCTGTCATAAGGACTTATTAGATGTTTTGGGTACCATATCTATATTGATATTATCATCCGTTAACTTTCTGGTAAAAATCATTATAGCTTTTAAAATTGACTTTCTCACATTTGTGCAAATCGATGTTATTTTTCTAACAAACCCTTTAATCATAGGTTTTGAAAAAGGTGATGACATAAAAAGTCCACCTATTTTCGAAAAACAGGTAGAGTCAATGATTTGATAAAGCAACGTCCAAAAGACGGAATTGTAAACTCTCTTTAGAAAGCGATCCTGTTTGCTATCACTATCCTCACCGCTTCCCGTTTCTATTTGCGTATTTCATTAAAAACTCTAAAAATTCAGAAGGTTGACACCTGAATTCATTTCAAAATTAAGTGTATATTTGGAATAAACGAGATGTTATTTTGATTAAAATACATGGAATATTTTTGAGTAGTGATATCGCAACAATGGCAATCAAAATACCCAGAGTAGTATTTTTAGGCTTAGGCATCTTAAAGTTCACGATGAACAAAATGCCGGTAGCCAACATTGTGAAATGTAACACCGCAGGGAAGTAATTGTAATCAACCAGCCCGGTTAACATTGACACAAGAGGTAAAATGACGAAATAGAGGTTATAGGTGAGACCGCTGTAATATTTTCTGTTTTTCAGAGGTTTCTTCCTGTCTCTTTATTTCCATAACATTAAAGTAACCGAGTCTTATTACACCGGCAGTGATGTAAAAGAGAGTATGGCAATTCAAAAGGACCTTGAAGCCCCATCAAATAAGATAATAAAATGGAAATGCACCAAAACATATTGCATCACCACAAGGAGTCAAGTTGAATGCCAAAAGCTTTTTCATCATCTGTTCTATCATTCGTGCAACTTTGCCGTCAAACATATCGAAAAAGACCGGATAGTGCGAGACACAACAATGCCAGTTTGAAGCGATAGTTTACAGCAAATATCATACCCAAACTTGAGCTATGAGACTCATGTAGTAAGTATAACAGATGTAATTGTAAAATCAATCATTTTTGACAATTCCTCCAAATTTTATAAATATCTTAAAAATAGGTTACAAATATCGATTACATCAATTAGTTTAAAAATTTTTCACTGCAGTGTTCCGGGTAAGGATAAACGGCACAAAACATTTAATTTGCTAATCACTATATTAGACAATACATATGAAAAATGTTCAATTTATATAAAAATGTCAATTTATTTTACTAAATATTATAACATTATTATTTTATTTAAGAATGGAAATAAATTCAAGTGAAAAAGGACATAAATAAAACAATAAAATATTGTAGGATTACCGTCTTGTTTCAATTGTGTGGAAAGGCAAATTTAGGGCAGTCGATATCAATGCAAATATGAACGTACAAAGAAGTGTACAGGTGTTGAAATGCATAGCAGAAAAAGTGCATGACAAATAGAAATGATGCCAACTTATATTTTATTGTTTATATGGTCATGCGAAGCATTGGATATTGAGAAACTTTAAAAAGCTTCGATAATATTTGTAAACGTACAGAAATTCCCGATAAAATAAGAGAAAACATGTGCGTAAAAATGAACCACATCAACAGTAAAAAGAGTTGATGTGGTAGCCAGAGCTTTCAAAAATTATCGCAGTCCTCTCATCGTTTACCAGTCCAAAAGATACAAGGAGGACTCTAATGTTCATATCTGCAGTCATATTATCATAAATTTGTAGATGGCATGTTCCCAAATGGCAGTAATAGCATATTAGTCGAAAAATCGGATGTGTGTATCCGTTGCCGTTAAAGATATAGTTTGTATGTGCCTTCTTTTTCATAGTAACGGACGAGATATATCGTGGTTTCGTTAAGTTCATCTATTAGATATTTAACTTCGGAATCGTTTGAAGTTTCAGTTATATGTATTACATTTGCAATGAAACTCTTTATTATTTTTGAGAATTGGAGGCGTATGATAGGAGAAGAAACGGTATCTCGGTAGAAATAGTATTGATTCCAAATTTCTTTTCTGCGATTTCATCACTATATACATCATCATATGCATGTTTAATGTTTGTTTTGGCTGTATCAACGAGTTTTTCGAGTTTATTTTTGAATTTGTTTGTTGTGATGTATTGCCTGTTTCAAAAACCTCTTACATTCAGAATTTCTTTTGCCTTATTAACGCATCAAGTGCACTGACCTGCATAAGGAAATACAAAATAGCGTGTGTGACATTATTTGGAAATTCTTCAAGAAAAAATATGAAGAATTTCATTTTCACCGGCAGCAATATTTCTAATCGTATGATTTAAGTCATCTGAGTCAGGCAGCTTTGTGTTTTGTAGAGTAGGGGAGAAAGGGGTAATCGTATAAAAAGCATCGGAATTCTCTTGCTGAAGTCGGTCGAGCATTTTAATGTCCTTGTGCTTTATGGCGAGATATCATCTTAAATCGTAGGTCAGCTTGTTCTTTCATGTGTGAACCCAATGCATCGTGGTTCCCTATTTTTCTTCGTTCAATCTTGGTACCGGCACCGAAGCTACTAAAGTATTGATTTTTATAATCCCATGCACCACAATACTCTTTTTCATCATTTCCAACAAACCATATATATTCCTCACTAATGAGATATCTAAGAAAATCGTAATTTTCACACTCAAGAGCATAGTCAATGGCAGTTTTATTATACTCGTCGGGATTTAGAATAAGTTTATCATCTCTTGCAATGTAACTTTTCCATTCGTCAGGATCTTTTGAATGAGCAATCAAACAGTTGGATTTTCTATTTGTTGCGGGAACTGTACTCGTTCCGGCGCTGAGAATATTCTCGATTGACACTCCCAAGAGCTCTGAAAAGATGGGAAGATCATCTATCTGAATTTCTTGTTTTTTGTTAATTTGGCAGATGCGATTTTGCATTTTTGTATATCGTCAGAGTTTTCGACATCGTTACGATCGTCACGCAATTTTAGATATTCGATACAAAAATCGTCTATCACTTGAATATTGATCCCTGATTAAACGGGATAGGTATTTTCCAATTTCTGAATTATTTATCTCAAACATAAGTCACCTCCTACGATTCAATTATAATTCAATGTGTATGAAAAAGATATAACTAATTTGCACATGTTTTTACATCCATAAATTATATTATAAAAATATATATGCATAAAGCATATATTAAGTGCTAAATTATCATTATCGGCCAGATGGATTTATTGACGTGTAGATATTTGATACGCTATAATATCGATGAATAATCGATATTTACAACATTATTTAAAGAATAAAATACCATATTCGTGTGTGTGCGTTGACCAGAAATAGAGTTTAAAATGATATTGCAGGTTAAGCGATAAGATTGTTTCAAAGAGATAGTTACTAAGGTATTCAGTATAAATGCTATCGTTGATTGTGTATAGGATGTATCAGAGAGAGTTTTACATAAATAGATAACTGGAATAAAGGGAGGAACTTAGGATGAATTTGAAAAAGTAAAAATATCCGAATATCAAGTATGAAAAAGGACAAGAAATTTTTATCACCGGAGGAAATGAATTCTCACTTTTATTTTGATGTGGAAGAAGAATTGACTTCTAACAACGAAGCTATGAATATTGTGGCAGAAATGTTGGATGAAGTAGAGATGTTAGAAAAACAGCCAAGAACTTTTGAAAAATATTGGATGATATGAATATTATGACGTGGTTTCATATTTTATGGAGTTTCATAGAGATGAAATAGATTCTGATGTAACAGTGGAGTTATTCCAGGTTGATAATCCTTCAGATCTTTCGTCTGTGGAAATGGTGGATTTATTAAAAAATAAAGGCTTGGCGGTTTGATTGACAGCGAATCACAGCAACAAATTTTCATTGTTGATTTAAGTTCTAATACGGACTTTACAGATGAATTGATAGTTATTTACTTCAATTTAGAAAAACAGATATTTTATGTAACTCATGAAAGTTGAGCTATTTTTGTGAGAAAGGTTTATCAAAGTTTAAACTGAGATGAATCATAGTGTATTGATGATGAGAAACCTTGATAAAATATGGAATTCTGAAACTTATAGTGAGTGTCCAACCTTTGTTAGAACAGGTTTGATTAAAATATTTGAAAATGTACTAAAAATATGTTAGGTGAATATAATAATCGAACAGGTGAATTTGAATATCATACAATTTCATAAAAATAATGAGTTACGAATAGCTAACCTGATTGAAATTTAGACGAAAAATTGATTAAAAATGGAATTTGATGATATAATGATTGTGTTATGGTAATAATAACGCAGATGCGGTGAAAGGCGGCACAAAGAATGTGAAAGGTGATATGTAAATTCAGTTTGCGTGTGCTTATGAAAAATTAAGATATCATCGCATGAAGAAAGTGATCAACAAGTAAGAGTTGAAAAACGGATATATGGTTTGTGATTGTAGAGTGGGAGATATAAAAACACGATACGGAAAAACAACGATGAAATTGGGAGGTAGAATTATGAGTAACAAGTATGCAGGAACTAAGACAGAAAAATCTGAAACAGCATTTGCAGGAGAAAGTATGACGAGAAATAAGTATACATTTTTCTGCAAGTAAGGCAAAAAGAAGGATTTGAGCAGATTGCAGCCATCTTCACAGAAACAGCAAATAATGAAAAAGAACATGCGAAATTATGGTTCAAAGAACTGGTGGAATCGGTGAGACTTATGAAAATTTAAATGCAGCTGCTGAAGGCGAAAATTACGAATGGACAGATATGTATGAAACATTTGCAAAAAGAGGCTGAAGAAGAAGGTTTTACACAGCTTGCAGCTAAGTTCAGACTCGTGGGAGCAATAGAAAAGGAACACGAAAGCGAGATATAGAGCTTTATCAAACAATGTCAAAGATGAAAGGGTATTTGAAAAAGATGGAGAATTCGGCTTTGGGAATGCAGAAATTGTGGACATATCCATTTCGAAAAGCACCGGAAGTTTGTCCTACATGTGCACATCCCTAAAGCTTACTTTGAATTGAGGGCGGATAACTATTAAAAATAATTTTTGAATTTGGTATAATGACATAGAAGCTGGATTGAAAAACAGCGGGATAGCATCAATCTGTCTCGCTGTTTTTGCTGTGTGAATAAATATTGAAAATAATTAATTTTTACGCAGAACACCTAGGAAGGCAAATCGACATGAAGTTTATATGAATTTTAATTATGCAAACTATTATTTATAGGAGAATACCATAAATGCATAAAAAACATTAAATGTGAATATTATTTCTTAGACAGATGGAGGTATAGGCGAGTATATTATATTGAAATTGTTGAAATACATGAAAAATTTTAGGATGAACTCATAAAATGGATGAATATTTACAACATGAATTTTAATAACTTGAAAGGCTGTAAGTAAAGAGATATAATTTAACGAGAAAATATATCTAATGAAAGGCATTTTTGAGTTTAAATATGACGAGAACAAGGAGATTAAAATAGCAGGGTTATATCTTTATGTTTGACAGCAGCAATACTTCTGACGGCATTAATCGGTGAGTATTTGTTATGGAATAGCCAAAGCGTACCGACAATAGATGAGGTGCCGGAATTTAGAGGCAAAGCCATATGTCGAAATAAATGATAATAAACCGAAAATTCAATGAAAAAGGACAAAAAGAAAGGCGTTTGAACGGTATAGCGATTTGATAAACTGGGTAGATGTGGTACGGCATATGCTAAAATCGGAAAAAGAGTTGATGCCAAGTGAAAAAGAGAAAGCATAAGTCACGTGAGACCCAGCGGATGGAAGTCAACGCAATACAGAGAATTGATAAAAGACAGATTTTTATACAACAGGTGCCATTTGATAGGATTTCAATTGGCAGGAGAAAATGCAAATCCTAAAAACCTGATTACAGGAACCAGATATTTGAACATAGAAGGTATGTTGCCTTTGAAGACAAAGTTACCAAATATATAAAGAGGACAGGGAATCATGTCATGTATAGAGTTAAGCCTCATTTTTAAAGGCAAAAGATTTAATTGCAAGAGGTGTGCAGATGGAGGGAGAATCGATTGAAGATGGTGGTAAGGCTATTTCTTTTTAATGTATTTGTATAATTGTCAGCCAGGTGTTAAAATCGATTACGCTACAGGGGAAGCAAGAGAACAAATTAGAAATAGTTTATATAAACTGAGTGGCAATGTATTCTGCTGAAATATTTGATAGAATCTGATTTTATAATTCTGAAATGATAAAGCGTTTTGAAACGTTTTTAGTCTGTTAATCTTTGCAAAAAGGGAAAAATTTGGTATAGTTAATGAGATAAGTAAAATACTGAAACATCCACACCAGATATACTGTGTGGAGAAAGGATATCGTTATGTATACCGTGGGGGATAAGATAGTATATCCTATGCATGGAGCTGCAATTATTGAGGGATAGAAGTCAAAGAAATATTGAGAATTAAAAAGAAATACTACGTCCTGACATCTTCATGCAAAAAGTCAAATTACTTATCGAAATAGACAAGTGTCAAGAATGCGGTATTCGCTACATAATTGACGAAAACAAGGTTGATGAAATTTTTGGAGATCCTCAGGACGGGACCGGATAAAAATAACAAACAATTGGAACAAGAGATATAAGGGAAAACCTGTCAAAAACTAAAGAGTGGAGATATTTTTAAAAATTGCGGAAGTAATACGGAATTTACATAGCATTGAATAAACTGAAGCACTCTGTCCAGCGGAGATAAGAAAATGATGTTGGATGCACAAGAATTGCTTATTAGTGAGCTGGTTCTAGTAAAAAAATATTTCAGAGCAGGAAGCGAGAGATATTGTGTCAAGAGAGATGGACAAAGGTGCTGATATATCATCAAATGAAATTCAATTGAAAATAGTGTGAATTAGCAAAAGAGCGTTGAGTGAAATTTACTGGTATATCAATATGTTTAATTGAGATAAAACTGATAGATACCGGATCCCAAATGGATTTTGTTGGGGCAGATAACTGGGAACATCAGTTTTATTTTCACTAAAATATTAATTAGCTGAATTTGAAAGAAGGCTGCGAGTTGTTGGAGAAGCATCATGATAGAAAATAAAAGGTTAGCTGTATAATTTTATCGGGAGGAAAAAGGGACTCGTCTGGGATATGACTGTCCCAAACAGTTTGTAAAAATTTATGGCGTTCCTATGATATGTCAGCACTGTTGAGAATTTAGCAAAATCTGCATATATTGATGAAATATATGTAGTTTCAGAGGCCGATACACTGCAGAAGTGCAAAGAGTTAATTGAGAATAAAAAGTTGCATAATGAATTGTACAACAAAAGTTAAGGCTGTTATAGTTGGTGGAGAAAGCTAGGCAAAAATCTTCATTTAACGGAGTGAAGTACGTAGATGAGAATACGAATTCCGAGATTGTCACCATACACGATGTAGCAAGGCCGTTTACGTCTGTTGAAACAATCAATGCAAATATTGAAGCTGCACCAGGAAAAGGGTGCGCTGTATCGTATACCATCTAAAGATACTATCAGAAATGAAACATGAGACCTTGAAAAGAGATGAGTTGTTCATCGTTCAAACGCTACAGAGCTTTCAGATAGATGTTGTGAAGCAGGCACATATCGAAGCCGAAAAATGGATTTTCAGGAACTGATGACGTTTCTCTCGCAGAGAGAATTGGGATTGTACCTGAAATTACCTGTGGTAGTTACAGCAATAGAAAAAAATAACCACAAAGGAGGATTTACCGGTGGAATACAGAGTCGGGAAGGGGTATGACGTCCACAGATTGGTAGAGAACAGGCCATGCATATTGGGTGGCGTAAAAATTCACAATGAGATGGGATTGATGGGGCACAGCGATGCAGATGTGCTGATTCATGCGGTCATTGATGGTATATTAGGAGCGATGGGACTTGGAGACATAGGCATGCATTTCCCTGATACAGATGATAGATATTTTGGAATAAGCAGCTTGAAGCTGCTGTCAAAAAGTCGCAAAATATGGTGAAAGAAAACGGATATAGAATAATGAACATAGATAGCATAGTAATATGTGAGAAGCCCAGTATTGCCGTACGTGGCGGAGATGAAAAAGGAACTTGAGCGAGATCCTTCAGATAGACATTGCAAGAATAAACATCAAAGGAACTACGACAGAAAAACTTGGATTTACAGGCAGAAAAGAAGGAATAGCAGCAGAGGCTGTCTGTTTGTTAAGCATATGATTTTGACAGATAATGTGTCACAAAAATTTAAAAGGATTGATATTGCTTAGAAGAAATGAAAAAATACGATAAACAGTCAATTCATGAGAGTAGAAAGAGATTATACAATGAGATTATCTAAAATGCATCTAAAAACCCTTAGAGAAGTTCCTAACGAGGCAGAGCTTGCCAGTCATATCCTGTTGCTTAGGGAGGATGATCAGAAAATTAGCTTCCGGGATATATGGATACATGCCTTTGGGTTGAGAAGCATCAGAAAAATAGAAAATATAATTCGTGAAGAAATGGACAAGTCCGGTAGCCAAGAGGTTTTGATGTCGGCAATACAACCCGCTGAATTGTGGCAAGAGTCGAAGAGGTGGTTTTGCATACGGTCCTGAGATGTGGAGAGTAAAAGACAGACATGAAAGAGAATTTTGCCTAGGACCGACTCTATGAGGAGGTTTTTCACCGATATCGTCAGAAATGAAATATCTTCGCATAGGCAACTGCCGGTAAATTTATATCAAATTCAGACTAAATATAGGGATGAGGCAAGACCTAGATTCGGCTTGATGAGATCGAGAGTTTATAATGAAAGATGCATACTCTTTTGATAAAGATGAAGAAGGACTGGATGAAAGTTACAAGGAGATGTATGAGACTTACGAGAGGATTTTTACCAGATGCGGGCTTACTTTCAGAGCTGTAGAAGCGGATACCGGTGCCATCGGAGGAAGTAATAGCCATGAGTTCACCGCTATTTCCGAAGTTGGAGAAAGTGAAATAACATATTGCAATGCATGCAAAATGGCAGCGACGACTGAAAAAGCGGAGGTTGCAGACGAGTGCTCAGAAGAGGATGTAAAAGAAATACCGTTGGAAAAATTTATACGCCAAACACTAAAACCATTACAGAAGTTGCACAATACTTTAGACATAGATGAAAAGAAAACTATAAAGCGCTGTTATTTGTCACACATGATGATCAAGGTGAAAAAGCGGTTACGCAATAGCATTTATTAGGGGAGATAGAGAGCTTTAACGAAGTGAAACTCATAAAATGCGTTGGGAATTCACGAGCATCAGATTGAATTCGCTGATGAAGCCGAAATAGCCGATGCAACAGGAGCGGTAGGTGGATTTACAGGCCCATAGGTCTTGTAAATTGTACAGTGGTGATAGATAGTGAATTGACTAAATTGAAAAATTTGTGTGCCGGTGCAAATGAAAAGAATTATCACATAAAAATGTAAATTACGGAAGAGATTATAAAGGAGATATCATGCAGATATTAAAACTCTCAAAGCAAATGATCCTTGTCCGAAATGCGGCGCACCGGTTAAACATGCCAGAGGAATAGAGGTCGGTCAGGTATTCAAGTTAGGTACAAAAATATTCAGATAGCATGGGAGCAGTATATAAAGATGAAAATCAAAAGGATAAGCCAACAGTTATGGGCTCTTATGGAATTGGAGTATCCAGAACTCTTGCGGCGATTATTGAAACAAAATCACGATGAAAATGGAATTATTTGGCCTATGCCAGTTGCTCCGCATGAAGTTATGATAACGGTGGTCAAAGTCAAAGATGACGTGCAGATGGAGTTGGCAGAAAAATGTACGATGAGCTTAAAGGCAGGAATAGAAGTTTTACTGGATGATAGAGATGAAAAGGGGTGGGAGTTAAATTTAAAGACGCTGATTTGCTAGGAGTTCCTATTAGAATTACAGTGGGAAAGGGTGCGACTAATAAAACCTCGTAGAATACAAACTTAGAAGAGATGTGAGAAAGTTGAACTGCATATGGAAGAAGGATAGAAAAGCCAAGAAAAACAGTTTTTAAAAGAGAGATGATAAAATACAAAAATCATTTGCACATATCAAATGTGTAGTATGTATAAGATGAATGATATATTGCGGCAGATTGAATCTGTCGGAGAAATGATACTGAAATGAAAAATGCGTACAAATTGGAACAAAAACGGAAAAAGTAGGACTATGGTCGATATTTTGGGAATTTTGCAAAGTGGGACTTTTCACTATCGGTGGAGGACTGGTTATGATTCCCGGGATTTCGAGAGTAGCAGTAGATGATGGATTACAGACGAAGAAATGCTGATTGTATAGCATTGAGTCAGGCGGTTCCTGAATGATTGCATTAAATGTTGCCACATTTGTCGGATACAAAGAAAAGAGGAGTTGCAGGTGGTGTAATAGCATCTGTTGGAGTGGTGTTGCCGTCGTTTTTTTAATTATTTTAGCTCTTGCAAAGACGTTGACGGGTATAGGTGATAACAAGTACGTGCAAGGGGCATTTAAAGGCGTAAAAGTGCAGTTGCGAGTCTAATCGTATGTACAGCATATTTCTTGGCACAAAAATCTTAAAATGTGTTTCAGTGGACGGTGGCAATTGCTGCATTTATAGTAGTTGCAGTGTTTAAAGCTAATGCTATCATAACTGTACTTACAGCAGGAGCGATAGGAGTTATATATAGTTTGCTCGTCGAAAAAGAAAATAATAAGCAAGTTCGGAGATAAGAGTTTAGAGTTACCTCAGGGAAGAAAGAAAAAGCAAGGGAAAACACATTGCAATTCAGATGTGAAAGCAAAGGGGATGATTCAGATGATGAGTAAATATTGGCTGATGTTCTCTTTATTTTTAAGATAGGAGCCTTTAGCTTTGGCGGTGGATTAGCAATGCTACCGGCTATATACCAAAGTGTGCCAGTTATAATTTAGTGAACATGGCGGGAATTTACCAATCCGGTAGCTATAAGTCAGGCAACACCGGAGCGATGGTGATAAATGCGGCTACGTACATCGGAATGGAATATGCAGGGTTTATGGGAGCTTTATTGGCAACATTGGGAGCGAGTATTCCGTCAGCAGGAATAGTGCTGTTGGTATTTTTCACTGTCGGGCAAAATAAAAGAAAAGCAGATGGATAGATATGTTCTGAAGGGAGTAAGACCCGCCACAGTTGGATTGATTGCCGTCGGAGCTGTTTTTGTATCGAGAGAAGTCAGTCTGGAAATAGTACCGATAGCGATATTTTTATTACGATGCTGTTATCGATTAAATTTAAAGTAAATCCGGTAATTATAACATTTTTAATGATGATTATAGGAGCGATTGCTTGCGTATAACAATAAATAGTTTTTGCATTAGGAGGAGAAACACGAAGAAATTTACAATTAGAGATGAAGAATGGAGATTTAATGATAGGAGAACTCTATGAGGATGTTGCACCTGTAACGGTGGAAAAATTTTCAAAAATTGGCTGATTCGGGATTTTATGACGGATTGATTTTCGTAGGGTTATTCCGGGACTTTATGATACAGGGAGGCTGTCCGAATGGAAATGGTATGGGTGGACCAGGATACAATATAAAAAGGTGAATCGCCATGAACGGTCACGAAAATAACATTTTGCACAAAAGAGGTGTACTTTCCATGGCGAGGGCTATGGATCCGAATTCAGGCGGTTCTCAGTTTTTATAATGGTGAAGATGCACCCCATTTAGATGGGCAGTATGCAGCGTTTGAAAAAGTTTCGGAAGGCATGGAGACTGCTGATAAAAATCGTTTCAGTCGAAACTGACAACATGGATAAACTGAAGAAAGATCAGATAATTGAAACTATCATTGTAGAGTAGGAAAAACGATAGTAAAAACTGTATATGCTTGAAAAATTAAAAATCAGTCAGAATTGTGTCATCGCTATTAGTCGAGAAAATGAAAAAGAGGGCTAAATATGAGAATATATAAAATATAACAGAGTTGATCGGTAAAACTCCTTTAATTGCTCTTTGAAAATTATGGAAAAGATTTAGAAGGGAATTTGATCGTCGGTTGAGAGAAATAATCCTGCGGGAAGCATAAAGGATAGAGCTGCAAAATACATGATAGAGGAAGCCGAGAAAAGGGGTGTTTTAAAAGATGGAAGCGACAATTATCGAACCCTACGTCGGGAAATACCGGAATAGAATTGCGGCAATTGCAGCTCTAAAGGCTATAAAGCCACAATAGTAATGTCCGAGGCTATGACAGTTGAAAGGCAGAATTTGATAAAAGCGTATGGAGCAGAAGTGGTGTCACCCGGCAGCAGGAGGCATGAAAGCTTTGATTGAAAAGGCTGAGGAGTTATCGTACAAAAGTAGAGAATTTCCTGGATTGCAGGGCAATCTGATAACAGAGACAATGTAAAAGCACATATTGAAACTACAGGACCTGAAATATGGGAAGATACAGATGGAAATGTGGATTTCTCGTAGCAGGAATAGGAACAGGAGGAACTTTAACAGGGACTGGAGAATATTTGAAACCAAGAACCCGAGTAGAAAAGTTATTGCTGTTGAGCCTAAAGCATCGCCTGTTTTAACTGAGGGTATAAAAGCAGCGGCTCCGCATAAGATTCAGGGCATAGGTGCCGGATTTATACCCAGCATATTGAATACCACACTTACGACGAAGTTATATCGGTATCGAATGAGGATGCGTGAGACCACCAGGCAATTGGCTGTAAAAGAAGGATTGTTGTGTGGAATATCTTCAGGGCAGCGTTGGCAGCAGGAAGAGAACTTGCAAGTAGACCTGAGAATAAGAAGAAAAATATCGCAGTGATTTTTACCTGATACGGGAGAGAGATACCCGTCATCCGGTGTATTTGGAGAATGAAGCTAAAAATACGTTAAATCAGATACAAAAAAACAATTTTATGAATTTTTATAGATTATAAAAACAAGGGAATTAGCAATGAAGATATTTGTGAAAACACTGGTTGGAAGCCTTGATTTTCACAATCTTAGATTATAAATGATATGGATTTAAAAGTTATGAAATTGCATGTTACCCGATAATTGAGTTAAGGGATATGCATATATGATATGCTGTAAAATACAGAAGAGTTATTTATAGATGAGATTAAAAATAAAAACATAGAAAAAGGAGAATAATCCATGGGATTTACCGAAGAAGTGAGGCATTGACTTGGGGACAGCAAATGTCTTAGTTTACATAAAAGCGAAAGGGAATAGTTTTAGAAGAACCATCTGTTGTGGCAGTTGATGAGGAAACTGATGAGATTCTGGCTGTAGGTCAGGAAGCGAAGGATATGCTGGGAAGGACACCGGCTAGCATTATTGCACTTAGACCTCTCAGAGACGGAGTAATTTCAGATTATGATGTGACGGAAAGAATGTTGAAGTATTTCATTAAAAACGGTTGAAGTGGTAGATTTTTCAAAACCGAGAATAATGGTTTGCGTACCGAGGGAGTGACTGAAGTTGAGAAGAGAGCTGTTAGAGAAGCAGCCGCTCAGGCAGGAGGTAAGGACGTTTTTTGATGGAAGAACCATTAGCTGCGGCCATAGGGGCCGATCTGGATATTTCAAGACCGAAGGGATATTCGTCGTGATATAGGAGGAGGAACTTCCGATGTGGCAGTAATCCTCTGGCGGGATCGTTGCCAGCACCTCTTTAAAAATTGCAGGAGATAGAATGGATGAGGCAATCATCAAATATATGAGAAAAACATAAACTCTATATAGGTGAGAGGATGGCTGAAACTTTGAAAAAGGAAATAGGTACTGCGTGGCCTAGGGAAGAAGAACCATCTGCAAATTGCAGCGGAAAGAGATTTGGTTACAGGGCTTCCCGAGAGATATCATAGTTACCTAAAAAGAAATTATGGAAGCACTTGAGGAGCCGCTTCACGCTATTTGCGAAGCAATTCACCCTGTTTTGGAAAAACGCCCAGAGCTTGCAGCAGACATAAGCAGTAGCGGGATAATAGTTACAGGAGGTGGAGCGTTGCTGTACGGCATTGATGAAAGGATTAAACACAGAACCGGAATCAATGTCAGAATTGCTGAAAACCCGATGATTTGTGTGGCGGTTGGAAACAGGTAGAGCATTGAAAATATGGATGTATTGCAGAAGAGCACAATAAATAGACGAAGAAAAATTTAATAGAGTTTTGGCTATCTCAAGAGAGAGATAGCCTGTTTTTATGTTCACATTACAGTTTGAAATGCAGGAGATGACATGAGGATTAGACTGATAGCTACTACAGACTTTCGGATTGGAGGCGGTGGCTAAAAAGAGAGATAGCAGATTTGGGATATGAAATTGAAAAAGTAGAAGATGGAAAAATAACTTATATAGCCGATGAAAGAGGTATAGTTCGCAGCAACTTTGCCCAGAACCCCGGATAGATACTTTCTGAAAACGGATGAATTTAAAGCGTTGGAGTTTGAGGAGTTATTCAAAGGGTAAAGGATACCCGTGGAAGAATTGATTCCATTAGATGGAGAGTTTATAGGACAGGGTGTCCGTAAGATCAAAGCTATCAAGCGTACCTGCTTGTCAAAGCGTGGTAGCAAGAGTCGAAAGGTTGAAGGACACGTATGAAGTGGACAGGTTTGAAGAAAACGGAGCTAAATATACTGTGAAAGCATTCATACTGAAAGTATAGCTACTATAACAGGGATACAACAGGGCAGGGGTTTATAAGAGAGGCTATAGAATTGCAAACCTGTTGAAGCAACTGATAAAAAGAAACTATGGCCGCAGCAGTGCTGAGCTTTTGGAGAGAAGATAGGATTTTTGGTAGATCCGTTTTGCGGATGGGACAACACTCATAGAGGCTGCGATGATCGGTCTTAACATAGCACCCGGATTGAACAGAAAAATTTGTCTCAAGAATGGCATATTATAGATGAAAGACTTTTGGAAAGAAGAGAAAAGGCTTGCATATGAGAAGATAAATAGCGAGAAAACAGGTTGGAAATTTACGGATTTGATATTTCGGGAAAAGCAATTAGAGGCAGCTATAGAAAAATGCCATAGAAGCAGGAGTAGCTCACATAATAAGATTTAAGCTGGCAGTGAAAGACTTTAAAGGCTGGGCGATAACGGCGTAATTGTAACAAAATCCAATTTTATGGAAAGCGAATTGGAAAAAGACAGAGTATTATTGACTTTCATAAGGACATAAATAAATTTATCACAGAGACACCGACTGGTCACTGTTTCTGATAACGGCAGATGAAAATGCAGAATAGAAATTGCAGGAAGAAAGGCGTGACAGACGCAGAAAACTTTTCAATGGAAGGATCAAAACATGCTATTATCAATTCCATGGAAAAAGACTTCGAAAAATGTGAAACATCACGGTAAACAACATATGATTAACCTGTACGACACATGCTCATTTAAACATTGAAAATGCTTGAAAAAGCCGATAATGATGATAAAATGTTAATGTTGCAAAATTTACGATTTCGGCTGAAGAATATGCAAGCGGTTTTAAAGCGGAAAGCTGAAAAACGGGGATATGTAATGAGCGATAATGAAGCGACAGATTGAAATTTGAAAAAGATAATTGAGGATTCATTTTAAAGAAAAAGGAAATCACAAAAAGCGATGTATGGTGAAAACTCTTGAAGAGCCTTTTATCCAGTAATAAAGGTGAAGATATTTTCTACAGAAAGTTCTTATGAGAACTATTATGATACTATATAAATTGAAAAACAGATTTAAAAATTTGAGTCATAGGAGGATACGAAGATGAAAGCAACATTTATTTCAAAGGAGCAGGGAGATGCTAAACTTTAAAAATAGTGTTTACAGGAGCGGAAATTAGAAGAAGCAAAAAATTAAGGTTTATCAGAGAAGCAAAGATCAGTTTCAAATTGATGGATTTAGAAAAAGGTAAGGCACCGAGGAGCATAATTGAATATGGTGAACATATATTTGTAGACGATGCTATTAACGATTTATTGACGGTTGAATATCCTAAAGCATTAAAAGAGCTCGATATAGAACCCATTGAAAAGTCCTAGAATAGAGTTCGGAAAATTGGGAAAAACGAGGATTTTGAGATTACGATAACTGTAGCCGTTTATCCTGGAAGTTGAAATCAAAGAATACAAAGGTGTTGAAATTGAAAGATTAGCGACGAAGTCACCGATGAAGAAATTTCAGAAGCTATAAAGGAATTCAGAAGAAGAATGCCAGAATTGTAAACCGTAGACAGAGAAGTCAAAGATGGAGATCACATTGTATTGGATTATAAAGGATTTGGTAGGTGATGAACAATTTCCAGGAGGAACGGCTGAAAGTCAGGATTTGATTATAGGTTCAGGATCATTTATCCCCGGATTTGAAGAACAGCTAATCGGCGCGAAAAAGAGGATGAAGTAGAAGTAAAAAGTGACTTTTTCCGAAGGAATATCATGAACCTAATTTGGCAGGCAAAGAAGCTGTTTTCAAATGTATAGTGCATGAAGTAAAAAGAGGAACAGCTACCTGAATTGGATGATGAATTTGCACAGGATATCAGTGAGTTTGATACATTGGAAGAGTATAAAAAGATTTAATCGAAAAATGCAGGAGTCAAAGACTGCAAACGACAAAGGCTCAGATGAAGGACAAAGCTTTGGAAAAAGTTGTTGAAATCAATGGAATTGAGCCACCAAAGGTTATGGTTGACGATGAAATAGACAACATGATTAGAGAGATGGAAATGCAGCTATCACAAAGCGGTTTAAATTTTGATATGTATCTTTCAATGTTAGGAAGAGATATAAATCAACTCAAAGGAGAGATGATGAGGATGCCAAGAAGAGAGTTGAAAGTGAAAATGGTCGAGAGCGATTACGAAATTGAAAAAATCGAGGCGACAGATGAAGATATTGAAAATGAAATATCCGCTTTAGCTAAACAATATGGATTGGAAGTTGAAAAAGCCAGAGAGTTGTTAGGAGAAGAAAAATAGAGAATTTTTGGCAAAAGACGTAAAATGAAAAAGGCTATTGATTTGGTATTTGATAATGCAGTTATCAAATAGATAGATTTTTAAGGGGAAACATATGTCAGCACAAGATGGTACTGCATTCCATCCCTTTACTTAACGAGATGTTACCGGATTTTATCAAAGATTATCTACCGTTGAAAAAGATGAATTAAATTTTATAAAAAGCACTATATGGCATTCTGAAGGTTCGTTCTGAAAAGAGCCGTGATGGAATGCCTTGAGTTTTATAAAAGCAAATGAAATCGTGCAGCAACATGATGAATGAAAAACTCGAAACTTTTAAGGAGGAAATATGGCACTAATACCTTATGTAATAGAACAAACCGGTCAGGACGAAAGAACTACGATATATATTCCAGACTTCTAAAAGATAGGATATTATTTATAAGCGGTGAGATAGACAGTCATATGGCAGATGTAGTGATCGCTCAATTGTTATTTTTAAATTCTGAGGATAAGGACAAGGACATTTCAATTTCATATAAATAGTCCGGGAGGATCTGCTCGCAGCAGGATTGGCTATTTTCGATACGATGAGACATATAAATGCACCGGTTTCTGACAATTTGCGGGGACAGGCTGCCAGCATGGGGCATTTCTGTTATCGGCAGGTGAAAAAGGGAAAGAGATTTGCTCTGCCAAATAGTGAAATTATGATACACCCAACCGTTGGGAGGAGTTTCAGGTCAGGCAGAAGATATTAAGATTCATGCTGAAAAACATATTGAAAATTCGCAGTAAATTAAATAAAATTTTAGCAGAAAAATACAGGTCACCCCATCTCCAATAATTGAGAAAGATACCGGATAGAGATAATTTTTATGCGACTGCCCAGGAAGCTGCAGAATACGGTATCGTTGACATGGTAATTGAATAACATAGCAGGAGAACCTAGAATATGACAAAGTAAGCTGATCCGAACGAGATTAAATGTTCATTTTGCGGAAAAAACTCAGCAGGAAGTCAAAAAGGCTGATAGTAGGGGTGGACGCATTCATATGTAATGAATGTATCGAGCTCGGTGTAGATATTTTAATGAGGAAATGTCAATGCAGGGAGAAAGCATTGAAAAACCAAAAACTTTTTAAAACCGAAAGAAATAGTTGCAGCATTATCTGAATACGTAATAGGTCAGGATGAAGCGAAAATCTTTGGCGGTGGCAGTTTATAACCACTACAGAGATTCAGAATTTGGGTACGATAGATAGTGAAGTGGAACCGCAAAAAGAGCAATGTTCTTTAATAGGTCCTACAGGATCAGGAAAAACGTTGCTTGCACAAATTATGGCTAAAACGCTGAACGTTCCGTTTGCTATTGCAGATGCCACTGCTTTAACAGAGGCCGGATATGTTGGGGAAGATGTTGAAAACATTCTTCTAAGACTTATACAAGCCGGCAAATTTTAACGTTGAAGAAGCGCAAAGGGAATTATATACATTGATGAAATAGATAAAATTGCAAGAAAAACTGATAATCCTTCTATTACAAAGGATGTGAGTGGTGAAGGTGTGCAGCAGGCACTGTTGAAGATTTTGGAAGGAACTAGCAAACGTACCGCCTCAAGGGGGAGGAAAACATCCGAGCCAGGAATTTATAGCTGATACTACCAATGTGCTGTTCATATGTGGAGGCGCTTTTGATGGTTGGATAAGATTATACGAGAAGAGTAGGAGAAAAATCACAGGATTCCAAAATTGAAAACATGCCGGAGATGAAAAGTTGAAAGATGAAGAAATTCTTCAGCACTGGAGCCGGAGGATTTGCTTGATATGGATTAATCCTGGAATTCATAGGCAGATTGCCCTCATAGTGGCTCCCTAACAAATTAGATGAAGATGCGCTAATAGAGATAATAACAAAACCTAAAAACGCACTCATCAAAACAATACAAAGAGCTTTTTGCAATGGATGGAGTTGAAACCTGAAAGAAGAAAAAGTGCTATCAGAAAGATCGCACAGAATGCCATAAAGAGAAAGACTGGTAAGAGGACTCAGAGGGATTATGGAAGCGATAATGAGAGATTTGATGTATGAAATTCCTTCAGATGATAACATCAAAAATGTGTTATCACCGAAGAAATGGTGTAGAATATTATATGGAAGAACGATGGAGGCTCAAAGAGGTCTCCATTTTGGACATTTTAAAAATAAAAACTTTTCGATGACGGCAAAGAAGCCAAAAGACGGTTACACATTGAAAATTAGTGGAAAAGTCTCTATCGGAAGGATTTAATAGAGATAAAAATGAAACTATCATTTTGAATTATTTAGTACAGAAAGGGGCGATTACATGAGATATCCGGTAATCCCTTTGAGAGGAGAATAGTATTTCCTACTGCTCATCGGAGCTTTTGAGGTGAGCAGAAAAATCTAAAAATGCCTTTGGAGGCAGCTATGCTGAGAGATCAGAAGATATTTCATTCGCCCAAAAGAATGATGAAATTGAATTTCCAACTTATGAGTGAAATTTATGACTTCGGTACCGTTGCAAAGATAAAGCAGATGATCAAACTTCCCGAGATATGGTGAGGGTATTTGTAGAAGGCGCAACACTTGGAAGAATGAACAGAGAATGCCTGAAAGATGATCAGGTGGAATTTATGGAGTGCGATGTAGACGAGGACATTGAAATTGATGTTCCGAATCCACACTGGAAAGTGCAGCATGCAGAAATGCTATCAATATTTTTAAAGCATATGTCAAGAAAGTGGATACTATACCCAATGAGGTAATAGTGCGGTATCAAAGAATAAAAAGAGCAAAGAGCCTTTCAAATGCAATAGCTTCGTACATGATTTTAGATAAGGAATCCAGATATGAAATTTTGAGAGTTCTGGAACCTATTGAAAGATTGAGCTTCGTTAGTGAAAAATTAAATCACGAAATTGAAGTTATGGAAATTGAAGAGAAAATTTCGGAGATGGTTAACAGGCAGATGTCTGAAAATCACAGAGAATACGTGTTGAGAGAAAAACTTAAAGCTATAAAAAGAGGAATTGGGACACGGTAAAAACAGCGAAAGCGAAATTGACACATGGAAGAGAAAAATAAAGGAATTAGAGTTATCGGAAATTTTAGTCGAAAAGCTTAACAAAGAAATCGACAGATATTCTTCAATGCAGCCTGAATCGGCAGAAGGTTCAGTAATAAAAACATACATAGACGCTGTGTTGTCACTTCCTTGAAGGCGATGACAAAAAGAGATATCGAATATCAAAAAATCGGAGAAGATTCTTGAGCGTGATCATTACGGACTTGAAAAAGTCAAGGAAAGAGTTCTTGAGTATCTTTCGGTTGTAAATCTTACGAAGTCTCTGAAGGGACCAATTCTATGTTTAGTCGGTCCACCGGGAACAGGAAAGACTTCCATAGCAAAAATCCATGGCGAAGGCTAGCAGGCAGAAAAATTCGTAAGAATGTCATTGGGTGGAGTTAGAGATGAAGCGAAATTCGTGGGCATAGGAGAACTTATATAGGTGCCATGCCGGGCAGGATAATCAACAGCATAAAAAGAAGTAGGGGTAAAAACTGGTGTTCTTATTTGATGAAATCGATAAGATAGGTGCAGATTTCAGGGGAGATCCGGCTTCTGCACTGTTGGAGGTATTGGATCTCGAGCAGAATAAAGATTTTGTAGATCACTATATAGAGGCTCCGTTTGATTTATCAAAAGTCATGTTTGTTACGACGGCAAACAGGCCTTGATACGCATCTCCGGGACCTCTGCGAGACAGAATGGAAATAATAAGCGTTTCAGGATATACGGAAGATGAAAAAGTGCAGATTGCGAAGAAGTACTTGGTGCCTAAAAAGTTCAGGAACACGGATTGACCAAATCTCAATTTAAGATAAAAAAGATGATGCGATTAGGGATGTCATAAACTTTTATACGAGAGAAGCAGGTGTACGTAATCTTGAAAGAGAAATTATGAGCCTCATAAGAAAAGTAGCCAGGAAAGTAGCAGGAAAGGAAGTTGAGAAATTTCAGGTGACAAGCAAAAATCTACGGATTTGCTAGGTAAAAAGAAATTCAGGTATGATAAAATTGACGATAAAATGCGAAGTTGGAGTTGCAACTGGAATGGCATGGACCGCAGTGGTGGTGATACTTATTCATAGAGACATCAGCAGTGCCGGGAATGGGAAAAATTCAATTGACAGGTCAATTGGGAAGCGTTATGCAAGAATCTGCTAAAACAGGAATTAGCTATGTGAGATCAGTGGCTGAAAAACACGGTATAGATAAAGAATTTTACAAGAATAAAGATATACATATTCACGTTCCTGAGGGAGCAGTGCCAAAAGACGGTCCTTCCGCAGGTGTTACGATGGCAGTTGCGATGATATCGTCTTTGACCGGAATTCCTGTCGAACTGATGTTTCGATGACCGGTGAAGTTACACTCGAGAGGTCGGGCTTTTGCTGGTTGGCGGAATTAAGGAAAAGGTTTTAGCAGCACATAGAGCAGGAGTAAAAAGTACTGCTTCCTGCTGAAAAATGAAAGGGATATAGATGATATTCCTGAAACCGTAAAGAAGTCAACTGGAATTCATATTGCTAAAAGATGTCGATGATGCACTTCTGCGAAGTGCTCGTAAAGTAACTTGGCAAAAGAATATGTTGGAGATTAAAAAGCGGATATCGTTGCCGTTACAGGAAGTTCCGATCAATATCCGCCTGAAAATATGTGGGAGATTGCTGCAGCAGGAAGGTCAATGTAGAAAATCCTCATCTGCTGAACCTTTTTGACCAAGAGATTGGCAAAGGTATCATCGAGTCCAGGAAAAACTCGAACTATAAATTTTATGAGATAAATGGCAGTTTTAGAATAGTAGATCGCCGGTTACGGCTATGCGAAAATATCTAAGAAGATAAGTCAAACTTGGGGAAAAATGATAGATGATTATCTACAGAATAGACCAAACCTTAGTAGAGGTGATTCACTGATAGATATAAGGCATTTGCCAACAAAACAGGATATTCAAATGTATGAGTACTTAAAAGCACTTTAACTTAGATGGTATGAGTCGTTGCCACAAAAATCGGATAAGGTATCCAGAAATCATATAGACAAACATTTGAGTAATATTAGAAAAACTCTGGCATGAGAAAAGAGGATGTGATAATACCTGTATCTTCTCTGAAAAGACGGATGTGAGGAATTGCTCTCTGTAATTTATGATTTGTTGCAAAAGGATGATGGAGAATGAAACGAGAGGATAAATTCTATCGTGTTGAGATGAGATTTAAATACGTATGGAGTTCATAAGGAGGTATGATGGTATTGATTGAGATCATCAAAAATTTTAGACTGATCAAGAGAATGATGGCTGATGAAAGTGTCATTTTTGGAAAAAGCATTAATAGTCGTAGGAATAGTGTTATTTGATTTTGCCGTTTGAATTGAGCGGACATTTTATTGCCATTTGGACTTATAGATGATATAATCTTATGGTTAGCTATAATGTATATCTTAAAAAGATCGATGAGAAAGATAGGGACGAAGACTCCCGAGGCGAAAAGGGTAAAGTACAAAAGGGGCAATATTATAGAGGGTGTAAGTTACGAAGTTAAGTCTGAAGATGAAGTTCACGAAGATGGAGGAGAAGAAAGTGAAGAGAGAAATTCGGTAACTCATGAAGAGATACTTAAAAAGAGCAGAAGAACTTGGAAAACAGATAATGAAGATTATAGAGATGAAGAGGTTATTCTGGTTGAATTTTGAGATGTACTATGGATAGGCGATCTTGATGAAGAATATCGATTTTGCCGGAGTTAAAAATTGATTTTATGGCATGTTCAAGCTACGGATCCTCAAAAAGACTTCGAGCAGTAAAAATTTTTGAAGGACATGAATGAGGATGTATCGACAAAAATATAATAATAGTAGAGGATATAATAGATTCCGGTACTACTCTGAACTATCTGAAAGGATATTTAAAAGAATCTGAGGGCGAAGGATGCTCAAGGTTTGTTCGTTACTTGATAAACCTGAGGGCAGAAAAATCGACATTCAAGCGATTACGTAGGGTTTTCGTTGGAAACGAGGTTTATAGTGGGATACGGTCTGATTTTGATCAGAAATTTAGAAATCTTCCGTATATAAGTTGTCTCTGACTGATTTTATTTATCGGATAGTAAATAATGCTATGGAACTTATTGCATATATGTAAAAGATATTGCTATAGATGATATAACAGGAGAAATTATGAGTTACGTAAGCAGGTATTGGCATTTCAAATAAACACGTTCATCTCAGCAGAAAAGATGTGGAAAAAGAAAGCTAGTGAGGACAAGTTGACACCTATTAAAGATCTGGTACAACCGGGTCCAGTTTGCGTGGTGACGAAAGAGCAGATATTGTGGGGCCTAAAGGAACTTTGATAGGCGTTAGAGTTCTCGAACCTGAAAGACCTGAAACCTGGGCGGAACTTTTCTTAACAGACGCGAGAACAATTGGAATTAAAGCACCAATTAGAGAATCAGGTGTTGGAAGGTTCGGCAGCATGTAAACACTGATAGGGACCTGTAGGGGAAGTAGAACTGAAAAAGGTGTAATTGCAGCATGGAGACACATAACACCTATCTGCCGCACAGGAGGAGAGCAGGTGTCGAGGATACAAGACATAGTGAGCATAGAAATTGGAGGAGAAAGACCTTAGTCTTGCTGACAATGTAATGCTAGAGCAGGCAATGGACACGAGAGAGAGTAGCTCAGGATCGATAAGATGAAGGAAATGCAGCATCATGTGGTCCAGATACCGTATGTAAAATTATTAAATAAGTTTTTGAGAGGCATCTCTTAATGCATTTAGTACGAGGTATGCCTGCAGTGTGAAAAGAATTTAGAGACAGTAAATCGGTGATAGTGTATATGAAATCATAGATGCATATCGCAATGGGGATTACTGTTTTACAGGAGCGCTATGGTAGCGATATTGTACTTCTATACATAGGTTAAAATGTATTCAGATGTATCGTTTTTCACCATATAGTAATAATCGGTTATTTCCATAAATGAAAGCATTTTGCCCAGTGTGTAGAAACGTGAAAAATCTTGTTAGAAATTTTTCATATATGATATAATTGACTTCGAAGGGAAATCTCTATACGATTTTTATCACTATGCGATTTGTGTAGCAGTGAAGAATTATTATATTTAAGTGAATAGAAAGGAAAATATGATGAATAATTTTTGAATTTCATCTCACCACAGATATTTTGTTCGGTCGCAATCAGGAAGACGCTTTGAAAGAGAAATTAAAGCCTTTTCGGAAATAGAATATTGATCACACATGGTGGTGGCAGTATCAAAAAGAGCGGACTTTATGATAAATTGAGAAATATTTTGAGCGACTTTGAAATATATGAATTGTCGAGAATAGAACCTAACCCCAGAATCGAAAGCGTTATAAGGGTGTAGAACTTTGCAAAGAACATGATATCGACATGATATTGGCTGTTGGAGGGGCAGTACAATTGACTGTTCTAAGGCTATAGCCGCTGGGAGATATTTTGAAGGCGATCTTGGGATATGATAAAGCATAGAAAGTCTATAGATAAGGCGTTGCCGATAGCGACTGTATTGACTATAGAGCGGCTACAGGAAGCGAGATGAATGGTGGAAGTGTGATAACCAATCTTTCAACCAATGAGAAACTTGGCTTTGGGAGTCCCAAGGTCATGCTGAAAAATATCTGTGTTGAATCCGGAAAATACTTTTTCAGTGCTCAAATTCCACACAGCGTGTGGCTCGGTTGATATAATCACATACATGTGAGAGTTATTTCGATAAGGTAGATGCTCTGCTTCAAGATGAATTTTGTGAGCAGATAATCAAGAACTGCTGTGAAAACACACACCGATAGTTATGGAAAATCCCGAAGATTATGAGGGTAGAGCTCTAGATAATGTGGGCGAGTTCTTGGGCTATAAATGGACTTTTTACGTGCGGGTAAAAATGATAGATGGTCAGTTCCATGCGATTGAACATGAGTTGAGTGCATACTATGATATAACCCATGGCTTGGGCTTGGCGATAATTCTTCCAAGGTGGCTCAGATACATACTATCGGATGAAACAGTGGATAGAATCGCAAGATTTGCAGAGAAAATTTGGGGAGTTAAATCTGTGAATGATAAATTCATCATGGCAACAGGTCTGACAGAATGGAAGATTTCTTCAGATCATTGGGACTGAAACTGGAGCTATCAGCACATGGTATAGATGACAGTAAATTTGAAATCATGGCGGAGAAGGCTGTGAGAATAGGAAAATTAGATAGAGGATATGTTTCATTGACGAAAGAAGATGTAATGGAAATTTTTAAAATGTGTAAATAGGTGCTGTAGCTAATATGCAACAATATAAAAGAGATTTTATAGATTTTATGTTGAAAGCAAAGTGTTGAAATTCGGTAAGTTTTACATTGAAAAGTGGAAGAAAATCACCGTTTTTCATGAATGCAGGAGATTATGTTACGGGTAAAACAACTTGAAAAAGCTGGGAGAATTTTTATGCTATAGCTATTAAAGAAAAATTCGGGCTGGATTTTGATATCTTATTTGGACCGGCATATATGGGTATTCCGCTATCGGTTGCGACGGCTATGGCTATTTATAGATTATATGGCAAAGAAGTGAGATACTGTCCAACAGAAAGGAAATAAAGGATCACGGAGATGCGGGGATACTTCGGTGCCAAATTCAAGATGGAGATAGAATCGTCATGATAGAAGATGTCACGACTTCGGGAAAAGTCAATAGATGAGACTTATCCTATTTTGAAAAAGTCAGGAGATGTTGAGATTATAGGTTTGATGGTATCACTGAACAGACAGGAAAAAGGAAAAGGCGGTTCTTTACCGCAATTGATGAAGTATCAATGAATTATGAATTTCTGCCGAAGCCATAGTGAATATGGATGAAGTAATTAAATATATCAGAAGTGTCGAAACTTACAAGGAAATATTAAATGATGAAGTATTATCGACTTTGGAAGATTATTATAGGGAATATGGTGTGAAATGAAAGAAGTTATCAGAGAAAAATAATATTGGTCATATGCATAGCAGTATTCTTAGTATCCGGTTTTGAAAATCGCAAAATACTATTATGACGGCCATGTTGTACAAAAGATTTTAAGAAACTGGAGGAAGAGTATAACCTAGAAAACAGCTAAAGGAGAAAAATGACACTTTCGCTTGGTTGAAGGTTTTGGACACGAAAATCAGCTATCCTGTGATGTTCACGCCCAAGAGCCCTGAATATTATTTGCGTAGAAATTTCGAGAAGAAGCATAGTATGGCAGGAACCCCGTTTTTAGATGGTCATACCAATTTGAAAAATCCAAGCATATGATCTTCTACGGTCATCATATGAAAGACGGAACCATGTTCAACAATTTGTTGAACTACGACGATCCGGAATACGCAAAGGCACATCGATACTATAGAAGTCGATTATGTGAACGGCGGAAAAACTTATAGAGTGTTTGCTCATGGCAAGACAGACGCTTTGAAGAAAGGTTTCAATGTTTATGATTACGTAAATATACAAAACAAAGGTGATTTTAATGCATATATCAAGGGCGTGAAATCAATGACTAAGAAGGATACGGAATCACTCCAGTGGGGGACAACATACAATTATCTATCCACATGTTCTTATCACAGCGAAGAGGAAGATAGTGTTGTCGTTGCAGTTGAGATAAAAAGATGACAGCAAAAAGTCGGGAAAAGTAACCCAGCGGTGTGAGGTGAGATAAGTTGTTCCGTGATATTATGAATAGCAGATGTAGTTGGTGAGGAGAAATTCTCACCAATTTAAATGTATAGATATATCGTATAAAAACTCCGATAAGGATGAAATAAGTAAGATGTAAAAGGGGAATTATGCCAAATCCGATAGCTGTAACTATAATGGGAATAGAAATTGATGGTATGGCATTTTAATTGCAACGGGAATGTTAATTGCAGGAGCTATTTTCGTACTGCAGAGCTGAGAGATTCAGTGTAAAAAGAAGGATAAGATAATAGATATTATTTCTGATTTCAATTCTATCGGAATAATAGGTGCCAGGTTATACTATGTCATATTTCAGTGGGATTACTATAAGGATAATTTGAGTGAAATAATAAATGTCAGAAACGGCGGATTGGCAACCACGGTGGATTGATTTTGGAATCGGAACAGCATATATACGTGCCGATTGAAGAGAAAATAAATTTCTTCGATTTGCTGATTTGGTGATTCCATCTGTGGCTTTAGCTCAGAGCTATCGGCAGATGGGGAATTTTTAATGGTGAAGCACACGGTGGTCCGACAGATTTGCTTAAGGGTTACTGCAAACGGGGAAAAGGTTCATCCCACTTTTTATATGAGTCAATATGGTGGTATTTTACTGTTTGTATTTTTAATTTGGATAAGCAGGAGGAGAAAATTTAAAATAGGTCAAATTTTGATGTTATACGGAATGCTGTACAGCTTGGAAAGATTTTTCGTCGAAGGGCTGAGACGGATAGTTTGATGATAGGTATGTTCAACTAGCGACAAGTTATAAGTTTGCTTATCGCAATATGTTCTATAATAGGCTATGCTCATTTTTAGCGAAGAAAGAGAAACACAGGAAGGATTTTAAATAATGGCATTGAAAATAACAAGCTGAGATAGTAAAATAATTAAGTCAATAAACGATTTGGAAGATATAATTTTAAGATGATAAAATTTTTGATGATTAAATAGAGATAGAAATGAAATTAGGTATAGTAGGCTTGCCAAACGTGAGGAAAGAGCACTTTGTTCAACGCTATAACTAAAGCCGGAGCAGAGTCGGCTAACTATCCGTTTTGTACCATCAGAACCCAATCGTGGGGGTAGTAGCAGTACCGGATGAAAGATTAGACATCTTTCTCTAAAATTTACAAAACTAAAAAGTAGTTCAAACTGCTATTGAGTTTTACGATATTGCAGGACTTGTTAAAGGGGCATCAAAAGGAGTAGGTCTGAAACAAGTTTTGGTCATATAAGAGAAGTAGAGGCGATTATACACGTGGTAAAGATGCTTTGAGGATGAAAACGTAGCTACACGTTGACGGAAAGGTAGATCCTGTTGCCGATATTGAAATTATAAACATGGAGCTGATATTGGATATGGAGATGCTGGAAAGAAGAATTCAGAGGACGACAAGGAATCTAAAAAGGAGATAAGAGCTATGAAAAGAACTTGAACTCCTAAAGAGAGTGTATGTGAATTTTTAGAAAGTGGAAAATCCAGAGCAATGGAATTAGATGAAACTGATGAAGGGTTTGTAAAATCTCTGGGATTGATTTCATTCAAACCTCGTGATTTACGTTGCAAACGTTTCAGAGAAAGATATCGCAGGTGATGGAGAAAAATCAGTACGTTAAGGCTGTGAGAGAGTTTGCTGAAACGGAAGGGGCAGGGACAACAGTCATATGTGCTAAGATAGAAGAGGAAATTTCTCAACTTGATGACGATGAAAAGTCAACAGCTCTGGAAAGAGTTGGGAATAGACGAAAGCGGTCTTGATAAGTTGGTAAAGGAATCTTACAAACTTCTCAATTTAATTTCATCTATTTGACTGCAGGGTTCAGGAATGTAGAGCTTTGGACAATTAAGCGAGGAACTATAGGCTCCACAGGCTGCAGGAAAAATTCACAGCGATTTTGAGAGAGATTCATCAGAGTCAGAAACCATTTCCTTCGATAAGTTGATGGAATGTGAAGGTAGTATGCAGATGGCAAAAGAAAGAGGATTAGTCAAATCCGAGGGAAAAAGAATACGTTGTTCAGGATGGAGATATTATGAATTTTCTGTTTAATGTGTAATAAAATAAAGCTGCATACAAAAGAATATTGTTCACACGTGAGCAATGCAGAAAAATATATCGGAATAGTGCTTTTACAAGTAAAGTTCATAAAAAGCAAAAATACTAACCAAAATAAGTTTTTGCAAAATTGTTTATTATGAAAAACTATAAATCTATTACAATATGCAATTTACAGAATTATTACATAAACTCTAATTGTGGCGGAGAGTAGGATTGAAAATTGCGTACAATAGAGGTCATTTTATTTCTAATTTAACAGGGCAGTGATCGCTTCCCAAATGTCGGACAAAAATTTCCGCAGATTGCAATCTGCTTTCCAGGCATTTTGAAACCAGAAAATAGATCAATACGCCAGCCGGCATTGTTGGCTCGCATTAAATCTGTAGCTCCACCAAGAGTATGCACCTTCTAAATCGGGATAAAAATATCTGAAAGTATCAATAAAAACCTGAGTCTAAAAAGCTGTGCGAATTTATCTCTTTCCTGTTGAGAAAACCCCGCATTATTTTTATTTGATGAGGGATTTTTCAAACTCTATTTCCGTTGCAGCCACATTTAAATCACCACATAGGATAACAGGTTTGATTTTTCAAGGGCCTTAAGTGTCTCTCTGGCATCATCTTCCCATTCCATTCGATAATCTATTCTTTTAATTTTTCCTGTGCATTGGGAACACAGAAATTGACTAAATAAAAATCTCTCATATTCCACAGTAACAGCTCTTCCTCATGATCGATGTTTCTCTATACCTAATCCGAATGATACTGAAAGGGGCTCTATTTTACCCAATAGAAGAGTTCCGAATATCCTTTTTCTCCGCGCTGTCCCAATATTGATAATATCCGGCGTGTCCATGCAAGCTTGTCCTTCCTGCATCTTAGTTTCTTGTACGCACAAAAATCAGGACTTTCGTTGTACAGAAAATCTGTGAAACCTTTTAAAACTGCTCTCATTCCATTTACATTCCAGGATATGAATTTTCACACTACCTCCGTCTCGTATACAAACAATGCTTGTTGCAGTGACTGCCATATAAAGAGATTATACACCAAAGATATGCGAGTTCACAACTGCACATAAAACAGATAAGGAGAATTCCAAAGGAATCTCAGTGGCAAAACTTGAGTGGGATTATGTTATAATATCAGTGAAATGAGAGTTAAAGTACAGTGAGATGAAAATGTAAAATTTCTCGTAAAGATAGGTGAAAATATGAGTGAATTTGAAATGGAATATGTGACATGTGAAAATTGTAAATCGGCATATACCGTGAAAGTGTGGGACGAGTTGGATATAACAGAAAATCCTGCTCTGGAGATTTTAAGAGATGAGATAATAACGAGCAAATGCAAGGGTTTGTAATCATGAAAACACTACGGTATATCCGGTCATTTGCATAGATAATGAGATGAAAATAATAATCTGGTACTTGCCTGTAGAAGAGAATTTAAGAATTCATGTAAGGCACTGAACGGCGAACTGCTGGAGAATATGACGTTACAAGTGATTATCAGCTCAGAGTAACTGATGATTATAACGAGCTTTAAGCGAGAGAAAATTATAGCGAGAAATGAAAATCTGGATGACAGGGTACTTGAGATTGCCAAGGAAGTATATAAAAGTCAGATAGTCTACGATGAAGTGAAATTGAATTAGAAGATATCTACGGTAAGTGTCAATGTTGGTGAAAAGGACAAGTCGTGTTCGATATAGCTTTTCAGATGAAAGATGTATGAATATACCTCTTGAACAGGAAGCATACGATAAGATTTGCGAAGATGCGGCCCCTTTCTTTGATGATAAGTTAAGATTTCAGCACGTAAATACTGAATTTGCAATTAAAATATTGAGGAGATATGGCAGCAAAATATGAGAAAGAAAAAGGCAAAGGAGCAGTTTTAGATAATGTAAAGTTGAAAATAACTTGACCTTCAAACATTCATAATGCTAAAATAACTCTTGCGTATTCAATTTTGAATATTGTGAGGATGGCGGGTGTAGCTTTAGTTGGCCAGAGCGTTCGGTTCATACCGAAAGGTCGGAGGTTCGACTCCTCCGCCGCTACCATTTATTTGGGCGTATAGCTCAGCTGGGAGAGTATCTGCCTTACAAGCAGGGGGTCGGGTAGGTTCGAGCCCTATTGCGCCCACCAAATAAAATGCGGTCCCGGTAGTTCAGTTGGTTAGAATGCCAGCCTCGTCACGCTGGAGGTCGTCGGTTCGGAGCCCGATCTCGATCGCCAATAAACCATGGCGGGTGTAGTCAAGCGGTTGAACAACGGGTTGTGGCTCCGTCATGCGTGGGTTCGAATCCACCATCCACCCACATGCGTTGGGGTATAGCCAAGCGGTAAGGCAACGGATTCTGATTCCGTCATGCGCAGGTTCGAATCCCTGCTACCCTAGCCAATATGGCGACATAGCCAGTGGTAAGGCAGAGGTCTGCAAACCTTTATTCCCCAGTTCAAATCTGGGTGTCGCCTCCTAAATCTGGCATGATATCGAGTTATTCATTCCGATATCATACCGGTTTTTGGTGATAAAATAATGAATATTTTCTTTAGAGAATTATTGAATATATGAGAATACAGAAATATCATTGGGACATCTTCGTTATAATAGCGATGATGATATTCATATATGATAAAAATATTTCGTTTAATGCATAATATAACCGGAAACTGTTCGCTACGGTTTTAAATAGTGTAATATTATTGGTATGAATAGATATAATATATGATAATCGATATAATTTCAGCATGTATATGGAGTAATAGTACGAGCGTGCAATTTTCTCACACCTCGTTTTTCACTATTTGAAGCCTATGACTATAAGTTGCATCACAGATATGTATCAGTTGTGTAACTTATATATTAGTCTGACAGTTCGATTTCATCGTTTAGAACTTTCTTCATTCAGCAAATATGCTAGTCTCAATCTTATTCCTCGTTTCAGAAGCCAGAGGATGAGCTATATCCCTGAAATCTCCTTCTCCTATTTTTCGACTGGCATAGCTATAAACAATCCGTTTTTGACCATCTATAATCTTAATGTCATGCACGACAAATTCATCATCAGTAGTACTGGAAACAATGGCCTTCATCTTCCGTCATCGCTAATTCACGTACTCGTACGTCCTGAAATATTCATTTTATTAACCTTTCCATGTAGTTTAGTATAGTAGTGATATTATAATAATCATAATTATATCCATAATCGATTATAATTGCAACGATATATATGAATTATTTTGTATTACAATGTACACAAACTCCTTGATAATATCAGAATATAAAGGATTGTTAGAACTGTGAAAAGCATATGTTTTATTCATGTATCGATTGGAATATAGTGGGAGAAATATCGTAAGAAAATTTGAGGAAAAGAAAAATCCTAAGAGCTGACAAAATATTGAAGAAATGATGATATAATGTACATGGGAGAAATTTGGAGGCTGAAAATGGTGGATAAAATCAATGTAGAAACAAACAGAAATTTTAATATAGATGAGAAGAAAATATCATTTATCGGTATAGGCGGAATAGGAATGTCCGCTATTGCAGAAATATTAAGAAGTCAGGGACACAATATAACGGGTTCGATATGAATGAAATGAACGATGAAACGCTAAAAGACAGGGGTATTAATGTCCATATAGGACATGATCGAAAATAATGTAAACGATGTTGATTTAGTATATATACAGCAGCGATAAGCGATGAAAATCCTGAGCTGATCAGAGCAAAAGAACTGAATTCTTTAATCAGCCGAGCTGGAAGCTCTTGGACTGTTGATGCGACAGACAGTATAGCGGTATCAGAACCCATGGTAAACCACGACTACATCAATGCTTTTAATGCTAAGAGATGCCGATTACGACCCCACACTGTTAATAGGTGGAAATTTAGAAGAACTCGATGGTAACGTGCGAATAGAAAAAGGAGATTATTTTGTGACGGAGGCGTGTAAGATACATGGATAGTTTCCTATACCTTGAACCAAAATAGAAATCGTTTTAAACATAGATTCGGATCATTTTAGATTATTTTAGAGATATCGATCATATTTTGGAGAGCTTAAAAATTGTGGGTAGAGTTCCCGCCGGACGGACGGGTTATAGCTACAGTGCAAATCCTTTTTGTAAATAAAGGCAGTAGAGGGGATGGAGAACGTAATCATTCGGTTTAAAACGAGGATTGTGATTACTATGCTGTAAAACATAGCATTTGATGGTAACGGTATATCAAAATATGAACTGTATAGAAGAGGAGAAAGCCTTGGAACTGTATCGATGAATATCCCGGAGAATACAATGTTTTCAAATTCTCTTGCGGCATTGGCACGTGCTGACATACGATTGGGCAGGATTTGAAAATTGCCAAGTCAACTCTATCAAACTTTCAGGGACACAAAGAAGATTTTGATATAGTGGGGAACGACTGATAAAGCGTCAAAATTGTCGATGATTATACTCATCATCCGACGGAGATAAAAGCAGCTCCAAGGGCGGCAAAAACATTCCAAGTAAGAGTTTATGGTGTGTGTTTCAGCCTCATGCGTACACGAGAACGAGTAGCTTTATTTGATGAGTTTGCGTCCGCTTTTTAAAGATGCGGATAAGGTTATAATGGTTGAAATTTATGCGGCTAGGATATAAATAAGGTTAGCTCTAAGCTGTTGGCGGATGAAATCAAGAGGAGAGCATCCGGAGAAAGATGTATTACTTTGAGACATTTGAAGAGGTAGCAATTTTCTGTTTGAAAATACCCATGAAGGAGATATGGTGATAATGATGGGAGCCGGTGATGTATATAAATTGGAGAGATGGTTTTGGAAAAACGGTAAATATAAGTATGGAAGGAGTGCTCGATGGGAAAAAGATACGATGAGTATTTTAAACGCAGAGAGATTTACAGGGAAAGAAATGTGGACTTTGGAAAAAGGGGTAGATTTTCTGGATATAGATGGCGTTTTTATAGATGAAAATGTGGAAATCGGAAGAGGAACTGTAGTTTTTCCTAACGTAGTTATTTCAGAGATACGAAGATGGGTGATAATTGCATTATCAAGGGTAATAGCAGAATAGAAAATTCGAAAATTGCATCCGGGTGATAATAGACAGCTCTGTGATATTGCAGAGCAAAGTCGATGAGGATACGAAAAGATTGGCCCATTTGCATACTTGAGACCCGGTAGTGATATTGGGAAAAATTGTAAAAATTGGAGATTTTGGCAAAAGTGAAGAATTCCATAGTAGAGGATGGAAGTAAGGCATCTCATTTGACCTATATAGGTGACGCTGAAGTAGGAAAAATGTAAATCTCGGATGTGGAGTTGTTTTTGTAAACTACGATGGTGTCAAAAACAGAAAGTGGTAGTGGAAGACAACGCTTTCATAGGCTGTAACTGTAATTTAGTCGCACCGGTAAAAGTAGGTGCGAACAGTTATATTGCCGCAGGAAGTACAGTTACTAAAAAGGTGAGATCCGGAAACGTTATTTGTAGCTAGATCAAAAAGGCGTTGTGAAACGCAATTGGAAGATGAAAAATCGTAGTAATGTAAAAAGTAAAATCAGTAGCGAATTAATAGAGATTTGTACTTTATGGGAGGATTTGAAAATGAAAAACATTGTGTATTCAGAATGTAAGCTGTTTACGGAAATTCACACAGGGCTTTAGCGAGGAAATATCAAAATAATGCGAATTCCTATGGGAAAAGCTGAAGTAAATCACTTTAGTGATGGCGAGATATCGGTTACTATAGGTGAAACTGTGAGAGGATGTGATTGTTTTATAATCCAATCTACATGTGCGCCGGTAAATGAAAACTTGATGGAAACATTGATACTGATTGATGCGATGAAGAGAGCATCAGCAGGGGAGAATAAATCGTTGTGTTGCCTTATTACGGATATGCGAGACAGGATAGAAAAGCAAAGGCAAGAGATCCCATCACGGCTAAATTGGTTGCTAATTTAATAGTAGCGGCGGAGCTGACAGAGTGGTGACAATGGTTGCATGCAGCACAGATTCAAGGATACTTTGATATTCAGTGGACCATCTCTTAGGGATGCCTATATTGGTTGATTACTATAAAAAGGAGAATATTGATAATCTTATCATAGTATCTCCGGATCACGGCTCAGTGACTAGGGGCGAGGAAAAATGGCAGAGCCGCTAAATGCTCCTATTGCCACTCATAGATAAGAGGAGACCTGGAGCCTAACAAAAGTGAAGTTATGAATATAATCGGAGATATCAAAGGCAAAAATTGTATAGTTGTAGATGATATGATAGATACGGCGGGAACCATTTGCAATGCAGGAAAGGGCATTGATGGAGCTGGGAGCTAATTCTGTCAGAGCATGTGCAACCCATGCGGATTTTGTCAGGTCCGGCAGTTGACAGACTGAACGAAGCACCGTTTTGTGAGGTTGTTCTTTTTAAATACGATTCCCGTGAGCCAAAAGGTTTCAGAGAAGTTTAGAAAACATTGTCAGTAGCACCGATTTTGCAGAAACCATTAAAAGAATTCACGAGAATACTCCGATAAGCGAACTTTTTAAATAGGAGAAATTTAATGCATATTATAGTTGGATTGGGAAATCCGGGAAAGAGGTATGAAAAATACGCGACATAATGTAGGATTTATAGCAATAGATCAACTGGCTGAAAGATTATGTATAAAAGTAAATAAAATTAAACATAAGGCACTCATAGGAGAGGGTTTTTATAGATAGAGAAAAATAATTCTGGTAAAACCGCAGACATACATGAATCTGAGTGGAGAGTCGGTGAGAGAAATTGTGGAGTGTTATAAGATAAATATGGAAAATCTCGTAGTGATATATGATGATATCGATATCGAAATGGGAACTGTTCGCATCAGAAAAAAGGAAGTGCAGGGACACATAACGGCATGCGGTCGGTAATAAGACTGCTGGGAAAAGATAGCTTCCCAGAGTGAGAATAGGTATTGGGAAGAGCGACGTAATACCGCTAACAGATTTTGTGATAGGCGGATTCACAAAGGGAGAAAAAGAACCTATGGAGAAAGCTGTGATTGAGATGTGTGGATGGGTGATTTCAATTGTTGAAGATGGTATAGATTTGGCAATGAACAGATATAATATGAAAAATAGTGTGAGTTTAATACGAGAGGGAAAATGTCAAAAATCAGCATAACGGGAATTTATGAGAGTAGATTACCAATTTATCTCAGAGAGAAGGTAACAAAAATGGCAAGGATATCATCGTAGTTGCTAACGGTAATAGAGTTCAGAGGTTAGCTTCTGATCTCTCTTTTTCGTAGATAAAAATATATATTGTTATTTTGATGATGAAGATAAACTGATATTTTTATGAAGCAAGAAATAGAGAAAAGCGAATCGAGAAAATGGGTGTTGTCAAAAGCATTTTAGAAGAAGATAATTGGATTTTTGATAACTGACGGAATATCGGCTATAGAATGTTTGCCCCTAGAAAAGCGATTGTAAAAATAAAATAATTTTTAAAGTCGGTGAAGAAATGAACGATGATGCCGTGAAGAAAAGATTTTTAAATATGGGCTACGAGAGTACCTATGATTTTTGCAAAGGGACAATATTCGATAAGAGGGAGTATTTGGATATTTTTCCAACCCATGAGGAAAAATCCGTATAGAGTGGAGTATTTGATACTGTCATAGAGTCGGCTTAGAACTTTTTGATGTGGATACTCAGGTATCAATCGAGCGAAGGAGAGAAATTTTCGATATGTAGGTGGCTCCAATAGTGTATGGAAAAGACGAGGTTGAACAGATTTATAAAAATAGTGGACGGGAATTACAGAAAATTTGCCGAAGCGGCGAGAAGAGTTAAAAATATGGAAATGACAGAGAAAACTTAAGTCAATTGGAATTCTATATAGGATACTTCTACGAGACGCACTGAAAATATATTAGATTATGTATGCGTTGGAAGACAACGCAGTAAATTTTATATTGAAGATTTAGATAGAATAGGATGTATTTGAGTTTAATCGGAGAGATTACTCAGAAAACTTTAAAAACTTTTGAAAGATGGAAGAAGTAGTAGACTTTGAAAATGTATGTGATTTCCGGCAGTTTAAAAATCGAATTCAGAAACTTAATTGTACGATTTTCTCCCTTTAATCATTGTGACAGCGGTGGTGACAACAGTTTATTCATAGGTGAAATAGATGAGAAAATAGAAGAAAGAGTGACTGATGTATTGAATTTTCGCGGTGACTTTTAAGTTGTTGTCCAAGAAGTGAGAAAATATATAAGAGCTGAATATATATAGAGATAATTTGTCTCAAATGAAGATAGAATTGAGACTGTAAAAGAAGTTTTAAAGAGCACAGCTGACTGAAAATGTTGTGTTCAGCGAGGAACTTTATCTAAAGGAGCTGATTTTATAGATGCGAAGGAAGTTTTCATAACAGAATTTGAAATTTTCGGAATCTGCTAAAACACCGAAAAATTGGCAAGAGATTTAGAAATACACAGGCTATCAGAAATTTCTCGGATATTAAAAACGGAGATTAGTGGTGCATGAAAATCACGGTGTAGGAAAAATATCTGAGATTGTTCAAATGGAGACTCGGAATTAGCGAGATTTTTATTCACATCAAAATACGCAGGAGAGGATGCGTGTACGTACCAGTAGAGCATATGGAACTGGTACAAAAATATGTAGGTAGAGATGGAATTGAACCTAAAGTATATAAGTTATCAGGAAGTGACTGAGAAATGACAAAAGGATAGAGCAAGAAAAGCAGTTTTGGAAATGGCAAGAGAAATAGTGGAAATATCTGCTGTGCGAAAAGCCGAGGATTCGGATTCAGTAAGGATACCAAATGGCAAAAAGATTTTGAAGACAGCTTTCATATGAAGAAACTGAAGATCAGTTGAGATGCATACGGAAATCAAAGAGGATATGGAAAAAGATGAACCCATGGATAGACTCCTATGTGGAGACGTGGGATATGGAAGAACAGAAGTCGCGGCAAGAGCTATGTTTAAATAGCGTTATGGATGGTAGAAAGCAAGTGAGCGATGTTAGTACCTACAGCTCTGCTTTGCAAAACCAGCACTATAATAGCGTTGAAAAACGATTTGAAGCATTTCCTGTGACTGTGGAAAGTAGCTTTCGAGATTTAGAACCCCTAAGGAACAAGAGAAGATTATCAAGGAGATGAAAGAAGGAAAATCGATATAGTAATAGGAACACACCGACTGTTTCAAAAGGATATGATATGGAGACTTGGGGCTTTTAGTAATCGATGAGGAACAAAGGTTTGGAGTGGTACACAAGGAAAACATCAAGAGACTGAAGGAAAATGTAGATGTACTGACATTATCAGCAACGCCTATTCAAGAACTCTGACATGTCCATCATAGGTATAAGAAAAATGAGGTCAATTGAAGAGCCGCCACAAGACAAGGGTGCCAATACAGACTTATGTAGTTGAGGAAGATGATAAAGTCATAAGAGAAGCTGTTGAAAGAGAAATGGCCAGAAAGGTCAGGTATTTGTAATATTCAACAGGTGAGGAATAAGAAGCCTGGAAGAGAATACTGGTCCCTGATGTTCGCGTTGCAGTTGCACACGGTCAGATGAGCGAAGGCATTAGAGAATATCATGATGGACTTTGTAGATGGAAAACAGGTTTTAATTGCAACGACTATTGTGGAGTCCGGTATTGATGTGCCAAATGCCAATACGAAATAATAATAGATGCGGATAAATATGGAGTATCGCAGCTTTATCAGATAAGAGCAGAGTAGGGAGATCAAATAAAGTTGCATATGCATACGTTGATGCATAAAAGGGACAATGTCGAGATCGCTGAGGCTCAGGCTATAAAGGAATTCACAGAATTCAGACCGGCTTTAAATTGCCATGAGGGATTTGGAGTGCGATGGAGCTGGGCATTTTAGGCTCGAGGACAACATGGTCACATCCTAAATGTCGGATATGAACTGTATACAAAAATGGTAGCAGAGCAGTGGCTGCAATCAAAGACGACAATTAAAGAAGATTTGGAAGAAATTATAATAGATATAAGGAGATTCCTTCATATATCCCAAACTCGTACATTAGGGAAGAGTCAGTGAGATTCGATGCTTATAAGTCTATCTCACGGGTGAGAAAACAAGATGAAGAGAAAGAAATTATATCTGAATTTGAAGATGGGTTTGGAAATATTCAAAAGAAGTGGTAAACAATTAAAGTAGCTCAAATCAGACATTTATGTAGAAGCTGAAATTAAAAGATTTCGAAATGGGAATGAAATTTTTAATAAGGTATTCAAAAGAAAAGTCATTAGAGCCGATAAAATGTATAGGAGCGAACATTCTATTTGGATGATTTGTTGATGTTGCTGAGAGATATGAATGAGTTAAAACGAAGATGAAAATGATATTGAGAATATAAATATTTTTAGATGAGAATTTTGAAATAATGGAAGGTGGATACCTTGCTACAGAAAGTGGAAAAATCTCATATATGGTGAGACCCGAACGAAAAAGTTTGATAGGAAATTGAAGGTGAGGGAAACTGATACATTCGGGTTTGTAAACAACCATTGTCATTTGCCTATGTCCCTCCTGAGAGGGTATGGTGAAAAGTATGAACTTGCAAGATTGGCTATTTACAAAAGATCTTTCCGTTTGAAGAACATTTAAATGGAAGCTATATACTATGGTACTACTATCATTGGCAGAGGCTATAAAATTTGAATAACATCCACATCAGATATGTACTATTTCATGGATGAGATAGCACGAGCTGTTACTGAGAGAAGTGGAGCAAAAGCAAATATCAGCAGATCGGTATCACATTTTGACAACAGCGATTTTTATGTGTCTTCTTTAGGGCAAAAGGATGATGATGCCTGAGAAAAATACCACGACACAGCAGACGGAAGACTAAAAGTTGATAGGAGTTTGCACTCTGAATACAGACTACTCCGATAGCGGTGAGACAGTTGGCGGAATATACACAAAACGATAAACGGTAGAGTGCAGGTTCACGCATCGGAAACCGGAAAAAGAAGTTAAAGAGTGCATACAAAGACATGGTATGACACCGGTGGAATATTTGAATTTCCACGAGTATTTGATGTCCAACTACTGCAGCTCATTGTGTATGAAAGCTGAAAATGGAGATTACGATATATTGAAAGATGTAACTGTGGCGTCAAATCCATAAGCAATTTAAAAGCTTGCCAGGTGTGTGCAATTTGGGGAAGCTGTTGGACAGGGTATAAATGTTGCAATTGGAACTGACGGGTGGCGAGTAATAATACTTAAATTTTGTGGAAGAGATGAAAATCTTTGCCATATCTTCAAAATGATATATAATACACCGGAAAAGTTACACCGATTGATACTTTGAAGGCTGCTACAATACATGAAAGTGCTATCGCACAGGGCAGAATGTCGACGGGACTGATAAAAAGAGAATTGCTATGCGGATTTAGTTGTTATGGATATAGATAAACCATATGAAAACCGGTTCTGGCGTTCAAAATAATTTGGTATATTCCGCTGAGGCAACGATGTTGAGATGACTATTGTAGACGGTATTATTTTATATGAAGGAGAATATAAAACTATTGATATTGAAAGAAATTACCTTCAAAGCGGAAGAGATTACAAAGGAGATATTAGCGAAGATATGGAATAAGCAATCACTGTTAAAAGGAGCTACCATACTGGGCATTGCAGGATTTTTGTAAGAAACTTTTAGGAGCTGTTTTCAGGATTACCTCCTGGTCAATTGGATTGGAGATACAGGAAATGCAAATATGGACCGGCATATTACATATATGCATTTTAGTAATAAGTGGCAACATCGGGACTGCCGCGTACCAATTTCAAAATGGTGTCGGAGAGCATATCCACAGGAAACTCACCAGGCACATAAGGTGTTTAAAATTTCCATTAGCATGATGATAGGAATAGGGTATTTATTCCTCAGCGATTTTGTTCGTATTTGCTCCACAGATAGCATCTCTCATGAACAATAAAAGATGCCGCATTGGGCATGCAGATGATAGCACCTGCGTTAATTTTAGTTCCAACAATGGCAGCGTTTGGGAGATATTTTCAAGGGATGCAAAATATAGAAACCTACAGCTGTATCCCAGGTGACAGAACAGCTTTTTCAGGTGGTAATAGGTTTAGATTGGCATATGTTATGTCAAAACAATTGGAAATTCAACATATGATAGGTATGCCGTAGAGGGTGCAGCAGAGCAAATTTCAGTGCTACGGCAGGAGCATTGGAGGATTGTTAATAATAGGGCTGATATTATTTGTCAGGAAGAATATAAATAAAGAGTCGATAGAACGAGAAGTTTAGGATCTGCCGACTCAAAGAGAATAGTCAGAAGACTACAGGTGCAGTTCTATAACTATCGGAGCGGCAATTTTACCGAGCTATGAATTTGGTAGATTCTGCACCATAATGAATAGACAAACATCTGCCGCCGGATTTTCTCAGGAAAGTGCAAAAGCCTGTATGGTCAATTGAGCGGTTTTGTGGGTTCTTTAATAAAGCTTCCCACAAATTGTGAGCTCAAGCGGTAGCAGTATCCATAGTTCCTATCATAGCGGCAGCGTCATAAGCGTAAACTCGAAAAGGTGAAATCGATAAAAACATACATCATGGGTATAAGGATGGCTGTCATAATCAGATATCCTTGCGCTATAGACTGATCGTTTTAGCAAAGCCACATTGCTTTTGCTTTATCCAAAAGCAGGCTACGCGCGGCAAGCACTGCATCGTCAGTTTAGCCATAATGGCATTTGGAATAATATTTTCTGTCAATAGCATTGACACTAGTAGGTATTTTGCAAGGTATGGGTGGACAGATGATTCCGGTAAAGAACATGTTTATCGGATGATATTCAAAATAATATTGACATGGATATTGGGTGTGGTTCAGAAGTATAAATGTAAACGGAGCTGCGATCAGGGACGGTGAGTGGCATATGCAGTAAGTGTAGTTTTGAGTTACGAGCAGTGGTGCATGTACAAAAGTTAAAATAAAGTATGGGCTGGTATTCGTAAGACCAATGGTATCGGCACTTACCATGGGAGTGTTGGTTTTTGCATCATATAAAGCGGTGGATGATGCTTTGCACAAAACAGCATAGCGACCTGATGTAAGTATGGAACCGAAATAGCAGTCTGGCGGGTTGATGATCTAAAGACCACGCAGCCACTGCATGGAGAAAGGAGTTGAGCACGATTCCAAAAGGAGAGAAACTAGCAAAATTGTCATCGCGAATATCATACTTCGGAAAAACGATATATATATGTAAACCGAGAAGAAACATATAATTCAGTTTTAACTTGGGAGCTGATGCAGATGATGAACAAAACAGAAGAGGATGCAAGAGAAACAAAATGGATAAAGAATTGCAAAATTTGACAGATGAAGAAATTCTAAAATACGCAAATGCGAAAGTGCCGAGGAAAAAGACTGAAAAGAGAAATCGTGTATTTGTATGGAGGTTATTGAGATGAGAAAGAATTGTCCGTGGGATGGAGTGCAAAATCATGAAAAGTTTAGGACATATGATAGAAGAGGCTATGAGGTGTGCGATGCTATTGAAAAATCTGATAAAATCAATCTGGAAAGAGGAATTAGGCGACGTTTTGTCACAACTCAAGTCTCTTTCGCACGCATAATGTAGCGAAGAGACAGATGATGATTTTACCATTGATGATAAGGATTTTAGAAGAAAGTCAAAAGATGATAAGGCGTCACAAACATTTATGTGAAGATACAAAACAGTTGACAAAACCCTTGGAAAATTGGGATAATATTAAGCGCAAGAACATTCTATACAATTCTTGTTCAGATGAGATGAAAAGATGTACCTAAAATTTTTCCCTGACGTTGATGAGAAGTAGTAAATACAAAAGTAGGCAAGTCGTATCGGTTTTGATTGGAATGAGATAGATGGAGCTTTCAAAAGGTAAAGGAAGAGTTTAACGAGGTTAAAGAAGCGTATTTGGAAAACGATCAAGATCATACAGAAGAGGAGATTGGAGATTTGTTATTCACCGTTATGATGTTTCCAGGTTCTTGGAGGTTGATCCGAAAAAGCCCTGAACAGATCTACGGACAAATTCATGAAAAGATTTGAACAAGTTGAAAATATGGCGGAAAAACAAGGGAGGAGTTTAGGAAATGTCGCTGAAAGAAATGGACAATCTTTTGGGAAAAAGCAAAGAAAAGTAGTTGTTAGCAGAAACTCATAGAATGTGTAATATCGGTATCTGTGCAATATATATTATCAAGGAGGACAAATTTATGAATAAGGCAGAATTAATTGCTTTGGTAGCAGAAAAACAGGATTCACTAAGAAGATGCTGAAAAAGCAGTAAATGCAACTATGAGTTCAATAGAAGAAAACTCTAGTTAAGGGCGAGAGAGTTCAGTTAATAGGTTGGTACTTTTCGAAGTTCGTCAGAGAAAGGCTAGAACTGGAAGAAATCCTAGAAAGCCTGGTGAAACAATTCAGATGCAGCTCAAAAGCTCCAGCATTCAAGGCAGGTAAAAGCTCTAAAAGATGCTGTAAATAAATAAGTTTTAAAGCAAACTCTTTTCCGATTGAGAGAGTTGCTTTTTATGAAATGAACGATTTTGAGTGCACATAATAAAATGAGTTATCATATGACATATTGAAGTTATAACAAAATATGCGAAGAGATTTAGGATAAGATAAATATGAGAATAGATAAATGCTTAAAAATTTCGAGAATAATAAAAAGAAGAACCGTGGGAAAGATGCCTGCTTGCAGGAGAGATAAAGATTAACGGTAGAATTGCAAAAAGCGGGCAGCGAGGTTGCAGAGGTGATATTAATTAGAAATTCAGTTTGGACAGAGCAATTTGAAAATTAAAGTTTAGAACTGTTAGAATCTCAAAAGGAAAGAAAGATGCGACTAGAATGTATGAAACTATCGACAGGTAAAAATATAGGTTAAAGGTACAATAATAAGGTAGCGATGCGAGAAAAATGATACATCAGCTACCTTTTTGTACAATTTGAGTCAAGCTCCTAGCGAGTTTCCAATTTTCCTCTTTTATGATACTTTCGTATACAAACGAGATAAGAGCAACTTGAATGATTAACTAGTTGCTCCTTGGGCTAGCAATATAGGAAGCAGTGCAAATATCCTTTGCCTAAAATTATGTGCAGCCACGTAGTGTCAAGACATATTGTGATAACTGGACACTAGAATGGATGCGATGGCAATTTATAAATTTCAGAGGTCTGTTCCGCAAGAATATGCCATATATAAGTCCTCTGATGGCAGCCGGAATGTGAATCCTATGAAATATGGTGCTGTTGGAGAATAGTGATATTCCTATGGGATCACCGGCAATACCAGCTAATACGCCATGAATGGTCCAAACAGCATACCTACAACAGCGATTGGCATCCGAGATCCTATTCTTTGAAAATGGTAATTGAATGGATAAGAATCTAGTCAGGACAACATCAAGTGCTATCAAAAGACCCAGAATAATAATTTTCAGACGTTGTTGACCTTGTTTTTGCATAAAAATAACTCCTTTCTTATAGTATAGCAACAACCTACACCATAATGAGAGGAGTGATATCTCTCATAATATAAGTGTAGTAGTGGACGCAATATTGTATCGCAGGAAACCGAAAGTGTCATAAAATTACTTGACATTCATTTTTCTTTCGTCATTGGGCAACATCCATCCCAATGCACTAACACAATATTTACTCTACGTGAGCACATTATAACATAAAGTTAGGGTATTGACAACGGTGGCAATTTGTAATAAAAATACGAGAGCTGAAAATTAAATTTATATGCAGGTTTATATGAAAAAGATTATTAAACAAATTGCAGGTATAGCTATGGTTGGTGGTGGGGGTATCTCTAGTAGGCTGTGGGACACGAGCCCGGATAAGGCTGCCGACAAAACTCTAAAGGAACTGCAGTCAAGTTTGAAATCTATCGCAAAAGAATTAAAGGAAGGAAAGGACTCATCTTTAGACAAGATTCCGGGGTTGGGAGCAGTTGCAAGTGCTTATAAAGGAAACTCTGATGCCATTAAGGGTTTTGGGGAGAATTTTGCAGATAAAATGTCGGGTTTGAGTTCAAAATCGGAGACGTTAAAAAGGATGGAGATAGAGCGACTGTTAAAGGTTACCATAAAAACTTACGATTTTTGGAAATGGAGTGAAAAAGCCGCAGAAAATGCTAAGTCAAAGGCAGAATCACTTGCAAAGGAAGGCAAGAGTGCTCAGGAAATTCAAAAACAGATTTTAGTTGATGTTTTCAAGGATATGATATCCAATGCTACTGACGGTGGAAAGAGCTCTCAGAGAAATAGAAATTAAGATGACTAAAACAAATAAAGAGTGGAAGATTGACGATGGGTGTAGTTGATATAAATAATGCGAGTGTAGCTGATATGCAGGGCTGCAGCAAACGAAATAAAATATATAAAAGATATAAAGAGGCTTTTAAGCCTTTTATTGGAAAAATCATGTTAGGCTTACGATTTTCACTGGCTATAAAAAACATTGAAAATTATTCCAATATTTCCGCTAATGTGACACTATAATGGGTAGAGCATAAAGGAGAGAGACCAAATGAGTGTAATGTTTATATTAAGAATTATATTAGTAGTTCTCCTGTGTATACCTACATGGGAGATGTTTCGTTCTTATGTAAAAACTTATCAGAGAATACAATGATATACGAGTAGATAAAAGCAGAGAACAGAGGAAAGATAATCATGAGAGGGCTTGTTGATAACAGTAGAAGGAACAGATGGCGCAGATTAAAATCAACGCAGATAGATTTCATAAACAAATACTTCAAAAAGAGGAAGACAACCAATTTTATAAGAGAGCAGCAGCACTGCGATAGGAGGAAAAATAAGGATATACTATTGGATAAGTAGTGAGATAATATGTCATATCACAGAAATGATGCTCTATGCAGCTGCTAGAACACAATTAGTTAGAGATAATAAGACCTTCCTTGGAAAGAGCGCCAGGTTGTAATGTGCATGCAGATTTTTAGATTCAAGCACAGCATATCAAGGATATAGTGAACAACGAGAATGTCGTGATGGAAGTGAACGGACATGCCATTCAAGGTATAATCGATTTGACTATACTTTTGGATATCCCCGTTGAAATAAGCCGAAACAGAATGATGAAAAATAAGCTGCGATTCAGATAGGATTGAAGCACAGAGTATAAATTTGTCACGATAAAGTGGTTAGAGGATACAGGAACTCGTCACGGAAATTCCTGATAGAATATTGAAGGAATCCGAACCGTTGAAGAGGTAAGTAGAGAAATTGAAAGATACTTGGATGAACTGGGTTAGATAAACAGGCATTTAATGAATGTTCAGTGAAAGGAATATGCGGTGAATTACAGTTTTAGCTATGAAAGACAATACCCTTCATTCCTCCTCATATTGAAGCCCGTTGAGTGTGGATAAACTCAGATTTGCAAAGGATGTAGCTAAGGAACTGTGTTGCCACGAAAGTGAAGATGGGTTTTGTACCAATTGATGCTATTCGGCCGACAAATCAATGCGACAGTTATGCAGATATAATTTTAATTGGAACCGATATCAAATCCAGCAAGACGAGAAGCATAAAGATAGAGCAGATATTATCGTTACAGAAAAGGTTGAAGAAAGTGCCGTACGGTGACTTTAATATAGCCATATTAATTGTGCGAGATACCATAAGTCGAAGCGGGATTTAATAAAATGCTAAAAACGTTGGAAGAGCCGTCAAGCAGACAGTAGTAATAATGATGCTGTCTGAAAATATGTATAAAATGCCGAGGACAGTGTTATCAAAGGTGTATAAAAGCGTTTGTAGACGATAGCAGGTACGATTTGACAGATGATGCAAGGGGTAGAAAAAGAAGCCAGCGGAACTGATTATGCTAATGGCGGACAGGGAATATTTTTATAGACAGAAAAATCTTATAGAAAGCTTTGTAAAAAGACGAGAAGCAGGAGGATATCTGATTTTAGATAACATGGAGAAACTTTACGAGAGATGCTTTTGAAGATAAGGCAGAGTATGAGAAGTTACAAGAGAGACATATAATATTGGCTATAGAGCATGATGGAAGAAAACCAGAAGAGAATTGGATGAAAATGCCAATCCGGGATATGCCATAAAAATTAGCTGTAGCCATCGGAGGATAGATTATGAAAAAGGTAGTCGTGTGTGAGGTTTAAAACACGCCAATAAAACCTATTACTTCGATCCAAAACGGGATAGACGTATGAAATCGGAGATAAAGTGGTCGTGGAAACGGCTAGAGGCATGGAATTAGGGACCGTGATTTTTAAAGATAAAGAGCTTTCTAAAAAGCACGACATGGACGTGAAACCGATTTTAAGAATGGCAAATGAACAGGACTTGGCAAATCAGAATAGGAGCAAATCGGAAAAGGCGGAAGCCATGAGATTGTGTAAAGAAAAATAAAATCACACGATTTGATATGTAAATTGGTCGATGTGGAATACACTTTGGACAATTCAAAGATAATCTTTTATTTTACATCGGATGGAAGGGTAGATTTCAGAGAGCTGGTAAAGATTTGGCTGCGATATTCAGAATAAGAATTGAGCTTAGACAGATAGGTGTCAGAGATGAAGCTAAGATGATGGGTGGCATAGGTGAGTTGCGGGAGGAGCTTATGTTGCAGCAAATGGTTAAATGAATTCCAACCGGTTTCAATAAAAATGGCAAAAACGCAAAAATCTATCTTTGAATCCTGCAAAAATTTCAGGAATATGTGGTAGATTGATGTGCTGCCTAAACTATGAAAATGATAATTATTTGAAGCCGCAAAGGAGATGCCGACAGTTGGTGAAACCATAAAACAAAAGATGGAATGGCAGTGGTTTTAGATGTTAATGTACTGGAAAATATCGATTAGAGCAAAGATAGGAAACAAGGATAAGAGAAATATTGTAGAGGTGGAAAACCATTCAGAGGAAGAAGTTAAGAGGATGGGGAAAGCGAAAATGCTGTTGTAGGAGTAAGGAAGACGATTTGGCCAGAAGAAGTCAAGGCATTGTGGAAGAGTAAAATATGCCAGATGAGCATAAAGGAGGTTATCAGTATGTACGTAACGTTATCATTGAGAGACATCGCTGTAGGATTGGTATTAATTGTACTGGTTATATTGATAATTTATATTGCTCATATTTTTAAGAATTTGATAAGAACGCTAAAGACGAGCAATGAAATATTAAAAGATGTATCGACTAAGGACGGAAATAGCAGAGAAGAGGACTGCGTGAAAATAGATGGTAGTTGTAGACGGCATTGCTAGAATCATTGGGTCATGTGCGCTAGTAAAAAGCAACGTGGGCAGTGAGTGTTGGCACAGCTGAGCACGTCATTGCAGCTGCAAATAAATTCCACTCTCACAAAAGATTGAGTAGGTAGAAAAGTGAGAATATAGTAAACAAGTAAAGATTGAAATGCGTATCAGTGAATTAGGCTGTTTTGTCTCATTTAAATGTGAAAGAACAAGATGTGGAAGAAGGTTGAAATATATGAAAGGACAGGAATAGTTAGAAGACTGGACGAATCTCTAAAGAGTTGGGGATCCCTATAGAGTCTCTAGAAGAACGTTGGAAATGGAAGTGATAGACAAGAAATTGTGTTCTATGTTGAGGACGATGCCATAATTTTGATTTTGAAAAGCATGCACCATTTTATGCGATGTAAAATGGATGTTATGCGAGGTTCACGCAAAAGCGTGTGCAGAAAATGCATAGATGAAATGAAAGAAATATAGATTTATGGAGGAAAAGATGGTGACGTTTGTAGTTAGGAAAAAGTGGACCGCTTTAGAGGAGAGGGTCGTTACTAGCGTGTGGTGCATGCAGTCCTTCCGATTTCGCGAAAAGCGGCGGTTACACTTTTTAGCTCAAAGAAAACTGTGAAATTGATGAAGTCCCGGATCTGAAAGATGTACAAGTTCTATGTAGTTTATTGGCACTTTAGGTGCTGAAGTGGATAAACACACGAAGAAAACTTTGTGAAGGTAAAAGCTGAAAGGATATTGACTAGCCACGCATCGGAGGAATTGATGAAGATGATGAGAGCATCATCAGTCATGGGACCGTTGCTGGCAAGGACAGGGAAAAGCGATAGTGAATTTACCTGGAGGATGTGCTATTGGAGAACGTCCCGGTGGAGTTGCAGTTTTAAAGGACGAAAGCTTTGGGTCAAGTGAAATTCAGCCGAACGGAAATGGTTATAGCAACAGCAGATGGTCTTAAAGCGCAAATGTGCATTTAGATTTCAATGTCGGTGCAACTGAAAATATAATGATGGCAGCTGCATTAGCAGAGGGAAACCATAATAGAAAATGCGCATAGGAACCTGAGATTGTCGATTTAGCCACCTTATAAAACAAGATGGGAGGACATATAAGAGTGTGGAACAGACACCATAAAGATAGAAGTGTTGAAACTCTTCACGGAACATCTCACAGTGTAATTCCCCGGACCGAATAGAGGCGGGAACTTTTTATGGTTGCAACTGCTATTACAAGAGGTGCATATTAATAAGAAATGCTTCCCACAGCATATAAAAACCTATAATTGCGAAGTTGAGAGAGTGTGTGAGATCATTACAACGATGAGGAAGGGCTATTAGTTAGAGCAGATGTACTTTGATGCTACAGATCTAAAAACTCTACCTTATCCGGGATTTCACTGGATATTCAGGCCCTGTTCATGGCGTTTCGCACAACAGTTCAAGGGAGAAGTGTCAGTTATGGGAGAGAGTTTTGAAAACAGATACATGCACGTGCTTGAGCTCAACAGCATGGGGAGCGAGAATTAAACAGAGGGAAAATGTGCTGTCATTGAGGGCCAGTAAAACTTCACGGTTCAGGGAGGTATCGGCTACTGATTTAAGGCAGGAGCGGCTCTGGTGATCGCAGGATTAGTTGCCGAAGGACGAAAACCGTCGTCAACGATATTTATCACATTGAAAGAGGGTATGAAAAATTCGTTGAAAATTCTGAGTTGGGAGCTGTTCAAAAGAATTGATCTGAGTTTAAAAGAGAGAGGTATGCCCTCTGTAATGGGGAAAATGGGAAAATGCTAAATATTTGGAAATTATTGAGTGGAAGATTCTAACAGACAGAGTGCTTCAGTGGAGATAATAAACTAAATGACATTGGCATTGCTAAAGGGAAACTGAGATATCCAAGGGACTTGCACGGTGAGTTTGAAGCGTTTAAACACATGATACAGAGCGGATCAGGTGCGATCAAATGAAAAATAAACGAAATTTTAAAGGAGAATTGAGCAAGGAAGAGAGATATAGGTTGGCTTCACTTATATACAAATGCGGAAGCAGAAATTAAGAGAATAAAATTTAACCCAAATATTGATTATGTAAAAGTGGTGTAAAGAGTACATCTATAAGGTTGGTATATGTGTGCACAGCGATCGACAAAAGTATACCAGATCCAAAGTGAGAACGAGGCTTCCTAAAATTGGGCATACAGCTTGGATGAGCTGTTGCATGCAGGAGATGAAAATGCTATATGGAAACGATTATAAGACCATAGTAGACAGCATAATTGAAACGGGGCAGGGCAGATATTATATAAAACAATTGATAGAAGCCATAACCAGACTTCGTGATAGGTTGCATAATTGAGATATATATGATAGGGTTCTCATCCGGACCATATATGGGATTATTTGATGCAACTGAGATGTAGATCAATGGGGAAATCACGACATAAGTCTGGATGGGAGCAGCAGCAGGCAGTTGGGCATGTACGCGAATATTTTGAGGATGAACATGTTATAACAACTTCGATATGCTTGAAAATAGCTATGGAATAAACTTGAGACCTCTCACTTCTAGCTAATAAGGTGTATGCGATGATCGCCAGAAGCGTTTTGCTGAAAATTTTAGAAGAAAATATCTTTGACCCTGTAACAGAGGAACTGCAGCAAAATGCACAAAGCGATTTCAATTATGCGTTGAAAATAGAAGGACAAAGAATAAAAGCCAATCCTAAATACAATTTGGAGAACAGATTGTTGTTGGATAAGATTGACTTCAGGCACAGTGACGATCAGAGGAAAGGAATACCCTCTTAAAAAGACGCAAATTTACTCGCACAATTGATCCTAAGTGATCCGTACAGGCTACAGATCGAAGAACGCAGAGGTTAGTGGAAAATTTATGTTGCCAATTTTGAGAAGGGATAAACTGCAGACTCCACATTAAATATCTGTTCAGTCATGGTGCATTATACGAAAGTATTGAACAATATATTGATGTTTCATGGATGCATTCCCGCAGATGAGGACGGGCGGAATTTGAATCATGTGGATTATTTGATCAGCCGTATAAGGGTAAGTGAGTTTATTTGATGTCTCTGGACCGTGAAGTGAGAAGCGTACTTCAGTTCCTGATAGGAAATGAAAGAACGGAACCGAAGGAGAGTATTATGTGCATTTATGGCCTGGATCAAAATCACCATTGTCGAAAAGTCAAATGACTACATTCTGAACGACTTTTCATAGCTGATAAGGCTACACATAAGGAAAAGATCTACCGTAGGATATTATTCGCAGCGGAATAACAGAGAATTTTGGTGAAAAATTCTATAGGTGAGTTCGGCATCGACAAAAATGTAGGGACATATATTAAACGGTCACGTCCCTGTCAAGATAAAAAGATGGTGAAAGCCCGATAAAGGGTGGAGGGAAAACTGACCTAGAGTAGATTTTCAGTATCTCGAAGGCATATCATCGCATGGAAATTGCAGGCTATACGTTTATTTTAACTCATATATCAGTGGCGTTGATTGGAGCATAAACCGTACAGTCCGGCTGAGAGAAGATGGAAGTCAGAGTTTGCAGGCACCTAGAAATTTCTTCTAGTAGTACTTTGGAGAAGCAGAATAACAGTCGAGGATAGACCAGTGCACAAGAGCTAATTAGTCAGATTGAAAGATTTGGAAAAGGGCTGAGATGAAGCATATAGGAAAAGGTATTATAAAGGAAAATTAAATATATAGAAATTGCGACTCAAGGTTATTCATATGAGGTGAGAGAAGGCTTTTACTCGCGCGTAAAAGAGTAGCACGACTACAATAAGCGCGGTGTCAATAGCTATCAAAAGTGCTGGCATTTACGCAGTCGTTGCCTACAAGATGATGCAATTGTCCCAAGAGACAATGCGAGTAAAGATGTCTCAGTGCACAGAGATGAAAAGGTTCTGGCTGAGGTTATAGAAATTGAAAGGATACAGATGATATCAACTCAGATGTGAAGATATTGATAAGGAGTAAAAGGCATTATTTTGAGAGAGACTGAGAGGTGTAAACACACGTAGAACCAAAGGAAATTGAGTATTTCTCGAAAGCAACCGGAACGAAACGAAAAAGCGACTGTGATTTTGCGCAAGGGATACGATCCGAAAAGAGAATATCCACTGACGGTCATGGTGTAATCGGGATATCAGGGAAGCTCACAAGACTCTGGATCACAGCAATCTGCATAAAAGTTATGCTTTCCAACATGCAAAAGATAAGGAAAAATTGAAAGACATTAGAAGCTGCTTTTGCCGGATAGCAACTTGAATCAAAAAGAAATCGTGCGTATTTGACAAGAATCTATATGGACGCGACACTGCATTGCAGGACAAAACTGAAAAGTGACTTTGATGGGAAGTTTACTGCCTCATGTAATTACAAAATTAAAGGTGGAAGAGAGAATGTGCCATTTGTGGACTCTCGTGGGAGGTAGAAATGTGTTCGTACATAGGATTTAAAAATTATGAACCCTTTTGATATATCGGAGACGTAGCCCAGAGGAAGTGGTAGTAAAAGACAGAGAGCATGGAAACACAGCTACCAGTTCTTCTTTTGAGTTGATTTGGTTAGCAGGCGAAAAGTCACGAGATTTTATTGTTAAGTGTTTCAGGGAGAAGAGAGAGGATGATGATACCGTGAGTATAAGACGGAGTCTATTCACAAAAGATTAAATAGTGGACAAAGTGAAACATGTACATACTATCTCTGACAGGTGGGCATAGTCTCAGAAGCGTGGCAAGGTTCTAATGTACAATTTTAAGGACGGTATCTGCATAACAGAGCAAAATGAGATAGGGAAAAACACACAAGATAGTGAAATGGGAGCACAGGAAGAAAAATAGGATAAATCATTTGTTTTATCTGGATTTATTGTCGTTCTGAGCATGATGATAATCATCGTGAATCGGTGTCATCTTGCTCCGACAATAAAACAGAAATGCCCAAAACTCAACAAAGAGAAAAGTTGAAAGTGAAATCATATGCAGGCACAGACCACGGACCAGAGTCTTTGATATGTCAAAGGATTTCCATATAAATAAAACAAAAGGGTTATAAATATCCTTCTGAAAGAAAAATATGAAATATTATTCAAAATAATATTGAATAAAGACAGTAAGTGCAAAGCGTATTTTTACCTGCAAATTACGATAGAAACAAGGAATATCCGGTTTTGTTTGCTTCAAGGGTCAATGCGCACTAAAAATACGTGGGGAAATAAAGATGCGGTGATGCATGGTTGAATTTGAATCACTTTGAAGGTGTCCCTGATGATAATAGCTAACTGTCCGACAGCAACGGTGTTAATATGAGATTGATGTTGGATTGAAATTTGCAGGAACTTAAATATTTTTGATAAAACCAGAGATGAGGATTGTTGATGGTGTATATTACCAGAGCTGAAAAAGACGAAAGTGAAAAGTGGAAGGAAAAATATGTATAGATTGCAGGACATCTGTTGGGTGGGGAGGAAGGAATGCGTTATATACGGCCTATTCACATCCTGAAAACATTTGATATGTAGGAGCCTTTGTCTAAGTAAAGTGGGCAAATTACGGAAGGCAGATATGGTTAAAGCTGTTGAAGACATTTAAAATTGGAGTAGAGTAAGGATGAGATGAAACAAGTAATTTTGTATCCGTTGGAACTGAAGATACAGAGTGGGGAAAAAATCCGTTGATGAATTATCACAATATATGAATAGTGAAGGTGGTGCGCATATATTTTACCATTTGCCCGGAGGCCAAGTGAGAACAAAGTATGGAAACTTCTACCTTGTAAGATTTATATTTAGATGATAAGAGAGGGAAGTTAAAACCCTACCAGAGCTGGAAAATTTCCTGCTGAGGTGTAAGGGATTTGATTTTGTATTTCAATTTTATTTTCTGTGAAGGCGATAGACTGTTATGGTAATGTTATCTAAGCCAGTTTAAACTCACCGTCTAACGTATGAATTTTAATGTCGCAATAGGTGACAGATAGCTTTTTTCTGTGTTTACAGTAGAATGTTCTAGGACGTTCATACCCTTTTATTTTATAGCTTTAAGTCCCCATTGAATAATCCATTTCACCGATGCATTGAGCTGATGGGCTGACGGAGGCACTGAGACCATAAACGGCTTTCTTTCTAATAACCCCTTATGTTTACCGGCGATTGTGTCTGCTGTTGGTTTTGTAGCCATGAGCTCAAGAAAGAGTCTTCAAAGGATTCTTTTGAAGCACTTCGCTCACGCCAAGAAGTGATTTTGCTCTCGCGCCATATAAACGGTTCGTCAATAAAATCTGGATACATTAAACTGTATCACCTTCCAATTTGTCCGGCAGGTCTTGTTTCTGGAAACTATGAGTCTGGGTTCATCTTCTAAACACCGGCTCATATTAATCAATACTCATAATGCTTCTTACAACTTGATTTCGCTGGATACTAAGCGAATAAATTGTCGGTAACCTTGTAGCTGTCTGATTGTTCTACGGTAAAATGAATATTCCTATGAATATTCTCAAAGCTTTTCAGCACCTAAGGAATAAAAATCCTGACTGGGGGTAATTTACGTTTGTATTTCCAAGATCTCTTTAACTAAATTGAAATTGGAAAACATGTTGTTATAAGGATTTTGTAGCAATTTCATGGCTATTTATACAGCAGCTTCCATGAGGAGTTGCGCTAACTTTCGATCTTGTCTGTCGATTAAAACGCCACCAAGTTCATTTTCCTCGTTTTAATGTACACTTATTGTGGGGTTGAGTGAATGAATGCTTCTGCAGCTTTTAGAAAGCTCAGTTTGATTATTACTTATAAACGCTTCTAATTGTTTAAAATCCATAGTACTTTTCCGTTGTTTTGCACTGGTCATATATTTTGAAGTGTAATTTGGTTTGTATTTTACTGCAGCCTCTACTACAGATTTATTATATATCCTATAAAATATAGTTCAAGCAAGAGATTTCATCTAACTACAAATTAATGTCTATATACCAAAAGTTGACTATCAGAGTTCCTTTTAATTTTCTATGGCGCATGATATATCTTCAGGGATAGAAGCAACCAGTGCCAATCTTCGCCTGTTACAGGGTGAAATATGTTAGCTTTCTTTTATGAGAATGTGCAATGCTTAACCTCTTTCATACTGAGCCCTCCGTATCTTCCGAACCGTATATGTGTCTGCAATGATTGGAAAGCCTATGTGAGATGAACTCTTATTGGTGTGTTCTTCCTGTTTCAAGTTTCGTAAGATAAAATGCAGCCTTACCTGAAATTTTGGAGAGTTTTTAAATGTAGAGATGATTTATAATGGTGATGGATTTGCTCATTTTTCATAACTGCATGTTTATATCTGTGGGAGAAGGTCGACCCACATGGGAAGACTATTATAGCCTTTGAGTTTTCTAACTATTCCGGAGATAATTGCCACAGGGTCTTTTAAAACGTTGTTTCAGCCACTGTATTGGAAATTTATTTTGCATTTGAGTTTTCCATTATGAGAAGTCCTGAGGTATCTCTGTCGAGTCTATTGATAAAATCGTATTTAAAATCTAGACTGTTCTCAATCATGAAGAAACACCGGTTAGCAATAGTTCCGTCTAAAATGGCTGGAGGTCGGGTGAATGAGCAACAAATGTCAAGCTATTTATAACCACTATATCTTCATCTTCATATACCACTCTGATAGGATATTCTCCGGATGAAAATTACCTTGTCCCTTGGGAAGATTTACGGTTATACATCGTTTTCTAAAAATAATCCAACCGGGAGCAGATTCAATGTTGAGAAAAGTCCTTTATTTTTCTTAATTTTAGTCATCAATCTTGAGGAAAATTGAAACTTGTCTCAAATAATCTTTCAGTGTCAGGGACATGCTAAATCTTCCATAGAGACAGTATATTGGTAACTTTATACATCAAATCAACTTAACTGGTACACTTAGTTTTAATTTTGTCGGAAAATCGTAAGTATCAAGTCGAAGTAGACGATTGCGTTTTTTACGACAGATGCTTTATAATGGATAGATCGCACTGTAGACATTGAAAATTTATCGTTAG
>BNJT01002880.1_pt1 | contig 171735 bp, 168 predicted proteins | sample 8540491 | NCBI WGS metagenome assembly BNJT01 (sample SAMD00202455, study PRJDB9452) | human saliva metagenome | host: Homo sapiens
TAGTTACGTATTGCTGTGTTATATAGATACCTGTTTGCTTCTTTTGATCCCCTGAATCCTTTGATTCAAAATTTCCTCAATAATCTGAGCCAGTTTCCTCAAATACTCATCTTTTCTCATCTAGCTCTAGGAAAAGCGTTACAAAAGGCGACTGCCCATTGGTCATCATAAGAGTATTGATCTGATATTGAAATGGTCTGCACTCAGAGGAAAGCTCATCCTTTACTCTCATTTCTACCAGCTTTTGAATTTGCTCATCTGAAAGTTCGACTGCAAATTGTTCTTTATATTTTCTTTCATATTTCTTCTTAGTATTGAAGAGATATTTCCCAAGATGTTTAATATTTACAGATTGACCTCCATACTGAGAAGAGGCTGCAGAGCGATAATCTGCGTCATCACCGTACAGGCTACCTGAAAAGACTTTTGGAGTCTCTACAAGCTTATTATTCATCACGGTTCCATTTTTCAAACATATCCTTGATATCAATCAGACAGCAGTTTGAAAATTGGCTGCACAAAATAATCTATATCATGAAAATGCAAAATCCCTCATCATGTGCATTTCTAATCTCCTCTGAAGCAAAACTCTACGCGCAAGATCCTTGAAACCTCTCCAGCAATGAGATCCTCTGAGTGGAAGCGATTGCAGAATCCTTATTGGAGTTTTCTGTCCCACCTTCCACATTATCATTTCTAATCAGTGTAAGGATGGAATCATCGGTCGTATTTGCCTTTCTAATCAAAGCTCTCTGATAGCGGTAGATAATATATTCTTCGCAAGTTCAGCTTTTATTAAGCTTGATCAGCTGCATTTCAATAAAATCACAATTTCTTCAATCGGAACGGTTCCCTTTTTGAAACTTCCAAAGCTCTAATAACTTCCTCAATTACAAGTTCACTCGCCTGTTCTGCTTCTGGCACTTCTTTATTAGCCTTCTGGATTGCAATATGAATTTTTCAGGATTATAAGCGACTTCTGAACCGTTTCTCTTGATTACTTTTTGGATGCTCATTTGGATGCTAAAATTAAAGGTATATCTGACTTTCGCCAACGAACTTTTCCCCACAATATCTTGTGTTTATTTTTGTTCGACTACAAGATATTGTATTCTAGAAAGAAAAATCAAGGGAAAAATCAGACTATTTTGGAGAGTGATAACGCTTAGTTAGCAGTTTTTAACATTTTAAGGGAAAAGGAAGAAAGCTTTTTCGCTTTTGAGAGCTTAAGTTGATTTTTATAAGGTGAGAAGCTGGATTTCAGAATCAGATTTTTCTATCATCACATTTTGATCATAAACGATTACTATTGCCATATTTAGAAAAAGTGAAGGATATACGATCCTCCACCTCTTGTGATACATAATACTAAAGATTCTCCCCAGCAGAAAGCTTATATTTTTAAGCATCCATCTCTAAAAGATGTTGTCTGTACTTATCTTGTTTGATTACTAAATCTATGTCCGCCAGACCCCTGACATCTCAGGATTGCATTCCACCTCATCATTCCCCCTGCTTGTCCCTGAGGACATTACCGAGCTTGTGAGAGTAAAACTCCCAGCCTCTACACCATTAACTAGATGACGATACTCGCTATTGAGTTTCAAATCAGCAGTAAAAACTACTACAGAGCTCCATACTTTAGTTGGTGTCGCTTCAGGATAGTATTTTCCATTACTATCAACTAATGAGAACTTAGCTCCGGCACTTTGCTGACTAGAAAGTCTGATAAGAACAGAATTCTGACTTCCGTTGCTGACATTCATTGCCACTACCATTACTTCCAAAAGGCAGTAAAGGTTCCTCCATTCATCGTAAAGGTTTCATCATAGTCAAGTGCTGCATTCCCATCATTCGTTGGACCAAAAACTAGTACCGTTCCTCCATTCATCTCAATAGCCCCATTAGCATCGAGGTCCATCAGTACCTGCGTCGATCGTTATTTTTCCCACCATTGATTGTCAGAATTCTACCTGATGCGGTCCCATTTCGATGCATCATTCCTTCGGAGGTAGTTGAGGAACTATCAGAATATTGATCCATCATCACTAGACAATACTGATCTCTCCATGCGTTGATCGTAATGACTTCAGATTCTAATCCTTCGTAGGATTTGAGGATATTGAGCGTTCCACCATTGATCGTAAGTCTTGTAGGCTTCTGCTCCATCGCTTCCAGCTGAAATACTAACTTCTCCATCATTCACTACGATAGCACCTTTCGTTTCATGATCAGATTTTAATCCATCTCCTCCAGCTACCACATTAATCTTTCCTCCATCAATTGTTAAGCTATCTTTTTCCTCTGATACCATCATCAGCGGCTTGAACTTCGATATTTCAGCTCTTATTGTTAAATCATCTTTTGAAGTAATACCATCATTTCCGTTCGCATTGATTTTTAGGCTTCCTCTCATTCAATTATGAGATCTTCTTCAGAATAAATAGTTGCGTTCTCCTCTGCATTTTTCATCATAAGTACCGTCCGTAAAGGATATTGTTTTGTTCAGAAACAAGTTCGATAGTCACTTTTCCACTCTTAATAAGAATCGCAGATGAATCTTTGGAAGTAATATTTGCACCTGCAAGCTTAAGTCTGATTTCATTTCCTTCTCAAACATCAACGATTAGCTGACCATTGCTGATTGTTCAGTTCAAAGTATAGGTTCCAGCCTTTGTAATGCTAACTGTTTGATTATTTAGCCTAATTGTAGAGCTTGTCGCTTCTATACTACTTTGTGGTATTTTGTGACTGTTAAAGTATTCATAGCCCAACATCATCCTAGAACACCCCCTCCTCCTAGTAGTCAAATAATCAGCATTTTTGATCTTGTTATTTTCATCTTACTCATTGGTTAAAAAATAAAGAGCCCCAACGCTTCTCATCATACTGATGTAAAGCTGAGTATCGGCAGTATAAGGATCAACCCTAAATTTAGCTTAAAAATAAAAATCGACCTTTTAATGGCAGATTTTATACTGATATCCAATATTAGACTATGTAAGTAATTTAGAGAAACCTTTTTCATTATTATTTTTCTCTTGAAGTGCTGAGATAAACTCCACGATTTTGTTTCTTTTACTAAAATTACTCTGAAAGAAATCTAGAATTCAAATCTTCTCACACCATCACAACTAAGAAATTCAGCCTTTACTCAATACTCTTTAAATATGCTATCAAACACCCCCATCTTCAAAGTACTTTTGGTGAAATACGAATAGTTAAAAAGTTTAGCAACATTCTTGTCTACAGACCAATTAAAACGATACATTAAATAGATCATTACAGACATTACAAGAGTTGCTACTCCTGCAAGGAAATAAAGTTTTGTTCCCATTGCCATCCTGATCGCCATCACGAGGAAAACAAATCCAATGTCTTTTGTCTCCTTCTATTATTTCTAAATCTGATAATTGAAAAATGCTCCCATCATCGTAAATGCCTTTGCCACATCAGATCCAACAATGAGCATAATCATTGCAATAATTCCCCCATTAGAACTAAAAGTCTGAACATACCCTTGATTATAATTGCCTCCTTATGAGTCAATCTATACAAAAAGCCGATCCATAAAAGACAAAACAAAAGTCCCAAGAAATATTATCAAGATATCTCCTAAACCATAATTACTCATTGTTATAGATAAACCTTCCTGTATACTTGTAAAAATTGTTGTAACATCCATTCTTTTCCTTATATTAAAAAGATAAAAATCAGATTCTTTGCTGTATCTTGTGTATCTTTTATGAAGAATGAAGATTATACTAATTCAAAACCTCTGCAAGTAAAGAATTCTGACTTTATGATCATGAATAAGATTTCAAAGATACTACCATTTTTTATAGGCGGAACAAGTCATTCACTAATCCCCTCAAGAGCATAAGCATACTTACTAAAATTTACCTGTTCAATTCCACATATCTTCAAAGCCTCCTGAGTCCATAGAGGAAGTTCTCCTTTAACCTTAATTTCCATAATTTCCATTCCATTATCCAAAAGTTGGACATCATTAGATCGATCCAAACTAAGCTGTTTAATTCTATAACTCACTTGCGTTGATCAAAAAGTAATTCTGAGTCCTCCATCTAATATCAACTTTTGTATGCTTTGTCTTTGATATGAAACCACTACAGATGGTTCTAAAGAATACTTTGATACTAGAGTTTCAATTTCTTTAATTACTGCATAATCCTCTGGTTTAATTGATCTCGACATTATTCATTCCCTAAGAAGAGTAAATGCCTCATCTGCTGTAAGGACTACCTTCTCTTGTAATTCATTGCTTCAGTATGTTCTTTTGATCTCAACAAACACCTGATCTGAAGTTTGAAGTTTTGAATTTTCTCCGACATATCTTCTCAATCTGAGTTTTTCCTATGAGGGAGACGCATTTTTTCTCCCGATAAAAATCTTTTCTGGAGAATCATAATAAAGACTCATCAACTGATACTTTCTTTATCTCCATATTCATCATGCCTTGAGATACCTATCAATTAAAAGAAAGAAAATCTTGCTTCTGTTTTTACTTAAAAAGGAATTTAATTTCTTTCCTTTCAAATGAAGTAAGCGGTTTTTAGTCATCTTAATAATCGTTAGAAAGTAAAGTGATTGCACTATATTTATTAACCTTAAATTTAACTTAAAAACAACTATCACAAAATGGACTTATAAGAAAAATAAAAAAGGACCATAAAAGTCCCCGACATTGAAAGCATGAGAAATATCCCAAAAGCATGGTAAAAATAAACTAGCCATATTGTAAACCAGCACTTTCTCAGCTTCAAAAAGCCTGATTCACAGTTTTCTTTTGCTCTACAATAGCAATAATCATCTCCAAGAGTGGAAGATTGAAATGTATTGATCCAGAAAAGCTGAAATCGTTTCTACCATATACAGCCCCTCTGCAACCATATTCATGAGTCCACCAGTAATTTTCTGCTTTTTGTATGCCCTTGTGCCAACAAACGCCCAGCATTTTCGGTTTCTACTTAGAGCACTTGAACACGTTACATAAAGATCTCAAATTCCTGCATAACTCCTAAAGGTCTGCAAATTTGCTCCTAAAAAGTTCCACTTTCTCAAACCTCCTGAATTCCTTTTTAGTAAGGAGCAAAGCCTTTGGTATTAACTCCACACCTGAGCCCATCTGAAACCCCACAAGCAAGCGCTATAAGATTTTTAAAAGCTCACATCAACTGAACTCCCACCACATCAGTACTCTCTGAACATTTGAATCGCTCATTCTGAAATAACTTTTTAACTTGGTGGGTAAGTTGCTCCTGCTCGAAGCCAAAACAACTCCTGTTGGAATCTGTCTTACCACTTCTTCAGCATGAGAAGCTCCTGAAAAGAACAACAAAGGAACCTTTCATAAAGTTTGAATAATCCAGGAAGAAAGAGGAGAAAAATCTGAAGGAGTCCAACCTTTTGAAGCCAAAACAACGATCTGTCCCTGATAATAAGGTTTTAAACTTTCTAAACACGTTTTTACCGCAACCGACGGAACCGCAACAACTAACACTTCTGCTCCTTGGACAAGATTTTTGTAGATCAGTGGAACAATGAAGTCCTGATGAAGCTGAATTCAAGGCAGATAACTGACATTCTCATGACGAGTATTAATCAATTCTGCATCTTCCTGAGAGAGTGAAAATAATGTCGTAGGACCTGCATTCTGAATAAGCGTTTGAGCAAGTGCCGTTCATCGACTTCCTGCACAAAAACTACACACTGCATGATACAACCCTATATACGACATAAAACTAACTCTTCATTCTGGATTTCTATTGATTTTTCCTCTGTAGAAGCCAAAAGCATCCTCTTCTCTCTCTTCAAAAATAGGCTTGATCTGTAACAAAAATAGAAACAGCATACTCAGATAGCCTGTGAAGTCAGACTGCAAAAGATCTGTTCAAAAGCTAGCTAAACGATGAAATCTAATCTTCTTGAAAGGTGAAAAATTTTGCAATTGCTTTCTCCGCATTAAAATAGAGATAATTCAGTGGAATCACGGTATCTACACGAGCATCTTTGAAATAACGGAGTTCATGTTTCAGCAAGGTATTTGTAGAGAAGACTTTTCGTGAGAGTCTTGTCAAAAGTGGGTTTAAAATTCACATTCCTTAGACCAGAACTGAAAAGGAAAAACAAAAGCTTTTGGTGAGATCTTTTGAACAGAACTAGGAGAGAAAGAACAAGCAAGGTGAGAGATGAGTTTTTGAGCTCACTGTAAATCAGCAAATTCTCAGAGAAGACCAAGCTTTCCAACAGAGAATAAGGAAAAACCTCTTGCAAAAGATAGGTTTGAAAAAGAGGTAAAATCTGACTTTTTGCTTTTTGTTGCAAAAATAAAGTTCATAAACAGGAGGAAGTATAATAGTATCAACATTTTCAGCCTGAAGCCACTTTCGAATTCCTTTCTCTACTGCTTGTAACGAGCTTAAAAACTTTTTATCTCCATAGGGGAGCACGCAAGCTATCTGTAATAAACGATTATACTCATGATCATAGACGGGTCACGGAACAAAGCCAGCGTTTCCATCCCACTTGAGCAATTCCTATTTTCATCACTGTGCGATAGGAAATGAAGTCAAATATACCGTAAACTGCTTAATAAAAGTATCCATTGTCTCAGCAGACACAAAAGCTTAGTAATCACCTCCTGCTTTGATTTCAGTTCAGTAAGCGATTTGTAGAAGAGGTCATTTCTCGTGACTGTTCTATCTGATTTCTAACCTCCTGAAGTTTTTCTGTTTTCTCCAATAAAGTAGGCTCAAAAAGCCTTTACTTTTTACTGAGAAGCTCCGCCTCAAACTCATTTACTGCAGTCTGAATCATTCTTCTCTTTGCAAAAAGCTTTAAAAACTGAGATTTTTACTTTCATAGAGTGAATTTCGATAACCAACATCATCTCAACGATTAAGATTAGACTGGATCTGGAGCATAGTTTGATATTCAGCTTTCAAATGCCCTGTTCAAGATAGAAAGATAATCCTGACATTTTTAGAAGTTTCTGGCTCCTGAAGAAGATAAACTCTTACTGCATTTTCACTTACTTTACAAGAAAAGTTTTTCTTTGAAAATCAGAGATTTGCTGTGCAAAAGACTCCTCACGGGACAAAACAATCAACAGAATATAAAAGAATAAAATATAAGATTTTCATAAGAATTATAATAGAAATAAGAATTTTAATTCAGATTTTAAGCTTGTAATCTAGGAATAGTAAGTTGTTATCATTCAATAGATAAATCTACAATTATACCAAAGAAAGTAACTCTTGCTTGACAGCTAACCAATAATAATTATCTCGGATATTTTCAAGTCTTGATAGCATACTCCAGATCAATCAATAAAGCCTTAAAAATGAAACAATAAAGTTCTGATGCTCCAAAAGTTGTGGAAGCATTTTTCAGATTTTTATTAACAACAAAGGGATGAAAGCTTCGTTTGAGCACATTTCTCTTTTGCACGAAGTAATCCTGCTGATGAAAAATCAATCAAGGTTAAATATATTTTTCAATCCCTCAGGTCAAAAGCCCCTGTACTTCATTCCAAGATTTCCCATCACTTTGCATTTTTGCAAGACTCTGAACTGCAAGTTTCTGGATCAGAAAAAGCTGATCAAAAATCACAAAGCATCTCCTTTCTACCATTCCAAAACAGTATTCATCAATGAGTTCCTTGAAATAGAAGTCACTCACTGTGGGATTCAGAATTTTAATTTTTCTGTTTCATTTTGCAAGGCGATAGAGATCATTTCAAAACCTTCAATAAAAATAACTCACAACATACATCAGCAAGCTGTAAAGGTTGAAGTTGCTGTACTACAAAGGCCTTAAGTGCTTCTTTATATGGTTCAAAGACTTTAGCTGAACATGTTCCGAGAACCACTTTTAAAAGGCTTTGTTCTCTATATCTGGCTTATTGGAAAGAAGAATCACTACCGTATCAGGAGAAAGAAACTGAGACTTTTGCTGAAAAATCTTCAAAAAATTTTTCTATTTTATCAGCAGAAAAGCGCATTTTCATCAGAAGAATCATAGGTATCCCCTCTAAAATGACTGATCAGTTTCTTGGAGACAAAAAGCCCACCTGCATACAAAGCCTGTTTAATTTGTGCAAGATCCCACTCTGATGAGAAAAGTGAAATAAGGTATCTTGTCCATATTTCTCCAAAAATTAAGTTTCCATCTCTGAAGCTCCTGCCTCCAAAAGCATAGGTATTCTCTCCATAAAACACTGATGAAAGCATAAGGTTGATACTAAAACTAATAGTAAAGTTTTTATAACCCCAGTATAGAAAAAGCTGAGTGAAAAATCAAGTAAAGGCTAAAAGAAAACAACCAGCAAAAATTTAGGAAACGATCATTTTCCCATTTAGAAAGCAAACGGAGGATTACAATAGCGATAACTCTTTGCAACGCATCAATTTGAGCTATAATGGATTCTGAAAGATGGAGATTTTTCGCATGAAATTTACCTGCAATCTCGCAAAAAGAAGAAGCCTCGGGAATCACAACAGCATTTTTGCAAGCAAAATAAGCTATACAAAGCTGAGAAATGAAGATTCATAACTGATCAGCTAGATCAAAAAGTGCTTTTTGCTTAAAAGGTTTCACTGTCAAAAGGAGAATAAGCAGTCAAAATCAGATTTTCTCTTTTGCAAAAGATTCTAATGCTGGAGCATTCAGGCAAAGCATACATTCAATCTGATCGGTATAAATTTCATCACCAAAACAGTATACAACTTTTGAAGCTGAGAAAGAGAAAGTTAGCTACTCAAACCTGCCTGATCTTCCCTTCTTTTGGAGTTGAAGTAAAGTTTCAAAGGCCTGAGCATCATTATCAGGTGTCGTTGGTCGATGAAGCAAACTAATCAAGATAATCCGTTTTTAGTGCTTTTTAAAGAGGATTCAAATCTAGAAGTCAACTGAGTATAAACAAAAATCTGAGGAAGAAAAATTGGTGTGCTTGATGATTTGGGACATAATCAAAGCAAACTTTACTCGTAATCACAGTTGATCTCTGTTGAACACACGCATTGTTGTAAAGCTGTTTCAGAGCTGGGTTTCATTTCCATAAATCCATGCCAGTATCAAAATGACGATGCCGATTTCTAAAGCTTCAGGAATCGATTGAAGAAGCGTATCTCAAATCAACCTCCAGGTTCCCAATCAGAGCTGAGGGATCTTCTGCATCCATCAAAAAGAAAACATAAAGCAAATTTTTAAAATGATTTAGACCTAAAATTTATCTATTGTAAATAAATTAATCAGAAAAGCTGATTATAAAGCCACTTTTATCTGGAGAAAGCCCCGGCTTTACCATATCACGAATAATCGTAATGAAAGGCTTCTGATATTTCTCCCATATTTCTTGAAAATACCATCAATCACTCAGAAACTTTTTAGCTAATTGTGCTTTATCTTGCATCAGTTGGTTGATAAGCCTCTACCTTCGAATTGATTTAGGTTCTGCGTAATACCAGTAAAGCTTAATATACTCCTCCCTATTTAACACAACAAAAGCATCCATAACCTGGTTCTTGGACCTCTCATCAGCGTTTTTCATTCATACACCATTGCCGTACTCAGCTCCAGCATCTAGAGAGAAAGTGCATTCCAGCATCAGAATTGTTCTTTGAGATAGGCAGGAAGATTAGGAGATACTACTAGATCCAACAACCCCATATAAACCGTAGTTCCATCTTTGAGTAGAACAAATAAAATTTCTATTTGAACTTCCTGTCATCTTCTTTATCAATATAAGAATTGTAGGTATGAACGACATCCTCTCCATCTAGCAGAAGAACTGGAAAAATTTCAAATTCAGAAATAAATCTGATCTAATTTATCCTGATTGGTATTACTCCAAAGTCCAACATCCTGCTCTCCAGAAATTTTCTGAACAAAAAGGATTCCCTTGCTGATCAAAAAGAAAAATCATCCTAATACTGGTATCTCACCAGAATTCCTCCCAATCTTTCCCATTTCCCATAAATACTCTTTTTCTGAAATAGTATGCGTCACCCTTTTCCCATCAGTTTTACAACTCGAAACAATCATCAGGACATGCAGCATTAATCGCGTATCTCCTCAAACTGGCCAACTCCTCAGTAGTCGCACCACCCTCACTTGCAGGAGAAGCAACAACAAAATGTTCTCCATCAGAACGACCTTAATCACTCTATAGGCCTTCCTCCCTCTTCTCTATCAGAAGCTCTTTTATATGCAAAACTTGAATTTAAAAGAAAGAAAACTCAAAATAAGATCAGAATGCTTTTTGTCGTTTCATACTACTCTTTTATAAACAAAAATAAAAATTCAAGAAAAAGTGTAGTGACTTGCTCCTCAAGAGCGAGTGTTGTTTACCCTAAGATTTTCTCAATCTAAACAAAACACCTGACACTTCCGTCAGATTTTTCTTATTCTTTAGATGAACTATAATTTTCCTAGAAGATCTCAAAGTTTTTCTTCTTGATCAGCTTTAACTTCCTTCATGCCATCTGTTCTCTACCCATAGTATCTCTCACAGCATTTCGTTTCTTGAGCCTCATCTCTTTCTGAATCTATCGCTCACTGTTCTGATTCATCTTCTTTCTTAAGAATCTGAAGGTTCATCTGCTCCTCTATATAAATTTCATAAAGCCTCAACATTTTGAAAAAGACCACAGTTCAGAAACTGTTTTTCTACAACACTCTGATCTCCACTTTTCACAGCAATATAAAGTTCGTAAGCTGAGTTTTTATCATCAAATTTCAGTTCATAATCACTAGAAAAAGAGCTCTGTAACTAACTTTCTCAAGCAAATTCCAATCAAAATCATTCCCTAATTCATCAGGAGTCAAAAAGGCACTGAAATCAAACTTTGTTAAATACTCTTTATGCCATAATTGATCTTCAATATCTCACTGTAATAGGTCAGTAAAGATTCTCATACTTTTCTACAATCTCTCTCTCATCCTTTCTCTCATCTCGTCAATGAAAGATTGAAAATTGAATAACATTTTTGTAAAAACAAAAGGTAAAAAGCTGATTCTTATATAAAATTTACTTTCTTATAGTAAAAACTAATACAAGAATGCAAGAAGAAATCGCAAAATAAACCCGTCACATAATCCTCCTCATTTTCGATAAAAGAAAGAATCCTCTTGATATATCTTTGCTGATAATTAGAGTAAAGCAAACCTTTATTCTCATAAAGAACATATGTATTCTACTGACAGTGAACTTATCTTGGTTTTCAACAAGGAAAAATATACTAACTTTGAATTTCTTTACGAGCAAAATTTCCAAAAAGTTTATCGTTATCTGATTTTTAAAACTAATGAATAAAAATCTAGCTCAAGATTTATGTTCGAAGCCTTTCTTTGCAGGATTTGAAGCACTAGGAAGCATTAAAGTTGATGAAAGAACCAACTTTTGAGCACGAATGATCAGTATTGCTCATCATAAACGAGTTGATTATCTAAGAGCCAATCATGAAGCAGAACTTTCACTTGATGAGAACCTTCTTCCAGCCAAAGAAAATCAGATTTTTAGAGATATTGAAATAGACGCAAAAACAAAAGAAATTTTCACCTTTCTAGATACCCTTGGAAGTGAGAGAGAGATCATTACCTCTGAGACTTCGAGATGAATTAGTTTATAATGAAAATTGCTTCTCTCCTAGGAAAATCAGAAGAAGCCTGCAGACAGCTCTTTTCTAGAACAATGAAAACACCTGTGAACATTTCTGAAAATAGTAGAAAATCTGAATTTATATCTTATACCCTCTCTTTAATGAAAGTAAGTGAACTCCTGCAAGAGCATCCTGAACTTAACAGTAAGAAAATCACAGCTAGAACAGTTCATAAAAACGTTTCAAATCCCCAAAAGTAAAAAGTGATAAAGATTTTTCTCATAACCTCAAACAGCAAATAAAGAGAAAAATCCACGAAAAAGCTGAAAATCCGAAATACTTAGCTTTCTATCTTCATAATTTTAGATTTTACTTCAGGATTTAGCGTAGCTTTTAGGCTGTTTTATGATTCTCTTCGTCTTGGGATTCTTCTCCTTCAACAAAAATACCTCAACTCTTACATAATCCCAAAAACTCTTTCCTACAAAGAATCCGAAGCTTTTGATCGCTACCAAAACATCAGATCAAACAATTTGCATCGACTTCACTTTTTAGCAACAAGTCTTGTATCAGAAGGATCAAAACCAGATCCTTTATCCCTTTTAGAAACTGTTGATCAAACAGAAATCCCAGCACTAAATACGGAAAATGTACGTTTCTATATTTGAGAAAAACAAATCCAAAACTCAACGGAGAATATTTTATAGCAAAAACGAATACTGGAACTTCAATAAGCACTCAACTGAATTGTAAAGACACTCCGTATTCCGAATTTTTCACTCAACAAACTCACGAAAAGTCAGATTAATTCGATACAATTTACAGATAATAATAAAGAATATGAGTTCTCGTTTGATCTAAAAATAATACTTTCTCAGCTGAATTTATACAAAAATGAAAATACCCATGAAACGACAATAAAATCTGAATCTCTTTCTGAAAGAGAAATCAAAAACTAATCAAAAACAGCTTTCAACCTTTTGACTTTCACTTGAATATTATTGAGATCCCTCGTTTTGAAAAATGAAGATGAGCCACAGAAAGTAGATATTTTCTATCCAAAAATAATTGATAAAAAGAAGTTTGGAACCCAGAAACCCAGCAACAAGAAGAGATGCGTGTCACCTTTGATATTTCTTCATCCTTAGCCTCTATAACTTTAAATTTCAATCTTACGATCTATCAGAATACCCTATTTCACGAGAAAAGACTCAACTACTTGCTGAGATTGAAACACTAGGAAACATTGACACTTCAAAACAAGGGAAAAACTGCTATCCCTATGAAAAATGAAAACTCGTTTATCTCCAGCAAGAGGATTTCCTCATACCAGGACTCATGTTTGAGCCAAAAACTACCGGGAACGAAGGGACCTCTTTATTTCTCTGTACTAAACCTTTTCTCCAAAAATTGACAAAACCTTTTCTAAAAACTATACTTAGAAAGGGTTTATTTTTAATTAAAAATATGGATAACTTTGAAATACCAAAGAGAACAACAAAAAAGGTAAAAAGAAGTTAAAAAGCTGAACGATGGGACAATTCAAATTCCCTACAGCAAAGAAACTACAATGTGAACACTTGAGTTTGATCTCAGGATCAAAAAGAAAAAGATGGAAGTGTACGAATAGAAAAACAAAACTCCTATTACTGATAAAGGATATATTCGTAGTAAAGAAAAATACTACCTGAATACTTCTGACTCAAAAAGCGTTTGCACAATCACTCTGAAAAAGCCCTTGATAATTACATAGGAACGGAAAGGCCTTCACTTAGCCAAGAAAAATGGGAAAAGGCATATCAATTACTCGGTTTTAGTAAAAACTTATTATAGAAAAAGCAAGAAAGAACAAGAAACCCTGATGAAAGAAATTTGAGCCCTCCAAAAAGACAAGGATCTAGAACGAGATGCAAAATCTAAAACGTTAAAATTTGAATATCATATTGGCTATTGAGCAAATGAAAAAGTTATTTATGCGAGTCTTCATGAAACTAAAAAGGAGAAGTTTCCTTTTAAAATGGAAGCGTGATTTTATTCACACTTGCAAAACTAACTTCGATTGAAACAACCTTTTAAAAACAGAATTAAAAACCCGACTTCCTAATTTTATAGAACAAACTTTTAGAAAGGGAATCATTTACAAAAATTACTTTTGAAGTAATGAAAACTATATTGCAAAAGATGAAACAAGAAATAATGCAATAAAAAGGCAAAAAGCAGCAGCAACTTTTGAAAATGCTGACAAAATAAGCTCTTACTCAGTTTTTCTTTTCCCTTCAATAAAGGCAAATATCTGCTTTTTTAAAGCTTAATTGCCTTTTTCTTTTTGCAATAAATCCAATCCAAACAGCCGCTCTTCCATCTGAATCATAATGAAAATCTATTTTATATCTTGATCCGATATAACTTTTTGTAATAAGATACCTGGGCAGCTGACCTCATTGGCAATAATTTATTCAAAAATTTTTCAAATTCATCTATGAACTCATCAAAAGACAAAGAAAAAACCTTTGGTTCATAAAGTAAAGTAAGAGAATGCTTTTGCATAATGATCAATATCTAAATCAACTTTTTACAATAGGATTTTGCCCAAATTTGATGATTTGGAATAATATAAAAATTCACCAGTATGTTCTCCAAAAATCATTCTTCCCTGATATCCCAGTATAAAGACCTTTAATATACAAAATCTCTCCTGTAATCTATCTCCTCCGACTCTTACTGTATCTCCAACACTATAGTTTCTCACCAGCATAAAATAAGTAAAAAGATACCGTAAAATGTCTGAAACGTAAGTAAAATAGCTCAAATCCCTACCGCGAATACCGTTCAAACTGTTTTATCTTTTAGTAAGCAAATAAGTAAAAAGCAGAATCACAAGAAGAACAATCCCAAAAATATTCATATATCTGTACCTTCTTGTAATAATCGATATGATAATGAGTATTATCTAAATTTGCATCTCCTTCATAAGGAAGGATATATGAGTTTTATTTTGATAAGGCGAGAAATAATAGACCAAATCAGAATAATAGCAAAAATCACAAAAAGAAAAGGCTGCTCATGAATAAATGTTGTAAAAACTCGTCCATGCAAAATTAAAAAGAATACTGAAGTTGCTCTAACATAGTCACCTCAAAAATCTAGTTGTTCTTATACTGAAAATACCTACGAATAACTAGAGGAAAATAAGAAAGAAAATCTGATTTTGACTTTTTATAAAGGAGAGTATACTTATTTTAGATTATTTATTAGTTAATATTCTCCATGGAAAATTTTTGAAAAGAAAGATATTCTTCAACAAAAAGATGACGATACCATTTTCGCTTATTAAACAGCAAGAAACGAGTGAAATAGCACTCTACTATCATAGCAGAAAAATTGAAGATAAAATTTTTTGAATTATCAGATAGTGAAAAGAAAAACTCAAAACGTATTGTTTGAACGACCTAAAAAGGTTTCAATAGTCCAATTCAATTCGCTTTTACAAACAAGCTTTATACACCCAGATTCCAACAAGAATTCAAATTCCTCCTTCAGAGTTATAAAAACCAAATGAAATAAACACTAAGAATCAACAAGAACAATATCATGCACCAGAAAAATTGCTGCTCCAAAAACAAACATTTCATCATTCTTTTCAAACTACCTTATCTACTGAAGAACAGATTTATGGAGAAATCTATATTTACCATGTACTGTCCAGTAAAAACTCCCTTTTAGAAAAACCCGATGATCTGGAAAACTTCAAGAGACCTTTCTTAAAATAAAAATGAGTATTTAGAACAAAATATCCTCCAACTCGTGCTATGAGAAATTTCAATCCATGAAATCTCAAAACAAATGGAGACGCTGGAAAAAGATAAAAGGGAATTATGCAATTTTCTCTTCCTTAGAAAAGGGCTGGGAAGCATTGATGAACTCTATTGAAAAACCGAAAAAGGGAAAAAGTAAAATCTATAGCCCAAATTTTTCACTCGTACAATTTTCTACAAAACTATGCTAGCCCAGCAGGCAGTAGCTTATGCAAATAAAGCAGCAACCATCGTAAATCAAATAACTGGATTAAATGTTACTCTAACAAAAACCCCCATTAAAAAGCATCCCTCACAAAAGCCTTCTTGCTGCTGCAATTGCAGAAAAGGAAGATGGAAACTGTTATAGGGCACTAAAAACGAAGGGTTCATTAAATAATTTGATTACTCCTCAGAAGACTTTTCATTTCTAAGTTTCATAAGCGGAAACATTACCACATCTCTGAGGTTGTCCTGCTCGGTCAGAATTGCCAAAATTCTCTCCAATCCCATTCCGAAACCTGACTGAGGAGGCATTCCATTCCATTGCCTCTACGAAAGCATCATCTCCACTGGTCGCTTCATCATCGCCTTTTTCTGCTGCTTCAGCTTGTTTGTCAAAGTTTGCCTGTTGTATCAATGGATCTACAAGTTCAGAATACGCCCTACAGATTTTCCCAACCATTTACAGGAGCTGGAACTGTTCTACAATATTTACATCAGCATCAGAAATTCTCGCTAAAGGCTGCATAATCACTGGGTAATTTATAGATGAAAGCTGGTCCTACGATCTTTGGTCTAAGTACTTTTTGAATAAGTAATCAATCAAGGTCGGAGTTCCCATCTCGTCCATTCCTTCAAATTCAATGCCTTTTGCACGGATATCAGCTCTTAACTGGTCTGCATGATCAGTATCATATTTAGTAATATCAATTCCTGAAGCATCAAGAATCCCTTTTGTATAATCTATCTCTCTCGTGGAGTTGTAAAATCAACCGTTTTCTCTATTCAGTCTTTATCTTTTACTTTAAGTTGCTTAGAAAGCCCAAGCTCAGCAAACAGATAATCAAACATTTCTCGGTAAACGCATATTATCCTCATAGTTCCAATAGACCGCATAATGCTCCACCTGCGTAAACTCCCTGCAAATGCGAAGGATCAGACCCCTCATTTCTAAAAATCCTGCCCAATCTCAAACACCTTTTTCAAATCTTCCAACGGTCGCCTTTTTGAGTGAGGTTTCAAAAAGCGATTCTGAGATAGACATCGGTATCGTAGTCATTATGATGGGTGATAAACGGTCTTGCTGCCGCACCAGAAGCCGCATTATCCAAAAATCGGAGTCTGAATCTCAATAAAGTTATGCTTACGATAAAAAAATCCTCAAAGTCTGATAAAAACTTGGACTTAAAGAGGAATCTCGCATAGGTTTTCAGGATTCATCGTCATATCAAGATATCTTTTTCTGTACAAATCCTCCTGATCGCTCAAGCCGTGAATTTTTTTCAGGCAAAGGTCTAATCGCCTTGGAAAGAAATTTGAAAGTTGAAACGAAAATTGTGAGTTCTCCTTTGTGAGTTTTGAAGACTTCTCCTCTACTCCAATGAAATCTCCGAGATCCACCATCTTTTTCCATGAATTTGTAAGCCGTCATCATTCAGGTTTCGCTCTCTGGAAAGTCTAAACTCTCAACGGCAATATCTTCCATACTCCATCAGCTTTTTCTGTTTTGACAATCTTTGCACTGATCTCTATGAAACATCAGCTGAATTTGCTCGGTGCTATCAAGAATTTTTGCAAAAGCAAGCTTCCCATGAGAACGATAGAGCATCACTCTTCCAGCAGTTTTGACCTGTACTTCTGGAGCTTCACAATCGCCTCTAATCTCGCGGAGCGGCTGATTTTCATAGGCAGTGATAATATCCTTGATAAGATGGGTTTTGTGAAAAGATTGAGCATAAGGGTGAATTCCATCGCCTGAATTTTCTGAGTTTTCTGTATTCTCACCTTCTTTCGCTTAATTGTTGCTGTGCCATTTACAATTATAAAGGAAAAATAAAAATCTGATTTATGATAGGAATCCTGCTTTGAATTGCAAGAACATTTCTTATCTAGTGTCAAAAGATTTGTAAGATAAAAAGTTCAATAATATTAAGTTAAAGTTTTTACTTCCATCTTGCATTTCAAAAGAAATTGATTGTATTAGAGCGCTAATTTTTATTCATAGTAACAAACCATGAATACTATGCTTGAAAATTTTAGACTTCAGGAAGGTGATTTTCGGATTAAACAATGGAGGGCTATAATTCTATTTTGATCCTTATTATTCTCATTTGATCCTACTCAGCCTACCGTATTCCTAAAGAATCCTTTTCCAGAAATCATCCTCGGTATGGTTACGATTACAACCCTCTTATCCTTGAGGGAATCCAGAAGATATTGATACCCTCATTACCATTGAAAATCAGATTTCTTCAATTGAAGGGATTAACCGTATTGATTCAACCTCTACAAACAACTTTTCTACCATTGTAGTAACTCTAGAAAACAGAGTAGATGCAAACACAATCTCTAATAAAAATTCAAAACACTCTTCAGAACTCACCCCTTCCAACTGATGAAAAAGACCCCATGATCAGCCAAATCGATAAGAAGACAATCGGAAGGACAATGTTTTTCCTAGCTTTTGTACGCAAAAGACTCCACGTTATAGCAAAAGAATACCTGATAGAAAAAGCCTTCCAACTAAAGAAATTCTTAGAAAACGTTGGAGATATTGATACGATTAATATATGCCTATGCAGATTCCTACCCTTTCCCAGAAGGCATCAGCTATGCTAAATGAAGAGAATAAACAGAAAAATGCAGACCTCATTATCTCCCTACTTTCCTCTATTGTTTTTGCATTCATTATGATCTTCTGAATTTTTAGTTTTACAATTCAATAGCTACACTCAACCTTTGATTATTTCCTATAGCTTACTTATGGGATTCATCGGAGCAAGTTTTTGAAATGCTGCTCACCTGAAATCCTTATTCTATGATGTTTTTGATTGGATTCATAGCCCTTATGGAATTATCGTAAATAACGCCATTATTCTGATTGATTCTGCGAATGAAAATATAACCCACGGCTACTCTCGCTCTGACGCCATCAAAGAAAGTGCAAAATCAAGAATCAAACCTATTCTGAGCACAACGCTTACGACCGTGGTGGAATGATTACCTTGCTTACTAACGGAATGTTTGTTCCTCTTGCCTATAATACGATCATGTTTGGACTCTCCTTTGGAACCGTAGTAACTCTTTTTGCAATCCCTGTCCTTTATCAAGGAAAAATAAAATCAGAATTCTAATCAAAAGAATACTGTTCAAACCAGCTCTTAACTCTTATCGTCCCCAGCAGCAGTATCTGAATTATTTACTTTCCTGTACAATGTTTTGATATTCAATCTTCTCAACTCGCCGATTGAACAAGTGCAATGATGGCATTATTCTGTAGTATGATTATCTTGCTTATCGTTTTCGAATTTTTCAAGAAATAGCATGTGAAGACCATAACGACGACAAGGGACTCCTCAATCTAAAAATGATGACAAGCAAAAATATCTCCTTTTCAAAACAAATCCTAAAAAGAATGCTTATTAAGTTTTGATTATTCCTAGCACCGCTATTTATGCGTGGAATCGTTACTTTGATCATCAAACTCTTAGGAGCTTCCGAAGTAACTACTCTACTAGCTACTAAAGTAAGTATTGGAACCTGATACCTTTTCTATATCACGGGAATCTCTACTGCTTTTTGGACAAGCGAAGAGGATCAATTCCTTCACGACAAGATTAGCGGAATTGTAATTATTGATGCCGATCGTCCAGAAAAACTAAGATCTTTTATGAATTAGAGACAAAAATCTGGTTTTTCAACCCTTTCTCAACGCTTTAAAATGAGGACAATACTTTTGCTACAAGCTCCCCAAAAAGCTGAACTATGATCCTTCAGATGACAAACCTCATGTACAATCACATACTGGATCAATCTCGTGGATAAATGCACTAAGGAAAGATTCAGCATGATACGATTATCATAACTGCAAGAACCTCGTTTTGATCTTACCTTTCTAATCGTCAAAGGAACCTGACGAAATCAAAGCTTTTCAGAAAAATCTTGTAAAATAGGAGAAGGTAGTCAAAAAGCTCTTGCTTAAAAAGCGATCTCGCTCTTTTTCAGAATCAAAAATGAATCTGCTCTCCAAAAGGAACTCTTTTCTCCGAATAACAAAACTCACTCAGAAGAAAAATCTGATTTTTGCCTTATTGTTAAGTTTTTTGCTGAAGTTTCATTCACAGAAGCTGCATCTTTGCTAGAAAGTTCTCGTCATTTTTAGTGCATATGAATAATAAGTTTCACTTCTCCAGATACTTCCTTTGCATAAGCATTATGAAGCGCCCTTTTATAGACAATTTGCATACCGAAAGCATTAAGATAAAATAATAGAAATTTAATACTGATCAAAAATAAGAGAGTTACCTTCTGAGATCAGATCTAAAAAGCTCCTAAACATAATTTTTACGTCCCTATCCATCTGTTTTTGATATCTTTCTTTGAGAATCTGTCTACTTTCCTATACAGCTTACCAAGTCAAAGTTTAACTTTAATAAACCCTCCTCTAGCAATAAAAACCTCTAATGCTAGCAAAACCATTCATGGCTTATCCAAGGCTGCAGAAATCCTTGCACTCTTTTTATTCAAAAAGGAGCTTCCTCTTTGCTTTCGGCTGATAATGAGGAACCAAAATCGGAGAAGTCATATAAAGGAATATCCATATTATAGAGCCAGCATTCACGGTTATCAATCCTCACCACAGCATCTTGAATATTGATATGTGAGATCTTGATAGCCTTTACTTCATGACCTTTAAGCACAATTCAGGCTTCATAGGTCTTGTCTATCTGGTAATCAAAAATATGCTCTCTTATTTTTGGTAATGAGTTTCATCTTCGTAAACAGAATAAATTCCAATCCATCATACAGAAATGCACGAAGAAATCAAAAAGAAAAAACTGATCGATATCTTTTTGATTGAAAATTTCTCTCATTTTTGCATGATTTCTGAATATAATTAGAAGACTTTATATACCTAGATCAAATACTATGAGTTCTACCATTCTTTCCAATTTTAATGCTTTCAATTCTCTAGAGCAGGAGAAGCTTTTTCTCAATCAGAAATATGCCTCTCTGTTATCTAGTGCCTCTTGAGAACAAGTGCAAGAACTTGTAAATAAGTTAAAAAGCTTCTGAGTTCAAGGCCCTAGAAACAACTGATGATTTAAAACAATCACTTTGAAAAGAAGGGATTTTGGGATTGATTGCTCCTTTGGAAACGAAGCAGAGAAAAAGATGTTTTGGAGATTTTTGGAAATCAAATCAGTAAAATACAAGGATTTAAGCAGATATTTCAATCAGACTGTAATTACTATCTCTGACTCATGCAAGAAATCCAAAATACAGAAAAAGGAACGATAGAAGGAAAGAGCAAAGCATCTCTTCATCATTTTCTTGAGATCTGAGGACAATTAAAGGATGCTCTAAAGCATAAAGAAACATTAACTCAAGCTGAAAAAACAATCTTAGAAATCTGATGAGATAGAGAGGACGAAGATCCAACTTCATCTCTTCTGAGGGAAGAAATCGTAGATCCATTGGTCTATTTCCATGCCATTCAGACAATTTTTAGAAAATACAACTATGTCTTGACCTTTGAAGATATCGAAGATTGATATTAACTGAACTGAATCAAGGGAAGGATTGTCTTCCTAAGTGGAGATACCGGGTCGGGAAAGACAGAATTGAGCTCTCTTGGTTGCTCAGCTTTATCTCAGACAGTAAAGGCATAAAAATAGAAAGGCGATCCTGATCTGATGAAGTAGAGACGGATTTGTCTGATTTTACCTTGGAAAAAGGTGATTTCTTCGGAAAATATGATGACTAAGTCCTCAGATGATCTAATTCGAGGAGAGAGAAATGCTACGACACTGAAGGAAAAAGTTTTTGGATACCATCATTGATAAATCTGCAATTAAAAAGGAGATTATGAGTGAAATTGACCAAGGAGAAAAACTGATGAAGAAAAAGAACAGCTCAAACAAGAGATTGAACAACTTGATCTAGACAAGTATCATATCTTTACCAAATACCACGCAAAAAGGATTGATCAAAGCGATGCATGATGGCGTCCACTGATCATCGATGAGATGAATGCTATCAGACCAGAGGTACTTATTGGATTGAATCACTACTCATGAGGAAGGTGGGAGAAAAATTACTTTGCCAAATGGATTGGGATCTTTTGAAATCAAAGAAGGTTTCTGCATTCTCGCCACAGGAAATGACAAAGAAGCCAATACCAAGAAAAGAAATGTATAGGAAGGAAGATATAAAATCGATGAATCCTTGATCAATCGTATGAGTGTGATTGAAAAAGTGATATATGCATCAGATTGATGAACAATTTTTCTAATAGCAATCTTTCTGAGTTTGATGAACAGAGAGATCAGTTGGAATATTTGAATGCAAATGAAATCTATGGAGTGCTCTTGATGCTTCTCCTCGATCCAAAAGAAAAAGAAAGGACAACGCCTGACTACCAGTTCAAAAAGTCTGATTTGAAATCATGAAAGAAAGCTTGGTGGGCAAAAACCGCTCAAGAAACTAAGTCAGCTTTTTCCTTGAATTAAAAGAAATTTGCTATTTTCATCAAAAAGCTCCAAGATGCTTTTGAGAGGAAGCATGCCGTGATGTGTGATGGGATTGATATTAGCAATTTGATCACCAAAAGAGCATTCTCTATGAGAAATGTAGAGAAATCCTTTCAGATTATCAGGAAGACAGTAAATCTCTCTTTTATCACATTTATAATAAATACCTAAGTCAGTGAAATGGAAATGATGATGAATACACAGGAGTCTTGCTTGCACTCAAGGAAACAGGTCTTCTTCCTTTTTCAAGTAAATTGAAGCCTGAATCTAGAATGAAACGCACTTGATGAGATGAAACAAAAACTCGCCAATCATTTTCTCAGAGAAAGAATGCGGGACAAGGAAAAACTCTCTTTTTGGGTTCTCACAACAAAAACTCCTCTGACTCAGAAGCTTCTTGATAGTAAAGTGATCCTAACCAAGCAGGATGTATATAAAGAATACTTCTGAAAGGAGCTCAATACCATCAGTGATCAGAATTTACTGACCTCAGACTATGAGGATTTTATAGCTAAGGCTGAAAACAGGAAATGAAACAGGAAATGAGGCAGGAAACGAGGAATAGTGAGTACTGTTGAATCTTCTAAGGCAATAGAACAAGCAGATATCGTAGAACAAGCTGAAATTTTGCAGGAGCAGCTCAAGCTAATAAATAATGCGTTTTTGGAGAGTCTCTCATTTGAGGACTATAGTACTTTAGAACAAATTGTGAAACTATTCTCTCGTCCAGATGAGAATGCAGGGTTTTAGATTTATTTCACTCTCCAAAGAGTCTCAGCAGAGTCTTCAGCTAACAGCAGAAGAATTGAAAGTAATTTTTCCAATTTTTAATAAAAATTATTACTAAAAATCACCGAGTGAACTCCTTTATAGCACTGATGATAAAGAAATTTTTAGTACACTAAACAAGTTCTGATGAACAGAATAAACACTATTCCTAATATTCAAGAAAGCAAAGTTCTGATCCAACCGCTCAGTTCATTTTTACCAGAAAGCGAAAAAGCCCGTATCGCTTCAGCACTGACTTTTTGAGAGTCCTTGAAAGCAAAAATGAAAAGAAGCTGAACAAAGATTTTTGGGCAAAAGTATGATGGAGTCCAATTCGTAAGTAATCTCATCAAATATGAAAATACTCAAAGCACAGTGGATTAAGGAGAATATACAGGAATTAAATGAAGGTGGTTATGCTGATTTTTTTCTCCGAATGCCCAGAAGAAATTTGAGCAAGAATTTTTGAGAGCCCCTGATTCTCTACCATCAGCTTGCTCCAAAAAGTTATGAAAAATTGATAAGTTGGGAAGAAGCACAAAAATGGATTATCCCCTGGAGATAAGATTATTTTTCAGACAGAACGACATAGGCGCTGAGTGGGCGAAGGAGATCTCGAATATGAAGTTAGAACCAGGGGTAACGCTTAATTTGAGTGAAAACATCGGAGATGAATGAGCGAAAGCGATCGCGAATATGCAGTTACAACCTGGGGTAAGGGATTATTTGGATAAGAACAACATAGGCGCTGAATGAGCGAAAGCGCTGGCGAATATGAAGTTACAACCTGGGGTAAAGATTGATTTGCGATGAAACAACATCGGACCTGAGTGAGCAAAAAGAGATCGCTAAAATGAAATTACAACCTGGAGTTTCAATTGATTTGCTATATAACAACATCAGAGATGAGGGGCGAAAGAGATCGCTAAAAATAAAGCTACAACCTGGGGTAAAGATTAATTTGTACAACAACAAAATCGGACCCTGAGTGAGCAAAGAGATCGCTGAAAATAAACTTACAACCTGGGTAATCATTAATTTGAACGACAACAAAATCGGAGATGAGGGGGCGAAAGAGATCGCTAAAATGAAATTACAACCTGAGGTAAAAGATTAAATTGGAATGAAAACAACATCGGACCTGAGTGAGCAAAAAGAGATCGCTAAAATGAACTTACAACCCTGAGGTAAAGATTAATTTGGCAAGAAACAACATCGGACCTGAGTGAGCAAAGAGATCGCTAAAATGAACTTACAACCTGGAGTTTCGATTGATTTGAACGACAACCACATCGGACCTGAAGGAAGAGCAATCTTGGAAAAATGGAGAGATGATGCTCGTAAAAGAGGGATTGACTGTGACGTATTAGTTTTAACTAATAAGAAAGATATAATGAATAGACTACATTTCAGAAAAAGGATCCTACTTTATCGTCAGAATTTAAGCTTTTGTAAAGGAATATGAAGCGGATCTTTATAGATTTATTGGTTATGAGGATACGGCAAGCTTTCAACTTGATGAAAAAGCTCATACTTTTTTTATTTTCATCCCTCAAAAACTGATAGGAGTCCCTTTGCAGTGGTTTCAAGACTATCTCAAAGATAAAAACAACCCAAACCATCTTATGACCGCAAAAATTGGACTGGCTCATGAGTTTAGTCATTTTAGAGATATGCTGAGAGAAAAGATAGGCACAGGAAAAGGACTATGTATGAAGTCCTCCAAAAACTTTCAAAGATCTTGATCGGAAAGGGAAAAATTTTTACCCATAGGAGAGAAAAATCCATACTTTTTGACAATAGTATTGATGATATTATTGTCAATGAAGAAGTGATGAGATTTATACCCTTTGGTCTCGCACAAAAAGATTTTCATAAGGACTATCAAGAGAATGTTTTTGCAGATTCTACAAAAACAGAAAGGAGGGAACTATCGCCTCACCCTCCAAGGAATGAAAGCGGTAGAAGAAGGGACAGGAGACCATATCCTCAATACTACACAAGCAGTAGATTATTCAAAATTTCCGAATGCAAAAACTCTTGCTTGTTTTTCCTGAGAAATGCGATGGTAGGAGATCAGAAAATTCTGCTTTCAGAAGGCTTAACGAATATTCTCTTTTTCTCCATCAGGCAAAAAGCTCTCTCGAAGAAAGTCTTTTGCACAGACCTATCAATTTTGGAAAAAGTATTGCTCATGCGAAAGAGAGCAATGATCCTGAAATCAGAGTATGAGCTTCTTTAAATCTGCCCTGAAACTCAGCTTTTTGAAGCTAAAGGCTACGATACCAATAAGCTCCAAACGATACAGATAATCATCAATAAAGCATGGTCGGAGATTTCATAATCTCATGATACGACAAAAATCAACCCTATGATGATTTCTTTGTATGATCTCGTATATAGCTCTTTCATTGAGTAAGGGAAAGATAGGAATCACGAACTTTGTATTATGCCAGCTTTGAGATATCAGATTTATGAACAAGTTTTTGAGCCTCTTTTTAGAAACTTTAATTCTGATTGATGCTTTGCAGGGAGAAGAACAAGATTGAGAAAGTGAAAATCAAGAGTGAAAAGATAAAGATCAAGAGTGAAATGATAAAGATCAAGAGTGAAATGATAAAGATCAAGAGTGAAATGATAAAGATCAAGAGTGAGAAAATGAATCTCAAAATTCCTTACTCTGGTAAAGGAACTTACAACAGAAGTTTAGAAGAGCACATGAAAGAACTGGAAGAACTCGCAGATTATCAGCATGATCAAAGAGATCAAAAAGCACTTGACCAACAGATGCTGAACTCAAAATTGTACACTCTCACATGAGTCCTATATGTCTCCGAAACCGAGTTGCCTTTACTCAATCAAGTAAAGAAAAATTTTTCAAGAATATACGGCGAGCATCTTGGAAATTCTCTATAAAGAGCTTGAAAACCCTGAGATATGCAAATCAATACGACAAAGACTGCGTATCCAAAAGTGAAAACCGATTTATAATCAGTTTATGGATGCTTTGCCAAGCTCCCTATCTAGATGGAAATTTTGACCATATTTATGAAAGGACAGAATTTTCTGAATTTTTGGAAAAGACTTCAAAAAGCTCCTCTTCTATTTTGTGCTAGATGTGTCCGGATCTACAGAGAGGTTTAGAAACGCTAATGGACTGATGAATGGGATTATGACCGCTTACTACTCGCACTCAAAAAATGTAGAAAAAGAAGATTCAGACTTTACTTGTTGATCCTAGCTATAGCATCCCGATCAAATTTTGTGATCTATACGGATAGTGTGGTCTATTTTTCTAAAAAGCAGATATCTGAACCGCAAAAGCCCTACGAGCTTGAACTGATCAAAGTCAATCATCTACTCAATACTATCTCTTGAGGGACCAATGATGTGCAGTGATGGAAACAGATTTCAAAGTGTATGGTTGATGATCTTCAATCGTCGGAAGGTGCAGTCAAGAAATAGAAGACTGAAAGATGAAACCAGTCGTGCTCCAGATTTCAGATAGTGATGTGACAGATTATGGTCTGAATGAGCTCCAAAATACGCTTACTACGGCCTTTGGCGAAGAGGGTAGAAAAAGACTCTTCCAAAGAGGATCATCCTTTGAGAGACCAGAGAAACCAACTATACCGAAGAGGAATTGAAGGCCAAAGGGATCTGAGTCCAGAAATTATCAAAGATGCTCATGGAAAGAGATTATTAAAGACGGTAAAAACTGATCAATATCAAGGAAATCTGAGTCAGATCTAAGTCAGAAATCATCAAACAGATCGCTCATCTTTCCAAAAACTTCTTTGCTGATGTCCAAAAGAAAATAATTTTATGCTATAGCCTTTCATAGAATGAACACCGCTGAAAGATACCAAGAAACCAAAAAACCTGATCCAACCGCTCAGTTCATTTTTACCAGAAAGTGAAAAATCTCTCATCGCTTTAGTCCTGACTTCTTTGAGAAACCTTGAAAGCAAAAATGAAAAGAAGCTGAACAAAGCTTTTTGGGCAAAGTATGATGGAGTCCAGTTCGTAGTAATCTCATCAAATATGAAATACTCAAAGCACAGTGGATTAAGGAGAATATACAGGAATTAAAAGTGAAGGTGGTTATGCTGATTTTTCTCCGAATGCCCAGAAGAAATTTGGTGAGCAGAATTTTTAAGAGATGTCATACGGTATAGCCATCTTGCTCCAAAAGTTAAGTGAAAAGAGATAGCTGGAAGAAGCACAAAAAGGATTATCCCTGGAGATGTGATTGATTTGGGATGAAACAACCTAGATGCTGAATGAGCTGAAAGCGATCTCACAAATGGAGTTAAAACCAGGAGTAACGATTAATTTGGGGAACAATAATATCGGTGCTGGAGTGAGCGAAAGCGATCTCGAATATGAAGTTAGAACCAGGAGTAACGATTAATTTGGGGAAAAATGATATCAGCGATGAATGAGCGAAAGCACTCGCTGAATATGAACTTAGAACCAGGAGTAACGATTGTTTTGGAGAACAATAATATCGGTGCTGAGTGAGCGAAAGCGATCTCAGAATATGAAGTTAGAACCAGGAGTAACGATTGTTTTGAGGACAATGATATCGGCGATAAATGAGCGAAAGCGATCGCGAATATGAACTTAGAACCAGGAGTAACGATTAGTTTGTGGAACAATAATATCGGCGATGAATGAGCGAGTTAAAGCACTCGCGAATATGAACTTAGAACCAGGGTAACGATTAATTTGGAGGAAAATGATATCGGCGATGAATGAGCGAAAGCGATCGCGAATATGAACTTAGAACCAGGAGTAACGATTAGTTTGTGGAACAATAATATCGGCGATGAATGAGCGAAAGCACTCGCGAATATGAACTTAGAACCAGGGGTAACGATTAATTTGGGTTATAATAAAATCGGCGCTGAGTGAGCGAAAGCGATCTCGAATATGAACTTAGAACCAGAAGTAACGATTGATTTGGAGAACAATAATATCGGCGCTGAGTGAGCGAAAGCACTCGCGAATATGAAGTTAGAACCAGGAGTAACGATTGATTTGAGGAACAATCATATCGGCGCTGGTGAGCGAAAGAACTCGCGAATATGAACTTAGAACCAGGGAGTAAAGATTGGTTTGTGGTACAATGATATCGGCGATAAATGAGCGGAAAGCACTCGCGAATAGTGAAGTTAAAACCAGGAGTAAAGATTCATTTGGGGAAAAATGATATCGGCGCTGAGTGAGCGAAAGCACTCGCGAATATGAACTTAGAACCAGGAGTAAAGATTCATTTTGGGGGAATGATATTGGTTCTGGATGAGCGAAAGCACTCGCGAATATGAACTTAGAACCAGGAGTAACGATGTGTTTTGGAGAACAATGATATCGGCGATAAATGAGCGAAAGCACTCTGCGAATATGAAGTTAAAAACCAGGAGTAACGATTGTTTTGGAGAACAATGATATCGGCGATAAATGAGCGAAAGAACTCGCGAATATGAACCTAGAACCAGGAGTAACGATTGATTTGAGGTACAATGATATCGGCGATAAATGAGCGAAAGCATCTCGCGAATATGAAGTTAAAAACCAGGAGTAACGATTCATTTGGGGGAAAAATGATATCGGTGCTGAGTGAGCGAAAGCACTCGCGAATCATGAACTTAGAACCAGGAGTAAAGATTGATTTGTGGGGAACCAGTATTAGTGATAAAGGAAAAAGCAATCTTGCAAAATGGCGAGATGATGCTCGTGCAAGAGGTATTGACTGTGAAGTAAAGTTTTAACTAGAGAAAATATTCATATTACCTCTAAAAGAATATGAATTTAGATTTAACTGTTGAATAACAAAAGAAAATATCTACTATTCTAAACGTAAAATTTGAAAGAATAGCTAATTTTTAGCTATTTTAGACAAGAATCATAGCTCATCACTCCTTAGAAAGTAACACTCTTTTGATTGAAAATTTGTAAGCTTATATTTCTTACCCCAATCCATAAGTTCAAATCAGATTTTTATCTTTAAACACATCAAATGAGCAATAAACATTTAGAAATTTCAGAACAAACCTATAATAACTTTAGTAAATTCAAGAAGACCATTGAAGAAATGGCAGGAGAAACAGTAACAGAAGATGAAGTCGTAGATTTTATGATTAGAAGTTTGATGAGTTCTGTAGAGTTACCTGATGAAGAGGAAACTTGCTGTTGTTGTCATGGACACGAAAAACAGGATCATCATTGCCACTGTGATCACCATTAATTTTTATCACGAATAGCATTATGGAAACTTCTATGATTTTGACTTTGAGAATGTGTTCCAAAGATTTTGCGAGACTAATGAAAGGAGAAAATTACTTCCGAACAAAGAGAAATCAAACCTTTCCGAACTAGCAGACTTCTAGAAGCACAAGGACTTTTAAGCAATTTGAAGAACTTCGCATCAAAAATGGCTATAAAGCAGACGCTCCACTTGCAATTTACGAGTTTTGAGGAATTAAAAAGTGAAAAATCAGAAAGGAGAAGAGGTCTTTTGAAATTCGCTTTGGCAAACTCAAGTCTGTAGAACATTACGATAAAACGATATAAACATTAAGTATCTACTTAATAGGAAAAATTATCTGATCGCAAAGGAGCTTTCAGTATTCTTCTTGATACCATCTAGAAAGCGTTTGATATTGCTCATCTCGACTAAAAATACTGGAAGCTGAGAAATCTCTCCTTTATAAAGTTCTAATCCCGCCTGTACAAGAGCTTTTTGATCATGAGGAGGAATAAACTTTACCACACACTCAAACAACCTCTGGAAGCGAAGCTACACGAGTAGTAATAAGCGGAGTCCCTATCGCTAAGGTTTCCGTATGGACAGAACCAAAATCCTTCTGAAAGCGACGGAGCAACTACTACTTGAACATTTGCAACTAAAGCTCTTAGCTCTTCTTTAGGCAATCCATTTTCGGATTTTTACCCTTCCACGAGCGGATTTTGGCAAATGAGTGAGTAAGGTCTGAATTTTCTTTTTGATAACTGCTTCTCTTTGAGCTGGAATAAAATTAAAAATAAGCTGAACTTTTTCATCAATATTCAAAAAGACCAGGAATTGCCTCTACTAAATCATCAATCCCTTTTGAAATCCCCGTGTGCCCAAAAATAGAGGACATTCCATTTATTTTTCTAGCCCAAATTTTTGAGTAACCTTCTGCGTTTCTACTCGTGAAACCCTATCTCTATTCCAAAAATCATAATCTACACCATTATAGGCGAGAAAAAGCTTTCTCATCAGAAATTCCATAGACTAACCTCAAGGAATTTAAGGTATAAAGCGATACACAATGATATTTACTAAAAGGCAACTGAAAAATAAAACCATTCCAAAAACGATACAACCAAGCTATTTTCCAAGTTTTATAACGATTTCGAAGCTTTTCAAAAATTTCATGCACCGTAATCAAAACCGGTTTGTGAGTCCAAGCAAACTTGCAGGAATCGCTCATCAATCAAGTACTTGTATGAATCTTTTACTATTTCAGGAAAGTTTTTAAAACCTGAATTCCTTTTCGAAATCCTGCCCAAATAAAAGCTTTTCTTCTCCCTGTACTGATAATTCTAAGGTTTCAAATCCTCTTGAGGTAGTTTTGCATCATAATGAGAGGTCAACACGATAACTCGGGCATAGCCTTCCTGCAAAGAACGATTAATAATCTGCTCAAATACTGTTTCTACCCCTCATTTGTGCGGAAGATAATAATCCAAGACATACAGGAGCTGTTCTCATCGTTATTTGCTCAAAGAGAAAGTAAAAAACTGACTTCAGTGTAAGCAGTTTTCTAAGCTCTTTCAAGCGATTCTTTCGCCCTTCAAGAGTAACAAGAATAATCTCTAATTCTCAAGCTGGATAGAAGCTTTTCGGCAGGAATACGGAGATGGTAAGAGGCAAAGGTCATTTCGTTAAAAATCACTAAAAATGGCAACTTTATGCTGACTATCGCAGAACCGAAAATCAAAAATACAAGCCCTTGTATTTCCTCCGAGATAGACTAAATCATCTTTTTCATCTCGAATAATAGACTATGAAAAAGCAACGATCTGACTTTTCCTTTTGTGAAGCTTTGGGAATCTTTCTCCTAACTAACCTTTTCTATTCCTACCCTTTACCAAGCCTTAAACTAATTCCTCCACGACAAAAATGGGAACCTCATCAGCGGAACAAAACCCAAAGCTATGAAAATTCAAGCGAAATCCCAGAAAACTTAAAACAATCCGTAATCAAGATTGAGGATCGCAGATACTACCGACATCTTGGAATTGATCCGCTTGCAATCCCTGAGAGCGATGCGTTTCAACCTTACAACTGCTGGGGAAAAAGACAATGAGCCTCTACTATTCCTCAACAGCTCGTAAAAATCACTCAGCAAGCCTATAAAAGGACTCCGAAACAAAAATCAAAGAAATGCTGATCGCATTTAATCTTCTCTCGCATCATTCCAAGGGGGAATCCTCCCGACCGCCTCATCTCAATCAGGTAGAGTTTCTCAATGGGATTCATGGCTATAAATCTGCTTGTGAAGTCTATTTTTCCAAGTCTTGCTCAGCACTATTTCCATCAGAAATGAGTTTCCTGGATTGCGACGGCTCAAACTGGGAAAAATCCGCTTAATGCTAAACCTTTCTCTTATCAAAACAAAGAGCAAAAGTCTTATGTCCACTAGCTTTTTCTGCTGAAGACTGTAAATCATGGATGAACTCCCTCCTCTTGCAGTCCAAAAAGAGCTAAAAATCAGACTTCTCCCACTTTTTCTCATCTCTCAGAATATCTTCTGCAGACCAAGCAACAGAAAATCCGAATTCAGAACTTGATCTTCAGCTCCAAAACCGTATCTCGGGTCTTTACTCCAATCAAGCGAAGACTACAGGAAACAAGCTGGAATTGGTGATTGCTGTATTCTCGTGCTGAATGCTGAGGGAAGCTTCGCAGTATGAATACCTGTAGGCCTTTTGAAGATGAGGAGCAAGGACAGATCATGGCTGCCTCACCAAAAGACAAAACCGGCTCTGCAATCAAAACCATTTCTCTATCTTTTTCACGATGAATAAGCTGAATTTTTACAGGTTGAACGATGATTGTTGATGAACCCGTTTCCTATTATCTAGATGAGGAGCATAGTTATAGTCCCAAAATTTTTCGCTTAGCTATTATGGCAAGGTTTCACTGGCTGATGCCCCTCGGAAATAGCCTCTAATATTCCAGCTGTCAAGCTCGTTCATGAAGTTGGAGTAGAGGCGTTTATTAGTTTTCTGGAAGACATGAGATCTGAACTCCTGAAAATGCGATCGTTCAGGAACGCAAGACTTTTAACGCTAAAAAATCTCGGTTTATCTGTCGCCCTTGGAACTTATGAACTCAGCCTTTGAATTTGCTGAGCTTTTGGAGGATTTTCCTCAGAATGATCTCCTCCCAAAAGAATATACCAAAACCAAAGAAAGTATTTCTTTCCATTCTCAGCAAAAATCAACATAGACTCTTGAGCTTCTGAATTGATAATTATTTAGATCAACCGTGATGGGCTGTAAAATCAGGGACTTCAAGACATTTTGTAGATGGGCGAACCTGTGGCGTGAATGCTGAGAAGCAAACGATTGTCTGCGTCCGATCCGGAAACCAAGATGCAAGCCCAATGAAAGAAAGCTGAAGTTTGACGGCTGGTTATCTATGGAATGCAGTAGTTAGAATGTTTCTAGCTAAAAATTTCTTTCAAAATGAAAATATCTCTCGGTTTCGCTCCTCTGCTGGACCAATAATTTCCTCTTCCTCCAAAATATCCATAATTCTGGCAGCCCTGTCAAATCAGCTACTATTGAGCTTTCTCTGAGCAAGGTTGCGGAAGCTTTTCTGGTTTCAACGATGACTTGGATAGCTTGATTGACGAGGTCTTCACTCATCTCCAGAATCTCCGCCAGCAAAGGAACCTTCGCGGTTTCCAGTCTGCTTTCTAATGCTGTAATAATTTTCTTGATTATAAAATATCATCTTCACTTAGTCCTTGCATATATTTATTTCTCAGCTGAGCAACGACCTTTCAATCTCCTCTGTCGCAATAAACGGAGCCTGATTCTGATTGGGAATTTCGTACTTGGATCCATGTAGCAGTATCTCCTTTCCAACGAGGTCTTCTGCTCCTACGACCGAGAATCGTTCTACTATCCACCTCAGAAACCACTCCAAAGGCAATTCTCGTAGGAATATTCGCTTTGATCAAACCAGTAATCACATTTTTACAGACGGTCTTTGTGTTGCAAGGATAAGATGGATTCCACGGCTCTGGCTTTTGCAGCAAGACGGTTAATACAGTTCTCAACTTCTTTTTCTATTGGCAGAGCTAGAAAGCATCATATCTGCCATTTCATCAATAATAAAGACAATACGATGATACATTTTCTCTTGTCCTTCGGTACTCATCTTTTCGTTGTATTCATCCAGATTTCTTACTCTTTGGTCTTTGAGCGTCGTGTACCTCCATCTCCTCAACCGTTCGCTGAAGGAGTTTGATCAGCTTTCCACTATCATACACAATCGGAGCGAGCAACAAGGTAAACCTGAACACATCTCCAGTTCAACTTGCTTCAGATCAACCATAAGAAACTTGAGTTCAGCAGGCGTATTTTTGAAACATCAGTGAAACGATAAAGTCGTTGATTCCTACGGACTTTCCGCTTCCTGTCGCACCAGCCACGAGTAAAATGTGGCATCTTTTCAAGCGGTCTAATCTGAACACTTCCATCAATTCCCTTTCCGAGAGAAAGATTGGTTGCATCATCTCAGTAGAAAAATTCGCTGGTATTGATCACATCTCCGAGCCTCACTCATATTTGGCTTTGGATAGATTTGGATTCCTACGAGATCGGTTCCTGGGATCGGAGCGATGATTCTAAGCGATTTAGACTTGAGGGAAAGCTTGATATCATTTGCCAGCCCCTTCAATAGCAGAAATTCTGATCCCTTCATCAGGTTTAATCTTGATCTGCACGATAGAAGGTCCGATATCAAAGCCCCTCAATAGCAATCGGTACCCCAAACTCTCGAGTTTGGTTTGTAAAGCTTTTGCCTTTTCTACGAGGAAATTTTTCATCAATCGTTTGTTCCTGTCCAAGTGTAGATTCTAAGAGCGAAGTCCCAAAAGTCGGTTTATCTCCAGAATAATGAATCACAGGTTTCGGCTTTTTCTCTTCAATCTTTTGCTCTACCTTAGATTTTAAAGCATATCTTTGAAAAGAGAACCTGAACCAGAGCTAGACTTGGCTGATTTTGCCAGTTGCTTGAGAAACCTTTCCATAATCGCTTCAGTAGAGATTTCAGGCCTAGTAATCGTAATTGCTGGTCTTTCCTGTTCTTTGGAGTCAGTCTTTAATGGAGTATCTGGAGTTTCAATGTTGATCTTTGGAAGCTTTGGCAGGCGGACATTGAAAACATAGAGCAGATAACCAATCAAAATCAGAAGAAAAACAACGATAACCGCTTTAATTGCCGTAGTATTTGTCCTCAAAGTCCTCTCTAGAAGCCAAATTATGGGCCAAGAAAAGAAACTCCATTCTCTGTCCAGGGATTTGATTCATCGGCATCGGAGCATTCCACATGCGGACATTCAGCAAGGCTGAAACCATCATCAAAAGCGAGAAAAATACTTTCATCAAAAACTTGGCTAAATGCCCTTTCGCCAAGATCACTACCCTATAAAAATACAGAGTCCAAAAAGAAAAAGAAGACCGATATTTCCAAAAAGCAATACTACTATAATTCGTAGTTAGAATTGGAGAATCAGGAGCCATTGTCCTCGAAAAGAAATACAATATTCCAAGAATACATCATTCCAAACCCAATATGATTTTTATTGATACTATAGGTTCTTGACCTTATCATCTTCTTTTCTCCTTGCCAAAAACTGTTAAAAAGATTAAAAACTAAAACTCTGACTCAATTCTTCAATCCTTTACTCTTCTCTGTTGCATAGAATCCTCTCTCTGACCGTTACCGTTCCAAAGTTTGGAGAGGTTTCATTTATTGTCTCCGAATCAACAGTAACACAGTAAGGAGTTCAAATTTCATCTTGTCTTCTATATCTTTTTCCGATCGCTCCTCCATCATCATATTCACATTTGAAAGCCTTACTAAGATCACGGAAGATCTGCGGTTTCAACCTGCTTTTTGATCTTTCTTTACGAGCGGAAGGATCGCAAATTCTCACAGGAGCAAGCTGCTTTAGGGAAACGAACCACCACACGGCTAGAACCATCTTCCAAAGTTTCCTCATCATAGAACTCAAGGATCGTAACCATTACCCGACGACCAAGCCCAAAAGGAAGCTTCAACACATCGTGGATATATCTCTCTCCAGTATACGGATCTCGAGTATTGCATCATCCTTTCTACTATACTCTTGATGCTGAGAAAGATCAAAAATTCGTTCTATTGTGGATTCCCTGAATCTCTCCAAACCCTCGTGGATACAAGTATTCTATATCTACTGCTGCTGCCGCATAGTGAGCCAGCTTTTCATGATCTTTGAATTCAAATGCTCTGGACTAATCCCCAATCACTTCAGTCCAATAGTGCATACAGTCTGCTTTCCATTGGTTATAAATCTCCATCGCCTCTCTGCATCAGCAGGCACGAAATATTCAATCTCCATCTGCTCAAATTCTCTCGTTCCATAGAGGAACTGCCCGAGTAATCTCATTTCTAAACGCCTTTCAAACCTGAGCTAATCCAAAGGGAATCCTCATTCTCGTAGTATCCAAAAACCGCCTTGAAATCCGTAAACAAAGACTGACAGGTTTCAGGTCCTCATATAGACTTTGGAACTCTCGTTCGCTACCGGTCCAAGATGTGAACTCAGATGAGATTGAAGTTTCTACATTCCGTCCAATCGGCTGGGTTTCTCAGGTTTAGTGGTTATTTGGGAGATGCTTTTACGATGAAGTCTCTCATCCCTTCGTTTCCTCGCGATTCTGGAGAAAGGTTTGGGACCTCTAAATTTTGAGTCAATTCCTCATCGGAAAGTCAGCTTCTTTTCTTTTTTCAAAATAATCCTCAATCAATTTATCCGCTCTAAATCTCTGCCCCTGTTTTCTTGTCATCAATCAACGCATCAGCGAAAGAAGCCAAATGCCCACTTGCTCGCCAAGTTGTTTGGATGTGCGATGATCGCCGTATCCAAAAGACCATATCTTCTTCTCCTGCGTGAAATGTTTTGACCCAGAGATCAGCAATATTTTTTCTTGAGCATAGGTTCATAGGACCGAAATCCCAAGCATTTGGAAGTCCTCCATAAATTTCTGAATTGGGATAAACGAAACCTTTTCTTTTCGCCCAAGCTACGACCGTTTCTAGTGATGTTTTCTACTCATATACGAACATAAACAATCACACTGACTGTATCTTTCAGTCTTTTTGAGTTTTGATATCTCTTTTCATTTCATTGATGCCTGCAAGATTCTTGAGTCCACGGATCTTTGGCTTTGCGGATTCCTTCACTGAATCCAAAACCGACTTTTTCTATCTCATCATCTTCTATCTTTGCGACATTTCCAAGTACCATTTTGACCATTCTCTGTGCAAGCCTTCATCAATCGCCATCAGCAAGTTTTACTAAAATAAATCGAGACTTAAAGGTAAAGATTCTGACCAAAAAGCAAGCATTTATTGAGATAATGAAAGGAAACTTATCCAAAGATTTGAGAGAAGAAAAATCCTCATTATAAGAAAATGATCTTATTTGGAAAGAACTTTATAGTAATTGAAAAATATTTCTCTTATTGCTTCTCTTTCACATTTATCAAAACAACTAATCAAGTGAATTGCCTCCTGTTGCCTGTAAATAAGTTCATACTTCATCTCCAGGATAAAAATATAGTATTTTTATCTTGAAAGCAGCCTCCAAAAAGCACATGTTCTTACAAACTCTTTACCATCTATATAGTGTCACATCCTGTTAAAATTTGCAAAAGAATTACTATCAAATCATGAAAAAGAGGAACCAGAATATCGCTTATAAGTCCATATACATAGTTTTTGTCTTTATAAAAACAGATAAAAATCTCCTTGATGATGAGCTTTTTATTAGGATTTTCTAATTCAGAAACCACTAATGAAGGAACATATTGCAAAGTATAGAGTGTGATTTTCATTCCGTGCTTTCTTATTTAAACCGTCTTGGAATGGTAAAGTCGAGAAGATCTTTCCATCAACTAAGATACAGGAGGGGTCTTTATCTGATCCTTGGCAGAAATCAAGTTATCAATACCATAAACTCATAATATACAAAAGGAGAATTCTAACAGTCGATATAATTTTCATTGTATTTTTCACAACTGAAATTAAAAACTAACAGTGAGGATAAAGCTCTATTTTGAGCAACCTTTTTATTCAAGGCTCGCTTTTAATAATTCAGATTTATATTTTATTCGTCCAGATCAAGAAGGGAAAATTACTAAAGCTGGAGAGCCGTATTGCACAATTTGTAGCAAAATGGCTTTGGAAGTAGAGGATCAAAAACTTTCATCTCTGACATACGGAAGGAATCATCTGCTTATAACACCGAGGAATATAATATTCTTTCCTACCAATATACAGTGAGAATAGTAAAAAGACCTCTAGATGATGCCTAGAATTCAGTTTAAGGACAAAAAGACCCCTTTCTAGAGCTTTGTAAAATCGTTTGAAGAAAAATCCTCATTATGAGGGACAGATTATTTTCAAAGAGTTATTATCAGCGTAATTCAAAGATTTTCCCATTGCTGAGGGCTTCTTTTGCTTCAGTTTGCAATCTTCATACTTCGGACAGACATTTTTCTTCCTCAAAACAAGCTTTTTAATTTCCATATTCCATGTAGTTCATATTGTAGTATCCCCTAAATAAAAGGTATTTTTCATCTCGTTGTGGAACTGGAAGAAATAAATTAAGTTTCTGTTTTACTGACTTAATCTTGCCTTAATTAGATCAGAGACAGAAATATTTCTCCGTAATACTCACGAAGGCTGCCAATGAGTATCTCCAGCTTTGAGAACATATGGATAAAATTCTGACTTGAGCTATCTGGAGCAATAGCAATACCAAAAAGATAACTCCTAAAGCGTATTCTTCTGTATAATAGCAGTATTTTTATGAGTCAAAGGAACATAATGCTCATCAAAATCTAATTCATGCCCCTTTTCTCTAAGTCCCATTCAAATATGTAAAGGCTTGTTGTAAATCCGAAAAAGAAATGGGAGAAATCTGGATTCTTGGTCCAATGAGATCATAGAAATAATGATCACAAACATTTTTCAACGAAGAAAAAGCTCCATTGTGAACAAAATCCGAAGGCTTTGGATATAAGCTGAAGAAAGACTGTTTTTATTTGAGGAGAAAGCATACCTCTTCAACAAAGGAAAGAGCCTATACTCAATTATTGCTCACATCTTTAGGAGGGATATTATAATATATTGACCATCATTTTTCATCTTTTTCTTTTAGTCCATCAATATCTAGAAATTTCCCAGAATATTTTAAAGTATCTTGTAGTTCTGAAGAGTAGTTCTCATAATGAGGATAATGATTATATCACCAGCAGATTTTCTGGGAAAAGAATAATACAACAAAAACGAGAAGCAGTAATCTTTTCATAAAATATCATAATGATGATATAAAATACAGCTAATAAAGTATTGATTGTATTAAAAATGACAAGAGAAAAAGCCTGTGTAAAAAGCCCCCTTTTTCTAAAAAGAATCTAAACTTCCAAACTTTCCTTGTAATCCACACTTGACTAAAACCTTATAGGAAATAAAGGAGAGATTTCTCCCTCAAGGCAAGCATCACTCTTATCGTCAGGAACTAAAAGCTACAACCACGAAAATCATCACTGCTAGTGAATACACTAGCTTTTTAATTTTACTCATATTTTATATTTGTGTTTTTTGAATTTATCCGGAAATTTGGGAAGACTACAAGGGAAAGTGAAACGATTTAGTTTTATTTTATCCATTTTATAATGGTACAGTAAAAAGAAAGTAAAGCGTTGTTCCACTAATAAAAAAGCTGAAAATCATAAAGTTCAGGACCTCATCATCACTCAAAAAGAAGACTTCCATATAATTTATCCTTTCCTGCTATTATAAAATCAAAATGAAGTCCATTAAATGGCAGTAGTTCATTATTTTACAAGCATATCACGAGCTTCCTCAGTTTGAAAATTTTGCTAATGCAGTTTAAAAAGTAAAGGATTTCTGTTTTCTTTCTTCTGGTTTTTGATAAGAAGTAAAATCACAAGAATCAGTATCTTCAGGAGAATCCTTATCTATAAAAATACTTCTCTGTTTATCAAAGAAGCTGATCTCCACTTTATCAATAAAAAGATCAACTTGCAAACGAGAAAGAGGGGTAAGCATAATAAAAAGCAAGTCCTCTTGGATCAAAAACTTTTCGTCCAATTCAGATTTCTTTTCTAGTATTTTCAATCTTAGGAAGTGGTTCTCTATCTTTCAAGAAAAACTTAATTTTATCATCCCATGAGATCGGTAAGTAGGAAGTTTGGTTTCTTCTCAGAAAGCTGATCATATCAGAATATTTGTTCATCTAAAAAGTAAAGCTAAGAATTTTATATTTTAAAGCATCTTGTAGCAATATACCAAGAAAAACCAAAAGACATAATACCGTAAAATATTTTAAATCTCAGCATTCATCAATGGTAAGAAAATAAAAAGTACCCTTCCAAAATACGGGAAGGGTATTAATTTTATACTAAAGTTCAAGACTTTATCGGAGAATCAAACCACATAGCTGAATAAGTTGAGCCAGCTGCACGATTGGCATCAAGAGTCGTAAATGAATTTACAGATTTCACTGATGAACCTGCTGTTGTTCAAGTACATCACAATAATATGCTGTTCCGATAGAAAATCCTTCACTATCTACATCTAAGCGATAAATCATAACCAATGTCCAACATTACCATATTTACTAATATAGTTATTAGTTTCATCAGAGGCAGTTGTTGACGAACATTGAAATCATTATTCCAAAAAGTCAGCACGATGTCCGTTAATTATAACGGGCATAATAACAAGTCTTTCAGAGCTGTTTCAATAAACTCTTTAATTTTCGTTCTTGTTGTCCAATTCTGACCATCACTTGAAAGTTTTTCCCTCTCGCAAAATCACAAGTGGCAAGCTTTTTGATCATCCAATAGTTGTATAATTGATACGGATGGAGAAGTAGCAGTACCATTAACAATAAGATTTGCTGTTCAAGGCTCATGGTATATAGTATATTGTTCCATGTAGCAACAGTTTTTATTAGCCACCATAGGATGTTTCACCACATACCCCTTTTTCTATCATTACGAGTCTTGCCACTTCCACCAGTGATAAATTGGAAGAAATCTCGTCTGTAAAACAGTAGTCCCTCCAGAAGACTCTTAATCCTTGAGAACTAAAATTCTCATTTTTGGAATTGTTCTAGCCCTAGAGCTACAGGCTCATCCAAAGACTCATCACAAGAGTAATAACTCCTGTGAAGATTACGACTAATGCTGTAAGCAATACAAATTTAAATAATTTTACTCATATTTTGTATTTGTTTTTGAACCGTTTAAGTGGAGATAGTTCAATTTGTTTTATTAGTTCAATGGTCCACTTCCTACCCTTTGGAGATTGTGAGTGACAAAGTCATCCCTAACTTCGAAGTTCAGCTCACTATCGCAAGGCAAACTTCAGATTTTCTTTCTTTTTATTTTTGTTGCAGAAGCTTTTTATACGCTTTTTAGGGTGCTATTACGCCCATTTCTAAAAATATCTAAACTTCTCAACTTTCTCTTGCAATCCCCACTTGACTAACCCTTATAGGAAATACTAAAGCGGAGATTTCTCACCTCAGGCAAGCATTTATTGGAGATAATGAAAAGGAAACTTATCAAAGGATTCTGGAGAAAAGTAAAGTCCTCTTTTTAGATCAGAAAGATTTTACTATCTGTTCATTAAGTTGATGATTTTTACTCCTCATTTCTATGATATATCACTGCTCTACCATAGATATTACAGCGAAGTAAGATTCCCATGTTCCTTCATAATATAATGATTCAGACCACAAATCATCTGTGAGATGAGGATAGGTCATAGGATCTGTATTTATAAAGGTCTTATGATATGGATCTTTTCAAACCGTATAAGGAGTATAAAAACATTCCATATTTCAGGCTTTTTAGATATTCAAACATCTCCTAATTCATCTCCCTTTTTAATAAAAGATGAAGTTTTATACTCTCATTGAGAAGTGGATCATTCCGTTGAGAGCATTGATCTGTGAGGGGGTGTTTTCTTGTTCAAGAATCTGAATTCAAACGATGTTTCCAGGATTATCTAGAGAGCTGAGTATAAGAACCATGTTCAACATTAGAGAGTTATTTTATTTTTCAAAATATCAGTGATTTCTATAGCCTGATTCCCGCTAAATACTATTTTTGCATCACCAGTAAAGAAAAATCATAGCATGATCATTGAGTTTATTTGATATTATTTCCTGAGTACAAAGGAGAACAACTCGGCACATTTTTGACTTCAGGAGAATTTTTAATCTTTTAATGCACAACCAGTAAAATAACAAATAAGAAAGATAATATTAAAAAGGATGTTTTTCTCATTTTTACAGTAAGTATAAATAAAAATTGGAGGGATTGTGTTTCAGCCTCCAAATAATTATCACCTAAAACGAGAGCGGTGAAAAAGAAAATATTTTTCAGTATAACTTGACGGATTGTTCTTTTATATGAGACAATGATGAGCATGTGTAGACTGCTAGAGTTCCTCCTGTCATGCCGATATTTCCAGAGTTTGGTTTTTCCCGGCTTGAGACCATTGCCCTATACTAACTGAGGGCATACTTTAGATGTGCAATTCGACAAACGAAAGTCCCATTTATGGTTTCTTGTTCTACATCAACATGTTACCATAACCACCATTATGATTTGAAGGAGTATCAATTTTTGCTTGGATGACCTTACCATCTAATGGACTTCTAAACTCACTCCATCATCAGTTTATTTGTCCCGCAATATTCCAATCTTCTGCATAGCGATCGTCTGCTAATGGAGAATGGTAAATATGACCATTTTCATATGCTGCCCTTCACATCCTCCTGACTCTTCACTACCAATCCAACTCTAGTCTATTATAATAGGTGGATCCATCAGCTCCAAATGGCCAAGGTTAAAGCTACCTCATCTATCAGAGAATACATTATAACTATTCCAAAGCCTATAATTACTCTCAGATAAATTTCTCCTATTAAATTCAAATCCTATCATATAACGATAATCATACCGCATTCTCAAGTATCTGCAAATACAGCCTATATTCCATCCCTCCATGCAGAAACATCTGGTAATAGTTAACATTTCCCCCGTAGTTTTTATTATAGAGTTTAACCCACTAATGGTTCATTTGATGGATATTGATTGGTAACTTTGAAGAGATAGTTAGTTTGTCCAGGAATACCAAACTTAGGAGGCTTCAAATTCTGCACGAGTCAATGTTGATACTCTACTAATTGAATTTGCTCCATATTCATAATGGAAGATTTTTCTGCAAAGGGCATAAAGCCATGATCACTATCGCATGAGACTCAAAAGAGCTACAACCGCATAAAAAACTGATAAGCACTGCAAACAGTGCGAATTTTGTTTCATCATTTATTTTTATAATTTTGAATACCGAGTGGCGATATTCTTGTTTTAATTTTTGATTAAAAGCAGACCACTTTCTGCTTTTTGAGAGTATGGTAACAAAGCTCTCCTCTGACTTCGGAAGTTCAGCTCGCTATCGCAAGGCAAACTTCATTTTCTTTTCTTTTTATGTTGCGGAGGCTTTTTATACTCTTTTTGAGAGCTATTGCAACCACTTTTTCTAAAAACTTCTCAACTTTCTCTGCAATCTCACTCATACTCTATAGTGAAGTCAATCAGACATTCATTTCAGAAAAATAAAGGGAGAAAAGACCTCTTTCTAGGACTTAGAATAGAATTTAAAAACCAAAAAGACCTCTTTCTGACGCTAGGCGAGACGGTTTTGAAAGAGAAAAGACCTCTTTCTAGGACTTGGAACAGAATTTAAAGGCAAAAGACCTCTTGTTGATGCTAAATGTAGAGAATGATAGACGAGAAGACAAAAATTCAGACTTCAAAGCTCTTTCGGTTTTTATCTTCTTACTCTTAATATCATGTTACCACCTCAACCCTCCCAAGCATTGGAGCTTGCCAAGCTCTCAAATACTGTATTATGCAGCATTGTATGCGTTTTCTCAACTCATTCAGCGGGCTCCTCTTGAAAAATTAGGGCTTCAAAGCTGATGAATGGAGCTCATTTTGACCGACACTTGCTCAACTTCTGGATGCCAATCGTCAGATCCGCAGGATGAACTGACTACGGAACTCCAAAGAGCTGGACAGCAGAGGGATACGCTGAGCTATGTATTCAGCAAGATTCTCAATGAGAAACGAGATGCTCGGAAGACGCCATCAAACAAGCCGCTGAAGCGCTTTTTAGCTTGAGAGAGCTGTATCTTGATCTTCCCAAGAAAGCACTGCGTGAAGAAACCATCTTGATTCAGGGTTCCTTGCTGATGCAGAAAGCTGATTTTGCAGCATATTTCACCACACTAGGACTTAACGCTGCGCTGATCAAGATCAAAACCATCAATACTGAATATGAAATAAAGTTGGCAACGCGTTCAGCGAAACAAGTGAGACAATCCACTACTTCCTATCAAAAACTTCGTGAAAGTTTAGAGTGCAAGCTATCAGCTCTTGAGTATGAAAGCCTTTGCCTTTAATCTCATCACCCCAACATCAGAAAGTCAGACTTTTATCTTGAGATTGAACAAATTGATTGAAGATACCAACCTCGCACGAAAACAGCATAGCACAGCTCAGGTACGGACAGAAGGGGAGGCTGGAAAGGGAAAACACTTCTGCTAATCCTTGAACGCCTCAGACATAACTCAAAAGCTCTTAAAGAGAGTGTTCTAGGAGTCGTTCTCAGAAATGAAAAGCTATACGAAAGGGGAGAAAATCCCCTTTTTCATTCGTCTAAAAAAGTATTAAGGAAGATTTCTGGTTTCAAACTTGCTTCTCCGAACTTGTTTTTCACAACGATATGCTTATCATAGCTCCGTAATTTATTTCAATAGCTGCTGATATGTCTGCTCTCCTCTTGTGATGGCTCTTGGCTATCCGACCGTTCTTCTCTCAAGTTCAACAGCACTCCTTTGGATGAGCTACTGCTTCACTTCACTTGATCCTCCAGGAGCAATTCAAGAAAGACTGATCCCAACAACGATTGATGCAATCCATAGTTATTATACGAGCGATGAAAGAAGTCTGGAATGGAATAGAAACCGGCACAAACAAATGACAGCTTCAGGTTTTAAGTGTGAGATTCATGAAGAAATCTCTAGAGAAGAAGGATGAGCTGGGAAGAGAACTTTTAGCTATGTAGACTGTGTCAGGTTCCCCTATCTTTGAAAGAATATTATCTCCCTAGCCGAAATCTTAGGATCAAAGAACCAGCGATTGAAGATCGAGTGGAGTGGACAACATGATCCAAAAGAAAATGAAGTCTGATCGCTTTCAAGGAATTTCCTTTATTCTCGTATTTACGATGCTAACCATCCTGAAAAGCAGGAAATCTCTGATCATACGAGTAAAGCGTTCGCGTTCTTTTTATGGTTCGCTATCGGAAACTCCACCCTATCAGCAGATTGAGAATTTATTAGAGAATGGTCAAAACTTGCTTATCCTCAGGAAGCTACAAGTCAGGTTATTAGTAAAAGAAAGTGAAGAGTCAGAGGGTAGAAAAGACTTTTGCAGTCCTATACCCCTTACAAAAGACAGAACACAAAAACAAGAGCTAAGAAAAAGTTTTTCCAGTATTCCGTTTTGGTGTTCAGCAGAAAACAATGTTTGGTATATGTAAATCAGAAACGCCTTCCTGTGACTTGAGGCATTAGAACGGATTACTTTGGGAGAAATAAGCCCCTTTTTGATAAAATAATAAGGATGATCCTACTTTTGTTTTACTCCTTTGAAAGCAAAGGACACACTTGTGCATACAATTCCTCCGCAATCATTTCTCTCGTTTTCATCTCGCCTTGCTCAGCACAAGCAATCTGGATTCGCCCATATTTCTCTGCGACATAGTGGAAGGCTTCGCTTGCCTTTCTCATATGTTCGGCATCGTTTTCATGCACATCTTTGGATTTTGTCCATATTGGGCTTCTCAACCTTCAAGGCCAGATTTCTACTTATTTCTGGATCTAAAGAGAAAAATCTGAAGATCAGGGCGAGGAATTTTTGAAGATCCTGTTGCAAGTCCTCCAGCCACGCCAAGAAACTCCCTTTCTGCGAGATCCTCAATTTTCTCGCTTGATGCCCCATATTCGCCTGATACATAACGATCAGAAACTACAGATCTTCCCTCATCAAGCCCATTTCCTGATCTGAAAAGCCAGAAAACCTATCTACCGCATAGAGCACCGAAGCCTGATAGGGCGTCACCGCATTCGACATCACCATAATGCCCATTGGAGATGTTCTTACGTAGGACCTGCTGATTTCTTTCCATACTGCGGAAAATCAATTTTTCTACCTGGTAGCCCTCAGATTTGAGACGATGGACGAGAAGTTCGGTTTGGGTTTTTCTTTCCGCTTCCATCCGTTCCATCAATAACGATCAGTTTCCCTCTTTTTAGCATCATTCAAAGCATAAGAAAATAAAATCAGATCCAAATGTAAGAGTCCTTGTGAGGAAAAAAACAAGAAATCTGTTACACTGATTTCAACTTTTTAAAATCAGGGACAAAAATCAGAATCGTAAATAATACTCCTATAAGATCTGTAATTGGAAAACTGGAGCCAAATCGCCTACAATTTATCCTCTCGCAAGCAAAGCATCAAAAAGAATACTGGGATAAAGACGATAACCTGTCTTAGTAAAAGCTAAAATAATATGCCTTTTTACAATTCCCAAAGCCTGATACATCGAAGAAGATACCACCGAAAATCCTACTACCGCAGAAACACGCTACGACCATTTGGGTACTTTCCAGTCTTAGCAATCAGCTCTGGATCAGATGAAAAGAAAGGTACTAGAAAAGTCGGAACAACCCAATAAATAAGAGAAATTACAGTTGTAAAAAGAGTCAAAATCTGAATTCAGAGAAGAACAACTTTCTTTCACGATCAGGTTTTTCGCTCCATAATTATAACCAATGATCGGTTGCATTCCCTGCACGATTCAAACATTGGCATCATATAAAGCTGAAGCACTTTATACGATCCCATAGATAACAATCGCTTCAGTCCCCATGATTTCCTGAGGTGATTATTAATCAGTGCTGTCGTCATACTTGCCACGATCTGCCTAAAAAACTCGGTAGCCCAATCAGAATTATTTCTTTTTGCAATCTGAAGATTGATACGAAAATGCTTGATTGCGATCGGAATAAGATGGACTCAAATAATCCAGAGCATCATTCCACGGAAACAGACCAAGAAATCACTGTCGCCCTAAGCAGCTCCAGCCATTCCAAGACTGAACATCTTCATAAAAACAAAAATCCAGAATCAAATTAGTAATTGCATCGTAAGCATAGTTTTCATACTCGTTTGCGTGCCCAACCGATCTAATAATATTATTATTGGACATTTCAAAAGCCAGAAAAACTGCCCCTAACTAATAAAGGGGTCACATAGGACTTAGCAAACTCCATACTATCAGGCGTTACTCCGAAAAGATCCAAGAGCTGTGGCACAGCGATACTCCACTCAAAAGCACAACAAGACCCAAATGTCAAAAAGCTGAAAGGGTTCCGAATACTTGTCAGACCATTTTCAGGCTTGCACCGATACTCTGGAAACGTAGATGCTGTTCCTACTCCAGAATGCCATTGCAAAAGCTCAGATAGATCATCTGAATAGGAGACACCACACTTGCTGCTGCAGTCCTCCATTCAGACATATTGTCAGATAAAGATTGAATCTACAAAATTATATAAAGCCAGAACAAGCATTCCAATCACTGCTGGAATAGGCTGCTTAAGTAAGAGTTTTCCAATCATTTGTGTTCAGAATTGTTTTGTTTCCCGCTTCCATAAGCATTATTACAAGTAAAATTCACTACTTTTCAGTACAAGACAGGAATTATAACTATTTAGAAACAAAAACAAGAGAGAACTCAAACAAATCAAGACAAAGAGAAAAGAAAAGTCATCTCTACAAAAGATAAGACCATTTTTCAAAAGCATTAGTATATAAACATAGTTCAAATTGTTTCAAAATTCTACTCTTTCTCAGATTTCACCCCATATCAAAGTATGAAGATTCCTACCCAAAATAGTTCCTTCTGATAATGATATTTAATCTAATAATACTAGGTTTTTCTGAAATAATGACCAAAAATCTATCTGTGCTGAAGTATCCTGTAGTAGGATGAATATTTTTAATCTTAATCTCCGCTCCATCAAGAACAACTCAAAGCTGATTTCAAGTAGCTCTTTTAGATATTGACTATTCCTTTCTAAGATTTCCACATTTTCTAATATTGGAATTTAGAAGCTCATTCTAAATTCTCTGCAAAATTTATAAATCCCCTTTCTTATTTTTACAAGAAATCAAAAACAAAGAGAAATATGTGAATATAACTTTATTTGTCAAAATTTCTCTACTAAAAATAGAAATTGATTTTTCCTTCTACAATTTCTACTCCTTCCAAGTCAAGTAAACCACCAGCATTGATCAGATTTGTGAAAATCCTTTTTGTTCTAAAAAACGAATCACTTCGCCTGCACGGCGCAGCAACAGACAGTGTACGTAAACTGGTGCAGTTTGTGGAATATTCGCATAGTTCCCACGCAAAAAATATCCTCCATCTTGATGTGTAAAGCTCCCCTTTACATGTCCAACAATCCATTCCTCCTCTTCCGTACATCAAGATAGATTTTTCCTTATGTTCAAAGAGTGTTTTTCCTTACATTTAGCGAAAATAACACTACAAGAATAAGAAGAGTTAAAATACCTATATTCAAAAAGCATACCCATAAAAAGCAAGGATAATGGTAAGGAGAATTAAAGTTTTTCTTCATTATTTCTAAGTAATAATAAACAATAAAATTCTAGTAGTAGATTCCTTTTAAAAATGCAAGAAGATTCTTAAGTTTTTCTTTTGTTGCAAATTCCTCCCAAAAACACTATACTTTCTTAGTGAGTAATCTCCTCATCACGGTGGTGGTTAAAAAGCAGGAAAGTAATTCAGATTTTTGCCTTTTTAATCTGTCTTAACAGTGCTGAGGAAAGCTCACTGCTTTTTCATTTTTCTACAAAACGATGGTCGTAAAAACAGTTTTGAGAATCGCTCGTCAATCTACCGTGCGATATGAAAACAGTTTCCTTTTGAAATGGCGAAAACTCGCGAGTGCAAGCTGAGTGCAAGTATTAGAATGCAGATGGGAGAAAATGTGCTTCTCTACTCAACCGTAATGGAGAAAAATCCGAGAGAAGGGATGGACTTTTTGCCTCTCATGATTGACATGAGAGAAAGTTATTCCCTGCTGGAAGGATCGGAGGTAGTGAGTGTATAGAAGGAGAGAAGGAAGACCTTCTGATCAGGCGATTCTTTATGCGAGGCTTACTGATAGAGCACTCAGACCGATGTTTCCAAAGGGAATGATCAACGATGTCCGTAATCTCTGTGACTCCACTTGCACTTGATCCATGAAATCAGCCTTGGGGTGATGGATATTATCAGACTTCGCTTTCTATTATGGCGGCGGGGATTCCGTTTGATGGTCCTGTAGGTGCAGCACAGATCGGATATCTTGATGAAGTTTATCGTAAATCCTACCAAAGAACAGTTGGAAAAATCTGAATTAAATCTTTTGGTAGCAGGAAAGAAAGGCTCTATCAATATGATTGAATGTGAATCGCTTGAATTCCCTGATGAGCTTATGAAGCAGGCTTTCACGCTTGGACAAGAAGTGATTGATGAGAGGCCCATGATCTTCGCAGCTTGATTTCTTGAAGACCTTAGACATTCATGCAGAAAGATCACTTTCAATAAGCCAAGTGAAGCAACGATGGCATTTGTAAAAAGCACTCTTGACCGATGAAAAGCTCCAAGCCCACTTGCTGGAAATATAAATACCATCAACGATCTTTTCAGTCAGTATGAAAAAGAAGCTTTAGAAGCAGCAAAAGAAAAAGTTGAATCCGAAGATGCAGAAGAATACACTGAAAGCAAGATCAAGATGGCAGTTTTCAATACGGTGAAAGGCTTCATCAGAAGCAGAACCCTTTGCTACAGGAAAAGAGAATTGACGACAGACAAATCAAAGATATTAGACCGCTTTTCTGTGAAACGGACAATCTCCCAAAGGGTACATAGTTCTGGACTTTTCGAAGAGGAGATACGCAGGTGACTCTCTACCGCTAACTCAGGAGGTCCAAAAGATTACCTTGTCCTTGAAGATATGGAGCATAGCGATGTTGAGCAGAGATATTTCCATCACTATAACTTTCCTCCTTTCTCTACTGGAGAAGCAAAAGCTATGAGAGGAACAGGAAGAAGAGAAATCTGACACGGAAGATTGGCAGAAAAAGCCCTTGAAAATATGATTCCAAGCAAAGAAGATTTTCCCATACTCTATCAGGTGGTTTCAGAATGCCTTGGATCTGGAGAGTTCAACCAGTATGGGATCCATATGTGGTTCTACGCTTGCCCTTATGGATGCTGGAGTTCCGCTCAAGAAGCCGGTTGCAGGAATCGCAATGGGGCTCATGACTGCGAAACGGATGAAAACGGAACAATAACCAAGCATATGGTGCTTAATGACCTTATGGCAACTGAGGACTTTACGGGAGATATGGACTTCAAAAGTTGCAGGAACTAAAGGAAGGAATCACCGCGATCCAGCTTGATACCAAACTCAAAGGTCTGACTTTGGATATTGTGCATGAAACGATTGATAGAGCGAGCGAAGGGTACAAAGAGATTATGGACTTTATGCTAGAAACCATTCCAGCTCCGAGCCCCAAGTGAAAAGAATCACGCTCAAAGATTCATGTCTTTATGATTAAACCTGAGAAAATCAAAGGAAGTTATTGGAAAGGGTGGAGAGATGATCGATAAAATTGTTGAACAATGCGATAATATCAAAGATTGACTTTGGGGATGATGGAACCTGCTTCCTTACTCATGAAAAAGCAAGAAATGATTGAAAAGGCTAAAAATCTGATCCTTGAGAGTTGCAACAGATCTTGAAGTGAGACAAGTATTTGATGCAAAAATTGTGGAGTAGAAGCCTATGGATTATTCGTCCAGCTTCCAAAAGGAAAGCAAGGACTCTGTCATGTTTCTAATCTTGGTCAGAAGTTTACTGATGGACTTGAAAAACATTTCAAGGTTGGAGAGATGATCAATGTTGTAATTTCTCAGATTGGTTTTTGATGGGAAAATTGCCGTAAAAAGAAAACTTGGATAGCTAAAAATACTCAGATAAAGAAAAACCTGAAGCAAAAATTCAGGTTTTTAATTTCTCTTAAAGTAACTTCTCCTCTAGAGAAAAATCTGAAATGTTCATCTTAGATTTTACATGATCAACGAAAAGCTTTATCATAGTAGCATTCACTTCATGTTCTTTCTGAAAGATAAGTCGAAAAGCAAGAATCATTTCCTCATTCGTTCTACACATTCAGAAGCTTAATCCCTGAGAGTTCCAAGTAACTCTTGAAAAAGTGGAACTAATGTTTCATCTGAAAAAGATCATGACCAAAAATCTGAATTACCTCTTCTTTGGGCAAAAAAGCCCTCATCATCAGTATAAACAAAAAGCACATTTGGACAAATTCAGCACCACAACTTTTCTCCTGTAAGTTTTGTCCTACTAAATGAAAGTTTCTATTGCAACTGGAAAAGAGTGAAAATACTGTGGATATTGACAGAATTCTTTAACAATTCTGATTTCACTACCATTTTCTTAGCGGACTATAGAGTGAAAAAAATCTGACGCAATCCACTGATTAATATAGTTTTGAAAAACTTTCTCAAATTCTGATGATTTACTCCACTGATGGATTAATCTCCATATCACAACAATGCGTATTCCCTCATCAGCACTCTTTTCTAGTGAGTAATTACCGCTTGATAGCCATAAAGATAGGCTACAAGGAGAGAAACAAAACAAAATCGTTACCAGTAATTGGCATGACCATTGTAATAACCTTCATCAAGCAGTTTTTGGATTTGAGGAAGGTCAATTTTTCCTCTGAATAATAAGCCTTTTCTCTGTTGGTAACTGAGCCAGCTGATGCAAAGGATAATCGCTGACGAAAAGGAAAAAGATCAAACTGCTGACCTTGTTTTTGAGTAGCTCTACAGTTACCAACGAGTCTTTCCCTCCTCAGAAAGAACGAGAGCTTTTCTCCTTTTAAAAGCTACTTTTTGATCATAAAGAGGGCCGATGCATCACAAGAAAACTCAGCTAAACCCTTGGATCGAATCTGATTTTGATACTCTCACAATCCTTTAAGATAAAAATTTCCTGCCAAAAGTTTTTTCCTGTGCTTCATTGAGAAAAAGATGTCTGAACCAGAATTTCTTTGGTAGGGAAAGGAAGCTTATAATAACTCACTCCTAATGCAATATGGATCTGAGAAAGGGAGATGAAAAATCTGATTTTTATCAGTTCTTATTATTGGAAATAAGTTTTTATCTTTTTAGAGGAGAAAAATTAATCGTTTCTGTAAAAATCCTTGTCATCAAAAAGTATAATGAAAGCTAGCGGTCAAGGTCTCTTGTTCTCGCTCAAAGAAGAAATACAAAAACTGAGAAAACGCTTTTCATAGACCGGAAAGAATAAAGCTCGCAGCTACCTAGATAGTATAATTATTCAAAGCTGAGTTGCAAATACACCTCTTGAATCATAAAGAAGTGTTTTTGTAATTTGGAAAAGCTAGATTAATCAGCATCAATCACTTCTCCATCAGCTGGTTTTTCTCCTTCAGCAAGCTTGAGGCTGGTCTGGAGTAGGTTGTACCTGATATTTTTGGAAAGGTGATTGGAATTCATTTTGTAGTCTCTCAATTTCAGAGTCAATACTGAGTCTTCTCAGCATCTTCCCTTCTCTTTTACTGCCTTTCCATCAGCGATCAGCTTTTGGATTTTTCTTTATCTTCCTCAGAAATCTCTATCTTTTTGATCAGTAAAGGAGGTTTTCCATCTGATTAAACAAGAGATTCTAATTTATTCTTAGATTCTACGACTTCCTTTTCTTTCTATCTTCCTCTAGCAAATTTTTCTGCATCAGCCTTAGCTTTTTGCAATATCTTCATCAGAAATATTGGTAGAACCCTGAATCGTCAGCTTCCTGAGATTTTTCCAGTAGATTTTTCCTGAGCATGTACCGGAGAATTCCGTTCGCATCAATATCGAAGGTTACCTCAATTTGTGGTTGTCCTCTTCTCATTGGAGGGATTCCTTCAAGATTGAACATTCCAAGTGATTTTATTATCTCTTGCGAGACTGTCTTTCCCCTGAGTAACATGCACAGTTACAGCATTCTGATTGTCAGCTGCAGTCAGTATAGATATTTGATTTTTAGCTGGGATTGTTGTATTTCTTGGGATCATCACATGAGCAATTCCACCTTCAACTTCAACAGCAAGAGAAAGTGGCGTTACATCGAGTAAAAGAATGTCTTTCACATCTCCTTGCACGATTCCACCCTGAGTTGCAGCCCTTGAGCTACTGATTCATCTGGGTTCACAGTTGATTTTGGCTCCTTTCCAAAAATGTCTTTTTACGATTTCCTTAACTTTTAAGCATTCTCGTTGAACCTCCAACAAGAATAATATCATTAATTTCAGATTTATTTAATTTTGAATCTCTCAGCATTCAAAAACAGGATCCTACATCTCGTAAATAAATCTGAGTGATATTCTCAAACTGAGCTCTAGTCAAAGATTCATCAAGATTCCTAGAAGTCCATCCGTTCCTGTGGTAATAAACGGAATAGAAATATCTACTCTTTCTACAGAGGAAAGCTGTTTTTGCTTTTTCAGCCTCATCTTTGATTCTCTGCATTGCCATTGCATTTCCTTTGAGATCAATCCTTCCTTAGTTTTTTGAAAGCATCAACGACATAATCAATAATTCTTTGATCCCAATCTGCACCTCAAGCTGAGTATCCCAGAAGTAGAGAGTACCTGGAAAGTCCCTTCTGATCCGATATCAAGTACCGTTACATCAAGAGGTTCATCCTCCAAGATCAAATACTACAATCTTTTCATCAGCTTTTCTTCCCTTCTCCATAGGCAAGAGCTGCAGCAGTTGGTTCATTGATAATTCTTTCTACCTTAAGACCTGCGATTTCTCCGGCAGCCTTGGTTGCGTTTCTCTGAGAGTCGTTGAAGTAAGCAGGAACAGTAATCACCGCCTGAGTAATCGTTTCTCCGAGGAATTTTTCCGCATCAGCTTTTAAGTTTTTGAAGGATAAATGCAGAAATCTGTTCAGGTTTATATTCTTTTCCATCAACTACAATCAAGATTCCTCCATCACTTCCTTCTTTGGTTTCATAAGCCATATTAGCGAGTTCATTTTTACCTCAGAATACTTTCTACCAATCCATCTTTTCACCTCATATACGACATTTTTGGCTCCAAAATCGCCTTTCTCTTCAAATCTCCAACAGAGCAATTCATCCCCTTGATATACACGATAGAAGGCGTGGTTCTATTTCCCTCTGCATTTGCGATCACTCAGATTTGTCACCAAGCATATAGGATACACAAGAGTTTGTCGTTCCAAGATCAATCTCAATAATTTTTGCCATTTTAATAACTATCGTAAACAAAATAAAGTCTGAATACTTCCAGATCATAGGCTCAGAAAAGTCAGATTTTTATTTTTCTTTTTCTTCTCTGTAGCACCTAAAAGTATATAGATGCTATCAAAAATGCAAGAGATTTTGAAGATTTTTCTCAATTTATGATCTGACCTAGCATTTCTACATACTTCAAGAGAGCAAAGAATAAACATAAATGAGTCTTTTTAATGCTTAAAAACCATCTTTCTTGCAACTAAAAAGGAATTATTAGCTTTTCTCCAGTCTTGCACACGATTCCTTTTCTTATCAAGGTAATACAGCTCTTCTACGACGAACCCTGACATTTCAGCCAGCTTTCTGAGTTCATTGAGTCAGAAAAGATGATAGTATCATAATGAGTTCCTGTCTTGGTTTTTCGAGGAATAAAGAGATCTCTTCGACTAAGATGTCCCTCATGTAAAGAGAGAGTCACTACAGAGTATAAGTGCTTTCAATGTGTTTTTTAAATCGCTCTGAAAAAGCCCAATTAGTAAAAATCAGCATCCCTTCGTAGTTAAGTGCTCTATAGGCGTTTTTCATTACTACTAATCTCTTTTTCAGCGGGAAGGTGCTGGAAAAACTTGCACAAGCTTCGATCAAATCAAAGAGATTCCTGTTTACAAGACTGAAGATGACTTGCATATCAGTACACATGCTGATCTGGATTGTCCTCTTGAGGCATAGCTCAAAAGTCCCTCTGAAATATCATCAATTCAAGTATAGGAAAACTTCTTTTTGAACTGCTGATTTAAGAGAGAAATAAATCTTCCTACCACCGCAGCCCAATTCAGAATTTTGAGGGTTTCTAGTGGAAAGTTTACTTATGCTTTGAAGTAAAAAGTTCGCCCTCTGGTCTGATATTTTTTCTCGTCTGATGATATTTTTGGCTTCTGTGGTACTAAAAATCAGCGAGGTCCTGTACAATACTCATCTCAAAAAGATAGGATGAAACGGGTTAGTGTATGATTTTTATCTCTGATTGCAGAAGTTATCTAATTTTTCTTATTTTTATAAAATGTAAAGGATGATCGTTTTAAAGTTGTTAGAAAAATTTGAACTTTTTGATTTTAGAGTACACTTGGGTGATAATTTATTTCTTTCTTACATCACCATGGTTTATATTCCAGAAACGCTTATTGATGAAATAGAAGAGCTCAAGAACTCTGAAAATTTGATGAAGCGATTAGGATCGTAAATAGCATTCTCTCTCAGTGATCCAAGCAATGAAGATGCGATTTTGCAGATTGCAGATATTCAATATCGCAGAGAAATAGGAAAGCTGATAAGGCTGTCGATTTTCTCAATGCACAAAAGAAAATAATGATCCTTAGGGCTCTATATCAAAGGACTCTTGGAAATGGGAAAAACACACTGGAAGAAGCCAGAAACTACCTTTCTAAAGCGATGGATATGACAAATGGGACCAATCACGATCCTCAGATGCTATGGACTCTGTGAATATTGGTACAGGAACAGATCAGGAACTTAGTTATATCAAAAGATGCCTTTTGCCTTGATAATAAAGATGCTGAAGTCATTTATAATCTAATTCAGATATATATTCTCGAACAAGAATACAAAAAGCTACAGAAAATGATTGCCTACTTCAATAAATACCAAAAGTCACTTAAGTTTATAGATAAAAACCTGACTTTTATCAGACGAAAATTTCTCTCTTTGAAAAATTTATCAAAGCGAAAAACTTTTTCAAATCAGAAAATAATCTCACTAATAATCAGCAATCTGAGAAATTCTCCTTTATTTTTAATCTTCATGAGTTATGAAAACTAAAGTATCACTCTTCAATCCTATTACTACTACTACGAAAAACGATTACTAGAGCCTATAGATTTCCTTTGCTGTTGATTAGTATTTTGGTAGAATCTTAGTTTTTGTCATGAATGTATTCCTCGCTGGAGCCTTATATAGGAAATACTAATGCAAATGAAAGACAAACTCTGAGTTTATATCTATTTGAATGCTACGACAAATGAAAAACAGACTGCTATTGCACTTAAATCAGCATTGGAAGCTAAAGGACTCAAAAGTGGATTAGCCTCTAAACAGGAAGCTCTTAAGTTCGTAGAAGAGGGTTTCAGATCATGCTACCATATATATAATCTCAATCCACTCCTTCTACCTCTATATTGGATATGGGAGTCAGACAGAATTTAATATGATGAAAACCACCTAGAAAAACAAGATCAGATCAGAATATGGATGATCTCTGATAATGCTATCAAAACTCAAGAAAAAGGAGTCCTCAATGTGATCAATCTCTCTAATTTCATTCAGGCTGCATATCTCGTTAGTTTAGGGCCTTGGTACTAATTATTATGCCTTGCTATTTTTCTTTTAAGAACGATATTCTCCTATTTTATCAATGATATCAGACAAAAACTCTATTTGGAGCAACAGCTCACAAATCATCCAACCTTTTCTTGATGTCATGCATTAGTAGTTGCATTCTCTGAGCGCTCCTTCTAACTATTGGGACATTGCCTCTTGATACTTATCTTTCCAGCGCTCTTTAACTTTAATATCTGGTTACTTAACAAGTATTGGTCTTGATATTCTAGCAATTTGGATCCTTGAAATCTGGATCATTATATTTGCTCTTGATGGCTATTTCCTACCGCATTCAAGGCTTCATGGAAGCTGAAATAAAGAAAAAGAGATTCTTATGTTAGACTCTCTCTAGTAAAAATATTGAGAAAGGCACAAGATCGCTTTCTTCTAGAAAAAGATAAAAATCTATATACTACATTTCAGTTTTTGTGAACAGAAAAATCATGGGAAGATGGCATAGTATTGCGGCAGCCTCTTGAGATGCTAATAAATCAAGGATCTATAGTATCATGGGAAAGAAAAGTTTCAAATCGCGGCTAAAAATGGAGCTGATCCTAAAATGAATCCTGCACTAGAAATGATGCTGGAAAAAGCTCGTTATCATGGATTACCAAGGATGTCGTTGAAGGGCAATTTTGAAGGTTCTGGACAACTTGAGGGAGAAGAGATGAAAGAAGTTTTCTATGAGAGATATGGACCCTAACGGATCTGCTCTCTTGATCAAAACCGTAACTAATACCAATGAGAACTTCTCAATCTGTGAGGACTGCTCTTCAAAAAGCAGAGGTTCTATGGCTGAAATTGGAGCCGTTTCTCGACAATTTAAAAGCAAGGACTTATCGTTATTGATGGAAAAACTGAAATGGTTGGAAGATAAAGGAAGACAACTAGAAAAATCACGCCTTTTGATCCTGAAACGCACTAGAAATGGAAATCATGGAGCTTCCTATCGAGAGACCTCCATATCGAAGGACAAACTGCTGAGTTTATAGTTCCAAAAACGATTTTATAGAAGTCAGGAAGCTATTGCAGAGCTTGAGTTATCATATTGCTGAGGCGGATATTCATTTCTTTGCGGATAATCAGATTAGCCTTAGTGGAGAAGATAGAAATCTTTTGCATCATATCCTTGAGAGCTCTCAATGATGACGAAGATGTTGATCAGGGTATATCATAATCTCTGAGAATAAATCTTATTAACCAGTTTCTAATAGACTGCGCTTCTCATGGTCAGTATAATAGGTTTGGACTCATCACTCAGAGATAAACGAGTTCAACTCCTGCTTCATGTAATACCTGTTCACTAAGCTGGAGCATCATGAAATCACAGACAACGCGACGAGATCCCGCAGCTCACGATCAAATGCACACAGTGCCTCACATAACATGGCGTCATCTTGGTATACAAGGTCAGCTCATTCTAGACTTATTCCTAGCAGGAAGCATTTGCAATAGCATTGAGTTCTGCTGCAGCAATTTCTCATACAGTGTTGGGTTGTTTCTCACTGTATCTTTGGTGATTGTCCAAATCTGATGTCAGAGTTCATCACAGGTTTTACTCCATGAGGAGCATCTACATATCCTGCAGCAATCAGTTTTCCCTCCTTCACAGTTACACAACCACTTCTTCCAGCGATCGCAAGTCCCCTTCTCCCCTACTACACGACAAAATATCCATAAAATATTCCATCCTGAGAGATTTCTTCTGGTTTAAGATGTCCATGATCTTTTATTGTCCCTGTATCGTGCATTAGTAGAGTTTTAAGGTAAAAAATGCTTGAGTTAATTATACGTGAAAAATCTGATTTTTGCAACTCTTTTTGGAATGTAAATCAAAAAGCCTGACCTCACGATGAAGCCAGCTTTTTGGTATGAAAAAGCTACCAATTATTTTTGATAACATATCCAATATCTTTGAGTTCATAGCTATTATTTCTATACAGATCATAGATCACTTCTGCTACTGTTCCTCTTACCTCATTTTTGAGGTCTGATTTTGGGTGATAGCATTGATATAGGTTCTATAATTCTTTGATCGATCTCCTTGTACCTCTGGCAGAGTTCATTTCTTACCAATCTTGTCATAATCATGAAGAGATTCTCCTACCAGTAATCAACTCTTTCGGTCTAAAGGTCGTTTTCTCCTTCTTTCCTTCTGCGTTACTATCTCCGTTGAAGATCAGGTATTCATAAGATTTCTTGATATAGCAACAACTCTGGATTTGACTTTTCTAGATCGGTAAAGTGATCATTATAGGTTCTACTTGCTTTTCTACAAAGAACATTCGTTGCAAATTCTGTCATAAATCTTGCTGCCTCTTCTCTGGTTAAAGCTTCTCTCTGGAGCAAAGTCTTTCGTTCCTTGCCATTTAGTCAGTGAGTAACTGTAAAGCATCTGATGAGCTATTCTTAGCAGTTCACTGATCTTATTCCCTGATCTATCGTCTGTTTATCAAGTGGATTGAAACAAGTTGTCTGGATCGTAGGATTGAAGATTTCTGTTTTTACTTGCTCTGTTTTTACTGGTTCATTCTTCACCGGTGTTTCTGGTTTCTTCTGCTCAGTTGATGGAGTTGAAGTTGAAGAGCTTGATGATGAAGTTGAACTATACCAGCCTCCTCCACCTCAGCACCTATCCTCCTCATGATGAACTTGAACTTGAAGAGCTAGAGCTTGAACTTGAAGAGCTAGAACTTGAACTTGAAGAGCTAGAACTTGAACTTGAAGGCTAGAACTTGAACTGAGAGCTAGAACTTGAACTTGAGGAACTAGGATCAGGGTTCCACTGAGCTGTGATCGTTTGATGTCCTGTATCCAGGCAGATAGGTTCTCATCCCAAACTTTCAATCCTCTCACTCCAACCACTAAAATTATACCCAGCTCTAGTTGGATCAGTTACAGAACAACCAGTCCCTTTACAAGTGACATTAACTGTCCCTGTCCTCCAGCTAGATCAAATTTCACGAGTTTGATATAAGCATTTTCTTCTACAGTCAATAGAAGTCAAAGATTTCTTCTCTTTGCTAAGATCCCTATCGTCACCCCAGTATAAGGTGCTCCTTTTCCGGATTTATCAAAATTGCTCCTTTCAATCTTCGTTAGTGAGTCTGGAATAACGATGCTAGTCAGTGGATTATCAGCAAATGCCTGTTCTCCAATGCTCGTCACTGAGCCTAGGATCACCACACTAGTCAGTTGATTGCTTTGAAAAATGCCTGAAACCTCCAATACTTGTCACTGAGGCTGGGATCACCACGCTAGTCAGTAGATTATCGCCAAATACCGCTGCTCCAATGCTCGTCACTGATCCTGGGATCACACGCTAGTCAACTGAGTTCCTAAAAAGTGCCGAACTTCCAATACTCTTCACTGAGTCTGGGATCACCACGCTAGTCAACTGATTCCTATAAAATGCTCCTATCTCCAATGCTCGTCACTGGCTTTCCATCAATCTCAGCAGGAATTACATCTGTTCCATGAGCTGAGTCTGAGCACTATAGCTTGTAATCTCTATTTCCTGACCCCCATTGATAAGTCCCATACCAAAACAGATTGGATTTGTTGGTATCAGCGGCGTTTCTTCTGCCAGACTAACTACTCCACAAGATAGCATCAGGACCAACAGTCCTACTCCTCTCATTTTCTTTTTCATTCCTTTCGTTTTTATTGATTCAAAACGCAGCCTCCCTTTTGATAAAAGAGAAAAAGCTTTTTCTAGATAAGATTATCAATTTCCCCTTTTGTCAAGACGAAGTTATCATAGGTAAAAACACTAAAATCCTATTCTAATCTTCTCTCTCTTTACCCTTGCAATTTCACTCAAAAAGCATAGTGAAGATGAATTTCTTTTTACTTTTTCTGAATGACCATGAAAAATCTGATTTTGAGTCTTTTGGGCGAGAATGTGCTGATGATCTCTCAGTGGCTGCCAAAAGCAGAGACCAAGAGGAAAGCATTGACTTCAGAAAGGACAGGAAGCCATCAAGCTTGCCTTTTCCAGCCTTGAACCGAAAACGATTCTTGGGAAGAAAACAGCAGTAATGGCGACACAAAATCCTTGAATCTTGAAGGCGAAAACTAGAGTCACCTATAGTAGCAACTGCTCAGAGAGCTCCTTCGTAATTCCAAAGAGGATCACCTGGGAGGCAGAAGCTTCGGGAGTTAGAAAAACAGCTCCAAGCAAGCTGAACCACTCAGAGTGACTATATAATCCCACAGCTGAATGATAAGCAAACTCTGGAAGCGTTTCACAAGGAGCGATGGTCATCTCAGATTTTTCCGATCAGGAATAAAGAACTCAGACAAGTATGCAGGAAACTTGGCTTCATTAACCTCAAGACCAAGACCGAGAGACAGCGACACCCTCATCCTCAGCAAGAACGATCCTCAAAAGGACAGCTTTATCTTTCTTGATAAAAGAAGCCCAACTCGACAAACTCAACTTCAAAATCTGAATCAAGAAAGTCAAAAAGTAATCATTGACTATCAAGATCAATACAGAAAAAGGTCTTGGCTTCCAAAAGAAAGAAGCTCAACTTATCAAAATCATCGTGTAGAGGAATCGCTTCAATCCAAATAACGATGCACTATACACTTGGAGAAAAGACTCTCACGCTCCCCAGAAGCACTATCAATCTATGGATCTTGTGAAAAGGAGCTTACAGACCAAGACTATACTAATGACGAAAACCAGCTCAGGCAACCGCTCCTTGTCAAGCCAAAAAGGAATATAGGATCACATTTCTCCTCTCTTCGCTGGAGCAATTTTTCAAAGAAAGCGACACTCACCAACGACCAAGCAAAACTGAGAGAGACCAATTCCTGTAAAGCTCGCGTCTGGGGAAAAACCATCAGTTGCTTTTACCCTCCCAAGTGAGAGAAACTACACGCTTGCACTGAGAGATGAAGCAGGACAGCTGACCGAGTTAAAAATTCACCACGACTTCTAAGAAAGAGCTCAATTCTTCCAATACTTATCAAGCTCACTACGACAAAGAAAATCTGAGCCCCTTACCATCGTAAAATGATCAATTTCTCACAGGAGCAGGACTTTCTGGACAGTTGGATCAGATTTTAGGTGCTGGAAACTATGCCTTCGCCATCAAGAGATCACTATGACTACGAGGAAAACTCAGCATGAGGCAATAGTAATGCTTGATCTGAAGAGAACTCAAACCGTTGGAAGACACTCACCATTAGCTATTTCATTATCCCAAATAAGCACTATACCTGAAATCTTGAAGTTACTAGAATGATTGATGGAAAGAAAAACAGCTATCCAGTGGATTTCTTTATTGAGAAAGATTGAAAATGCAGGTTTCTCGCGATCTTTTCTCTCAGAAACTCAATATAACTCCCAAAGTGAAGGCTACTGACAAACTAAAATCAAAGTCTAGATCCAAAAATGCCAGAGAGACTCATCGTATATACCCAGACCGTGTGATCTAAGTACGAGAAAGGTGATTTCTCCAAACGAAAAGAGAAACGAGCTTCTCCTCCTCGCAAAAGAAAGAACGAGAGACCAGTATGACCGAAGGGATACCCTCGGAGGCTTCACTTTTTCAACTGTAAAGGAAAAATAGAAGAGCACAAGATCCCTGTAGAAAACTTTGAATACCGAAGAGAGATTGACCGTGAACGAGAGCTTCCTGAGAGCCTCAAAAACGCACCATGTTCCGTATCAGCTTTGAGAGACGAGTGAATGATGCTGAAATATTACAAGAGAAGTCCGATAGGACTCTTTTGCAAAAAGTCGCCTCCTTATCAGGAGCTCTTTCCTCCGAGGTATCCGCTTTGTGCTATGGGAAAGCAGTTAATCAGATAGAAATTCAGATTTTTGATGCCATGGAAAACTCCTCAAGACTGCTCCACTCGGAGATCAAGGACTTAGTTTTCCTCTTAAAACAGATCAATAGCGACTATCTCTTTGTCCGTTATCATGACCAAGCAAAGCAAACTGAGCACTTTATCGTGGTTACCCTTGATGGGAAGACAAGCTTTTGAGGAGAGAGAGAGGCGATTGAGTGCTTCTTGGCTTATGTGCAAACAAACCAACAAGAAAACCGATACAGCAACAGCCAAAGCCCTAAAAGTCTATGATTTACTGATAGGGGCCTTATATAAACCTGGAATGCGGTTCATTCTGAGGATTTGTGCAGGATTTGGCGAAAGTGACAAAAGAAGGAATTCAGACCGGTTTTGTTATGGTAGTAGTAAAGAATCACAGTACAATAACATCCAAAAAGCTCGTTAATAGCAAAAGCTTGATGAGTAGTTTGAGGGATCCTTTAAGCTTTGACAGATAACCTCGGATTCTGAGCTTTCTTTCCTTTACGCACAGACAAAGATAAAACCAGTGAAGAAGATTTCAATAACGACTGGAAGAGCACGAGAAGACTACAAAAAGACGCACCCTATCAGTCAGTATTGGTCTGACTTTCAAGTGCAAGAATTTCAAAAAGCCTACTTTCATCCCAAAAACTCAAGAAGACCGTAAAAGACAATCAGCTTTACCTTGAAGCTTAACCCAAGCTACTATATGTGAGGAGAACTTAAAGATTACGATTTTGCAGATGGAATACACCCTTTCTGCGAATGGGAATGTATGTGACTGTTGGTGGAGAGAAAGGAGATTCTACTACAACTATGTTGCAGATGATGGATTTTTCACGGGGTGGAGAATATCAAAAACATTTAACCTGATGAGATGGTCCTCTTTCAGATCGGAGACCTTGAGCTCAACTCACAAAGGAAATAAACTCAAGCTCAAGATCTTCGCTACGGTGAAAGACAACCTCTCCAATGAGAACTCGTTCAAAGTGTAGACTATCTTGATATTGAGACCAGAAGTAAAGATTGGACTCAACTTTTGGCTATGCTTATGATTGGCTTTGATAGCCTCACTCAAAATTACAAACTCAATGCAAAGATTGAGAAAAATCTCAAAAAGTAAAAGAAATCAGCTATGAACGATGCTTTAGACCTTTTTGATTTCAAGCAAGAAAACAGATACAGAGGGACCTATTTCTATGTCAATGGAGCGCTATGAAGCTTTGTCCCAAACGGAACACTAGAGTGAAATCTGAGCTCAATATTCCGCTATTCTTCAAGGACTATCAAGGTGGAGAATACTTCCTCAAGCTCATGTCAAAGACAGAACAGGACGACAAATCAATGGAGAAGTGGATAAAAATATCTATTACTACGATAGCAAGTTTGATAAAGTTTTCAAAGGAGATGTGGAGAACAATTACAGTCTTCATGTAGAGATCCCAAGATTATGAAATCTGAAAAGAAAATCCCAATCACCATCAATCCATACATCAGAAAGGAGCGACAGCACTGATTAGCGTAGAAAGGAAACCAGATCCTAGAAAAACAATTTGTAAAATCTTGATGGAAAGAGCTTTCCATCACAGCAAAAAGATGAGTTCTATCCTAATGTTCAGGTCAGTAACCCAGTTCGTTGGAGAGCAGATCAATAGCCAACTCTGAGCTAGTGGAACAGAAAAAGGCATGAACCTGCATTTTTGCCTGATATGCTAAAGCCTTAATTCAAAGAAAATCTGAAAACTATCACCATTCACATAGAAAGCGACAAAAGGAATACCAACCTTGAGAAAAAGTAAAACTCAAAATTCGGACCACCGACCACAGGAAGGCGGTGACTGCGAGAGTTTCACTTAGTGTGGTTGACAAAGCACTGAGTGACCTTTTACGATCTTATCAAAGAGCCAATTCCTTATTTCTACATAGGCTCGGAAGCAGTATTGGAAACTTTGAAAACCGATCTCTACTATGCTTTGAGGACCTTCTTTGCTGATGGTGAGAGGTGGAGGGATGGAGCCGATGGAAGCTTAAAGAACCTCAGAAAGAAGTTCCTATGACCTCGCTTTTTGGAATGCGCAATCATTACCACAGGAGGGAAAGCTGAACTTGAATTTGATTGCCTGATAATCTTACCACTTGGATGATAGATGCAGTTGCTGTTTCACACAAAAGCCAGCTTGGAACAGAGAACTGACCTTCAAAGTCAATCAGCCACTCTTGATTGAGGCAAATTTGCCAACTTTCTTGACGATAGGAGATCAAATTTCGCTTCCTTTCTACATCGCTGATACCAATAAAATCAAATCATGAACTGAAATTATCCTCAAAGGACAAGTAAAAATCAGAATGGAAAGTTCTTCCAATCCTTTGAGAAAAAGGTATCGTAAATTCCAAATTCGAAGTAATGATTGGTGTTGATGAGAATCTTTTGAGAGTCAAGTTCCTCTTTATAGAGGCAGAGGTCCTTATGAGTACCTACAAAGATGCCGTGCAGTGGAAAATACCAATTAGAACAGAAGGACTCATAAACAAAACATTTCTCACTTGAACAAAATAAAAACGGACAAAAAGACCTTTAGCTTTGAAGATGAAGCTGTAAAAGGTAAATTGATTGCTCGTCTTGCTCCGTTCCTACTAGCGTTTTAGCTCAGACCTTTTTGAATACTTACTCTTGTATTATCCAAAAAGTTCATACTGAAAACCTGATGAGGTCGCCCAAACAGCATTAGAAGCGAAAACTGACTGAAAGCTGACTTTTGACAGGAGATCCTCGTGCAAAGTGGGAAATATCCACCCTCAGCAATGACCAGCGAATGTCGATTGATGAGCTCTTGGAAAATGTGATACAACAACTTGCAAAAAGGCAAAAGCCGACAGGTGGAATAAAATCAAGAAAATTTCCGTGCTTATGAGTATGGTCTATCGATCCTAGAGAAGGAACAAAGAGAAACTACAAATTATGACATCAGCATTTCCGCATTTGCACTCCTAGAAACGATGAAAGAAAGCGGATATGCAAGCTCATTCCTCAGGAGTTTTGGAAACTAAACGTAAAAATATCTCAATACCCTTGAAAACAACACTCCAGAACTCTATCTCTACTATCTCACACAGAAAACCAAGCAAAACATAAATACCCACAATCATTTCACAGCTCCAGAAAAACATCCAAACAATATCGCAGTTCGAACTTTGAGTTTCTTGCTTCTTTCTCAAAAGAATAACGAGAAAAACTACTGAAGAACAAGCAAAAAATCTGAATACCCTCTTTACTCAGGCTTTTGAACAGGAAAATACTTTGATGGTTTTGATTATGGATATGGAAACTCTTCAGGCTTACTATTTGAAATGACTTTTTATTAGCTCATAAAAGTTCCCATCAGAGTTTTGAACAGCTAATTGCTGAGCAGATCCTCTTTGCTCAAATCCAGATCACAATATGGAGTGCAGTCAGTCCTCACTGACCAATTTCCTTGTCCTAGAAGCGATTAATGATGCTTTAACAAGCTATTATGTCAGCAGGGACAGGCAACAGCTGTGAGCTCACAGTGGAGATCAGAAATTTAGTCTTGCAACTGAGGAATACCTGTACTGACAGAGTCAGACTTTTGAACATCTTGCTTCTCCCTGTAAAACGCAAGCTGTAAAGGATCAGCATTCCTAGATCTTGAAGTAGACTATCTACTCAGATATCTAAAAAAGCTGAACTCCATAATGTAGAGAACTTCAGCCTCAAGACTCCAGAAAAAGCGAATATCGGCACCAGAACCGAGCTCAAAGCCAGCTTTAAAACAAGAAAGAGGCTAAAGATCTGACAGTAGAGTTCAATCCCAGCAAATCTCAAACTTCAATCAAGCCTAAATCCTTTGAGATGAATTTGAAAACGGAATCTTCAACTTCAAAAATGATTGGGAATGTTTCCCGACAGTTATGAATTTTAGATTTGATCGTATTGTGCTTCGTTATTCCTTGCTTAGAGCTGGGAAACAATGCGATTTCACCTTCTATGCATTGCCAAGTTTTGAGGGCAATTTGTCCTTCCATCAAAAGCAAGCTCTGTAGAAGCAAAATGCTACAGAGGTTTTGGTGAGTAGCGGGATTGTAAAAGGGTAAAAGGCACTTTATTAAAAATCACCTGATTAGACTCGAACAATCAGGTATTGAAAAAGTGAAAGCATAATCACAATGTTATACTCCCACTCTAAAATAGATCTCTTTATCAACGAGTTTCTCTTTTTGTTCCTCGTTTAAGAAGAGTCTGCTTGATAATCTGTACTCTCCGGACTATTAGCATAAAACCAAGCCATCAGGAAAGCCTGGATAGAGCACCTTGCCTTAAACTAAAGGGTCTTGTCTGCTGATTATTGATGGATACTTTACAAAGCTCCCATAAAAGCCTCAGTAGAAGTCAGATCCGTTTGATTAAATTCAGGTTCAAATTCTTTAGTTAAGAACTCCCGCATCTGGAGCTCCGACTTTAAAAACAAACATATTTCCAATATTTCAAAATCGTTTTAGAAAGGTCCATATTTCCTGCCAAAGTCCTTCTTGCTTGAGCTGATCGGATTGATGAGCCAGTCAAGTCCCACCTTATATTTTCCTGGCTCGAAAAGAATAGATTCAAAAGACTGAAAACATAGTTTTGAAAATTCATCCACATAGAGATATGAGGGACTCTATCTCTTTTCAGAGATTTTGCCCTCTTGAGTGCAGAAAGTTTTACCTGCATTGCGATAAATTTTTCCGATTAGTTTTGAAAGCTTTCCTCACCTGCGTGACCTTCCCCAAGATTCCATAAGAATAATCTTTTTGCTGCATCGCATCATACATTTTGAAAGAGGTTTTGGTTGACCAATAATATTTCTCACATAAACTCCAGTTGTAAACGGACCAAATTTTGCCTGAATAAATGGGATAATCTCTGCTTTTCACGATCTCCCATTTTCTTGTAGGTTTTATTCATCATCGCAGCAACCACGGATCTTTCAGATTTCTAATTTCTTTGCCTCTGCAAAGGCTTCATCGGTAAAAGTCTCATAATATCCACAATCGTTTCCTCCTTCAGGCTGATCCATGAGGAGTAAACACCCATTTCTGAAATAATCCTGAATTCTCGGTCCGAAAATCTCTGGTCCATACATTTTGGATAAACATTTCCACGAGGTCGTTCGTTACCACATCTTTTCATCACTATCTTCAGGATCTACCTCTAGAGGATTAAGTCCTATTGGATAAGCGGTATTCCCAAGGTCCAAAATAAATCGGATCATCAATCCTCTCTTTGAAACCACTTCAAAAGATCTTCACAGAGCTTCTCCATGCGGATCAATAAAGGTAAACCCTCTTCCGTTTTTCATATCATCTACAGCCTGAGCGAGCATAATAACGTAACTTTCCTGTACCAGTCTGACTGAGAATATAAATATGTCTAAATCTATCTTTGTCGGTGATTCTGATTTCTCTTTTTACCTCCGTAAAGTATTATAACCAACAACAATTCCCTCAGTCGGTAAATCATCTGGAGCAGGAACAACCTTAAATTTCTGCCAAGCGATTTCCTCGGATTTTGATTGAATCTTCCGTGGGGAAAATGAATAATTGAAGAAAGTTCCTATGATATTGAGAATCGTCGCTTTTATTAAATTTCTTTGATATCTTCAGAAGCGGATTATCACTATAAAAAGCCTCATCACATAATGTCGGCAATTTCCTTAGATCTTGAGCCTTACTAAATTTGATAGTATTGAGTCAGATATAGTTATACTAGATTAAAAGCCTAGAAATATCATCAATAATTTTTGGTCTGCCTTGATCTGGTGAGGTTTGCAATTGTTCTCATCTTCCCTGAAAAGCCTCATCATCCATTTTATCAAAAATCTCCGAGCTGCTGCTGTGAGAAGTTATGCTTCTTTTTCCCTGCTCTCTTTTTGTTTTCCTTGTCTTCTTTTTGCTCCTGAGTTTCGGATTTTTCTTGATAATTCCTCGAATCCAAGAACTTTCTTTCCATCCTTGATATCATCAGCCTTTTTCCTCATGAGCCAATCTTCATACAAAGGCTCTACCAAATCTGAATTCAGACTTTTTCATCTCTATTAATATTAGAAAACGCTGACAAAATACTATCCATCGGATTCTGCTCAAAAGCCTCATATGTCTTGATCGGATGAACGTATCTTTTAGTCAGAGAACTCTCCTCCAGCAAGAATTTCTCCTGCTTCCAAGAGTTTCGGTTGTTAACTTGTTCTACGATTGTTCCGATATAGAAAGAAGCAATCATCTTTCTACGGTCATAAGATGTTCCTTTGGCTCTCTAGGAAAAATTTAATCACCTCTTTTTCAAACTAATCATTTCATACTGATTGCATTATTCCCCAAACCACTTATTCTCCCAGCCTTCATCAAAGATTGCATAAAAATTTTGTGAACCTGATTCATCAACTCAATATTTCCTGCTCATAGACTGAATATGATCTTTCGCATCAATATCTGAACTTCTCGCTACCGCATTTTTGAGTTTGAACTTGGAAGAAATCTGATTTGTTTTTGATTGTTCGACTCTATGTTTTTCTGAAAATGCACGATTCTCAAATGAGAACTCCAACAACTCCAAGAATAGCAGTTGCTACAAGACTTACTATAAAATATAAAAAGTGTTCTCCATAATTTTATCATTTCTAGCAAAAAGTAAATCAATACTTAAGTATAGTGGCAAAAATGCAAATTTTAGAACTCTTTATATTAAACAGTTCCTCTCCCTCTCTCTTTATTAAAAGCGTTCATTGTGTAGTGAAATCAGCTTAGGCATTCCCTAGTTTAGAAAGTCTTTTATCATAAGATAGGCAAGTCCCAAGGCATCAGCAGCATCGTTATATTCTGGTAATTCTTGAAGTCTAAAAAGCTTCATAATCATCTTCTGAACCAAGGTTTGTCGTGCTCTACCATTTCAAGTTATATATTTCTTCAGTTCAATTGGAGTAAATTCTCTGATTTGAATCTCATTGCCATTGTGAGTAGAATCTTCCCTAATTCCAAAAACAAACTCTGCATTATTCTGATTATATTTTCGTAAAAGTTTTCCATGCTCACAGTATGTACCTGATACTTTTCAGCTCCAGTATCTGAAAATCTGGAAGCATTCTTTCGTACTGATCTTCTCTCGTAGGACTGACTTTTTCTGAGCAGAATCCCATCAAGGATTTTCAAATCATCATCAATTAATGTATCAGAGCTTTCTTACTCCAGGATCTATTCAAAGAATCATGTATGATAGTTAGAATATAAATTAAGAAGATGACTTTTATCTTTTAGCGATTTCTAAGACTTGATTTCGGATATTCATCGCCTGAATCTACTATTGTGTGTGATCGTATGGAACTTCATTTTCTCTGTTTGACGAAATCCTGGAAAGAAGCTGCGCAACCTTTCCAACCGTTTCAGCATCAAGATTATTAACTGTTTCATCGAGGAAAAGCATCTCAGTTTTTGAGATAGAGGAAATTGCGAGCATTCACTGAGTTTAAGGATCGTCCTCTGTCCTCCTCAGACTTTTAACATCTCTTTCTCCCTTTTCATCGATAATCTTTGGTTTCAAGTTCGAGTTTTTCGCTTTCTTCTTTGAGCTTGATCACAATGGTATAATCTACAACACTTGCAAGATAGACATTGATGATTTCACTCAATACTAGTAAATACTCACTCAAAACAAAAAGCAAAGCTCTTTATTGAGAATCATGTAAATTCCCGAGATCTTCTAGTCAGATGTTTGATTTTTGAGCTGCAAAATCATTCCATTCATTGATGAGAAAATCCAATTGTTGTAGCGTTTGTTCATAAGCTACGAGCATCTGCTTTACTTGAGCAAGTTCTGGAGAGGAAGCTGACGCATTGCATCTTCTAATTGTCCTTTCTTTTCTAGGATTTGAAACTTTTCTTGGAATAGGGATGAAATCTGCGTCTGAGGCTTTTCAATCGCGCTTTGAAGTCGGCTCTTGTTGATACTTTTCTCTGTTTTCTAAACGTGTTTCTTGCTCGTAAGGTCCTTCTCGAGGCGAGAAAGCTGGACAAAAAGCTGTTCTCGTGGCTGGCAGTTTCTAACTCTTTGTAGTCAAAACTCTGCAAAAACTCTCTGCAAAAGTCGGATCTTTTCTCCCATTTTTGTTTGCTCTGCTTGAAGCTTCTCCTTTTTGTTCTGCAAATTTCATTCACTCTTTAGATACTCTTGTTCTTGATTCAGCTTTTCTTTTTGTGATGTGGAAATCAATCGTAGAAATCTGCTTTTGAGAGCTTGCTGTTCCTCAAGGATCAGTTTTTGTTCTTCCCCTCTGCTGAAAATGACGCTGATTGATCAGGCGAACAAAAGGACAAGGTTTTCCGAGAGTTCGGAGCAGTCAAACTTCTCATCTTTGCTGGTCTGCTGATCAAACTGCTCGAGCCTCTCAGCAATCGCCGTTTCTTGCTTGGAGAAAAAGCTTTCTTGCTCTTGGAGTGCTTTAATTTGCTGTTGAAGTGTGGAAATTTCAGATTGTTCCTTTCTTTTTAGTGTCGTGAGTTGCTGAAGGAACAGGTCGTTTTGTTGCTTCAAATGCACGCCAAGCTGTAAAAGTTCTTGAATAAAAGATTTGTTCCAAGGAGTGAATAGCTCGTTTTCGCTGGAATGTTAAACTCCTCCCCACTGCTGGATGAAAGCTTGTATTTCTTGGCTATGAGCAGGATTCCAATGCCTCTTGCTGGCTCAGGAGCAAAAGATTTTTCTGCTTTGAGTTTCGAAAGCCCCTCGCATTGATCTCTAGAAAAGTGTATCGAGCTGAATCACTTGCTTTTCGTGCTGGGAAAGCTGGGATTGTGAGATGGCTCTGTTCCTGAGTTTTTGTTCTTGCTGAAAGGAGTCCGTATTCAGTTTTTGTTGTTGATGTATGGTTTGTTGAGTTTCCAAACTTTCATTGAGCGCAGGAGAAAGGTCTTGAGACTTTCATCAAGTGAAAAATTCTGGATGCTGAGTTTCTCTTGCATCATTTCAAGCCTCACTGATGCTGATGTTCACTAGGAAGAAGTTTCTGAAAGAAATCGAAGTCAGACTTTTATACTTTTTGAAAAAAGTGCTTGAAGAAAGCTGCTTAGTTTCTTTTCGTAGCTTGAACTCTTTGATAGGCTTTAATCTAGAATTTAACTTCGTTTCTCTTATCTTTAACGATCTCTTTGCTTTTCATCGATCCCCAGCAATCAAAAAGACATGCTTCAATACCTCTAATCTCTGAGCAGGTTGCATCTCAAAAATATTCTCCGCATCTTGCAAGAGAAAAATCGTGCTGACAAAAACCTCCTGAGGTGGAAGAAGCTGATTGAGTTGTTGTTGAGATCAGCTTGTTCTTGAAGGTCAATTCTCGAGCGGAACGTTGCAGCTTGGAGTAAAAGCTCAATATCCTGGTCATAGCTAGGGGACTTTCAGCTTTTATTTTTGTTGAGGGTGTGACTCCTCTGGACAGCTAAAAGCCGAGAACGGTCAAACTCTACCTTCCCTTGCTTGAGGGTCCTGATGATGAAGTAGCATTGCCCATCGACTTCGAAAAGCAGTTTGATCACCCCTGTTTTTGACTGAATATTGAGAATATTCCTCGTGGAACTTTGTAGAGCGCATAAGTTGGCCCATCAAAAAGAGAAAACTCTTCCCAGTCCCAATCGGAGCTTTGATCAAATAATTTCCTTGTTCAAAAGACTGATTGTCTGGTCTTTGAATGGTCCTATATTGTGATAGCTAATGGCAAGGAGATTAAGCATAGGCATCGCTAAATAAAACTGCTTTTAAGATAGAGATATGCTCGAGATTTGCAAGAGGAAGGGAAGACTGAAATGATTTTGTAAAACAACCTTATCCTCCCCTCTAGCTCAAGTGGTCTATTCAAGCAGAATATGTTCTGAATACTTGTATAAGAAAAAGAAGAAAAGCTGACTCTTGAAGATCAGGTTTTAGATTCATTCTAAGGATCAACTCTTCAGAACTTTGTAATAATGTTTATGGAAATGCAAACACTTACATGATATACCTCTCCTCTTTTCTTCCTACTGCATTTCCAAGTATGAAAATTCATTGAAAATAGCATTTTGAGAGAGAGAAACTTTTTGTCGCTTGGAGAAAACGGCGTTTTGGACAGGAAACTTTTGTTGCTCAGGGAGATCAGAATTTTTCTCTATCTTCAAGACTTAGCTTCCTTTCATCACAAAACCACGGAAGCATATTTATCTCCCGTGGATTTTAATTTAAAAATTCCTTGCTCGCTCGTCTCCCCGTAGAGTTGATGAGAAATTTCAGTCAAGAAGCTCTTGATCAAAGGGATCTACAATTTAAAACTTTTTGAAAATTGTAGCATCGACAGTCATCTCCCTCAGCGATATGTTTTTATATCTGTTAGCAACTCACTAAGTCATATTAAGATAATTCACAATTCCAGAGGAAGCGTTAGATTCTCTATAATCAGAAGAACCATTTTTCTTCATTTGGATTATTTATGTCCTTTACCAAAGAGGCAAAGAACTCCAGATAATTTTAATGTTTTTGTTCCGCATTTTTATTTATTAGTGAGGAGTAATATATCCATATACAAGGAAAAAGTCAATCGAGATCAGCACTGCATAAAAAGTTTTACCTATACTTAAAGACAGGATTTTTATTTATCAAACACGTTAATACCCATGGATCATCTCGCCTTTTCTCTCATTCTCTGAGCGGTAATTCTCGCACTAGGAGCGATGAAGATTCTCAAACAACCGATGATTATTTGATATATTTTTGGCAGGGACGGTTATTACGCTCCTCTTCCCTCATTTCTTCCAAGGCTCTGAAAAATTATAATCAATTCTCGGAGAGTTGGGATCGCTTTTTGCTGTTTATCGTAGGAATGGAACTCAATCCTGCAATGCTCAAATCTGAATAAAGACGATTGTTATTTTGAATCCTTCAGGTGATTTTGACGACGGTACTAGGGATTTGAGTCTGACTTTTTGTGGAATTTTGATCTCATGACTTCAATCTATCTAGGATTTGGATTTGCTTTTTAGTAGTACGATTGTTGTACTCAAGCTCCTTGATGACAAAGAAGAATGCTGGATTCGATCTATGGAAGGTAGCGGTAAGAATACTCGTTTTACAAGATATTATGGTAATGCTTTTTATGCTTACTATGGCGACGATTTCTTCATTTGAAGGGGATGCTGATAAGTTTCAAATTATCGGTCTTCTCTCACTCGAAATTATTTGGACTTTGGGATTGGACTGTATCTGGTAACGAGTATATTCTCCCAACGATTACCAAAAAGATCGCCTGAATCTCAAGATTTCCTTTTTCTCTTTCGATCGGATGGTGCTTTATTGTAGCAAGTATTTTTATCTCCTTGGATTTGGGCTAGAAATCGGAGCTTTGGTTGTGGGGGTTGCACTGGCGACTTCTCCATATAGATTTGAAATTACGAGTAGGATTAAAAGGTGCTTAAAGATTTTTCATTGTGATGTATTTTGTCCCTACTGGGATCTCATGTTTCTTTTTCTGAGCCGATCAACTGAGGAATGGTTGTCAGCTTTTTGCTTGTAGTTATGTTGATTAAGCCATATCTCATCATGTGGCTGATGAAAATTTATAGGACATACGAAGAAAATGGATTCTTCACAGGAACTGCACTCGGTCAAATGAGTGAATTCTCTTTTATCATCATCTCTATGGGAGTAACGAGTGGAATCATTCAGGATGCTTCCTTGATTACGATAGTAACAATTGCGGGGATTCTCAGTATTGTCTTTTTCGAGTTATTTGACCGTCTACAATCATAGCTTTTTACAATAAGATTCCGAATAAGCTCAAGCAATTTATTCCTTGACTCAAGAAAAACTCGCTGAGAAAGAAATTGGACAAGAAAATGATATTCTGATTTTTGGATTTGGAAGATTTGGAAGCAATCTTTACGATCATTTCCACAAAAATATAAGATTCTTGTCGTCGATGAACATCCTGCGATCATTAACCATCTCAATACTCAGGAATCAACTGTCTTTATGGAGATGCGATGGATTTGGAGTTTCTAAGGAAATTAATCTTTCTGGAACAAAGATGATTCTCTCGACGATTAGAGATAGTGATGTGAATATCGCCATCCTTAAGGTGCTTAAAGAAAAAAAGTCTGATTTAATCGTGGTTTGTATGTGCCAATCATATTCACGAGGCGATTTCACTGTATGAAAAGGGGGCTGATTATGTGATTATGCCACACTATATCGGTGCTGATCATACCTCGATTATGCTGGAAGAATTTGGGCTTGATGTAGAAAAATTCCTCAAAAACAAATCACAACAGGTTGAGAGCCTTAAAAAGAAGAGTAATGACCTCACTTTTTGGAAGAATTGATGAAAAAGTAGCTTATTTTTATTGGAATACCATAGAGAGATGAAAACAACAAAGAAAGCATGACTGCTTAAAAATCAATGTACGAGGGAAGGTTTTTGAGAAGGTTTTGAAGAAAGCGAAATGGACTCTTGTTAGTCTGCTTTCTTCATTGGGATTCTGGCTTTAGTCCTTTTTATTTGAAGTCCTTTTTGAGGAATAGTTTATCAGAAATTATTCTCAGCAATATATTGTATTTTGAATATGGATCACATGAAAATCTGATAGAAAAGGTCTGGAATATCGATCTTAAGAATCTTCAAACGCTGGAATATAATAAAATAATTACGCTTCCTCAAGGGAAAATCAATCAATTGGCTCTGACCTTCCTTTCTCCTGTTGATGGGAACCATGATTTGGAAATTATGGCACTTTCTGGGAAAGTTGCTCTAGGATATCTAAGTTACATCCCTGAATATCAATGACTACTCAATAGATTTCCCTATACAGAACAGGCGTTCAAACTTTTCGGACAAGAGAAAAGGGAAAATGGCAGCTTGTCTGCTAATCAAAAAAGGGAAATCTGATTTTTCAAATTGGATAAGCCCAGAACACAATCCTAATCACTGTGAAGTCGTTTGGATCAATAATGATGCGTATCATCCAAAAGAGATTTTTTCCTTACAAATTTTTCTAAGGGAAGAGCAACAGTGAAATTTTCGAAATATAAAAGCTTATGAGTAGAAGTTTTCTAAAAGTTCATGAAGAATTAAGCATCAGTATTTTGATAGGAGTAATGTTGTGGGGAAGGTAAAATAAAAAGCACTCAAAAGTACGAGTGCTTTCTTAAAAGTTAGAATAATAATTTAAAATTTCAGCATATTGAAAGTTTAACTGGCAAGAATGTTAACCAACCCTCAGGCTTAGTGAAAATATTATTGTTGCCAAGTACATCATTGCTCAACTTTACAAGCTGATTTATTGAGAGTATTACAATTCTTCATGACAGGAACCATTTTTCTTTCACAATATTGTGTATTGGTATCATAATTTACTGGTGTACAGAGATATTCACAGAAGTAATATCAACAGTCCCATCTGAATAATTACAATCAACAAGATCTCTAAGATCACTTCACTGCCAAAAATCACCGACTATAGACATTCCCATTTGCATCTGGTTGTCTAGAATTATGTAATAAAGAAAGCCTATCTCATACTCCTATTATACGATTCCCCTTCTCTTTTTCATATACAGGCCCAATCTCCTGCGGATACCATCTCTCACGTCGTGAACCTGGTTCTTTTTCATTTCTGGAGACAAAGAATCTTATTTGGATAAACTTCTTTTGAAACATATATTTCTCCTGTCCCACTTTGATATTCCCCTACACAGCGACCTTCTGTAGAAGTTGGTATATTGATCGCTCTTAATCTCATTTCATGATTGGTAACCACCATAGTAAGTTTGTTTACTAGTCCATCCCACATTTCCGCAGTGAGCTGATTATTATGCTTTGTAGAAAGTAAATCTGTGAAGATGAGCTGCTCTGCAGTTAAATTTGGGTAACCAGAAGATTGAGCAAAAAGCCTGGAGTCTAGTTTCATGATTCTGAGCTCGGGCAGGTTAAAGCCATTGATTATCCCATTCCACATCTCAGCTTCTAACTTGTTCCCATGATTCGTTGAAAGTTTGTCGCTAAAATTGATTTGATTGTCTGTTAGCCAGTTTGACTGTTTCCTGCAGCGTAGGCTAGTACGATGATTCCTGGAAAAAGAACTAGTACTCCCAGAATATTTCTCTCATCTTTTCAAAATAGAAAATAAAAAGACGACTGATAATATCACGCAGTCGCCAAACTAATTTTATCATTACTTGAATTTTGAGAAGACAAGAACAATAGAACGACAAAACCAGTCGCCTTTTATTTCCTATCTTTTCAAAAACTAAGAGTGATGAAGTGATAAAATTAATTTGGCATCTGTCTTATAATAAAAATATAGTGAAAAGCAAGACTTTATTTCATCAGAAAGATGTTGCGATAGAATTTGCATTTTTATTAATAAATCTATAGTATCTGAGGGTTTTTATTAAAGAATGAAATACTGAATGAAATTTCATGTGATTACCTTAGGCTGTCAGATGAACTACTCTGATACTGCCAGAATTACTTCTGTTTTGAAAAACTGTGGATTTAGTCGTGTAGAGACGATCGCTTGAGGCAGATATTGTGATCTTTGATACTTGTTCTGTCCGCCAAAAATCTGAGGATAAAGTCACCGAAAGCTCAGGAAATTCCACTCAGCAAGAAGGTTTGGATTACAGGATGCATGATTCAGCACACGATGAGAAATCGAAAATCAGCTCTGCAAAGCAAGATTCCAGAACAGCTCAAAACCTGAAATTTCTCAGGAGCGATTTTTAAGCAAGGAGCCAAGAATTGTCGGCCCTCAGTTCTGAAGAGATCAATGAACTCAAAAAGCTGATACTCCGATATTGTGGGAATCAACCATACTTTCAAATCCACTTTTTCATTCTCTTTCCCAGAAATGGCCGAATATTGAGCTGTTTTTCCGTATTGATGATACTGGTTTTTGCCTTTGATGCTGAAGAGGTTGGGCTAGTGAGATAAGCTATGATCAAGAACTTACGAACGAATATTCCACTATTATCCCTGAGGGCATCAACTCAAGTATGAATGCACATCATACCACCGCTTATATTCCGATTTCTAGTGGCTGTAATCAGTTTTGTTCCTATTGTATCGTGCCCTATGCTCGTGGATTGGAAAAATGGTTTCCTGTGGAGCAGATCATCAAAAAGCCAAAAATTCACCTTGCAAATGGAGTCAAAGAAATCTCGCTCCTCGGACAAATCGTAAATAAACATCCAGATTTTTGACCATTGTAAAAGAGCTTTTGAAGCTTGAAGGCTTGGAACGATTGAGATACACTTCTCCCTATCCGACCTACTATTCTGATGAACTTCTCGCCTTGCATGAAAATGAGCCGAAGCTCTGTCCGCATATTCATATCCCATTTCAGTCAGGTTCTACGCCGGTTTTGAAGAAGATGTTTCGTGGCTATAGTGCCGAGCAGTGTTATGAATTTATAGACAAGATCAGGGCATTGAAAAGACCAATTTCTATCACGACCGATATTATCCTTGGATTTCCAGGAGAAACTGAGGAGGATTTTTCAAGAAACTTTAAAGCTGACGGAGTATGGGCGTTTTGATATGATTTATATGGGGATTTATAGCAATCGTCCAGGGACTTTCGCAGATAGGAAATATCCTGATGACATCCCTTATGCAGTGAAGCACGAGAGGCGAAGTAGACTTAATGAGCTTTTGCATCGCATTTCTGAAGAAAATAATCAACAAGAAATCTGATCCCAAAGACTGATGATGATCAACGAAATCAGCAATCAAAGGGACCTTTACGGTTATACGGACAATATGAAGCAGATCACTGTTAAAGCAAGTGAAAAACTACTCAGCTCAAGCCAGGAATGCTTGTCCCTGTAAGAATTACCAAAGGAGTGGTCTTTTAAGCTAGAAGGAGAAATTTTTAAGGAAAGAAATAAGGAATTTAGATATGATATCTTTCTTCTAAAGATTGCTTTCCTTGCAAACACAAGGCGAATCCCTCACACTTCAGTCAGTTTTTAGCTTTTTCTTTTCTTGATGCAAAAAATTTCTCAAAGGGCTCACTAGTCTACAAAAATTTGATACGGAGGCATCGGAATCGCGGGAGGCTCCTGATGGCAAGAAAGTCCTTATCAAAGGCGGTGCTTTGCCTGGAAGTATCGTAGATGTTCGCGTAGTAAAATCAAGAAAAGACTATGTAGAAGCTCATTTGCTTGAGATAAAAACAGAATTCAGAACTCCTTTCTGGGAAAGCAATTTGTCAGCATTTTCTCTCCCTTTTATGCAGGGCAGGACTTTGAGCTTCTAGGCGTATCAAATTGGTTGTTGAGGCTGTAAATGGCAAGTGATGAACTATGAATCTCAGCCATCTCAAATCGGAAATCGTGAAAGATGCATTCTGAAAGCTCAGCAAGAAGCAAGAAATCTGATTTTTACCGATTGTGGCTTCTCCTCTGCAAGAGGGCTGTAGAAATAAAATTGAGGTTCAGCTTTAGGGGTTTACAAGCAGCTGGAGGAGGCTTTCAAAAAGGCAGCTGATCCCCAGAAGAAGAGTTGCTTGCTCAGGGATGGAAAAATATGCGATAGATTCCAATTTCAACCTTGGTTTTCACAAGCAGGGGAGTTTAGCAAGATCGTGGATATTTCGCTTGTGGACTGATTTCTCAAAAAGGTGAATCAGATTTTTCTCATTTGAAAGCTTTTGTGTAAGGATTCTAGGGCTTGCGGTCTATGATCAGAAGACACATCAGGATTTTTCCGCCACCTTGTGATTAGAGTAGGGTGAACACCGGTCAAACGCTCGTGAATCTCCCGTTTCAGATAATAATCTTGCTTCTCACGAGCAAAACTCAGCCCGAGAACAGTTTTTGGAAAAAGCTAAAAAGCTGATCCTTTTTGCAAGAGCAGGTAGTCTACTTTTGTGATCAGCTATAATAACGGTTTGGCTGATATCGTCCGTAATGCAGAAACCGAGATTAAGACCTTCGAGGCGAAGGAATGATTTATGAGAACTTGGATTTCTCTGCTTTTATGGATACTAATCCTGACCAAGAAAAGCGAGGCGATCACGGTAAATTTCCAGAATTTCTCCTTCTTCTCAGACCAATACGCTTGGTGCACAAAGGCTGTTCTGAACTGCGATGAAAAATGATTGGACATATTGAGGGAATGTGCTGGATCTCTACTGTGGGCGGGAAGTATCGGCTTTCTGCTCAAAATGGGGATTGGAAAGGAGCTTGTGGGCGTGGAAATCGTGAAAAGAGGCGATCATAGATGCTCGGCATAATGCAAAAATCAACGGTTTGGAAGCAAGAGCTTTTTCGTGGCTTCTCCTGCGGAAAAATGCTCATCAATTTCCCAGAGCTTTAAAGAGAAAAATTCAGAATGTTGGCTTGGTGGTGATTGATCCACCGCGTGAGGGATTACACCCGAATGTAATCAAGTATTTAGCAGATTAGCAGCAGTATGCGTGTTGCTCTATATTTCGTGTAATCCGATTACGATGGCGAGGGATATTGAGCTTTTTGGTAGAGAGGAAGGCTTTAGTTTCAAGCAGGTCAAGGGGTGGATATGTTTCCGCACACTCATCATATTGAATGTTTCGGGTATTATACTAACTAGGGTTCAGAAATTTTTATTTGTTCTAGTGACAATTTGATTTATAACTCTTTGAAGCGAAAAATCAAGTGAGAGAGAAAACTGATATTATACTGAGGTTTTCATTATACAATTTGTCAAATTCTCCTCTCAATCGTTCGTTATTTAGGTGATAATATCTTAAAGTAGTTTTTTGGATCACTTATGCCTCATAAGTTTAGTAGTAGCTTGTTGTGATACCCCTTCAAATACGCAATTGGTTGCAAAACTATGCCTCCCCATATGAGTAGTTAGCTTTTCTTTTGATTTTTCATTCTGTAAGAAGCTGTTCTGAGTATTTTGTATAAATAAAATTTACATACTTTGGATCAATCTGTTTTCACCGATTTTTATTGTCTCAGTCCTATAAATAAGAAATCGTTCTTTAATTTTTCTATATTTTGTGTATTCTTTGAGTGCTTTTTGATAGTGCATAACTTGAGTTCTTAATTCTTCGGGAGAAAAATGTTGTTCAATACTTCACCTTACCTAAAATTTGGAATTGCCTATTTGGAGATTGGAAATTTTCAAAAGTACATCTTAGTATCTCGGATCTACGAAGCCCCATTGTATAAGGAATATCTACCATGAGTTGGTTGCGAAGAGCAAAGATCTCTCTCATATCGTAGTGGAGCTTGACGCAACATTTGGTATTCTTCCTCTTTCCGCATCTCTATTGTATCTCTAGTTTTCTGTATTTTTTGGAATCATTTCTCGGTTGAGATCAAGTGATTCCTATAGCTCTAACATACTGGAAAGAACATCTCAATGATTTGCTTTTCTCGCAAATGGTGTTCTGTTTTGAGAGTGTCATTGATTTGGTCAGTATTGAATAGGAGTAGTGCGATAATGAGCCAAGAAGTCCAAACAATCCTTAAGATTTACATCTTTAATTTTTACCAAAAATCACTTGTGAACTGCAATCATATTCATAAAATTGATTTAGGTTGTAGTAGTGATGATTAACAACTTCTTCGGTCCTTCCTAGAGCATTTTGCATAATTACAATAGTCTTTGATTAGTGTTTTCTCATGTTTTTGCATTACAAAATAAAGAAAACGGTTTGTAAATGCCTATATCTGCTGTGAATATAGTATAACCACTCAAGATAAAAAGCAAAAAGTCTGAATTTTATTGTTTTTAGCTTGCAAAATTGGACTAATCTAGTTATAATCCAGGTGCAGATATAAGTAAACAGAGCAAACCTCAATTTATATTGAGGTATTTTTCCGTTATGACAAGGATATATATGAAAAAGAGAAGAAATAGGATCGCCAATGGTGGTTCAGAATCTCTTTTTTGAAATTGGAGAAAAAGAGGTGGTAAAGTCAGATTGTAACCTGAACTTACTACCACAAGGAAGATCTCCAATCATTCCAATTCTATATATTCTCCTGAAGGGAAATGTATCCAGAATATAGACTCAATCCTGATAATATTATTTTTGGTAGATTCCATAGAACACACGAGCGGATAGACCGCACAGTAGCAGGAACAAAGCGGTATTCAAGGACTTTATTGATTGTTGAATAGCTCGCTAAGCATCTCCGTCAGATATGGAATCATCCAATTTTTATTCCCACTTAGATCCGAGGAAACTACCGCTTAGATCAGATTTTTAGATAAATAAAAATGGAGAAAAAGCGAAAGTATCCATCTGCAAAAATGCTGATACTGAATCCCTGTCCGAGCTGATAGTTGCAGGAGATGCTTAACACCTGCAGAAAAAAGAAGAGATGAAACTGCAGGTAAAGAAGATCAATACTGAACAGAAAAAGCGATACGGTCCGCAAGCCCAAAACCAGTAAGCAGGACTAAAGCCTCACCGAGCGGAGCGAGGACAACCAGTCGTAAACCGAAGCCAAAAGAGGCGTTGAGGAGTCCGCCCGAAAACTGCGTTCGCTCCCCCAAAGTAATGAATCCAGACTTTTTATCTAGTAGCCGTATAGTAGCCATGCTCCAACACCTCTCCATGAGACACCCTCATCCCCTATGAGCGTAATAACAAAATACATAATGAAGCTCAGATATAGCAAAAAGCATCAAAGAACTCTGATTCAGAGCTCCAATCTTAATTGATGAGAACAACATTATTCTCGCATGACATGGTAGATTAGCAGCTGCGAAAGAAACTGAAGTTGAAAGAGGTCCCTGTAATCCAATACACGGATCTCACGGAGGAACAAAAGAAATACAGACTCTTGGACAATAGGCTTGCTGACCTTAGCGATTATGATCTGAGAATCTGAAGCTAGAACTCCAGGAGCTGAACGATGAATGGATGAATGATCTCTGGTGAATTTGATCTCAAGCTCGAGGAGGAAGAATGGAACGAGGAGATAGAAGATGAAAGCACCTGCAGTCCAAATCCAGACTCTATCGTTCAAGAGTGAGATATTTTTGAGCTAGAAGGTAAAAACGGAAAGCATTATCTCATTTAGTGGAGATAGCACAAAAATCAGAGACCACACCGACTCATTGAATTAGCAGGTAAAAAGCTGACCTCCTGTTCACTGATCCCCTACAATGTAAATTACAAGGACAAGGTAAAAAGACCAGCAACGGAATCCTGAACGACCGTATGAGTGATCAGAATTTTTTATACTAGGATACTTTTCATGCACTTAAAAATGGACTTAACAACACTGCTCCGATGTATATCTTCCATGCAAGTCAAAACTCAAAGAGAGTTTCAGAACGTATGGAGGAAAATGGCATCGAGGATCATCAGCCAACTCATCTGGAACAAACCAAGTATCAACCATGTCTGAGCAAGCTACAAAAAGCAAGCACGAACCCTTCTTCTACGCAAAGATGAAAGGTGCAGACATAGCTCATGGTATGGTAGCAGAATTATTCGGAAGAAACGGTACGAACTCTACCCAGCCGAGCAGAGAAGGCGATAAGGAAATTTTACAAATGATCAAAAAGGTTAAGGAAGCAGAGAAAGAGGCTAACTACGATACGAACTCAAAAGACACCCTGTTCAAGACTCTGAACATCCTACGCAAAAGCCAGTAGAGCTTCGTAGAGCTGCAATCCTCAATTCTAGTAGAGAATGAGAGCTTGTCCTGGAGCCATTCTCCGGTAGTGGAACAACGCTGATAGCAGCGGAAAAAGACAGGAAAAGGTCGAGTCTTTAACATTGAGCTAGATCCGAAGTATGTAGAGTGACTTTTGAAAAGGCTAAGAGGATCACAGGGAAGAGCGTGAGGTGCCTGAACAGAGAGCTGAATTTCTTTTAGAAATATAAAAAGAACATATGGGAAAGAAACCAAGCAATCCCCAAGGAATACAAAGCCCCTCCTTTGAGGGGAGAGAAAGAATATCAGAAGCCCCATCCCAAAATTTCGTTTTGGGCAAAAGTTCAAGTAGTGGACTGATTTTATACACGACAAATCTGAGAAGTTGTCTGATGTCGTCCTGAGGCAGAAAGCTTCATTTATAGAATAATCAGCCTTGATTTTTGAACATATGAATGTGGAGGAAAGATTTTTATCCGCTTTCTCACAAAAATAGATGGCAAAAGGTAAAATTATCGCTAAACATAGTCCAAAAAGTGGTTTCCTGTTTGCGTATGGATTGAACGATAGAAGAAGCCTGTCGTCAAAGCCAAGATTGCAAAAACAAAAACACATTACAACCGAATAGAGAAAAATGCGTGGATTTTTGGACGAAAACGAACAGAAAATTTATTATAAAGACGAAGTTGAGGCAGCTCAAGCTTTTCGCCAACCAGCTCGCAAGGGCGTCTGGATGAAAAGCCATTCGTGATGGTGATCGTAAAAGCCGCTATTAAGTTCCTAGAACTCAGAGATGATAGATATAGACCAAAACAAGAAACCATAGATACAACGCCAGCAATCAATGAAGAAGATTTAATTGATGATTAAAAATAAAATGGAAAGATCAACACTCTGCAATGCTTTATGAATTACCTCATATAGGTCCATTTTTGTTCAAAGGGACAGTGAGATTTTCTGTGGAAGATGATCAGCTTTTTCTTTCTTACACCCATAATGTTCACAATATTGTAATCAAAAAGTGTTGAATGAACGAAGCTTGAAATCCTTCGTCAGATTCAGGATTATGTTTAGATTATTATTTGATTTTTGAGTGGGATGGTAAGAGCTAAATCTTAAAGACCCTCTTTGCTTTTTGGAACAAGCGAAGGCTATGTAAAGATTATTCAATAGAATTTATACTAAAATCCATGAAGAGCAATTTTTATCTTAAGAGCAAAAGGCTTAAAATTTACAAGATCGTCTGAAAGGATGAGCAAACAAGAGGTTTCAAAAGAAATGCTGCTCAACAGATTTTGGAGGCTAGGAACTCAAAGAAAAGTTTGGAAGAATCAGGATGATTGTCCTTAAGGGAGGCAAATAGGGAATCACTACGAATGAGGTTATCAATGGGCTTGATACTGCAAATTATGAGGAGTACCAAAATATCGGTGTGCTTGCTCATGATGATAATACAAGAACAGAAATTTTTGATAAAGTGAAAATTTGCTTTTGAAAACTACCCTACAATTCAGCTGAAAGATGGGAAAATATTCACTGAAGCCAACGAGCAAATATGACACCAAATATCTCCTCTCCTTGCCAATAATCACCCAAAATTGCGGTCGTGAGGAACTCAGAGGTGGAACGCGGACTAAGCTCCATATTTCGTGAATTTTGCTTTCATTAAAGATGCAAACAGCCTCCTTGCAGGGACACTCCCTCCGTTCCAAAGAATGGGAAATTATCATTGAATCTACAGCAAACTGATTTGGGAATGAATTTGAAAAATGCGAAACAAGTTTTTCAGGAGATAATCCTGAATGGACTTGCATTTTTCTGTGATGGTGGCTGATGCCTGAGTATGCTATTCCTCTTGAGCAAGGAAAAGGTAATGCTCCTAGACCTTGAGCATCTCATGAGCCAATGATTGATGGAACCATTCTTACCGAAGAACAGAAAAACGATACCTCAATGTTTATGAGTCTAACACTAATCCACCCTGACTTTTCAGGAATACCTCAGCACTCCTGAAGCATTTTTGCATACGGAAACCTGTCTTCCATCCAGACTTTTGAAACTTTTTGAAAAACTCCTGACTATACTGAAGATGAAGTGATCCCTGGGCTCTCATATTTATGCCCCAGCAAGAGTAGGGCAATGCGTCTATGGAGGCGATACTGCAGCTGGAGTTGAGGGCGGAGATAATCTGCTGTATTATGGTGAGAGATAGGGAAACTATGGACCTCTTAGCTTGCTACTATGGAATATGTGATCCTACTTATCTTGTAGAAGTAATCCAAAGACTGATTGAACTTGGCTATTGGGAAGAATTGGAGTGGAAACAACACTTGATATGCTTTTTATGCAAGCTAAGGAATATGAGCGATATGATATGCTCTTTATACAACCACTACCGTGAGACAACAAGACTGACTATGAAAACTCAAAAGTCGGACGAAAACCAACGGAAGTACAAGACTAATCCTAATGTCAGGATCAAAGAAGCAATCAAACCAGTATATTACCGTGGATCCTAGAATACTTAAAGGAATTTTTCAACTGTTATGACTCATCCATGAAAGAGGTTGCTACAACAAGGGCATCATGATGATGGTGTAATGACTGAATCTATCTGCTACCAAATGAAAAGTTCCGCTTATTGAGTTTTAATGATAACCAAAAACAAAATCTGACTTATAAGTATTTGTGATTTTATTTTATATCTCAAGCTATGGAGAATCTCTCAGCATTGGGACTATGTAAAAACCAAGTATCGTTTTGCTCAGATGTATGCTAATCAGCTGAGTAAGTTTAGAAATAATTTTAGGAAAAAGTGTTCTCTATCAAATCCAATCTGGCAAATGATGCACTTGCTGATGAACAGACTCTATATTCCTATCAATCTTGCGAGAGCCATGCTGAGAACTTTTACTAACTATGTGATAGGTAAGGGTCCTCTGTAGATTTTGGAACGAAGGGAGTAATAAAGATTTTGTAGCGATCGCAGATGATCTTAAGCTCAAACCCTCCTAGAATAAGTGGTAGATAACCAGTCCAGTATAGGATACTCCTATCATGTGAAATTGAGAACAAAAGGATAATAAACCAAGAGTAGAGATAATCAGTTGATAACTATCTAGCCAATATGGAAAGCTTGATGATTGGAGATGGATTTGAAGACATCAGAGCATTTTGTATTCTCAGTAATCAAGCAGAATGATAGAAAGTTTTTATGTGGAGGATATCGAAAGGTGAGTGATCATGGGAATGATATTATAGGGAAATTTGGGAGCGAAAATGAAAAATTTTTGTACTCACAAAAATACTCAAGAAGCAAAAACCAGGAAACTATGGATACTTTACCCGCTCTTTCTCGTTAATAGCGATCTAAAAACACACATACCGCTAGCGAGGATTTCTCAAGATAAATTAGGAAATATCCCAAGATACTTTTACTCAGTCTGATTATGTGAGATATTGACATCTTGCAGGAACTGAACGATAGAGGTTCTCAGATTTCTATTGAATTTGTAAAAACCTGACCTCCGAAAATGTCACTCCCCTCTTCTTTCAAGGCATCAGAGAAAAGCTCAAGGACTGAGAAAAGTGATGGATGAAACACTACCAAAAAGCAAAATCCTGATTATATCCTCCATGGACACGGTGAACAGCCTGCACAATACATCACTAAAGATGGGAAGCTATCTCAGTATTTCTATTCAGCATTTGTGGACGAGCGTGGAGATTGGAGCCAGATTTCTTTTTCCTAGTGGAAAAGAGTGCAGGGAGAAAAATCGCTCGGTTACTCTCCTCTATTATCCGCTCCATAGCTATTGGACTAGATCAGATAGGAACAGCGTGTGTAGGGATATGCTGAACAGATTGCTGATTACTTCCGGTTGATACAGTTTTGGAAGGGATACAGGAAACGATCTCTTCAGTATTGGGGAAAAATGAAAGCGTGAACGCTGACTCGGTTGGGAGGGCAATCGTAGCGGTACTGGACTGGTTGAGATAGGGGATCACTGCGAGAAATGTATTCAGGATTTTTATTTCTTAATTATGATATTCCAAAATGACACTAGATATACCAAATATTGTTGATAAGGCTTGAACCGCAGCTGTTAAGATTACAAGTAGCGAAAAGAGGACTTTTTATCTTTTTGTGCTACTATCTTTAAGTGCAGTCATCTTCTCAATCATCTACTTCACGGACAATATCAATGGGATTGTGAAGGATCATAATGTGTGCATCAAGGAACAGAGGCAGGAATTCCTCCAAGCTTTGAAAGATCTTAAGTAGTTTTTATAGAATATCATGAAAGAATTACGACAGAACAAAATCTTTAGAGTCTTATGTTGGCAGATATTCAATGCTATGGTAGCATATCTGGTATCCTATGTTGGCTGGACTCGATGGAGCTCAGACTTTAGCAGTGGGACTAGGACTCCAATTCTCAGTATTATCACAAAGTGGATCAATCACGAATGTATTCGGAGATATTGGGTGGATTCAGCTTCTAAGACTGATAAATAATGAGCGAAGCTGAATTAGAAACTGTTTCTCAGCCCAAGGACTGAAAATTGATATGAAACTTTCGGAAAGGTGGAACGAAAGGAAGGCGGTAGTAGAGCAAGATGCAGGGAACTGCTGACTTACTCCTGCCTCAATAATCTTATGGCTTAATCTCGGCTACAAGGTCAATCAATTAGAGGTCAGCAGCTCAAAAACAGACTCACTGAGTTAGGAGTGAATGTTAATGGGGGAATAATGAGATGCTAGCTGGGGCAGTCATCTGTGAGCGATGGAACAAAAAGAATCCTGATCGTAAGATTGCTCACTTCTCATAGATTTTTGAAAAGATACTCTACTTATGGCCGATCTTTTTAAGAACAGCTACTCGTTCATCTATGCGAGGTCAGCAAAAGTGAGTTCCAGGATGATATTCGTGATAACGATACCATCAATAAGATTCGCATAATCTCAGAGGGCTTGGCACGCTGTGAATGTTATGCTAGAATCAAAAGATAATGCAAAAATAGTAGAAGTCTGACAACGAGGTGACGACCATTTTGCAGAACTACTTTGATTACGAGGATGTTCTAATCTTCGGAAGGAACATTCAATCGTGAACGATTCATCATGCTTTAGTTTTTGACTTCATCTAATGAACAGACCATATACCGACTTCCGCAACGAATGGCTAGGAAAGAGAATAGACTATGACTGATCATCCTGATTTCAGTGCGTTGATCTAGCAAAGCTCTATCTTGATAAAGTCGTGAGGACTCTGAAAAATTGGATCACTCGGAGATGCAAGAATATTCCAAATAATCGCCCTGCGGGGCGGGAAATTATCAAGAGACAAACGACATCATGCAAGGCGATATTATCATTAGAACCAAGTGAAAGTATGGACATATCGCGATTGTCAGATCATGTTGCAGGTGGAAAGGTCTATGTCCTGGAACAGAACTGATCAGGTAAAAACTCCTAAAGCTGAATCTGACCGAGATGCAATCAGGTTCAGCCTATATAGTTTTCTTTTATGATACAGTGCTTCGTTGCATAAAAATCTTTGAAAATCTACAAGCTGAGAGGGCTTTTTAGCAGCTGAGAAGTTAGAAAACTACTAGAAGAAAGTAGAATGGCTAACGAATATCTTGCAACTACAAGATATCAAAAATAGGCAGGATGTATTTACATACCGCAACCATCGTTTTAGGCGATGGTTTTTACTTTCATTCAAATTCCAAGTCTGCCAATTTATCGTAAAGTAGTGCTATTTTTACTCCAACCGCTAAAAAGGACAAACGCAAAGGAAGTAAAGCAAATTATGATCCAATTAATGTTATTGTTAATAGCATGAGAATCTATATTAAGATGCTTTAATAAAATCAATTTATAAAATGAAGAAAAGGAAAAGCACTACAACAAAAAGCAGTTATTTGGGCAAGTGTTTTGAATCTTTCTATTCTGACTATCACTTCTTTATTGTTATTTTTGCTTTTATTTCCTTTCTATGTTCATAAATCATTGCACACACATTTTTACATACATTTCCTCATTTAATGTTATAAAAACCGCCTCGAAGTCAGATGAAGATATAATCTTTTATCTCTTTTGCAATTACTCCCTCAAGAGAGGGGAGTGCAAACTGCAGCATGATCGCGTAGCGATTATAAGAGAGGATTGCAAGAAAGACTCGGTTTTCTAGGGAAATGAGACCTAATTTGCTGTAATTTATTTTTGACAGTTAAAATACACAGGATCGGATCCTGAAGAACTTTTCTTGACATTTGCTTTTTAGAGAAAATATGTAAAAGTACTGATGATAGAAAAGTTTGTGGTGTTCGTAACCGGCTCGGACTAGTTTGATCTGGGACTCAAACTTTTCTACAAAGAAAAAGTTCCCGCCAAGTCAAAGAACCGCTAAAATTTCTATACTGCCCGCGCATTCCACTGCCAGTGATTACCGAATGATACTCAGCATGCTCTTTCCCCTCTTCTTTTCAAAACAACTCTAATTCTACTCTTTTGTGCCGCGACGATCTATCACCGCAACCAATCAAAAAGTATTCAATAGTTTTACCTCTTTTGTTTCTCCACATTTCCTTACTTTTATGGTTTCTTCTTTCTGTCCCTATGCTCTTGGATGCAGTGAGATTTTTAATCACTTCTTCTACATCTAAAAACATTTAGTCCTGATAGTTGCTCTTTCAGCCCTCCCATGTTTATCATCTTTGTAGGTACATGGGAAACCATTCTCGTTATTAAATTTCACTTTAGGCTCCCAAAGCAGCATTCAACATCTCTGCTTGCGTTTATTGGTAGTTTATTAACTGCTCTATCTCTTGCCGTAGTTAGATCCATGGAGTATCAAGATACAAAAGGCTACTCTTAGAGTAGTCTATGCTTTCTTCACGCTCAACTATGATTCTAAACTCTCAAGGCAGCCTTTTTCAGTCAAGCAATCTTCGCCTCTAATTTCGCGCAATTCTCGTAGTCTGCAAGTGCAGAAGATAGCAGGTGGTTCTGGGTGGCTTAGCGTTTACTCAGCTCAGTGATTTCTATTTTTCGAGGAATTCTCTCTCTAACAGTGTAAGCGACGTCATTTATCATCTCTTTCTGGTAGATTCCAAAATAGTAGGGCTTATATTCTTCAACTTCGTAAATTTTTCAGCGGAGTGTTTGCAAAGCTCTGTTCTCTTTCATAGGAAGCTTGCGATCCTAGAGAACTTATTTCAATCTTTATCTATGTAATGGCCTGGATAGCATCCGCCCATCAGCGAACCTCTACGGCGGTTAGTTCTTCGTTCATCTCCAAAAAGTAATATCGACTTAGTCTTCTATTCTCTCTATAGACCAAGATTGAGAGTCTATCCTTTATTCTCGGACTTCTCTCAGTCTGCCAAGTAGGCGATTGCGAAAGCTGTTCCTTGATGGTATAGGTATCCTGAAACGGATAGGTATCCCTACCAGAAGCTCTCGTTGGTCAAGGTAGTCTTGTGTGATCTTACCTTATCTCAGGGGTTGAAATCTGATTTCATTCTTTTTCTAATCTATCGAAAGTAAAATCCTCACTCCTCAGAACTTCTTCGCTACAGCGCTTCTTTTTAGTTCATTTTTCTTTTTGCGTGCATATTTCAATTTACAGTTGTAAATTCTAATCATTCTTTAAATTCTTTTCTTGGTGGGGATTAACAATCGAGTTTATAGAAACCGGTCAGGGAATTTACACAAAAATCCCCTTTCTCCATTTTCTATCAGTGAAATCTCTGACTCAATCTCCTCTCCATATTCAAACTCAGGTTTTTCTGAGAACGAGCTCAAGATACTTTTTCTTCGTATCGGTATTCATTGTTGGGACAATAGATAACATCTCAACAATCTTCTTAATTGTCCATCAAGATACTTCATAGCTCTTTCACGAAAGACTGGTCTGCTTGCTTTGTCAGCCCCTCTCTGGTAACTCTTACTTTATCTCATACTTTGAATTTCATTCAACTACGAATTATCAACTAAAAACCGTCCCCAGTTCCTCCTCAGAATAAAGAGCGGACTGCATGATTCGATACATTCAATTTGTATCGAATGGACATCCCTGAATCAGTAGCTATGCTACGTATTGCAGTAGAGCAGTCACTAGCACCCATAAAAATACGGTATTCCACGCAGAGCTAATTTTGAGTCAATCCATAAACTTTTTGGAGACGATCAAAGATATGCAGGCAAAGTAGAAGAAATCAATCAAAAAGTGGATACTAAAGAACGAAAAACTGATGCTGAAACGGTAAAATTCTGACTGCAACTGGTTGTTTTACTATGAGATCAGAAAATTTATGAATTATGACGAGCTTCAGTCGGAGAGATGAAATGGCAACAGAGTCGGAGGGCAAATTTTACCTTGGACAAGACGACATTGATCAATAAACTTTCAGCCTCTATTAAAACGACTATGAAGCTCAATAGTATATTAAAAATCGCAACAGGAAAAAGTCCTCAAGGTAAGATGGAAGAAGAAACTAAATTCCAAGTATATGACCTTGGAGAAGAACTCTCGTGCCTCATAGTGAGCTCGAGAAGTTTTGAGAACTGCTGAGAACTACAATACAAAAAGAGCTTGGAATTATGTGAAGGACTTCCTGAATTTAAGATTACAAAGCTTTCACAAGAGAGGAAATTTTCCAGCTTGGAGAAGAAGAACTCGCAAAATATACACTCAAAGGCTGAAACCACACTCACTAAAGCTTATAGCATTTGAATGGTGCAACAAGATAAGGGTTTGAGGGTGCTTTTTGGATTGAGCTTTGCATGTAGATAATCAGCACGCAAAAGATCGAGCTGCTCAACATGCAGGAGAGATGATCAGTGGAATCAATGAGACCTCAGAGATCAATGGAATCCTCAATCAAGCATTCAATAACCAACTCAGTAAAAAGAGCTCCTAGACTTCAGACTTCTTTTTGCTTTTTCTAAGTATAGGCGAATATGATCGCTACTAATGAAGTAGGAACAGCCTATATTCAAGGAACTGTGAAAGCAGCACCAAGAACTCATGAGAGAGAACAGGAATTGAGGGACGAAAAATATCGACAAACCAGTAATGATGAGAAAGTGAGGCGATATCTGTATGGATAATCAAAATCAAGATTGGATACCTTTCAATCAAGATTTCTTTTCTGGACCTTTTGTCGCTTGGGCATGTGAACTGCAGATGAAGCTTTAGAGTTCGTCCATTTAAGCCGTGAGAGCTTCCTGATGGAATTCTATGATCATAGTAAAGACCGAGCTATGGAACGGATTACCGAGAATTATGACCAGATTTCTAATAATGTTTTACCTCCAAACTTTTGGAAGCTGGAGAACTGCCGAAATATCAACTGAGTGGAAACGATTTCAGCTCATTTTAATCCAGCTAAAAACACTCACCTTGAGGAGAGTGAAGTCTGAATCAGAAAATAGACGAACTTCACGAGTGGACACTGGCTGCATTACAAAGCTATCATGCAAAAGCCCCTACGATGCAAAAAGGCGAGAAGAAATCAAGGAATAATGCTTAAAGAAATTGACGACTCAAATAGACAGTCATCAAAAATGGAATGGGCAAAGTTTTGAATGGATCAAAACTGCATATCAAGGAAAGGTAAAGGACATGTGCATTATTACCGATAAGGAGCAAACAATAGTTGCTGGTCAAAAGCACAGACGACTATTGAACTCTCCCAAAAGACTTGAGCTTGACCTCGCCAGTGGTTTTGTATATGATAGATGGAATAGGAGAAATGAATTATGAAAACCCACGAGCATGCCACGTAGAGCAGCACTGAGAAAAGAAGGAGTAGCCATTACGAATGTGATAGCCCATACCAAAAATAAAGTTCTCTTTGAGGAATACTTTCAAACACAAACAAGGCTATCAAAAAGTTTTATTCTGACTCCCTATACGAGATGACTCAAGACATTAGGCAAATGGGAGTCCTCCAGCGACGATAATACAAAAAGAAGTATCGGGTGAGATGCAGGCGGACTTGGCTGTGTGATTTTTGAAAACGAGAGAAGAGGGCAAGAATGGAACACTTCTCAATGCTCGCTGAAGAGCAATTATTATGAGAGGATACGAGGAACTGAAGAAGAGTTGAAGATGAGGTTTCTCCAAGTATGTGAGTCTTATCGCCCTGAGTATATTGGAGAAGACGCCCAACCGAGGACGAAGAATTGTTGACCCAAAGCTCTTGACCATCAAGAGAGTTTCTTCAAGAATAATTTGACACTAGAGTTGAGACACTCCTGAACTATAAGGAGGTGTTTTATTTTAGCTGATGGAGTTTAGGAATATAAAAGATAGAAAGTCAGGAATACTGCTCTCTTTATCGCTCTTGTGCCTGATGAGTAGACCTGAATGGAGATAAAATTTCAGCTGAAGAAATAAAGAAAGCGGCGTATGAATTTATGCCAAAAATCTCCAAGATAAAGCGGTGAATATTGATCACGAAAGAGAAAACTGATAGTGAAACCGCATCACTTTGTAGAAAGTTATCTGACACTCGTAGATATGGAGCGGAATGGAGATACGATACCTCAATGAACTTGGATCGTAAGGGATTCAATTTGATGAAGACACTCTTTGAAAAATCCAAGAGGGAGACTTTATCTGAATTTCTATAGAATGAAAGGGACAATATACCTAGTCAGACTTTATTCTTTTTGAAAAATAGCATGAAAAACTTTAATCAATTTGATTGTAGATAAAATCTCTATTGTAAGCAGATAAAACTCCAGCTGTTCCCAAAAGCAAGCAGTGGTTTCTTTTCTGTCTTTGAAAATTAAACAGGACTGGAGTAAGGAACAGATGGAGAGGTCTGGATATTTATCAAAAGACCAAGAGTCTACATAGTGTGAATTGACCTTGAGATTGAACACTTCTTTATTTGTAATCCAAAGCGATGATTAACATCACTACTTTCATCTACCAGCAACTGTCTGGGGACTCCAAGCATCGCAACCCAAGCAAAAGCAAATCAAACCTGTCGTAGCAGAGGAAGGAAATGAGATCCTGCACTCATCTACACTAGGAATTGCAGAGCATCGCAAGGGAATTGTAAGGATTGGAATATATCAGATTTCTGCTTGGTCTGAGCAATTGTGGAAGCAGAGGCTCTGATTGATGAGGCTGACTAAGCACTTCAGTAGTCTAAAAATTCCTCCTATTAGACACTGTAGCTTAATGAGTCTTGGCCAATCCTATTATAGCGAAAAGAATGCATGGAGTTCATGCAACACTAAGATTTAAGTTAGTAGATGAAAACTTTAACCTTTATAGTAAATACCATGGGAAAACCAGAAGTTCGTTATGATGATCAGTCAGTGAGAATGGGATCTGTAGATTTTTGCAGATTTTGGAGATGGATATGTAATCTCGGAGCTCTCAATGACGCAAAGCTTTGTAGTAACAAGAAAGATTAAAAACTAAAGGGAGTAATCGTGAGACAGGCTCCTAGGACAAGAATTACTGAAGCTAAATTTTCAGCAAAGCTTTCCAAATTAAGTTTGATGTTTTGAGTCAGATTGATGGACTCGGAGAAGTAAGCAAGGTTGCAGGACTAAAGCAGACTGACACCTTTGTACTTAATGCTGAGAGGCAGTAGCAGGAAAAAGCTGTGATCCTTCCTCATAAGAATGCTAATGACACAAATGTAACTATTAAAAAGCGTTACTTATGATAAAAGATGGTGCAAATACTGCTTGAGGTGCAAACACCCACTATTCTCTCTCGTAAATATTGACGGAGATACAGGAATTGTCTTCAAAAATGCTGTAGATAAAAAGTGGAGATTGTATATGAATACACTCCAAATGCAGTAAAAAAGATCGTCTATAAAATATTATGAAGTCTCAGAAACTTTCAAGATTTAAGTTTGTAAATACGAATGAATACGGAAAAATCTTACTATTGAATTCCTAGGGATATCAATCAGGAGAGGCTTTGGAATTAAACTTCTTGAATGACGATGATGACAATGAGGAAGGTATTGGAGTAGATGTAGAAGTAACTGCATTTCGCTTGTAGATGGAACGGTCCTCAATATTATTGACGAGCAAGATCCTGAATAGCATTCTCTGTTCTTACATAAAAAAGACTGACTCTAGATAGGGTCTAGTTTTTCTTGACTTTTTGTAAAAATCCTATATACAGAAGAGAGACCAGAACTAGAGAGCTCAAGGAGAAAGCAAACCACCTATGGCACTTTCTCTTGGGGATTGTTTGGTCGCAATGTGCTAGGTAGATTAAAGTTTTGCTATCATGCGAAAATGAAGCTGAGTGTTTGGGAGGAAATGAATCTATACTTTCCCACTTTCTTTCCTAGTATGGTTATTGTCAATAGCTCAGTTTATAGAATGAAATAGTTCAGCTGGATTTGTGATAGTCTCAGGACTATACGAATGCTAGTTTTAATAGCAAAAACTTATCATAGAAAAATGAAAAAGTAAGACTTGAGAGCGGCTGATGGTTTAAGACGATTCAAGAAGTAAGATATGATAAGATCAACAATATCAATACCCATGTGGGTGGGGTTTTAGAATCTTTTTAGAGAATGATAAACCAGTAAGATTCTGAATTGATAGATGCGAAGATGCAAAAAGCTATTGAAGATAAAATGTGAAAACCTCAACAGCATTCTTCAGAACACAATGATTTAGATAAAATAGAAAAAACTAGGGAAGCTTTTATAAAAGACTGAATCCTCACAAAAGAGGAATTTGAAAAAGAGAACTTCTAAATTCATAAGACATTACATCTAGGGTATTTGACCTTTGAGATTGAACACCTCCTGAACTATAAGGAGGTGCTATTATTTATGATGTAAAATGGCACTAACTAAAACTAAAGAACGCAACTAATGTGATGTATAACGATATCGCCCTATGAGCAATTATTGAAGTTGGAAAATCCTGAAGCTTTATCTCGCTGGATGGATAAAACTCGGAGAGGCTGAAGAAAAGCAAAGAGCTTGCTCTTGCAGAAATGACAAAAAGCAGAACTTCTAAAATTTGCAGCTGAAAAGGGAATTGATATCCAAAACTTAGTAGGACTACTGCTGATGCTATAAGATCAATCATTGCAGAAGCCCCCTCGAAAAGGAAGAAGCTCTAGGAGATATTTTCTTTAAAAAGAACTTATGCAAAAAGAAGAAAAAGTCAGGATTGTATGTATTTCTGACTATGGAGAAAAGTTATTGGAAAATGTATGATAAATTGGGAAACGGCTTATAAACACTGATATATTATTGATTTGTAAAAAGTAAAGACTGATTTGAAAATAGGTGAATTATTTTTGTAGAAATAGCTATTATTAGAATTTTAAGTAGCTATTAAACAACCTCCACTTTCCCTCATTCCTAACGAAATAACCTTGCCTCTCACCATTACTCTAAGCTCACCAAAAGGTAAAATCAGACTTCCGACCTTTTGTAAACCACCTTCACTCTTTGGACGAGAAAAATTGGATGGAAGAAAAACACAAATTATCTTATTTTCAAAACCATAAACGCTTGCTTTTCCCTTCGTAAAATACTACACTGCTTCCATTTAGTAGTAAAAACAGATGACTATGACTTTTCTCTTTTATGATGGATTTCCTTTTTGGATTATTTTTGCAAATGAGATTAATCTCTTCAACTCCCCAAAATTTCAATATTTTGTGAATGATTATGCTATGTTCTTAGCTGTTAAGAAAGTGGAAACACTTGAACCAGCTCGCGAGAAGCAACGGAAAAAGCAACAAAACATCAAATAGTCACGGTTCTCTTTCCTCATAGAGAAGGAAATGAGCTGATATTGCACTCAAAGCTTTTAATGACAATGGTATCGAGATATAGGAAGGAATGATGGACTTTTACTCGCAATTTGGCTACTGAAGAGAAAATCAGAATTATGGTTTGATATGGATTGAGTGAGAAGTTCCTGATCTTGTAGCAAGTAAAATTATTGAAAACCTGATCAGACCTGAAGTAAATAATTGAAATTTTATCAAGCAGTGAAGAATTTTTATAGCTTCTTTACTGATGTAAACCTAAAAGACTGAGATTGAACAATCAATCTTAAAGAAAAATATTTCGATTCCGATACGATTCTTTTCGTGATTGTTTTGATTCTTGAGATAGTATTCTTCACGTTCTGAGGAAGGAAGTCCTGAAAGAGCCATTGGCGACTGAGTTCCTCAAGCTCTTGAGGAGGATCTAGCTCATCAGGAGGTTTTTCTGGAGGATGAGGACACCTTATGAGGAGGAGGTGCTGGAGATTAGCTTGCACTTTAATCGAGATATATATCTGACTTTTATTTTCTTTACGAATATTGTCATGAAAAATGGATTCTTTGGGGAGGACTGGTTCTCGTTCTTTAATGATCTTTTCTGTCGTAATAGAGCAAATACAATAGCCTAGTAAAGCTTGATGAGTCTGTAAAAACCCAGTGGGGACAAGTTGAATCTGTTTTATCAAAGAAGAGCAGATCTCATTCCGAATATCGTTAGCTACAGTCAAAAAGAAGGAATTTTTGAACAAGAAACTTTTGAAACAGGTCGTAGAAGCAAGGGCATCTGCCACAGAAAGCTAAACGTAAGAGCAGATAATGCTCAGGATTTTGCAAAATTTCAAGCAGCACAATGAGAACTTTCCCCAAGCACTAGGAAAACTCTTAATGCTTACTGAAAACTACCCCTACTCTTCAAATCTAATAGAAAGCCTTTAGCGATCTAAGAGTTCAGTTAGAAGGGGCAGAAAATAGAATTACTGTAGAGAGGATGAATTATAATACCGCAGTTCAAAGCTTTATAGATACTGAAAATGAGGTCCTTCCCTATTTCTCGTAGTAGCGAAGAGTTTTTGATTTGAAAAAGCCAACTCTTTGAGGCATAAAGGTGCCAAAGTTGCTCCTGCAGTGGAATTTTAAGTCATCATTGATAAAAGAAGAAAAGGCCTGATGAATATTCAGTAATTGAATAAAAGAAAAGAATAAGAAGTGATTGAATTTCTCAGCTCTTTTTATACTTGATTAGATGAAAATTCTTACTTTTTACAACTTTAAATATGTTCCAACTCAAATCTTCTTATCAACCTGCTGGTGACCAACCCAAAGCAATCGCTCAGATTTCTGGAAGCTTTTGACTAGGGAAAAGTAAAATTACCCCTCCTTTGGTGCGACAGGAACCGGAAAACCTTTACTATGGCGAATATCATCCAGAAGAGTTCAGCAACCGACCTTGGTTATCTCTCACAATAAAACCCTTGCTGCTCAGTTAGCAACGGAATTTAAGGCATTTCTTTTTCCCTGATAATGCAGTGCATTATTTCGTGTCTCCTATTTTGACTACTATCAGCCTGAAAGCTATTTGCCGAGTTCAGGAACCTATATTGAAAAAGAGGCAACGATCAACGATGAAATTGAGATGTATAGGCTTGCGACGATGGCTACTGCCTCAGTAGAAAAGATGTAATTGTTGTGGCTTCTAGCCTCTTCGCTTTATGGTTTGGGACAGAGTAGATTTTTGAGGAGAACATTGTGCAGCTTCTATGTTGGGAAAAAGTATGATTTCAACGAGCTTAGACAACTCTCCATATGCAATATAAGCCGATTCATGGGAAGATTGAAAAAGGGAATGTTTTGAGATGAAAGGGAGATATTTTGGAAATTTTCTCTCTACGGAAAGGTGCCTGTACGCTGTTTTTTTGATGAGGAGTTTTTGGAAAGGATCGAGATGAGAGATGCTCAGTCCTACGAACTCAAAGCTCCAGTGCAGAAAAAGTGATGATCCGACCTGCGACTCAATACCTCCAAGATGTCAGATTTGGAAACCATTCTCCAACAGATGAATGCTGAAAAGGAGCTTCGTGTCAAAAGGAATTTGAGAAAATGGGCATGCGTATTGAGGCAGAGAGATCAGGTGGAATACGATATCAGAATGATCATGAGAAACCTGATTTTGTGAATGGATCTGAGAATTATTTCTCTATTTTTGATCAGAGATTACCAGGGCAACCACCGAATACGATTTTTGATTATTTTCCAGAGGATTTTTGCTGATTGTAGATGAATCGCATATGACGATCCCTCAGCTTAGGGCGATGGCTCAGTGAGATAGGGCGAGAAAAACAATCTGATTCGTTAGTGGATTCCGCTTGCCGTCTCGCGATTGACTCATAGACCGCTCAGATTTGAAGAATTGGAGGCTGACTCTAGGGCAGAAAAACTTGATGAAGTCGCTTTTAGATGAGGCTGCTGCCGATTTTGGAACTCGTTTCGATGCACATCAACAGGTTTTAGCTTCAAAAGAAGAAAGAAAAGCTGACTCCTCCCTCCTTAATCGTGAAGGAGAAAAGAGAATCAGCATTCCATTTTGAGTCAGACCAAAAAGGAGCAAAATCTATCTTCCTCTCAGCCACTCCTGCTGAATATGAACTTGAGCGGAGCAAGTTGTAGAGCAAATCATCAGACCAACCGGACTTTTGATCCAATGACTTTTTCTATCCAAAATCTGGAGATTATCAGTTGTTGTTGGACTTCTTTTGCGTAAATTGTTGGAGAAAAGCCCTATCTTCAGTGCAGTCCCTTGATCAGCAGGAAGAAAAAGAAAGCAGAACTCTGAATTTTGAGGACTTTTTCAGTGATGAAAATCAAAACAACGATTAGCTCTTGACAATCTATAGAAGATATTTATTTCTTCCTCATAACTTATGAATACTATAAAAAGTAAGGAAATATAAATAATACATAACATTTTATATTCTACTGCTATTACTATCTATGATGCGAAAAATTGCCTTTGTATTAGAAACGACTAATCAAAAGTATTCTTTTTGGTGATTGCTTTTTACAATCTTCAAACTTTCGTTACGTATAAGCTTGGGTGGGCAGATGGCATCTGGAATGTTATTTGGCTTGAAAGAAATTTTCATTCTGATCTCTGATGTGTTGGGTTGTGAATCTATGATAGGATCAGAAGGAAAAGAAAAGATGCTTTCCTGCTTCCACTCAACAGAAGTCTTCGATTTTTAATCACCTTTTTAGTAGCGTGTGGACTGACCTTTCTCCTAGCAGTAGGAATTCAAAAGTTGGATTATGAACCTATATCTTTCATTTAAATATGACCTCTTAGCTTTTCTCTGATTTTCTTGCTTGGAATCGGATTAATTTGGCTCTTTCCACTAGAACATATAAAATTCCACAAACGATACCATTTCAGAAATTCGTAATCCGGGGAGGCTTTTATCTGGTGGGAATTATCTCTCTAATCCCAAACTCGTTAAGACATTTTGGCTATTCTGCTCGTAATTTTTGAAGGTTCACTCGGTACGAATCTACCTGCTGTGTATTATTCTCAGATTAATTAAGGATTTATGAGGAATCAATTTCTCTTTGAAAAGACCACTTGGACTCTGATTTTTCTTACTGCATTTCGACCTCTCTTTGCACTCATAGTACCTCAGATTCCGCTCTAGAAAAGAACAAATTCGATGGACATTTGGATTTTTGAATATTAACGTTTTCGACGCTTCAAGAGCAGCACTAGGAGTTTGGCTCCCGCAAACTGCCATTTTGGCACTCTATCATCTATCGAAAAACAAGCAAAAACTGATTTTCTATATCTGAATTCCTTCTTTTATTGTCCTCCTTGCAGGACTTTTGGCATTTTAGGGAATTTTACCAGAGAACATTCAAATACGGGCGCATCTCGTCCTTTTGGAAGAAGGGATAAAAATCTGAATGCAGAACCATTCTTCTGACGATGAGCAGGCTATTCAGGTCCAGCATCTCACCAATATGTTTTAGATCTGAAGATAATCCAAGTGTAAACCTTACTAAAGAGATTAATCAAAAAATAGATTTCTACCTATGGTTAGCAATCCAGAGAATCAGTATGTTCAGATTTCTTATGGAATATGGATTCTAGGGCTTTTACCTCGGCCTTTTGCTTCTTGTGGCTTACCTGGGTAGGACTAAAAGACGATCAAACCTTTACTCCTTGAAATGAAAAAGGAAAAGCTGACTCAAAAATCATCAATCAGCTTTGCTCTTTGTGTGCATTGGATTAGGAAATGTTTGACTCGCACTTGGAAGGTTTCTGTTTTGCATAGCTTCGTAGACAGAATGATCGTCTATCCGTTTATGCTTCTATATGGACTGAGCTATGGAAGTGTAAACAAAAGAACAGAATAGTGCTTAAAAATTTCTCTATAATCTCTAGATGAAGTAATTTTTGGTAGATAAAAAGATATTTCTATGACTCATCTCCTGTTTTTGCACTCAGCAAGTTGTAGATAATAAGGAGGTCTTCAAAATGACGATATTGTGTGATTTCTCATTCTGTAACCCACTCCAGACTGCTCTAACCTTTTCCCTTTTTATATCAAAGATTCTCTTTACTGCTTGAAGAGCCAAGTGTTTTGCACATAGCTTTTTACCATATCTCATAAAGGAGCACTAACGACCATTTCTATATGATAAATAGGATTATGCTTTTTGATCATGGTTTCTCGATCCCAAAACATAAAAATCTCCCTTCTAATCTGATTTTTACTAATTTTTCTGCTATGAGATGAAAAACATTGCAGCAGTAAAAACGAGAGGGAACACTACTCATAGCTGAGAAAAATATTGAATACCAAAATCCTGAACAATCAAACTCAATCTTCTCCAATTCCTCATCGCATATACAAGGAGAAGTAATCTTTTGATCAGCACGTTCAATAACTAAAGTAATCAAATCATCTTCCATTATTTTATGGAAAAATAAAAGCACCATTTCTTTTATACTTTTTGAAGAACATCTCAAACGGAAAAATATCTTGATCCTACAGCGTAAAAATGACTTTTAAAAACTTTTTGTAGATTTCTATATATTCTTCTAGTTTCTTTTGGCTCTGTAGATGCAATTCAAGCTAAACCTTTGATATAGGGATCTAGTACCATCCGTTCTCCATTTTATCTCTAAAAGCTACTGCCCTATGCCCATATCCAGATTTAGAATCAGGAAAAATATCAGCTACATTCACTCCTTTCATAGCATCAAAATTCGGAAATCGAGTGGAGACCAATTTCTTTTAGGTCTTTCCTCTATTTTAGATGCTGGCAAAAGAAGATTGATATTCTTTTTCTGTTGGTTTAGTAGTAGAAGCATCCCATGGCATTACTCTGAAGGAAAGTTAACTCAAAACTGCTGTGCATTAAATTTAGCTGTTGCTGCACAAAAGTGTTACTTCCAGTTTTAGGATTCCTACGAAAAGGAGAAGACTGAATTCTTGTAGCATCAAATCCTTCTATATTTCATAAGTTTTCCCTCGAGGAAGAAATTGCTCTTTGTGTCTGATTTCTCAGTTTCCTCTGAATTAGCAGCCTCTAAAGTTGAAGATTCTTTTCTGAAGTTAGACTCTGGAATCTTGAGGAGTTGATTCAGACTCTTGAAATTGTGATTCAGACTCTATTGAAGGGTCAAAACTGATTTTTAAATCCGCACTTTCTTGCTCATGCTAGCATTATTAAGCTTCTCTAAAATTTTTAGATCTCATGAAAGTCAGAGAAAGAGAATTTAAAGCCTGCTCTACTACTGCATCATGGATACCATCAGTAAATCCTCTCATCCATAAGATAATCTACCACCGAATCTCTTCCGATAGAAAGAATAGATCTGATTTTTCTTTTCCATATATATATTCTTCTGCTAATGAGAGTCAGTAAATTTTTCTGAAGTCTCCGAGAAATCAGATTTATCCATTATAGAAGAAAAACGATATCTTGGGCCGCTTCTAAAAAAAGTCATAATCATTTAAATAAGGGAATAAAATATTATCAGGTTGAGATTATTTATATCTTCCTACATACTTAGGATGATATGCAAAGATTAAGGAGCCTCCCTTTAATTTTTCCATAATCTCCATCGGCTTTACATCCATTGGCAAAATAAAGCATCATTCAGATTTTTCATTTCTCCAATGGATAAAAATCCCACGATCTGAAGCATTATTATTTATCCTCCTCAAGTCAATCTCAGTCTTAACCCCCATCCAACGCTTATGACTCTACAAAACAATTCTCATCAGGTGTTTTAAAAGCTCACAAACTAGACTGTAAGGATCAAGATTCATTTGAAAAACTGACTGGTACTTCTCCTTCTCAAGAACCTTTACCATGTCAGACAGGAACAGTATATTCTACTGGAAAGTAAATTAATCACATAAAATCTGTTTTTACTTCTTCATCTAGAGAAATCCACAACGGTAAGATAATTTTTGTTTTTAATAAAGTCTTTCCATTAGTATCATCAACCAAATTCAGATAGCATGCATTGCACACCTAAAAAGCGTTTAAATCTGGTTTTTCAGCTCACCATAACTGCGAATACAAGTTATTTATGTATGACTCCCTTTAATATATCTTTTTAAGAAAAATCCAAATCATTCTTACTCTGCAACAGAAGATTTCGATATCTCAACTTGATTGATACTCACTATTATTAACTTTATCCATATCTCGTAACCATTAAGATATAAAATTACGATCTTAAGCAATAGACTGATTTATTTTATACTTTCTCCTATAATTTTTGATGAAGCTAAATATTTATTATCTGGATAATAAGCAAAAAGTAAAGAGTCCCCTTCAATTTATTCATAATCTTACTCAGCTTCCTGCTGTGACATTTGAAGAGTAAAGCAACTCTTCAGATTTTAATCCACCTGGATGCATATAAATTCCCTATTATTAGCATTATCATTAGAATCTTCAATCCCATTCATTCTTAATCCATACCAAAGATTTAGTATGAGCTTTAGTAATCTCTGATGGTGTTCTATAAAACCCAAGACTAGACTGACGACTTCCTAAAGCATCAGAAAAATTCTGGCAACCTCATCACCTGAATTTTTCCATGTCCAACTGAAAGAGAATTCTCGATAGTTTTTGTTTCATATTAATAATAAAACATTCTTTTCCTGTTTATTAGATTTAGAAAAATCTACAACTGTAAGAGTATTTTGGGTTCTTAAGCTCAGATTTTAATTTTTCATAGCCATAAAATGCCAAAGAAAAGCCTGAATATCTAGCTTTTTCCTTCCCTTCAAGTTGATGCATAAAACTTTCTGCTCATTGCGAAATATCGATAGCAATTCCTGTATTCTTTGAAGATTCTGGAGAAGTTAAGCTGAGATACTGAAGCTCCGGATTCTTTATTTTCTGGAGCTAAAGATGATTCTTGAGGATCTTTATCAACTCTTTTTCAACTCTCAATTTTCAACGAAGAAAGAGCATCATCTGTTGTGAGCGTTTTTAAGTTTATCTCTAAAATTTCTTTAAGATCAGAAAAGTTAGATGAGGGAAATCAATGCTTTTTCAACAAAAGCATCATGAATACTATCTGTGAATCTCTTCATCTACTAAATAATCTACTACCAGATCTCTTCCGATAGAAAGAAATAAATCTGATTTTCTTTTTCTAATGAAACATAGGATTCAGCAATTTTCTAAACTCTTGAAGCTGTGCTCTGTTTCTGGATCCTTTTTAATATTAGTTACAATTTCTTTCAATGCATCTCCTAAACTCGACATCATTATAAGTAAAAATATAAAAATTATTTAATAACTTCGTAAGCCAACTGCTAAATGTTCGGCTATCATCTTGGCAAACGGACAATGTTGACCCCAAAGTATCCTGAGAAAAGGATTTCAATATCATCAGCAAAAATTCCTTCTCATTTTTACCACGAGATACATCATAGAATCCATTCAGATTCAAAAGCAATGATCTTTCCTTTATACGTTGCTTTTTGCTCGATTAGCAAGATTTGCAAGTCGAAGTGCTGATTCTAAATCTAGTCAGAGATTTAAATCTTTCAAATAGTATTTACCGGCTTTTTCAGTCAGTTTAATATTAGATCCCCAAGACTGAATCAATGACTTTTCAGGATCATAAAGAATATTTCCTCTTTATCTTGCCAAACAATATCCTCTGCAGTCTATCTTCTTTGAAGAGGATTTACCTTTTCTTACAAGTTGCTCTGTGAAGAAGATAAAGACTTAATTTGAATAGGATTCTGAATTAGTTTTTATTGATCTTTCAACTATCTAAAAATGATACAGTAGAGATAGAAGCAAGGTTTTTGGTTATCTCCATAGTCAATTCATCTGAATTATCTAAAGCAGAAATAGTATCTGAGTCCCAATAATTTGATCAAATTTTAATATCTTTGACCTGATTATTCTTGGCTTTTATTCAAAAAGTCCTTTTCTAAAATCACCGTAAGAATCAACATAGACCCTGATGAGCGAGATCTGTTTTTATCCTCTGAGTTCCAGAGCTGCTCAAGAGTTTTTGATCAGATTTTTGCTTTTTAACTGTTGTGTATAAAAATCACTTACTTTCTGATTTTTGAGCAATTCTGCCTCATTCTTCAGGTTGTTTTCTTGGATTTCCTGATTATCAAAAAAGTTTCCTTCACCATAACTCAAAGCCTGCTGATATAATCAAAAACTATCAATATCATTAGAAGTTTTAAAAGTTGAGAGCGAAATTAAAATTCATGAATACAAATCTTCAAAATACTTTTGCAAACTCTTGATAACGATCTAATATTTCAGTGGAAACTGCAACTTCAGCATCATAATAAAGAAGATCTGATTTAAACTTCTCCCCACTCTTTATACTTATCTCCTATAAGAACTTCTACTTCTTTTTGGAAGATCTAACTCATCTTCATGGGTCAAAACTCCTTTGCACTTTACGAAGTGAAAGTAACTTCATGAGCTACTTCCACGCGACTGATTAAAGATTGCTCTTCAGATGTATAACTTTCACGTTGTGGAGTAAGATACCGCTGATGTGCATCTAGATTTACATCATTAGAAAGCTCTGATTTCATTGAAAGAATCTCAAGTTTATTATTTTTCGAGTAAAAACTTTCTCTGAAGATCTCCCAATCCTGCTCTCCTAGCTTGAATCAGAAGATAATACGGCAACTCAATATAAGCTCAATTTTTAGCATTTTTAGCAACAAAAGACGAAATTGACTTTTAATCTTTTTGATATTCTAAAGTATGATAAGAAAGTTCTTCCTTAAGAAGAGAATGAATTTTTAGCTTCGAATTCTTTCTGAAGTGATGTATCCATAGTTTCTGTTGGAGTATCAATACTAGAGGCTCTTGTTCAAGAAACAGCAGTATTTATTGATCAAAAATAATCATCATGCTATACCAAACATCGTAATCTGTTTTATCTAACGCGTTCAGAACTCACTGCGTAAGAAATTTATCAACTTTTGCATTGAGTTCTGATTCAGGAAAACGAGAAGGAAGTTCTGCATTTAGCGAAAAATCTTTTCGCCAATCTTCATTTATTTTTCGTTTATCTGAGAAATAGATTCCCTGATTATTAGCTAAATTTTCAGAGTAGAAAACTCATTAAATCAGCTTTTTATTATTTCCTGAATATCCATATAATTCTTTTGCCAATCTATACAAAACATTTTGCATAGAATCATCTGAAACCTCCATTTCAGCATATCTTTCCTGCCCTAAGAGCAACAAGTCCCTTAATCTGATCGACAGAGTTTCCAGGAAAGAAACCTTATCAACTTCAAAATCAGCCTCTAAAAAGTCCCTCTATAAATCTCATATTTTTGTAAGAATCAGGAATCTCTAATTTTATTTTTCCTCATTTGTTGCTGTTAAATCTATCCATTCTTGATATTTAGCTACTAACTTTCACATTCTCATCATAATTTAAATCAATCTGTGTTTCTTTCAAGAGTGAAGATAGACTTGCTGTAGCCATCAGCTCTTGGAAAGTTCTGGTTGTTCTGTTTTGATTTTCTCTATCTCTCTTTAATTTCTCTTTCGAAAAATCAGCAAAAATCTGACTTATAGTTCGCAAGATTTTTATTAAAAATCTAACGACTGATTCCATTTACCACAAGCCTGCATCTCTCCATAAGCTTTTGACTGAGTAGAAAGCAGAAATATATGCCATAGCTGTTTCATTTTTAAAACCTGAACTAGCTCTGGTTTTTCAAACATTTGATGAAGATATTCCATCTCTTTTAGCAATCAGATTTTCTATTTCAGACCATTTTTGCTCTAAATCTACTTAACTGCTCAGAGGAAAGGCGTTTTTCGAAATCAGATCTCCACCCTGAAGGTATTCCCAAAATGGACCATAACCCGCAAAAATCTCCATTTTGTAGTTCATCAAGAAATAGCATTGACCAACAAGCATCATTCAAACTTTCTACTTTTTGTGATGGTTCTGGGGAGCCTATTATTTCATTTAGACTTGAATTTCCTATTTTTGATTGTAGAAGTCCTTGAAGAATCGCTTGAACAAGCTGAGCATGCTTCTGCCTAATAAAAATCTTCTTTATTTTGCATATAAAAATCTTTTACATCAAAATAGAGAGTATCTACTCCCTATACTTGCTGCTGCGGAAGCTCCTCCAACAACCAATCCTGCGACCGTTCCAAAGGGACCTCCTACAGCTGTCCCTCCGCTCATGGTAATGATAATTGCTGCTTCCACTGCTACCGAACTAATACCAACCAAAGTTGTGTATTTGCCTGATTTTTCTTATTTTTGCGCCCTAACTTCGTTTACTTTTTCGATTAAATCAGCCTTTTTTTGAGTCTCAAGATACATCCGAACATCAAGTCATAAACAAGCAACATCAATCAACATTGCACCAGAAAAAGTCTGAACAAATCTATTTATTTTTGTTCAATGTTTTAAGATCATGGTCATACTCTTAAGCTCTGCCTCAGTTGATGCTCTTTGATAAAGCAGAAATAAGATCATCACTTACTTTTTGATAAACCATTTTGAACCAGAACTTCCTTAATAGCCTGAGAATCTTTTTCCAACTAACTGAGGGGCCAATTTATCTATTTTTGTAAGCTGAGAGACAGTAAGCCCGCATTCTACCAAAAAGTGGCAATTTAGTATCAAGTTTCTGCCACTCTTTTAGAAGTTTAATAACGTCATCATCTGCACTCGCCATTCAGTTTTTCAATTTTTCAATATGTTTATCTATAGTCTTAATTTGTTTTTGTACTTAAACGGCTATTATTCGCCACTTTTTGTTTCTCTAAGGCCTCAATGGCATTATTAAGAATTTCTTTGCTTGCTTAGCATCAAATTTTTCTGCCATATGACAATTCTCTGCATTGAGCTTATTTGCCAAAAATTTTGGTAGCAGAAACTCAGGCAACACTGGTAGTTACTCCTGTAGAAACTGAATTAATCCTTTGAAGAATCAGTCTTCTCGCTCTGATCGGATGAATCTTCCTCAATTTGAGAAACATTCTGAGAACTCCCTTTGATCGGAAGGTGATGTTTGCGACTCGAATCTGAAACTACTACTTTTTCGGTATTTTTGATAAGAGTCCGTTTGGTTATTCTGAGCATCTTCCTGTTGATTAGAGTTAGGTTTTTCTTTTTATTTCATAAAAATTTCTGCCTTTAGATTACGGAAGTTCTTCTTCAGTTTTTCTTCTCTATCTTTAATCTCTTTCATAAAATCAAAAATCTGATTAGCTAAGGCAGGAGAAATAAAGTTGATAATTTTCTTTCCACGAACCAAATTTCTTTAACCTCATCAAATTTTTCAGGAGCTGAAATTCTCAAGTCAGGATTTTCTTTTACTCTATCGGCAAAAAGTGCTAAAGATTTTATCCACCCCAGTTCTTGTTTAAAATTTTCGAGATATTGGTCTGATATCTCAGATTTCAACTGACCTATTTCTCCCATTATCATCTACAAATAAAATAAATATTACGGCATCTTAGCAAAGATTTTTAACCATCATTTTAACCCCTTTTAGAATATCATCAGCATTAACAAAGAGATTCTTCGTATTTTTCGCAATCTTAATATCAGCAAATGTTTTAGCAAGAGCCTCAAGAGCATCAATCACTCACACTCAGAAACTTTATTTCCCTTGAGTGAACGAATTGCAGCCTCTATCAAGCGATTTGATTACATCATCAAGAGAACTCTCAAATCCTTTTCAGGTCTTTTTGGATCAATAATGTTACTCATAAATTTTTCTCCTTCAAGTTTCTTAAGAAGATTAAGCTGTTCAATAGCAGTATTCAGATCATTTTTCAAAAAGTGTCAAAAAGTTCTGAAGTTTCATTCACCGTCTCATCACTGCAAAAAGCTGTTTTTTTCAAAAATTTTCAAGTTCAGTTAGTTGTTCCAGTTTAGTAAGACGAGCCTGATCAACTGGTGTCTTAGTAGAAAGCTGATCTAATCTCTTCAATTCCATATCTAAAAGCTTCTTTTGTTCTCCCAAATCATTAAAGATTGGGTTGTTTTTAAAGTTTGTGTTGTAGTTTCTACAGCCTCATCTGTAAGCCTTCTCCTCCATCATCTATAAATTGAGTTAATGGTCTTTCAAGAGAGGAAGATACCTTTAGTATTCAAGGCAGAAATATCATTAAAAATCTGATAATGATTGAGAAAGTTCCTTCGCTAAACGAGATATCTTTCAGCGTTCAATTTTTCTAAATTAATTTTATCTATATTTTTAATTATTGCACTAAGCTCCTCTATCTTTGTGAACTTTCCCCTCATATACTAGCTCTCTAAAAAGATATTTTTGATTTTCAGAAAGCTTCATAAATGGAGAAGATTGTCCAGACGTTCTCGCCATAAATTTTTCAAGCATCTCCACATGATGAAATCCAGACGGAGTGTAAATTTTTGACGATATCCATTTCGAACTACTTTTGTTTGTTCCTAAGTGGAAATTTTTCTAATCTAAAGAATAAGTCTCTCAGAGATTTATTTTTAGTAAAAGAAATTTTTGCATCATTATTAAAGAGAACTTGCAGTTGCTTAGCCGGAAGCTCAGTATCAGATTTTCCTGCTACCTTTTTGCATAAACTCCGAGAGAGAATTAAGCCCTTCCCATATTTCCATTGAGCATTTGATTTTTTTAATTAATCTCTGTGCCGTTTCTCCGTTAACCTTTCCTTCGATAATATCCTGAAAGAGTAATTGATCTCCATGAGGATATCATACCTTTGAAGATAAGAGCCAATTAGGCATAAAAATTCAGATTTTTTTATTTGACATACGGATGAACAACTTTTTCCTCTAAGGTATCGTGTTGCAGAAAATAGATTCGAATTTCTATAAATCTTCTCCCAAAATTTCAATTTTTCTATTTCCCTTCCACTTCCCAATTTGAGAAATAACAAGTCCTCATAAAGTCAAAGGTAAGGTCGCTTGCAACCATCAAGTTATAAAATTACCATCCTTAAAGGATTTCAAGGATTGGGTAGTATGATGCAAAATATCTCCTATTGCAGCCCCTTTCCGATGTTCAATACTCTCTCTCATCGACTAGAATTATCTACTTTCATTTGTTGAATTGCTTCTGCTCAGATCAAAATCTCCTTTTTCATAGCAAAATAACTATTAATCTGATTTTTATAAAGATTAATATCTTCTGTACTCATATCTCAATTTTCAAACTTTTTCTCAAAAATGTTTGAGTGATTCAAGGATTCAAGATTTTAGATCTCAAAGACCTGATTCTTTAAGGAATTCTCTGGATATCTCTTCTGATCTGAATTCGATTACAGCATGAGTAGATCAAAATAAAGATAACTCCAATCTTTATCAAAAATTTTCTTTAACATCCTCTGCAACGTTCTTACAAACTCTGAATCTCTTCACGACAGATCTCAGGACTCATATTATTTTCTGATTCTCAAAGCCTCTGGAGTGCATCTTTTTCCATCCTTAGTTTTTAATAATTGATCTCTTTGGGCATCTGCCGATTCCATCTGCTTTTTCATTCTCATTGAAAGTTGATCATCAAAGAGTGATTGATTTTTTTCATCACATCAATTGCCTGATGAAGCTTTCCTCCCATAAAATCTTTTTATAACGATCATCAGAATACACGTGACTTTCAAGCCATTCTTCATCATCAAGAGCATCCTCTATCGTTGAAAATTCAGTTCCCACAGTTTTTATTTTTCCTCAGCAATTTTTCATCAATCTAGAACACTTATCTTGTGTATAGTTTACTACTTTAGCATACTGTCTAGTTTTAATTCTGATTCTCTTCTGCTGGTTCTCGAGATTCCAACCATTTCGTTAAAGATTCTGGACCAGTCATCACCTACAAAAAGGAATAAAGGAAGTTAAGTTTAACAAATATGGTCCCATAATTTTACCAATCCACTCTTTTTCCCTTTCCAATAAGGAAAGATTTTAAATCTACAAGACTTTTTCTCTCAAATATCCGTGTAATATCCTCCTCGAAAGTAAATCATCAACTGAACTAAATTCATTATCAATACACATTGGAACAGTTGCTTGAAAATCTTCTTTTGCTTAGCTTGTGCCGCATACTTCTCGTATCCATCAGCAATACTCATACCTTCCCATCCAGCATCTAGTTCTTTTTTCATAATCTGATTATATTGACTATCAATATTTGCTCACATTCCCTGATATTTTGCAAATTTCTCGGATTTTCTTTTGAGATTTGCTGTATTAATTGCTTGATCTTTTGCACCATCTGTAGCATCTGCTCATTCTCATGTACCATCTTTTTCACCACCAGCCAAACCCATTTCCCAATGTAGTATCCAACACCCCCAACTCATGCTCCAATTCCCAACCATTTCAAAGTTTTCCCATATCGTTTATCTCGAAAAACCTTTTTCCTTGTTCTTCTTTGAGGTTCCTTCTTTTTCTTCTATTTCATTAGCTTCTTCACTTCTCTGATGTATCAGAACCAAAAAGAGTCTTGATCCTATATGCTAAAGCTACAGCCCCAACTCCTGTAGCTAAAAATCACGCCATGCAAGTGCATTTTTCCCTGACTCTTCTTTCCATTTTTCTCTATCCCAAACATTGTTCCATTGCTCAGAAACAAAGTTTTTGGTAGAAGCCTCAGATTCACGGTTTTTCTTCTGAAGGATTAGCATTTTCTGTTGTCTTAAATTTATCTTCCTGAATTGAGGAAATAGAGTTGGCTCTTTCATCTCCTTTTCATAAAAATATTTAGCTCTAAGGAAAAGGTTTCTAATTTTTCCTGTTCTGCCTTTAATCACAAGTATTTTTGATTGGATTCTGTTGATATTCAGCTTGAGCTCTTGTTTAGCTTTCTGAATACGAGATTCTAGTTCTGATTCTTTTTCCTTTTCTGTCGTTTCAGTTATAGCTTTTAAAGCATCTAATTCTGCCTTGATAGCTTGATTTTCCTGTTGAAGTTTTTCGATATTTGTTGGCATCTTTTGCATGATACGAATAAAAAGTCTTCACATCAAGTATACTCATAAATAAAAGAAAAATCTGACCTCACTAAGATCAGATCTTTCTTGACTTTTAATGCTTTACAATTAAATTAATCCTTGTAGCTCCTGCTCTTCAAGGGTCATCCCGATAATTTCACTCATTTGGCTCTACTTGAATATTTTGCACGGCTTCACGATTGATATACACATACATCAGCATCAGCATTGGCACTCTACCGATGATTTTTAGTGATATTCTCCGAGTTCTTCTCTAATAAGTTTGAGATTATCCTTGATATCCATTCTCTTTTGCAGTTATCGTTGTATTTTGCTCTCGCGAACTCTACAATCTGCGTATGAATCTTTTTACCTCTGAAGAATAGACAAATCCTCTAGATTCAATCTGGATATTTCCAACAAGTTCTCTTGTCTTGGCATCCACCTTGAAAATCAAACCAACAATTCCATTTTCTGCCATAATTGATCTCGCTTTCATCACATATTCTCAAGATAGTGTCCTTGTCCTTTTCCATCAATCATCACTGTATCAAGTTTGATCTCTGATACAAAAGCTCACTTCATCATATATTTCAACAATCTGACCATTATCAGGAAGAAGCACTTTATCTTCAGAAATTCCATCATCATCATCGCAACTTTTTGGTTTGCATGTCCTATACGGCTCTCCGTGGATTGGACAGAAATATTCAGGATTCAAGAGCGAAAACATCATCTTCAAATCCTCTTGGTATCCGTGTCCTGAAGTATGAGTGTCCAAACCTGGCTCATCAATAACTTCTACCCTAAGTTGCGAACCAATGCATTGATCATTCAGATTACTGCCTTTTCATTTCCAGGAATCGTATGAGAAGAGAGCAAAACTGCATCTCTTGGTCTGAGCATAAAATCCTTTAAATTCTCCTTTTGCCATTCTGACTAAAGCTGAATTTTCTTCCCCTTGAGAACCGGTACAAAGGACAAGCACCTTTTCATCAGGCATAGATTCCGCTTCAGAAGAAAGCTGACGAATCATCCCTTGGGAGCCTGAATATAACCGAGTTCCTGACAAAGTTGCACATTAAGCACCATAGATCTCCAGCAAGGAAAACTACCTTTATCATACTTTACAGCACTATTGATAATCTGAATAATTCTTCCCACATTGGAAGCAGAGGTCGAAACGATCATCTTCTGATGCTTGTAAGCATTGATCACTTTATCAATGTTCTCTCCAATTCCTTTCTCTGATACGGAATGCCCAGGCTTATTAGCATTGGTAGATTCTCAGAGATAAAGTCTGACTCTCTTCCTGACCGATTCCTAGAGATTTTCCCAAGGTCAGCAGGCTTATCTATCGCTGGTGTAAAATCGATCTTAAAATCTCCAGAAAAACAAGCAATCCTTTTTGGGTATGAGAGAAAGCCCCATAGATTCTGGAATAGAGTGATTAACTCTAAAAACTCCTAAGTAAAAACCTCGAGCTTAAAATATCCATATCAGGATCAACGAGCTTAAACTTCAGATTTTTGCATCTTTTCGTCTAAACTTCTCTGATCATACCGATTGTCAAAAGGTGCAGTATAGATCGTTGGATAGCCAAGCAGTTCCAAAATATTTTTCAAAGCTCCAATATGATCCAAATGTCCATGCGTAATAACGATTCCTTTGATATTCTTCTTTTTGCGACAAGATAGCTTACATCTGGAATAATATAGTCTACACCAGGCATATTATCATCAGCAAACCCATACCAGCATCAATAACGAGAATATCGTTTTCATACTCCACTGACATCTCATATTTGATCCAATCTGTTCTGATCCTCAAAGTCAAAAACTCTGACTGGCCTCTCCCTTTTTGATCAATTTCTTTGGATCTTCAATTTTCTTGCTTACGGGCTTATTTCTATGTCTGAGAAAAGCCTCTGAAGAAAGAGGTTGCTGACTTGAAGATCTGCGAGGCCTGGATGAACGAGAAGTTCAAAGCAGATTTTTGTTGTTTTTCTCTCACAAATTGATAGAAATGTTTGATTGCATTATGTAGTTTCCATTTTTGAATTTTTAATTTAAAAAGTAAATTAAGATGTTAAACGAGTTTTTGACTCAGTTAAAGGGCTTCTTGTGAGGCAAGGCATATTCCACTGATTTCTCCTGAAAGTGAACTCCACATTCGCAAACTCCTCCAAAAATATCAGCCAAAAACCCTGTCTGGAAATTGGTTCAGCTGTGGATATAGTAGTATCGTGATTGCAAGTACGATTGCGGAATGGTGAGGTCAGCTTACTCGTTTGAAGTGGCGTATCCTGCCTATTTGGAAGCACAGAGAAATATTCGTCAGGCAAAATGCTGGAATACTCATCTCTGTATCCGTTTGATATTACGAAATCTGAAACAACAGCAAGCGTATTGCCCGTGCACTGTGACTTTGTATTCATTGATGCTCAGAAAAGCCAATATGGAACCCTATTTTAGAGAAAATACAAGAAAATCTTAGCTCGAAAATATCATACTCTTGGACGATGTCGTCAAGTATCAAACAAAAACTAACCTCATTATATAAATTCCTAGAAAAAGCAAATCAATTATCAAATTCTCCTGAGTGAGCCAGGAGATGGGAATGATGCTAATTGAAACAAAAATAATTTTTAATCTATAAAACTCCAAAATGAAAAATCCTCCTAGTGGCTTTTCTTTGCTTTTTCTCCTTTATGTTTAGCGGTTGTAGAGATAATCCTCAAGATGAATTTCCTAGAGAAAACCTGAAATTGCTCCTCATTTGTCCAGAAGGATTTTATTGGTTGATACGATCAAATCGTACTCTTATTTTGGAAAAATAAAAATATCTAAGAGGAGTTCTAATTTTTATTCCTCTTGCTTTTCTAGCTTTGCAAGGTCAATTCTTTTTCTCCCTCAGTTCAAGCTGATCTAGTTTCTTTTCAATCGCCTCTCAGAGATAAAGCCAAGTATCCATACGATCAACCTCCTCTAGTTCTAGCACATCTGGAGATTGGATAATTCAGAATTTTTTTATTATTTCCTTGAATAAGATAATTGAGTTTTTAGTTCTGACCTACAAAGGCCTTGATCGTCCAACCTTTAATATCATATTCTCCAGGATAATCTACGATCATAATTTTCTCCTTCATGATACTCTTCATATCCTCACCTACCTGAGAAGCGAGATTGATCAAAAGCATTATGCACATAAGCATATCCAAAAATAATGATTTCTCATCTGATATCCTCCCATCGAGTCTAATCTGAATTGACATCTACAAAGTGAATAAAAACTGAGTTTAGTATAAAAGAGTTAATCCTGGTTTGCAAGTTCTTCTAAACGAAGAAATTTGGATTAATAAGCTTCAAAATAACCCCGGAAGCTCAGAGTAATGCAATCCCAACTGCAACTTTTTTTAATACTTTCCAATCCTTTGGTATAGTTCCTTTTTCAACTCCTCCTGTTGTCATCATTACCCCAGCAACCACAATCATCAGAATTGAAAGGACCATAATTACGGTCATAATAAGCCTCATCATGGCTCACATGAGGTTTTTGGGAAAGCGTTAGTTGAGTTGTTTTTATCACTTGTTGTCGTCCCAATACACCTTCAGACAAAAGGTACATCCGTATTAGTTTGATTCACTTACAAACTTTTTCTCTTCCTTTGTATCTCATCCGTTTCCATTTTTCGAATCTCAGTTATTGTTATCCCTCCCTGTTTTGAGCAACTTGTTCATAAGTTCCTTTAGCAGTGCTTGTCGTTTCTGTAGTACCCTCTTCAAGATCTGGGTTAATACCATTTATCTTATCAGCAAAACAGAGCTACTACTCGTAATAGCAAAAATACTAAAAAGAAAGACAAAAATCAGATTTTTTTCATGTTTTTCATTATCATTGCACCTAGAAATTAAAGCATTTTCATTGATAATTTGATTCACAAGACTACCATCAAGTTCGCTCTTATGTTTTGCCATGTTTTCTTCATTAGAAGTCCTCTTCCTGTCTTGAGATCAGCGATTTGTAATTCTGAAACAAGGGATTCAATCAGCTTTTTCATTTGCTTCTTTATCAAGCATCGCTGGAAGATAGGACTCAAAAATTGCTCTTGTTCCTCGGCAAGTTCTGCAGGTTTGTCTGCTTTTTCAAAGGAAGGAAAGTGCTTCATTGAGGGATTTTACTTTTTTGAGAAGTGCAATAACTTCATCATCATTAGGATCTCTCAGTTCAATCTTTTTATTCTTAATCTGAGCCAAAACGAAATTAAGAGCAGATTTTTGGTTTTCTTGTTTCTCTTTCATCTGCTATTTTTGTAGTCTTCAGTAAGTTTTTCGTAAAGCATGAGCTGTATTTTATAAAGATAAAAAGCATTCCTCAGTAAACTATAAGAAATCTGAACAAAATACAAATCTTTCTTGCAATAGGATAGGAAATTTATATACTGCTCACTATAAATATGCTGAGGTGATGAGACTGCATACATGTACGCTTGAGGTGCGTATGCCTTGGCTTGAGGGGGTTCGAGTCCCTTCCTCAGCATTTTTGTTGTTTGAAATTTTTAATCAACCAAAGGAGCATTAAGTTCTGCAGATCTTTTCACTCTATTCATAATCGCAAATCCAAGTCCAGTTTCTGGTAACTTTTTGAATATAAACTCTCTTCATACCTTTCTTTTCGCAATAATGATAAAGATCAAAGAGGGTATGTGCACAGCTTGCAAGATTCTGTTCGGTTCCTCGCTCAAGCTCTAATCCATGCTGATCAAAATAATCATTTTGACCGAAAAACTTCCCTCACGAGAAAATCGTTCTATCGTAGCAATAATAGCGGTTGGTTCATCTAGATTTTGGGAATTTCATCAAGATGTTCCCTATCATATAAACTCTCCGCATCTATAGTATAATGCTTAAAACCTCGTCCCTGGTGACATATTTTTGTCTTTGCTTGTATACTCTACTTCTACTTCTTGTCCTTTTAAAAAAGTTCTAAGTCCTCCTTTGTAATAAATCAAGACCTTAAAATTCAGATTTTTCATTTTCAATTCTCCTCATCTACCTTAATAACTGTCGATTCAATCCCAAAATCTGAAGCTCCTCCATCAATAAATCAATTCAATTTTTCCCATCAACATTATCAGCACCATAGCAGCTGAAGTCGGACTCGGGTTTTTCATGAAATATTTGCACTTGGGGCAGCACTCGGCCTTTCTACTGCTTTTAGAAATTCTTGTGCACGTGATTAGAAGGCATTCTAATACCACGAAAGGATTAGAAGTTACGATCTCTGGAATCACTTCCTCAAAAGTCAAGGTAAGCGGTCATGGGAAAAGTTTATCAATAATCTGCTGCTGAAAATGATTTTCTACGATTCAAAGCTCTGAAATCTGAGCCTTTTTCACCAATATAGAACAATCAGAGGATTTGAACTTGGCCTTCACTTGATTTCAAAAATCTTCTTTACTGCTTGAGGATTCAAGGCATCAGCTCCAAGCCCGTAAATCGCTTTCTGTTGGGAAAGCCACTACTTCTCAATTTTTGAATCAGATTTTTGCCTGTTGATAGGTTGATGAATTGGCTTGTTGTATCACAGTTTGCATAATGCTCGGTTCAGATAAAACTGCTCAATAGTGTAATTTTTCATCTTTGATAGCATAGAAAAGATCAAAACCCAGAATAAAAACACTTGAAATCATTGTCAATTATAAAGGAATCTTGTAAAGATGGCGAGTGTAGCCTCAGTTGATTTAGAGTCCCGCAGGACTGCGGATGGTCCAGAGCTTTATCCTTTTCAAAAACAAGATGTTCTATGTCTATAGTTTTGAAATGAGATCAGCAACATTATATTGGATATACTTCAGATCTGGAGCTGAGATACTGTCAACATTTACTCTGAAAGACTCCTCACAACTCGCAAGATGAAAAATCTTGTCATCGTTGGATACTTTTGAGAAACCTACAAAAACAGAAGCAATAAAATTCGGAAAGAATGATCAAAAGAATGGTCATATCGACCATTGGATTCATCATCCAAGCTTTGTTAAATGGAATGGCGACTGTAGCTCAGTTGGTTAGAGCATCTGATTGTGGTCCAGAGGGTCGGGTTCGAACCCCATCAGTCGCCCCACTATTAAAAAATGAGTACTTGGTTACCCATGATGTATTTGAATCAGATTTTTCTGCAATAATGACAAGATTTTCAAAAACAAAAATCCGTCTATTCCAGAAAATGAGACAAAATTTGCTTTTTAGATGTGAGATAGGTATACTGAGAGTGATTTATATCTTTTCATAGCAAAACTTCATGTGATCTGATTTTTGATCTTAGGAGGATTATGTTTGCTCGATGCAACCTTTGCTTTTGCCCTCTATTAGCGACAAAAGAGATCCTATTCTTACCAATGATTCTGAGCAAATTATTATCCCGCCAGAAGATAATGCAATTCGTGAGGGAACTCATGATATCATTCATTCTGCAGAAAGTGATAATAAAATAAATAATTTACTGGAAAGCAATGAGAAAAATAGAAACTCAAGGAGATGCTACGAAACCATCAACCTCGTTCATAGAATCATCAACTATGCTTTTAGGGTTTGTAGTGTGGTCGCATTGATCGTGCTGATCTATGCGGGAATTCAAATGACTACTGCTGCTGGAGACGATAAAAAGTATCAAGCAGGAAAATCAACCCTCAAAAATATTACAATTGGAATTATCGAATCGGAATAAGTTGGCTGATCGTCAGCTTTATCTTCTGGCTTCTAAATACGATTACGAAAGGATCAGTATAATTTTCATATTTTAGCAGAAATGATGAAAAATTTTTCTCTTCTGTGGACTGACCTTACTAAGCTTGACTTGGTGTGATAGGTGTTAGTTTTGTCTCAGAATAGTCTAGGAAACCAAGAAAAACTCTTTTCTACTATGAGGGAGGAAGTATTGGGAAAACCACAGATACTGATTATGGAAAACTTATCAAAGATGATGCCGTAACTCCTGATGAAAGCCTGTTAAATAGGCTTATGGCAGTATTTAACCTTGACCAACCGGATTATCACGGACCTCAAAAAGCTTTTTACTATATCAAAAAAATTTGAATTATGCTCTTAGTTTTGTGAGTTTAATTGCACTTTGCTTGCTGATCTATAGCTTCTACGGAATGATGACCTGAGATGGAGACAAGCAATATACAAAAGTCAAAGAAATCTTGAAAGGTATTGCAATTGCAATCATTGTGATGGGATTGGCACGGCTGATTGTTCTCCTTACTCTTCTGGCTTTATCAAAACCCCAATCTCAGTGAAGCCTCAGCTCATCTTAGAAAAATTATTTACAAAATTTCTTGACTTTTAATGCCATTTTATTATACGTATATTGTGTGGTGATAATCCATATAGCTATAACCTAAACAAACAACTCAGTAGCAATGCTAAAAACACAACCCCCTAGGAGTTAGATTTACTTCTGGGTATTTTTCAATATTAGAAAAATCTAACCAATTACGGTTAGATTACATGGTCCCATCATAAAAGACTAGTTTTTCTCCCATCTACAACCAGCTTGTATCTTGCATCATAATTCAGTTAGTGATGAACAGTTTTCCATAGAGTATACTTTTTAAGCAATATAGCTGAGAAATTTCTTCTTCATTCTTGCAAGCATAAGAGCACCACTCTGGTTTTCCATGTTCTACTACAATAGCGACTGCTTCATCTACAAAAGGGTATACTTTCCTACAGCCGCAGTTGGATCTTCGATTCACCATACACCAGGTATTCCGGTATTTCCATTAGGTGAACAAAATTGGGATCCACGATTCTTTCGCTCGTTTTCACGAAAATTAGGCATCAGGCACATTGGTATTGTGTTTTCATACACGTTTAAAAATCTCAAGTATAGGTTCCTTTACAGGAGTAACATGCTGGATTTTGGGAAGAACAGTTGTAAGCAGTCGTTCAGACCATTACCTTCACAGTTCCATGTTCTCGTGGTTCCACAAGCCGTTTTTCCATTATCTCATTTTACTGTTCCTGCTAAACAGGTTGCTGGTGGTCCACATTTACCATCTACTTTTGTTGGAGTAGCTGTTGGCTTTTTCTAAGGCTCTCAACTCATTTCATGATTAGTAACGCATAGGTTAGCCTGGTAAGCAGGCCATTTTCGCATATCTGCGGTGAGTTGATTATCATGTTTTGTAGAGAGCAAATCTGAAAACTCGTCTGCTCCGGAGTTAAGTTTGGATATCCTGTACTTTGAGCAAAAGCTTGAAGTCTTCATGATTTTGAGCTCGGGTCGTCAATCCATTAACAACGGCATCTCGAAGCTGTGCTTCAAGTTTGTTTCCCCTATCAGTGGAGAGTTATCTTTGCGAAATTAATTTGGCTGTCAGTAAGTCAATTTGACTGTTTACCTCCTGCATAGGCCAAGACTGCCCGATCACTCCTGAGAGAAGCAGGAACAGAACCGTTAGGTATTTGCCATATTGAGAAAATAAAAGTATAAAAATTCAGAGTTTTTGTCTGCATTCAAAAAAGACTTATGCTCTAGTACTAATAATTTTAGAAGATTCTCTTAATAAGAAAAGTCAGTATAAATCTGTATAACACAACATTTTCACACTCTCTAAATCCTCTACTGGAAATTTATTTATTCCTTAAGAATATCCTATTTATCATTAGTACTTTCTTTTTAGAAATATAAAAGAAAGTCAAGCGAAGATATTTTTAGCCTCTTCCTTGCATTTTCATTTCATATCCCTAGAATCGATTTATTTTCTTCATCAGATGGCAGAGCTTCGTCCTAGTGGATTTCCGAATATAGTCCTAGTCAGCAGTTAATTTTGATCAGCTCAAAGAAAACGATCGAGACAGAGCTATCACACAGTTTTGATATACTCATATTCGTACGCCTGCTGTAGAGAGAAATGATGTGCTTCTCTCAAAAATGGAGAAGAAACCTGAAAACAGATTTTTGGACTCTACGGAATCGCCTCAGGAGCACAGGATTTGAAAGAATACGGGATTACATTTTGATCTCACCGTGCCTGTTTGCGAGATATACGCTGGATTGGGAGCATCAGCTGACCTTTCCTTTCAAAAGATATCAGATTCAACCAGTTTGGAGAGGAGAAAGCTCAAAAAGGAAGATATAGAGAATTTTTCAGTGTGATATTGATGTGATTTGAAAGGAGAGAAAGACTTTTTCTACTATGATGCAGAGATCATCGCAACGCTCTGGTTCTACGCTAAATCAAAGATCCTGAAAAGTTGTGAACCCAAGACACGCCGTTTTTCATCATCAATAAGAAGCTCGTCAAAGCATTTCTGCAGAAGTCAGTCAAGATGAGGAACAAATGCAACAGATTTCACACCCTCATTGATAAGTATAAAAAGATTGGAACAGAAAAACTTTATCGCAACGCTCAGAGAAGACCTCAATATCTCAGCAGAAAAATAGCGAAAAATTCTGAAGTTTATCTCTTTTTCAGTCAGAGAAAATTGAGATTGCAGATCAGATTTTTAGGCTTTGCAGATTCAGAAGCTTTCAAAGAGGGGAGTAGAAGAATTGAGAACTGTCCTCTACGTTTTTGAAAACAGCTCAAAGAAGTCAAATGCACCTGATTTTGAATGGAAAATTGATTTGCAAATATCAGAGGTTTGGACTATTATACTGGGACATTTTTTGAAGCGTGTGCTAAAAATGATGAAAAGCTTTGGTCTCAGTTTGCTGGAGGAGGAAGATATGCGACTAACAGGCTATATTGATCCTAAAAGAAGCGATTATTGCGGAGTTGGAGGAAGTATCGGGATTAGTAGACTGCTCGAAAGATTTTTGATCTTAAAGAAGAGCAGACATGTTGCAGACTATTTATTTCTCCATTTTGAGAGAATTTTGAAGCAATTCTGAACTTGCAGGAACATCTGCTGAAAAATCAGACTTTTGGAGATTTTCCAGCAGCAGAAAAACTTGGGAAACAATCTGCCTATGCCGACAAAAAGGAATTCCTTATGTTGTCATTTACGGACAAGGAGAAAAGAGATGGTATCTATAAAATAAAGAATATGCAAACCTGAGAAGATATCTCTCTCCTAGAGTAATTGTAAAATTCTTTTCAAAAGCTCTTGATTACTATTTTTCACGATTTAAGTCGCTCTTTTCTGCGATAATGATAATGAGAGTAAGAAGTGCATTTTGATCAATAGGAACATTATCATGATATTGCTCAGAGAGTCTTTTCAGGTAAAGTAACATAGTTTTTGAGTGATTGATTTGCCTCTTCATATCCTAGTTTTTCCATAAAAGTGGGAGAATCTTCGCTTGCTCTGCTTCTTTTTGATGGGAGAAAAATCAGACTACACATCATAGGTATTAATGTCCTTTCTCAGGTAGGTAATCTGATCTTTTTGATTTAAGTCTAAAAAGTATTCTGTGATTGCTTTTGATGAGTTCTTCATTCTGATCTCTTTTTCATCAAACCTAAAAACTGAGCAAGATGAGTAGTTAATTGTGTCTTTTTGATCTGCTAGCGATCTGTTTTGCTTGTCTTGACTGCTGATTGAACACGTTGCACTGCCTCTCTTCTGAAACCCGATTGACATCACTTAGTGGTCAAAAATCTTCAACTCTCACGCTATTTCACTCATCCTCTTGCTATAAAGAAACTGATTTCTAGACTCAATGTAATATCCCTTGAAATTCGAAACCAATTCACTATATAGGAGATCAGCACGGTTTTTGGTGAGGTGGATGAGTGGTCGAAATCAGCTCACCGCTAACGAGTCAGCGAGAGATCCGCCTGAGGGTTCGAACCCTCCCTCACCGATTGTGCAAATTATGGCACTCATAGCTCAGCAGGCTAGAGCGCGCCTCTCATAAGGGCGCGAGGTCGGTGGTCTGAGTCTACCTAGTGCCAATTATTTGCAAGTAAATGGATGATTAGAGTGTCCCGCAAGACTGCGGGAGTGCCCAGTCTACCTAGTGCCAATTATTGAGTCAAAATGGATGATTAGAGCGTCCCGCAAGACTGCGGAGTGGTTCGAGTCTACCGAGGCACAATTATTAAGTAAAATGGATGATTAGAGCGTCCTGCAAGACTGGTGGAGTGCTTCCAGTCTACCTAGTGCCAATTTATTAAGTGCATGATGATTAGAGCGTCCCGCAAGACTGTCGGGAGTGGTTCGAAGTCTACCCAGTGCCAATTATTATGATCATCTCAAAACGTCATTCAAATGTCTTCTTTATTTATCGAGCACATTATGTATGGTGCATAAGAAAAAGGAGGAGTTATTACTGTAATGGTATGTAAAGTGAATGTAAAGCTACTAACTACTTTACAAGCATCAATAAGCTACAACTCCAAAGCTTGCTCAGACAAAAATACTGCAAGCATTGTAAAAACATACTGAACACACTTCAAAGGAAAATTAAAGTAAACATCAAGTTTTTCATTTTTAAATTTTTATTGCATTTCCAGCATGTTAACAATTAGATTGTCAAGACACGTGAAGATCGAAAAGACCTTTTTACAGAATCGTTTTGACTGAACATACTAAACCAGCTAAATTTGGGTATAAAGAGTTCTTGGATCTTACGACCCTCTTTCATCATAAACTTGAAGCTAATGTTGAGGCTATCAAAGGAATGGGTTTCAAAAGGATCTCAGATGTCTGAAAGAGTTGCAAAACTCCTTTTCAAAGAAACGATCGACAAACTTTTCCAGAAATTCTTTCAGAAATAAAAGGCACAAAGATTACCAAAGACATGATAAATAATATGAGAGTATCCAAGGATCTTTACTCACTAAAAATATGCCTGATATTTACCAGCAAGGAGGATTTGAGGAAATTGTACTTATATTCTTGGAGCAATAGTTCTTATCATTTGTTGAGGTTGTATCTATGCTAGAGCGATTTTCTTTTCATCAAAAGGAGATGATAAAGAAATTAAAGCTGCTTTGGAGTAGTGATAGATATATGATTTTAGGATTATTTTTCACAGTAATGATTCTTTTTATCTCCCCTACTCTACTAAAATTCATGAACCTCAGGGGGCAGAAAAGAGCAGTACCCAACCGCAGTTTTCACTTATATGGGAAGATCATTTCGCATCACTGGATTAGGTAATGTTATTATAGAATCTCAAAAATGAATGAGTTTAATGAATCTCTATTATGATCTAGACAATCCTAGCCCCTCTAGACTTTAATATCTCTAGATAATCAGATGTTGAATCCCATAAGGTCGCTCTTTTATAAAATTTACACTTGATACCTTATAAAAACTCCTCTTATATATAACATTGGTTACTCCCCGTTACTTTTGCAAATTATGTAGACTGATTTTTGGTTTCAGAACAGTATACTTTTCGGTGTGCTTATCTTCACTAAATGTATGAAAACCTTAGCCATAGAAACCAGCTGCAGACGATACTTCGCCATTGTAAATGATGAACAAGGAACTTTTGAAATAGAAAATTCTGGCCTATTCACAAATTCAAGAACATCAAAAGTTCTGAGGTGTAGTACAGAGCTCGCTTCAAGACTGCATAGTGAAAGATTATCGCACTTTTGCAAACGATAGGATTTGAGGAGATCATGTGGACTTTATCTCGTGACGACTCAGCCTGACTTCCTTGATCCCCTTGTCGCGGAAACAGTTTGCTCTATGAATTAGAGTGAAAAAAGAGGTCGTAGCAGTTCATCATACATTTCTGGACATATTTTTTATTTTACTGAAAGGAAGCTAGAAGATTTAGAACTCCCACCCGTCGTTCTTACCGTTTTCAGGGTGACATAACGACATCTAGTCTGATCACTGAAGAGAAAGAAGATACTCCTGACTCTTTTCAGAATATACTTCTTGCTCAAGCTGGTTTTAGATTAGAAAAATCGGACGAACACTTGATGATGCAGGAGGTGAGTGCTTGATAAGTCTCTAGAAACGTCTCTGAGGGCCTTTTATCCATGAGGTCTCCGAATCTCTCAAAAAGCTACTCTTTGGTAGACCAAAACCCTGATTCAATTCGAGAATCTTCCTCAATCATGATAAATTTGAATTTAGTTTTTCTGGAATGAAAAAGTCAGGTTTTCTGCTTTAGATTAAAAAACTGAGTCTCTCGCCCGATCAGCTTATCTGTGATATTGCCCATGATTTTCAAGAGGCTGTCGTAGAAGTGCTAAGTAAGAAACTATTCGGAGTTGGACAAACTTTTTGGGCGAAGAGCCCTGTTGCAGAGTTTCTGCAAATACGAGGATTGATTGAGCGCTCAAGACTTATCAATAAAAATTACCCGCATGCAAATTCTTTTTCCCCCTGCAAAGAAAATCCCTCATCTACCGATAATGAGCGCAATGATCGGAGTCGTTGGACTTTTAACAGAAAGAACTAGCAATGGAAATCTACTTTTGATGAGGCAGGAAGGGACCTCTTGCTTTGACCGCTCTATATCGGTCTTGTTATAAGCAAACTTTTCTCGCAAAGAACTCAAGACTTTTTTCACTTTTTAGAGATAGCAAAAAGCTTTCAGAACATCAGAGGGAAGCTGCCTTTGAGCAGATTGAAATACTCATTTCAGAAGGGAAATTGGTTACCTGCACTGCCAGTGTGGGAGAGAATTTATTGACGAATATGGGGTAATCAGCGATCTTTTGCGATCGCAAAGGGCTATATCAGCTTTTTCATACTCTCTTGGAAAGTAAAGCCAAAGGAAAGGAGAAACCTTGAAGATCTCAAAATTGCCTTCAAACCCGGGAGAAATTGAACATCATGATTCTTCTGGTCTTGGATGGAAAGTCGAGATTTTTGACTTTGAAAAGCATTAGGAATAATGACAAAAACAGTTGTTCATGCATGCGATCGTCTAGCTGAGATCAGCATCGCTTCTCTCAGCTAAGTTGGAAGAGATCTTGAGATGTGAGCTTGCGAAGAGCTATCCTCACTACCTTTTGAACAACATAAAGGCTATGGGACAAAAGCCCGATTATAGCAATTGAACGTAGCTGTACTCGCCCTCTTCATAGAAAACTCTTTCTCAAAAATACTTTCCTGATTTGGAAAATCAAAAATGGAAGAGATTCCGCTTCTCTCCTATATTTAATCCTCTTTTCTTCTAAAATCCTCTCAAAAAGTTTCGACATATTTTGGCTAATATATATATTACTGTCAATGTAGTGATAGTGATACCAGAGACCTCCATTCTTACAAGGAAGATTCAGATTTTGATAGTTTTCCAAGAAGCTTCAAAGCGAGCTGACTTTATAGTAGATTGTCTTAATGATAAATGGGTTCTACAACACAAACCATTTATTCGTTAAAAAGACAAAATGACACACCTCAGAAAGTCAACTGGATGAGGGGATTATGGAAAGCACTCGTTGTATTTGTTATCGGAGGCTATACGCTACCTCGACTAGCTTTTTGATATGCAAGGAACTAAAACTTGAGCAAGAGAAAGCAACAAAAACCACGCCCTGAAGCCCTTCCATGACCAGATTGAGAACCATGTCGCTTTGGAGTAAAACAAGCATGGAATAATTTGGAGCGTTTATGCAAGAGAATAGAAACGTCGAGTAAAAACTAAAGAAAAACAGAAAACTGAACTCAAACAGGGATTTATCTCACGCTTAAAAGAGACAGTATCTAAGTCCATAACGAAGAACGATACCCAACCAATTATCCGTATGAAGACTTCCCAGGGAGCGAATCAGATTTTTGCCGTTTTTGAAGATATTTGAAGAGATCCTCAAAAAGAAAGCATTGGAAATCCTCGCAAGTATTGGGGTTGTAAACTGAGAAGAAGTTAAATATCATCCACCAACCGTTCGTTGTAGTGATTTTGTTAGAGTTATAATCGATATCTACAGATATATAGTACGGATATGACCTTTGAAGTACATGAAAGGACTTACTGATATGCAGTCCCTACCAGTACAAACGGCTGACACCCCTTCTCAGCACAAAAGCTCAATACCGCCAAACAGCTCTGATTTCTTGAAGGAGTTGAAATGATCCGAGATCATACCATCACTCCAGTTCAAGCACAGTTGATCCTCAACAACATCTTCACACTTTATCTCATCTTGGTCAAAAAGAGAAGATAAAACCGATGGACTCTACGAAGTCAGTTTTAACAAAATCTGAAATGGCGGAATACTTGTGTAATTTTCCAATTGGAGAAAACAAAACCGATAACGTATTTAGGATATTTCAATCATAACTATCAGGATGCGATCACCAAACTTGCACAGCTTTGGGGTAGTAGCTGGAAGAAATAGCAATTTCTACCCTGATAATGACACCTGCAGACGGAATCATTAAGATTGCAATAGTATGCTTGCTCAAGAGCAAAAAGCACTTGTTATCAAAAATTTTATCACCTAAATACCACTACTGATGTCACCTATTTTGCAGCCTGTCTCCATTTGGAATATTTGCTTGATCATAAGATCGAACCACTCTACTTCGTCATGAATCATCGGAGATCTATTTCTACCTTACGCCTGCTCACGAAGTGAGTAGCTTATTCTACTTGTTGCCAAAAGCTGCTGGAATTAAAATTCTCAAATCCTGAATGATCGATCCTCAACTCAGGATTACGAGGGTGAGTTGGCTCAGCTCTCGTAGAAGCCTTTGATTTTGGAGTCCATTCAAGTCCTAGTTCTGAAAAAGACATGACTGACTTTCAGATGAAACAGACAAAAAGAAATCTGTTTTTGATCTCCTTTTGAAAGAGTCGTCAATGAACTTTCAATCTCTGAAGCAAAAACACTGAATATCCATTCTTATCAAGGCCTTCACCACAGCTGTAATCCTGATTTATCATAGATTTTATTCTCTTATTATGATACAAGATGAACAAACCTAACACACCAATTCTTGGCTCAGGAACTATGCAGAAGAAATAAAACTCAGAAAGCTGAAGAAACAAGAAAACATAGAAAATAAAAAGAAAATCTAAATATCAACGACAGACTTGACCTATGGAATACCACTCTCTATGGGAGAAAGTAATCAGTACTTTGAATGCGACAAACAATATCGCCTCAAATGCAAAAAAGAAAGCAAACTCAGGTGAAAAAGACCTTCTTAACTCTCTTTTCATAAAAGTCTTTGACAATTTTGTTGCCTGGAAATTAAAAAAGCCCTAGTAACAGTAGCTAGGTTTTTCTAATCACAAAAATAAATACTAAATTTCTTCATCTCTTCAAAGCTCTCTCAAAGGAATGAAGTCAATTTTCCTCTTTGATGACCCAGAGAAGCTCTGAAGTCGCCTCCATCTCTATCATGTGAAACGATCAAGGAAACCCCATTGAAAATCTGCAAGCATGGTTTTTGATCGCCTCTTTAGAAGTCAAATCTAGATGATTGGTTGCGTTCGTCCATCACTACAATATCTGGATGGGCAGAGCATTTTCGCCAAAAAGCGACCTGGATCTCTCTCTCCTGAAAGGGTTCAGATTTTTGATCTGCTTTTCTGGATCAATGAGCAAAGCCCGAGAAATCCTCATTGCCTCCTTAAACGAAACTCAAGGTCAAAACCAGCTCTTCAGCAATCGTTGCTTGAAAATCCAGATCCTCAGCCACTTGGGAATAAAATCAAACCCTGACTTTTTCATGATTCGCACATCGCCACAAAGGTTTGAGCTTTGACATAGCAGGGTTTTGAGCAAAGTCGTCTCCCTACCCGCTTTTTCCGATGATTCAGATTTTTCATCGCTTTGGTAATTGCAGTTCTACGAGGCAGATTGACCGCACACTTTTGCCCATATCCGACAGAAAGTTCAGGAAAGTCTGATCAAGGTCTCCGGAAGTCTCCACTTGACCTGGAAGATTTGGAGTATAGCGCTGAAATTTCTCTTCTGGAGCCTCAACACGATCCATTTTGTCCAGCATTTTGATTCTACTTTTGCACCTGAGCGGCTTTGCATAGATTTGTAGTGAATCTCAATAAATTTCTCCTGCTGAGCAAGGTATTTCTGTTGGGCAGTATAATCTTGAGCTGGAGTTCAGCCTTTTTCTTTTTCTCTCAAGAAGTCTTCATAGCCGCAATAGTAGAGTTCAGCTTTTGTTTTTGATTTCTATCGTTTTGCGAACGCGAAGCCAGAAATTTCCTATCGTGAGAAATGCAGATCAGCGCCTTGTTTCGCATCCGGCAGAACTGCTCAATAAAGAGAACTCCTCAATATCCAGATGGTTGGTCGGCTCATCCAAAATCAGCAGATCCACATCTTGAAGCAAAAATTTCTGCACTTGCAACTCTGGTTTGTTCGCCTCCAGAAAGTTTTTGATCGGAAAATCCAGTTGCCTCTAGTAAATCAGAAGTATTTTAAAAATCTCCTTTTGCAAATCATACTTTTGATAAGCCCCCATACATTAGCATCCGTTCAATATGTTCGCTCTGCTCCTCAATCAAGGAAATCGCATCGCCATTTCATCAGTCTAAAAGCTGTTTTATCTCCTCAAGCCTCTCTACTCTCCTCGTAATCTCTGGAAATGTCGTGAGCATTTCTTCCAAGACGGTTCTCTCCTTGATTCCTCAAAAACAAATCCTGAGAAAGAAATCAGATTTTTGTCTCTTTTTAGCAGTTCAATCTCACTCAGTGATCCGCGAGTTCAGGATTCAGCAGAATTTTGAGGAAAGTGGACTTCCCAGCTCCATTTTTTCCCACAAGAGCGATCTTGTCCTCAGGCTTGATCTTCAGCTCTGCATCTTCAAAAAGAATCGTAGAGCCGAGCTGCTTACTCAAGCCCTTGATCGTGATGAGGTAGTCAGCATTCTTTTTATTCGTATAGTTAAAAAGATGTCTGGGATGCTAGAAAATGAAACTTGCTTTTTCAAAGTCTTCTCCTAGGGCTTTCTGTTTCTCGCTGGATTCAAAATTCCTTTACTGAGGTATCAGACTTTTTTCTGGTGGCTACTTTTGGTTTGTATCGTTGAATTGGGCTGAGGTAATCATAGCAGTTCAGCGATTTCTCATAAGAAAAATCTGGATGAAGCGATTGGACATGGATCTCAATGATTTCTGAAAGTTGCATCATCTGAGGATGAAAATAAAACGAGTTTAAATGTATGGAAAGCTCTCCTCTTTTTCAAGTTCAGTATCAAAAATGTCACATCTTCAGATCCGATTTTTCTTTATAGGAGTTTTTATTTTCTTTTATGAATGAAGATGAACAAATTACTCACAACGACACTTAGCCTCGTGGGCGATCCTTTTATTAGCAGGTTGTAATCGAGCAGACCCAAAAGTATAAATGAAAGCGAAATTACCTCAGAAAGCTGGAAGACGATGATTCCGCAGAGCTGTCAGAGCTGATGGTTATATAACTGTATGAGAACCGCTGATGGCGAGGTTGCTCTGCACAAAATGTACTGTAAAGTATGATACCCAAAATGCCTTGATGAGGAACAAGGAGATCAGCAGTTGGTATAGTGAAAATCCTGTAGTGAATATTAGTAGCTCAAGGAGGAGAAAGCAACATCAAAAAGATGAAAACTGAGTATGGGTTTGCCTAATGATGGAAAGGAAGTTGAAGAATGGGAATACTATAGAGCTGCAATGGAAAAAGCAAACGAAGAAAATGGCAAAACTATATTGGACGCCAACCTCAGAAGTGCAAAAAGAATTTGAGACTCAAAACCAGCTCCTTCGTATCGTTGCTCAGGATGGAGAAAAAGCTATGGCAGTAACGATTGATTATAGACCAAATCGTTTGAATGTTGCTGTAGAAAAAGCTGAGTCATTACCGATGCTTATTTTTGATAAGGCAATACCATAAAAGAATGCAAAAAGAATGAAAAAGAATACAAAGAAGGCTGAAGAAATTCAGCTTTTTGAAAAGAAAAATGATCAATCATTCCATAGGAAAAAGAAACCTTTAATCCTCCTCTACAATAGTATTACATAATATTTTTCATGACCCTTCTACTATTTTCAATTCTGCACAAAAACAGCATCGAGCTCGATCGCTTTAGCTATAAGCTAGGCGCAATAGCTTTTCGATACTCCTTTCTAAAGCCTGCATTTTCCTCGGTGAAAGATACGCATTCCAATCCTCAATCCCATCAACGACCCTACCTACGAAAACAATTTCTTCTTTATTTCCCATGATCAAATCAATCTTCCTCAACGAATAGCACTCCCCAATACAACATAAACCGTCATATCGGTCTCTCAACAAGCGATTCTCATTGATAACCTTTTCTGTTTTTAGCGTATTCATGATGTTCACTAAAATAAAAACCTCCTGAATCTACAATTTAGAGTTATTCAGCTGTTTTTCTGCTGTTTTCTCCACGTATTGATTGCCCCTCATCCCCACTCAAAAGAACTACGGGGACCTCCATTCCACACTCTCCAGCAGGTCTGGTATAATTCGAGTGCTCCAAATTTTGCATATCCAATCAAAGAATAACTCTCATCAATCCAACTCCCTTCTCTTTGATAACTCAAAGGAATAAGTCTTACAATTGCCTCAAGCATTAGCATACTTGGGACTTCTCCTCATAGCACAATAACTGACCTAATGAAAGCTTCCTAAATTGATCAGAATAATGTTTTGAAAATATTGCTCTGCTCTATAATCTATTCCTCATATCTCCCACAAATCAGGAATAAGATGATCTTTTTGCTGAGACCATAAGCAATCTTCTGATTAAAAACTTCCTTGGCAGGAGCTGGGAAAAGGATTGAAAAATCGATAATTTTAAACTGCTGAATAATTGCATCTACACAGTCAATAATTGGTTGCGCCTTTGATACGCATCCCTCTCTCCTCCATAGATCTGATCATCAGACTTGTTGATGCTTTATCCTGGACAATATCCCCTCGGATTAGCAGAGAGAATCAGAATTCCCTTAGTTTGAGCCTTCTGGATAAGCGATGTTGCCAAAAGCTTTCGAAAATTTCTGAAAAAGGCTGACGAGATGAATATGCATAAACGGTAAGTAGAATAAATAAGTATAAATTAGTTTTTCTGACTTCGATTTTCAATTCCAAAAATCTCATACCTAAAGGAGTTCTTATTTCTAGAAAAGATGAAAGGAAATTCGATTTTTGTTAGCATTCTTCTAAGTTGTCTAGTGGATGTGAAAAGCTTAGATCCTCTATCAAGTACTGAAGAATACCAACAAGCAGAGCAATTAACTCATTCTGACTGCAGGTTCTCAAGAAAAGACCAATACCCTCACTGAACAGGCAAAAACTGAGGCAAAAACAATAGAAACGCTCAAGAATGATACTAAAACCGCGGTTAAAGATTCAGTAAATCATTGATGAGACCTTTGATCGTTTCTAGAATCTTTTACCTTGTCTTTTATACTGAAAATATAGTACAATTCTGAGTTTTTACTTTTTGATATGAAAAATGTTGTGATATGTGATAGCAGGACTTATTGCTGGAATTGGAATTTGATATTTGATCTTTTTATTTTCAATATGAGAAAAAGAGAAATCGTTTCAGAATTGAGAAAAATCTGAAAATAGCCAATGAACAGTTAAGCGCTATCTCCAAGAGGAAATGGAGAATTAACCGCACAAAATGATCTTTTAGAGAAAACAACGGAACTTCGGAGAAAATGATGAGCTCTGATGCGTTGCCGAACTCGGAAAGTATTATGTTCATATCAAAAAGCTTCAGAAAAAGTGCAGAACTTTCACAAAATTACCCATGAACCTGATGAAGAAATTGAAGGAAACCTGAAATCTCTCTGAAATTGCAAAACAATCGATCAAAAACAGTAGTTGATAGAGAATATTTTCTTGTTTTTCTCTTGACTATTACGATTTCATCTTTGTAGTAGACTTTACTTTTCTTCTCTCTCAAGATGGATATTAAAGAAATTGACAGCTGATCACCAACTCAACTTTTGAAGAAGAAACCTGTTGCTTTGCTGAAGAAATTGTCTCGTCAGGCTTTCAGAATATCTTTAGCCGCAGACCAGATCGAGCGGGATCAGACTACGCTTACGTTTTTACTCAAAGCTGCTCATGCAGTGAGTCAAAAGACCTCCTGGAGAACCTTATCATTCAGTCCTCTGAAAGCTTGACACTTTTTCTTCGATGGAACTCAAACCCGACTTAGAAATCTATTCAGGCTTAGGATTATGCGATGATGTAATAGAAGATACTCCCCATCACTAAGGAAGAAGTCGTTGAGGCAATTCTAGAAGCGAAGAGGCTAGCAGAGATCTGTGGAAGGTCTAGTAGTATCCAAAAGTGAGATATCAAGGAGAAGAGAGACCCGAAACCATCACTTTTCTCAGCGATGGCAAAGGATTTGAGAGTAATTTTCGTGAAATTAGCCGACCGTATTCATAATATTCAGACCTCGCAATTTCATCCAGAAGAGCAGAGCGAAAAAGATTGCGAGGAAACCTTAAAATTCGAGCACCTGACGTGCAGATTCTTGACTTTATCATTTTCAGCTTCTCTCGAGAATGGGTCATTTGCTGTCGTACTTTTATCCTGAAGAATTTGATAGATTTTAAGTTATCTGATATTTTCGTGATGGAGAAAAATACACAGAAAAGGAGTTAAAATGATGACGACAATGCTTTCATAAAGAAGGGGGTTCAGAATTTTGAAGTAAAAATGAAGAATTGGGAAAGTCCGTACAGGGTCTATGAAAAGCTCTCAGTGCTATCATGAAACCGATATATCTACAGTAATGGATTTATTGCACTTAGGGTGATAACTGAGAATATTGGTGATTACATATGAGTACTGGGAGTTATCCATAAATATTATATTCCGCTTATTATTAAGGATTATATCCAATTCAAAAATTTAATGGATATAAAAGATTCATACAACCGTGCTTGAATGTTTCGTTTTCCTGTAGAAATACAAATCAGAACTAAAAGAGATGGATGATGTATGCAGAATTCTGAGTAGCAGCCCATTTTGCCTATTCCCTACACATAGCCCCAACAGTTGTTTTCCAAACAACAGGGAATGTGGATTCAAAAATTACAAAAATCGTTGCAAACTATACGGATACTTCAGAAAAGGAAAATTTAAATCTCAGCTGAATATTGAGGTATTAGATAAAACGATCTGTTTATCTATACTCCAAGAGGAGTATCAAAAAGAACTTCCAATGGGATCTGACGGTTCCTTGATTTTGCTTTTAGTATTCATAGTGCTATTGGATTAAAATTCAAGAATGCCATAGTAAATGGACAAAATAAAACCAATTAGTTATAAGCTCAAAACCGAGATATTGTAAACATTAATACTTTTTAAGAATAGATACGTTGCGAATAAACACCGAATTGAATTTTCCGTACACCTTCTGCATCAACTTTTAAAATATTTGAAAACGGTGGAAAGAGAGAAATGTCTTGAAGAAGCAACAGATGGATTAAATGAATACTTAAGAGATCTAGGACTTCCTGCTGTCCGCCTGATAAGGATAGAATCTAAAAAGCTAGGGAGAAACCACTGAGGTAGAAAGAAGGATTCTGATGGTACTTGATAAAACAAGACTCTTAGTGGAAACATTGTAAGATCTGCATATCCAGGATTTACTGAAGAATGTCGCGAAAAGACCGTCGTAAAAGATACTGATGGACTGAGAGAAGAGTTAAAACATGAGATCATCTGATTTCTCCTCATGAGTAATCGTTGATAGTGATACAGTATTATTGTATCTTCTGTCCTGAATGTAATCCAGAAAAAGGAACTAAAATTATTGCAAAATCCACAAAAAGAAGGCATCAAAATTCATACGATGGCAGCCTGTAAAGCACTAAAAACAGTTTCTCTGATTTCCCTTCTCGAAGCACACTGAAAGATGATCCATCAATCGCTACCAATTTTTCCTTGAAGTAAAATTTTCACCGTGAATTAACGATTGTTGATTTCCTTCAAATCTCAATTCAATGTTCCTTTGCTAGAAATCGTCTATTACATACTGATATTTGAGAAGTATTAGTAGATTTTAGCCCTTCAGATTGATAATCCTGCGAAGATTGTTTTGTTTTGAAAAAGACTTGAAAAGTTTTCGCTTTCTGTAGAAATTTAAAAGAAAATTATTTCTAGATTTTTATTTTTAAGTTTTTACATGAATGAGATAACATCAAATATTCAAATGTTTGCTGAAATCAAACCTGGAGAACAGCTTTTTCTTCTGGAACTGAAATTGTCAGATGCCGCAAATCAACTAAGATAATCTTCCCTGAACTTTTCTGTTGATGTCCAGCAATTAGGCTCTTGAAACGATATCGTTTTGAGTGTTAGTCAATGATCACCATTTTTAGATAAATATTCTGATCCAGGATATTTGTTTGTGCAATTATTGTTTTTCTTGGATCCTTTGTGTTATTTGGGTATTGAGAGATGTTCTTCAAGGAGTGAAAATGTATGTTTATCAGCTCTTTTCGAGCACTCTTAATCGTATTCTTAACGCTCAGTTCTAGGACTTCTCTTTATATTTCAGTTTCGTCCTCTTAGTATATAAATGGGAAAAAGGTACTATGGAGAGAAGCATTGAGCAGAATGGTTGTTTGCCCTCACTGCCAAAACTTAAAATAATACGTCCCACGTAATGTGCAGTTGGTGTGGAGAACCGCTGCAAGTGGAATGCAAACAATGCCATTGTAAATATCAAGGACATTTTTGCTTATTGTCCTGAATGCTGAGCTCCAAATATTGAATAATTTAGAATAGAAATTTATTATAAACTCAAGTATATAAAATAAAAACTTGAGAAAAATCATCAAATGAAACCCATTTATTTCCTATTGAAATTAGAATAGTTATATGTTTTATCCGAGTAAGACCCGAAAAATGTTGAGTTAATGTTAGTGTTGATTGTAATGATTATTAGTATAGCACTTTGTTAGCACTCTGGATTTTTCCTTTGTGCAAACCTATGGGAATGTTGTCCAATATTCAACAGCTTATTGTGGTGCGATATCTAGCAATCGAAAGAGGGCTCTGGCAATAAGATATACGGGTCCCTGTTTCTGATGGAGAATCCTGACGAAAAACCACTGAACAATCTACAAAACATCTAGAAAAGATGCTGACCAAAAGAATAGAGTCTTTTATTCTTATGGGGATGGGAGAGATACTTTACTGTGGAATGTAAATCAAGTACTGGTAGAATTCCTTCTACATGGAAAATGGTAATGTAGATGTGCCATTTATTTCGTGCAAACAATCCAGAAAGCATTTTAATATGCTCAACTATACAAAAACTGAACTCATTCCACTAGGAACTGTTGGAACTATTGGAGCTGATGATCATTACACATTGACCCCATGATTTAGATTTCAACCAGCCTCCTCAATCTTTTCATTGAAGGAACCCTCAGACTTAATCCTTTTATTATTTTGAAACTTTTTCAAAGGGGAATCTCAGCTATGAAACTTTAGAAAACAACTGTCAAAAATACCGATCATGACTGGAGAGATGACAACTGGGGTTGCAGCAAATTGGACAATGAAAGGAAAATACGAAAGATGTTGGAATACACTTTACTCTAAGGAAGCAACAAGTTTTGAAAGTGTGAAGGATGGGGGATAATTAACGATCGAGATGGCGCTTCTTAGGGCAAAAACTCATCAATTCAAATGGAGGCTTATCTTTGACTTTTGAGGAACAAGTAATCCCATTAAGAAATCGACATACTCTGCATCATTAAATATTATTTCCAATAAAGAAGGTGAATTACAAAGGAGATTTTGCTTCTGTTTTAGCAGCAGAAAACAACAAATTCCACTTTTATCTTTTTCTCTTCTGTAAATTATCTCTCTGGTCTCAGTGAAGAACCTCTTATCCCTTTCCTTGTTTAAACTATGGTAATTTCATACCACGGACCGGATCTGAAATGTCAGTAAGTATACCTTACAAGGAGAGGAAAGAGTTGGAGATATAATGTAAAACTTCAAGTAAAAAGAAACCAAACACTCGAGACAACCCAGCACTTGAAACTTTACTATTGTTTTCTAAGAATGAGAAATCAGCTTAAACAAGTACTAGCACTGTGGAATACTGTACGGCTTTTGTCTATTTTTGAAAACTGTATGGGAGCGAGACCTAGTGAATCTGAAACCGCCACACCACCAGAAATCAGGCTGAGTTGAATGGGAAACGAGATTTTTCTTCTGTGAGTCAGAATGCTGGTCTCACTGACTGTGAGACTTTACTTTAGCGATCTCCGATAAATGCCCGAGCTAAAAGCAGTTTTTGCAAATTTCCTCTCACATGGTGAAGTAAACATAACATTAATAGAGTGATGGATGCGGGAGACAGATTAAAATTGACTTGTGAGCAGATATTATTCAGACTTTCTTCCCACGATCTTTTTCTGGAGTTCAAGCTATCAAAGATTACTTTTCAAGAGGATATTCGTTCACTTTTTATCCCCCAATTGCGGGGATTTCTCGGGAAGCATTCAGATGCCTTTTGCTCTGGATCCCGCCGTAATGTACGGATTAACAGGTCTGGAATCTGATTTCTTGACGGTTTATATGCGTCCTTTTCAGACTCTTCGATCCAAGACTTCAGAATGCGTCTTTTGGCTTCTGGAATTATGCAACATTCCGTTAACTTACTGACTCAAAACCTGACGCCTTTGGCTCAGCAGTTGGAAGATTTCCGTGCAGTTTGTAACAGATGCAGGGTATCTCAACAATGGATCACAATGCTATCGGTAACACGCACAAGCCTCTCAACAAAAACTCCTCAATATTATACTGGTTCCTCATCGCACTTGTGCCCACAGAACCAATCGCTTGCCTTTTGCAGAGAGAGCTTTGTGGAGTAGGGACGAGGATTTGCTCGTACAGATGTTTCCTCTGCTGAAAGCAAAAGAATTTGTAAAGGTATGTTTAGCCCTTATCAATTATGTGGATTACCAGTAAGTGCTTTTATGGCTTTGTCGTTTACCTGGAGCGAGATCAGTGCTTTGACAGATCGTTTCATTGGACCATATGGATAGTGCATTCCAATCTTCAGTTCCTTTCCTGTTCAGGCATGATCCCTGTCTTTCAGAATCAATTTACGACCTGCGAGCTGATGCCTGCTCACTTCCTCAAGAACTCGTAATCCTTGAAAATGGTCCTGCGTGCCTTTCGAGAAATTCTTCAATGACAGGCTTCTCTGGAAAATCATTGAGCCACAACCCGACTCTGTATTTACGCCCTTCATACGTGACTCTGTTTTATATTAATATATTGAACATATGTTAGAAGATTTTCAGCTTTTCTCGGAGATACAATGTCGTTAGAACAGCAATCGGACTTTTAGTCGCTGTAGAAAGTAGGAGATTTAGTGCCCAGAAGATCTTTTATGAAACGATTTGCTTCTTCTTTTTACTCCTCTTTCAAAAACCAAAGATCAATAAACTTGAAAGAGACTCTCTTGGAATGGCACTTTATGGGAAAGCTCTTTGCGAGATTAATTGACTTTTTGATCACGCTACTTGTGAACTCCTTGTAATTAAGCTACTCTGGAGTAGTGAAGAAGTAGTTTAGAATTGAGATTTTTACGAAAAGAGATCAGGTTTTATTTTGTTTAGACAGATGAATGGATTTAGGACTGGGAGAATTATGAAAACAAATGTACGATAAGTATAAAGGAACTAGCACTTAGAAACCTCGTGCATTCGAGCCAAAGAAGGAGAGTTACAGATAAAATGGAGAAAAAGCAAGTAGTGTCGTACTGATATGACGGAGAAATGAAAATCAGAGGATTTCAAAGTCAATGAACCTGTTTTCGCTTCTTGATCCAAGTAAAAAGAGGTTTTGGAAGAATTAGTCGTAAAGCTTTCCAAAAGCGCAGAATAAGGCTCAAAGAAGTACAGTGCAGAAGAATTGTCGAAAGACATCTCTTGGTTTTGATCCGCAATCTCACTGCAGGAATGCCTCGAGTGGAGGAAATGGTGGTGGAATTCAAATATCCTCGTTATCGCCTTAGGAAAAGTTTAAGAATTAACAAAAAGTTTGTTGATTTTTAATTATTTATGTTTCTTCCTGCTGCATACAGCTTTCTCAGTGATTCTGACAAGATTCAGACTAGTTCATCCCTGCCCTCACTTCTACGCTGATCATGGCCAGAAGAGAGAAATGTCAGTGAGCAGATCGATCAAGATGTAAGTTTCTGATTAGGGAGTCGATCTGTATTATATCTCTTTCAGACGTTCAGGCTTTTGGGTTTCTAAGCAAGGAGCATCAACACGATTCTTACTGAGTGAACAGGATAAAACTGAAGTCGTACTTCCTTTTCGATCAGAAATCTGCAATCCAATCCTCATCGTAAATATATTTCTAAAGGAAAAGGTACAATTCTGACAAAAACGATTTCAGAGCAGATTCTTGCATGGATGAATTTATGACAGGAACTACTCTCAAATCTGATCAAACCATATCTCGTCTCACGATATGAAAACAAACTGTAGTTGATTGACCCAAGATCCGCAAAAATTTTGCTTTGCGTCTCATGCGACGATTCCTGATGGAACTAAAAGTGGAATACCGCTGTATTTTGCAGGAAGATTTGAAAGCTTTTGTAAGAATACGAGTGTCTCGCTTTTGATATGGCTATATCGTAGAAAGTTCAATCAGATTTGGTTTGATAATCCAGTTTCCGCTTGGATATGCGGAGGCTATGGAGAGGAGGAAATCAAAATTCTTAACTGAGCACATCTTCGATGCTCTATATCATTCATTGTGGCAAAAGAAGAATCTTGACCAAATAAAACTCCTCAGAAGCTATTAGTTGAGTCTTGGTGAGCTTTCTTTCTTCTAAAGTGCTGAAAGGAGAAGTGCTCTGGAACTCAATACCACAGAAACTGGAAATATAAAAGTTCTTGGAAGAGTTTAAGCATATTAAAAATGACGCAGACTGACGGCACCTCGTGGATGTTCTGCTCTTTTGTACGAAGATTTTTATGGATGGATGGAGTTTACCTTTTCTCTTGAGGAATTGCAGTGAAAAATCCAATCATCATGCATCAGAAGAAAATCCGAATTGAAGATCACCTGATCACTATCTTTTTGATAGTCTGCAAAACATCAGTAGCTGATCTTTCAGAATAGAGAGCGTCCAAAATGTAAAATATGGATTCCAAAGTCATCGACTCTAGAATGAGATAGAAGAAGGAACCATTAACTCAGGGAGAAGAATGCGAGAGATGCTGCATAGATTTACTACGTTTGAGAGAATTGGACCCACTGGAGACTCGTGGTGCTCATATGTAGATGGGACGAACTCTATGATAGAGTGTCAGAAACTCAATCAGTGATGCTTTGCTGTTGCGACAGACCTTTTAATCCAAGAAATCTCGTAGACTCTTTGGATCAAACAACTTACAGAAATTCTCTGTGAGTAGAGTGAATGAGCCAGCTGCAAGTATTCGAGACGTATTATTTTAGCTTACGCGCTCAAAGCAAATGCCTGATCCGGTGAGTCTCATGTGGATTCGCCCGGTCTCATCAGTCTTTTTGAAAAGCTTTTCGAGCTTTACAGCAGTTTATTGAGTAAAATTTTTAACCAAAGAAAAGTTAGGAAAGCTTATTCACTCTCACATATCTGTACAAAGCCTCTGTAACGAAACTTGCCCTAGCCAGAGAGATTCTTGTGCTAGATAGGTTTGTCATCCCGCCCATCTGCATTTGTGTTTATAAAGAAACCAATCTGTTCCTCTAGACATACAGTTGTCACCGAAGTGCTTAAATTCTTTTATTTTTATTTTCATCCATGATGCTCCTGTTAAACTCTATTTAGTGCTCAGCTGAGCATTCAGTCTGTGGTCTGTGGTTTTTATTTACCACCATGTACCATTATACAAAGAGTCAAACTAAGATCAGATTTTACCTTGACATTGAAAGGAGGCTTTTTCTATCTTGAAAAGAAGATAGTATTTAGAATTCTCTGCCATATCTTTATGACTAACTGCATCAAGTGCAAAAGTACAAAACCAGAAAGCATGGGCATGAGAAATGATTCTCAGAGATTTTCTGGTGGATCGTGCCATTCTACCCTTTACGATTGATGGGAAAAGAGGACCCATAGTCCTGAAAATTTCAAAGAAAAGGTAATGGACGCCTCATTGTCATCAAAAAGAAAAAGCTCAAACGATTATTTCAGGGATTTTTGAATCTCTACGAGGACTTTTGATTAAATGGAAAAGGAGCATCAGCAGTACTGTAGTTGTGGAAAATAATTTTATTTATATTGTCAGATAGTGATGAGAATAGCAGTTGTTGGGAAGTGAGGTAGTGGAAAAACTACTATATCAGCGTTACTTGCCTTATATTTAGCTCAGCAGGAAAATCTTTGTTGATTGATGCTGATTTTGAATGTCCATTTGCCTGGATTATTTCTTCCATGAGGGGAGTTTCTGAGCAAAAATATCTTTCTTTTCCTGAGACGGCTCAAAACGATCAAAAACCCATCTCAAAGTGGGATAATCAGCGTATTGGTTCTTGAGACTTTTAGGAGCAACTCCTCCGACTCAGAAAGTCAGCTTTTTGTAGCTTAGAGATCCTGCACATCCTCTGTATTGTTTTGCTGAGGTAGTGATCAGCTTAGTTTGATGGTGGTAGGGACTTATCAAGGATCAGAGATTGGCGCATCTTGTTATCATAATCATTTTAGCGATTTTGGAAAAATTTGCTTTCATATGGATGATCAAAAGGCAGGTAGTAGTCGTGGACATGGTGGCAGGGTAGATGCTTTTGCCTCTAGTCTTCACGCTCAATTTGATCTTTACTTCTTGTCTTGGAACCCATGCAAAAGGAAAAAGAAGTCTGAAACAGTATGCCGTCTTGCTCTCAAGCTGAGTCTATGATCAGCACACTTGGGAACAAGGTGTGGTGACCAAGAGGATCAGCTTTTCTCCTCTGCTTTCTCTCTGAAAAACTGCTTGGTATGTTGGGAGTCTCTTCCGCTTTAAGACAATTAGAGAAGCAGAGGAGGATTGATGGAGTTTTTCTCAGCCGAGCCTGAGTTTCAGCTGTTATTTGAGCAAATTGTCAAGCAAAGCTTTACAAACTTTGGAACAGCCTCTACAAGCGAGATTAGATGGCTTTTATGCTTTACATAGAAAATCATGTTGCTCAAAGGGTTTTACTCGAGAAGATTTGGTGATTTGACTGGGCAAATTGATGAACATTTAGTTTTTGTAATTGACATGTCTTGATCTGTTTTTGCTTGAACTTCTGCTTTGGAGGATTTTTCTCAATCCTATCATCATCTCACTCCACTGTAGAACTGCCTCTGATCTGAACCTCATATGCTCAAGATGGAGTCAGGGTGTTTTTGAAACTTCAGACCTACCTTTGGGAAATATTAAGTCTCTTTCTGCTCGAGGGATGCTTCATCAAGCAAAAGAGAAAGCCGACAGTTTGATGATCAGTACCCTCATACTATTGTGGGAAAATTCTTCTGAAATACTGCTTTTTCCTTGCAGTGCTAGGAAGGAGTATGGGGATTCCTAAGACGAGAGCTTGTGTTTCTCAAGAAATCACGAAAGGAAAGCTCACAATTGCTTTCAGCTTTTGGGGTTGAGGCGGTGGTGCATGCAGAGCATTTGTCCTAATCCTCAAGATCCTAGAGTGAGTATTGTCAAAGCGAGAGAGAAGAGAAACATGCATGATGATATAATCCCTGATCAATATCATATTCAAATCCCACAAATACATGCTCGTTTACGAGGAAACGTTTGAACAATTGCAGTCTTTAAAAGATGAGGTAGAATTTCGTGTGCTGGACCTGTACTACGGGAACTTTTTATTGGGATCCTGAGTGTCTCAAATCCACATTTTGCTTTCTGTTTCCGTCTGGAGTCGGAGAAAACCCAAATAACCCTATCCCTTGACCAAGAACTTGTCATTTATTAACAAATTACTTTGATTGGCAAGCTGCTGTGGATGTCTTAGTAGAAGTTAGTAGTAAGCAGGCGTATGAAAAAGAGTTTAGCAAACTTATTAGCAGGGTTTTGTAGGGCCGTTCTGGAATGACTTGCAGGGATTGTTTTTGGCATCTTGCGGAGCTAAGGCATTAGGGCACTAAGCTCTTTCAAAAAGCCTATGGCAGCGGTGGTAATTTGTCCCGATGGTCCCTATCCCTATCTAGATGAATATTTTTACATACTTAGATGCAGAGCTTTTCCTGAAGTTCTGAATCAGGAACTCTTTGAATCTTCTTCTGGGTTTAGATTCATTTGCAGAATACTCTTCGAGAGTCCAAAAAGTGTTTGACTTTAGCTGTGCAGGCTTTTAGAATGAGAGGACTCTTTTCTGATCCAGAAGATTTGGTTTTGAGGCAGGGTATGTCTTGATTGATCTTAGGACTCAGCAGGAATTTGCTCATGTGCATTTACCAGGAGCTCTTTGTCTACCTTTTGCTGAACTAGTTTGGAAAGTTTTCGTCCTTTTGCTGATAAGACGTCTTGTACTCTATTGTGCTTATGGGAAAAAAGTCTGCTTTCTGGGCTCAGAAATTACAAGAACTGAGGTACCATGCTTTTTTCTTTGCAGGGGAGGCTTGGCGGAATGGTCATAATACACTTCCAAGATGTAAGGCGAAAGATTGTTTGCTTTAATAGGCTTCTATGAAAATATGCTTATAGCCTTTTTCTTTCAGCTGAGTCATAAAGTCTTTGACCATCGCTGGGACTCCGCAGATATAAAATTCTGTCTCTAGAGGAAAAATCAAAATCCTGAATCTGAATTCTTCCTTCAAAAACCTTCTAGCTCCTCCCCAGAAATATGGATATGTGTTTCTGGAATCTTCAGAGCCTTGATCTCCTCTAGATAAAAAGAGGTCTCTCTCATAAGAAACGGAAAAGAAGAACCACTTTGAGCTCAGCTTTGATCAGCTTTTGCCATACAGATAGCAGGGAGCAAGCCCACTTCCTGTCAGAGAGGAAAACTTTAGGGTTGGAGGTAGACTGAGGATGAAATGTCCATTTGGGCCTTCAAGTCAGAATTGAGTCATCTACGGTTTTCAAGAGTTCAGAACCCTTTCCTCAAGGACCAACTTGATCAAAAAGTAAAAATACTGGAATTCCCTCTTGTTCCACATCGGCAACAGAATAGGCTCTTTTTAAAAGGAATTTCTTCTCCCAAGATAATGAACAAAAACCATTGTCCTGGATGGATATCTATATCAGTTCTGAGTTTTAGCTCTATCACATGATCATTGAGAGTTTTTACTACAAGCGTTGCAGTGCATAGAAAAAGCATTAAAAAGTAAATCAGAACCAAGTGTATAGGTTTCAAAATTTTGCAACTTTTTAAATTAGTTCTTGTTTTCCAAGGGAGAATCTTTATCTTTGATCAGGTTTATGTCAATCGTATGAAAAAGATATGTGCTCATAGGACTGGTAGTATTCTTTGTTTGGAAATATAACTTTGCCTACTCCTTTTTACCAAGAAGAACATCATCAAATTGATCGTCAGCAATCAATCCATTCCTTCAGCTGAAAAAGAAAATCTGATCTCGTTTAGCTCGAAGTCACTTGCTAATTCATAAGGCATTTCTCGGATCAAGATGAAACTTTATGGTCCTAAACTTTGCAGAAAAGATCGAAATTTATCAAGAATAGAGGTTGCCACGCTTACTACGCTTCCTGAAGTCAGAAGAAATGAAATCTTGGAGAGCTCAAAAACTCAGCAACTCTCTGAGGAAATTTCAGAGCGCTCCAAATTGAAGCAAATAAAGAATTTGAGGATATGAGAACCGTTATTCTACTCCCTTTTTCGACTTCCCAGATAATGTTGACCTTAATAAATTTTCTGATGAAAAGGGAACAACAGGTATGAAAGTTGATGGAATAATAGTTATTGATCTTGCGGTGAGTGCTTCCTCCTGATACTCTGTTGCTTAATGAGGAAAGTTGAGAAAGACGGATTTACTTATTACCAAGTTCGCATCGAGGGAATTTGATGCGGAAGAGGAGCTAAAGTTGGCTACTTTAGATCGCAGGGCATATATCCAAAAAGCAGACCAAAAATGAAGAAAAGTCAGATTTTACCTGGTTTGAAGAGTCATTGATAACCTCCTTGCGACCTCTGGGACCGCCTATATCTGGTGAGGAACCTGGTATCAAGGAGTACCAGAAAATAGTTTTTCCCATCACAGAGCAAACTCTCCTCTTGAGAGAGAAATTAATGAAAGGAGTTGACTGTTCTGGACTCCTCTATCAAGCAACAAATGGTTATACCCTAGAAAATTCTCGTAGCCTCCTGAGCTCTGAGAAGCAGTAGAGTGAGTGAAAAACCATAGAACAAATTGCAATGCTCCTAAAGCCTCTGGATATTATCGTTCGGAGATGGGCACTGTTGTGGTTGTTTTGGATGAAAAAGAACGATTGAAAAGCAGAGGAAGAGGAAAAATCCTGGTGGGTAGAAAACTGTTGAAATCAGATTAGAAGAAATTTTCAAAACCAGGAAGCAGTCAATAATTACTCTGCCTCATCACTCCAAAAAGCTAAAAAGAAAGTTTGTGGATAGAAGATGGTTTAAATAAACGTACTAAACAACGTACATTCTGAATTATTACTGCAATGGCAGGAAGAAGCTGATCATCTCATTACTCTTTTTGGACTTCAAGCTACAAAAAGCCTCAAAATATCAGTCTGAAAATGATGAAGTGGTGCTTGCCTTGTCTGGAGTTAGGAAAATTCAGAAGTATTGCTAAGCCTCCTTTGTATGGAGTATGAGTTAAAATGCCTGATAAATATTGGAATCGTTTAGAGTTTACTGGGTCAGGAAGCTAAAATTGTGGTGTCTCATCAATACTGTCGCTCCAGCATGATATGTATTTGCCCCTTTGATGGTCAGCATTTGAATTATGCAAAAAGTCCGATACCTTCTCCAGCTATCAATCTAGGAAAAAAGAAGACTGAATCCATCATGAAGGTTTTTGTCTGACAGGAGATCAATTTGTTGATGATACTGAAAAAGATAGAGAACTAGGGAACAAACTGGCGCTCATGGTAAGAAATGGAAGCATTTGCTGTAGCAAAGGTTGCTCGTGAGTTTTGAATACTCGAAAACTGATAATCATCAAAGCAATTTCAGATGGAGCTGATAGTGATGCAAAGGAGAGCCCATGAGGGAAAACTTGGATTATGCCATGAGAGTATCGAAGTTTTGAAATTACTTCTAAAAGATAAATAATATTATTTATCATGCATCCCCTGAGCTTTTAACTCAGGTTTTTTCTTTATCTTCCATTCTATGGAGCATGAGAAGATTCGTCTCTCAGCTCTATGATATTAGGATCTGGAATCGTAATAATCATCATACAAGTTTTTGAGATGGTCTTCCATCGTCATTCTGGTTGATTATTTATCATATTGATTTCCTCGCTTCATTCTAGAAAGTACCGTAGCAATTCAGCTCTAGAAACTCAAACTCATTTGGTCTGAATAATGAAAGTGGCGTCTTTCCATCAGAATGAAGTCCCATAATTTCAAGTTACAAGCGTTTGTCAAATCCTGCAAGTTCAGGACTGGTTTGGTCTTTATCTTGGAAGTCAGAACATCCCTAGTTTTCAAAGAGATCGGAATTTTTAAGGAATTTCGTAGTATACTAACATCATTTTTGCAAGTTCAGCTCTGGTAATGGTTCAAAAGTCTGCTTCTGTTTGAGGATAAAGTGTCGTAATCTTATTTTCCATAAGCTCGTTCGTATGCTGTTTGCTGTTCTTTTTCCTCTTTGGAAAGTTCAGTATTCGTTATGGTTTCCTGCGATGATGGTATTGAGGTATCGTGAAGCTGAGTGAGAAATAAATCTACCACCTCCACTATATCCATGAGTAGGAACAATAGATGGAATTGGTTTCATTGAGCATATAGCAAACGATCTCCCGTAATTGAGGCTCCCAGTGCTGTGCCTTGCTGTCCCGCGGAGATCTTGTCCATCAGATGAAAGTATCCCATTCTAGTTGGCTCAGGGATTAGAGCCTGGAAAGTCGCTCCAGATTTAAGAAGTTTACTGGTTTTTGCTGTGCAGAACCATCATTGAGATGATAAGTAATCGTCAATCGCTCCAATGGATTTCACTTCGGTTAGCATAGAGCGTTCTGATGTTATCAAAGCAGTATTTGAAGGCAAAATTCCTCTCCAGTAGTTCAACCACTGAAATGGAATCAAGATCTGCTGGCTGAGAAAAAGAGTACTTAGCAATGTTCAACTCAAAGGCTATCTGGATTCGGAGAACTTAACACACCTCACTGAAGATCATAAGAGAGTGAAATCCACCGACTCGGATCTCTCCCAAACTGCAGAAGAGTGTGTATATTTTGATCAAAGCTCTAGGATAGCTTAATCGGTGATTCCATCTAAGACCACCCTCTTAGAAGATGCCCTGATTTCGTTGTCGTAGGCAAATCTCAGAAAGAAGTTCTGTATTTTAGGACTTCTTGTTCTAAGAGATGCATGCTCATTTAACATCAAAAGTCAATTTTACTCGCTGATCAGGATCTTTTCGTCCAGTTAGCATAGAGTGTCCCTGAGGTTGTCAAGCTCGCATTGTCTGCAAGGATAATATCTCCTGTATGGATTCAACCAGCAAAAGTAAATCAGCTGGACTTTTAGGAAGTTCTGAAGCTAAAGTTCAGTAGAAAGCTTGTTCAGTAACTGCAGTTCCATCTAGTGTTTCAAACTGGAAGCTCTATCCACTGTTCTGGATCTCTCTCCCAAAACTGCGAGAGATCAGTATCGCAGTAAATTTCGTATCTGCTGGAAGGATTGTTCCACCTGATGTTGCTGCCCAACCTGTCAGCAAGAATCCTGTTTATAGATTGAAGAGAAGATTACTTAACTCACTTATTTTGAGGACCTCAAATGGACTTTCAGTTCCTGTTCCTTCCTGATGATGGATCGTTAATACTCGCTGATCTGGATCTTTCTCAGCATTTTCCAGTGTGGGTTTTATTTTTCTGTAGCTACGATCCCGAAGTATTGAAATCAGCTCTCGATGCTGGGTTTTCAAGTTTATATCACGGATCTGGGTGAGCATTGGCAAGGGATGATTTTCTTGCTTTGACCACTGAAAGAGCTGAAAATACATTGTTCTGATATATTCATGCTCCAGCCTTGAAAGTAAAGCTCAACTAGCTGGACTTTGTAACTTATCGTTTGTTCGCTAGTTTTATGTTTCCTACTATCTACTAGTGTAAGCGTATACATGCATTTTCTTTTTCAATGTTTTCAAAGCTAAGTGATGGATTAGCTTCATCTCCGAGCATTCCTCAGCTCAGTTCTTGATTACCTTTTTGAAAGTCCAAAGATAGCCAGAAAGCCCTACTCCCTCATCAGTCGTTTTATTCCATGAGAAGCCAAGTTTTTGCACTATCAGGATCAAAAGCTGGAGTCAGATTTTCTGAGTGGAGCAGTAGTATCGAATTTGAATAGTATGACATAGCTTCATCCACTCTTATTTCCTGCTTTGTCTTGCGTCCAAAGAGTATTGGCATATCTTCCGTCTTCTGCTATAGTAGCTTTTTCAAAGGTTCTTGTCGTCAGATCAGTAAATTCTCACTTTCCTACTCGTCTTCTCCTTTCTTTAATTTCCAAAGATTTTTATCAAGTCCTGCTCCTCATTCATCAGCGAGGTTATTCACTGGAATTTCAGATTTTTGAGTTCTGAACAGTATCTGCAGAAGGTGCGATAGAATTCTGGATTGTAGGCTCTGTCTGATCTATAATCAGCTTCAAAGTATTATTTCCTGCTGAAAATTCATCAGTAGCAATAATTTTCAGATCTCCTGTCTGAGAAGAACTGGAGAATTTTAAGCTGACAAGCAGTATCCTGACCTGTGAGTTGTACATTTATCTAAAAAGTTATCCCCCTGAAACCTGAGTTTCACCTACTTTCTAATAAAAGGAGTTGAAACTTCACTTCTGAAAACGTTCATAGCGACCAGATTTTGACCGTTACTGCAAGATCCCCACTTGTTGGTGCGAAAATTGTTTGGTTCAAAATGTACTATTGGTGGATGGAAAGGTCTTCTCTAGAAGCAAGTCCTCCTTCATCTCGGATCTGAACTTTCACGGTATGAGTAAGTCGTTTCAGGAGGGGTAAAAATTTTGAAACCTGGGATCCGTTACTAAGCGAATTTAGTGCCCCTGAAAGAGTAAATTGTGAGTTTCTTCACTCATAAATCTCAATCTTTCCCGTAGTCAGACTTCTGGTTTGATCTTTTGGAGTGAAAGTGATGGTCGGATTTTTCTTATCATTTGCCGTGCCTAAATGTCAGAAAGTCCCTCAATCAGTTGGAGCTTCATTCACGAATAGTTCTTTCTTTTTGCGTACTATTTCAGCCCAATCTAGCCGTATAAAATTACTCTAAAACTCCCTGTAAATGGAGAAGTTGGAAGAGGGTCTGGATCAGTTTTTAGATCAATCCTAATAGCTGAATGTTGAAGATTATGCGCCTTCTATCCTCTGGCGTTTCTGTTGTGAAAGGTTGGTTGAAAACTCTCTCCATAATTAATCCAAATCTCATCAGTCCCAGGTTTTAAAGGTCCATTGTGGGTGGAGTTCTATCTATAACAATCATCGCCATATAAGGATTTCTGTATGTCAAACTGATTTTTCATTCCCTGCACGATCCACAACTGGAAAGATCAAAGCCTAAAGCCCTGTTTCCCTCTGGGATACAAGTTTGTTTCTGTTGCAGTCGACATTAATCGGAATATTAAAAGCTTGATCCTGTAAAAGTTTCAGATTTCATTAGTTCACTTTAATTTTCCAAATAAATTCTCTGATGAGACACTCCTAAATCTTTTTCGTTCCTGTCATTGGCTAAAGAAATTAGCCCCAGAGAAAAATGTCTGAGGGATAATATTGATCTCCATCAAAATCCAATCGATTCAGGAGAAGTCAGTCTCTAATCGCAAGCGGTCATATAGCTCGTTCCTGCTGGCAGCTCTACATCTTTAAAACGAGCTTCCCATCAATCAATTCTCCAGTTCATTTGATGCTTTCAAGCCCTGAGAAATTCCATCATCAGAGCTCACAAGGAGAACATACGTATCATCAGCCCCAACTAAACCAACGAAAAGCTGATCCAAACTGAGTTGCTTTCTGCTCAAAATCAGTATTCTGAATTTTCCAAACTTTTGACTACGCATCGTAAAATACTGTTCATCAGCTGATTTTTAAGATCCATCAGTCGTAGTTTGAGTATGGGTCTTAGCATTATTTCAGAGGAGAGATAGGTCTTATCGTTAAGTGGTTTTATGCAGATCATTAAGCCCTGTAAAAATTATCATCAGTACTGATAATCAAATCATCGTCTTCCAGTGATTTTGCGATTCTCTGATCAAGTGAAGTAGTATCAATATCTTTCCCAAGTCCAAAAAACCTGATTCCCATAGCGTGAAAGATCATACACCTTGGTCCCATTTCCTGCAAAATAATCATGCCTTGGTGGAATTCCATGCTTGAGTGCGAGATAAGACAGCTACTTGTGCTCTTTGGTCACTAGTTAAGCCTCAGTTTTTTGTGAAATAGAAATAATCTCATAGATATCATCATTATTCATAACCGCTGACTTATTGCTTCTATCTGAAATAGGAGAATATTTAGGACCAATACGGTATCTGTAGTCTGTATTGAATACATTGAATAGCCTATTACCTCAGCAATAGATATGAACCCCTGGTTTAGTCAAACGGTTTCACCTCAATTGATAGAAACCAGCCTATAAAGCATCTCTATTATTTCTTTGGCTGTTTCCAGTACTGTATGAAAAAGGATCCCCTGTCATTTCACAAACCAATTATCTCGTGATGAGGAGCCTCTTAAAAATCTGAAAAGGGACATGCACATTGTTGATAAATCTGAGACTTTTCGCACAATAAAAGTTTCATAATATTTCTTATTTTTCCTCCCATCAAAGGAAGCAGACCGTGACGCGATCATCATAAAATTTACTCTTGGATGAAAATTAGCTCCTCAGCCCTCATACCACGAAGCTCCAACAGATCTCGTGCATCCTGGGTGTTAGGGATTTGCAGTATTTCCGTCTGAACAGTCCTTCCACATTGTCATATAAGAATAAGGATCATCTCAAAGCACAGCCCCACAGGTTGTAGGAGTTGCTTTTTGAGGTTTTTAGCCAAGTGAAAGTCGGCAGTACCTACAATCTTTGCCTCAAAAGCGAATACTGGACTGAATCCTAGTAAGAGTAGAGTGCGAAAAATAAAAATCAGGTCATCATGAAAAGTAAGGAAAGTAAAAAGATCAATTTGGAGTTTACTAATATCCATCTTTTTGTCAAGAAAAAGTTTTATCACTCAAAATTATTATTTCTTATTTTTATTTTTCTTTCTCCAGATAGGAACTATAAACTTATACTTATTTTTCAGTAAAAGAGAGAACAATTTGGATCTTCGCTAAAAATACTTTTCTCTTGCTTTCAGTTTTCAAAAATCCTAAGCTTAAATCAGATTTTTATCTTTTTAAAATCAATAGAATATGGTAGTAGTAAGACCGTTTAAGGGGCTTCGCCCTCCACAGAGATCATGCTACAGCTTGCATCTCGCCCTTATGATGTGATGAATTCAGCTGAAGCAAGACAAGAAGCTGCAGGAAATCAGTACTCTCCTTCATGTCACCAAGGCAGAAATTGATCTTCCAGAAGGGACTGATGAGCATTCTCAAGCTGTATATGACAAGGTTGTGGAGAATTTCAAGGCATTCCAAGATAAAGGATGGCTCGTTCAAGATACTGAACCAAAAATCTATATCTACGGACAGACGATGGGTGAAAGAACCCAATACGGATTCGTAGCCTGCACCAGCATTGATGATTATTTCAATGAGAGCATCAAAAAGCACGAACTCACTCGTAGAGACAAGGAGGATGATAGAATGATCCATGTGAACATTACGGATGCGAATGTAGAACCAGTATTCTTTGCCTATCCAGCACAGGCAAAAGCTTGAGTGGAATCATTGAAGAAGTCGTAAAAATCAGAAACCTGAATATGATTTCGTGGCAGATGATCGGATTTGGACATCATTTCCGGAGTGATTAATGATCAGGCTTTGATTGCTAAAAGTACCGAGCTTTTTGCAAAAGTTCCTGCGCTCTATGTTGCTGATGGACATCACAGAACCGCTGCTGCTGCAAGGGTTGGACTTGAGAGAAGGACCGCAAAACCTGACTATACTGGAGAAGAGGAATTTAACTACTTTATGGCAGTAATTTTCCCAGATAATCAGCTTAAAATTATGGATTACAATAGAGTTTTGAAAGACCTTAACGGAATGAGCGAAGCAGAACTCTCTTGAAACTTCAGGCTCATTTCACGGTAGAAGAAAAAGGAGAAGCTGAATATGAGACCAACAGCACTTCACAATTTCAGTATGTATCTAGGAAACAAACGATATTCCCTCACTGCGAAAGAAGGAACCTATGATGATAAAGATCCTATCAGAGTGCTTGATGTGACGATCCTTTCAAATCTCGTTTTGGATCAGCTTTTCGGAATCAAAGACCTCAAGAACCGACAAGAGAATTGACTTTGTAGGAGGGCTTAGAGGACTTGGAGAACTCAAAAGAAGAGTAGATAACGGAGAGATGAAAGTTGCTTTTTGCACTTTACCCAGTAAGTATGCAGCAACTCATTGATATTGCTGATACCGGAAATATCATGCCACCAAAGACAACTTGGTTTGAACCAAAACTCAGAAGTGGACTGGTTATCCACAAGTTAGATTAATAAAAGATATCTACTTTATAAAAGGGACTAGAGAAATTCTGATGTCCTTTTTATTTTTTCTGAGATAATGACCTTAAAACCTGATCAAAGCTCTTTTGAGTTTATCATTTATTTCTAGGAGAAGGTTTGCATTTCTGTCCAAATAATCACTCACCTGATCGTTAAGTACTGCAAATTTATGCTGAGTAAGGACTGTTGATGGAGTAAGAAAATTTTCATTTTTCTGAGGTACTCCAACGGTTTTTCTTATACTTCTAGAATTTTTCGTCGTGTCATAGGTATCGATTATCACATAACGATTCCTCTCATTCTCTGTGGAAAGTATATTTTCTTTCAAACTTTCTGTAAAGCTTTCTTCAGCTTTTTGTTCTTGTTTTTCATTAGGATTTGTTGTAGAAGGAGTTTTCCCTATTCCAAGGATAAAACTGATATTCTTGGAGAATTTATATTTTGAAAGTGAGGTATCAAAAAATTCCTTAGTTTTCGTTTTAGTCGTCAACTCCCACTTTCGTAAAGTCCATTAATACTATCCTGAATCTCTCTCAGGACACTTTCTATCGTATAAAGCATTTTTGATCTCGTATTAACAAGGACAACTTTACTGAGAATCGTACAGAATTCTCAATTTAAAAAGCTCATTCCTCTAAAAAGTGGAAAGTAGCATTTTTGCAAGTGCTGGTGAATGATATTCTTTACAAAGGCATTGAAGTTTACACACCTGCCTCTCATCTCGCCCTCAAACCATCATATTTTAGTACAAGATTCTAACTGTTTTTATATCGTTAAGAAGATTCATATTATCAGGAAAGCTGAATCCCACCTACCTCTTGTCCTCTAGGAAGATTAGGAGCCGTGGTTTGCTTAATAGTATCACTATTCTTTAAGATATCGGCAAGCATTTTATCAAAGGTCTTTTTCAGAGATAGAGAATGGAGATGGAAGTGAAGCTTCCGCATTTTTGATATTGTAAACTTTCAAGTATAGGAGCTTCTACCACACCACACAATTATTCACAAAAAGCTCTATTAACAAGCGTCGTTTTGTTTCCGTTTTTCGCTTGAATAAATTGACTAATTGTCGGATCATCACTAATCCCATTTGAACTTTGACTTATTGAAAGGCCACATTCTCTCATCCTGTTCCTTGATCAGAACCAGACAATGAAGGATTGTTCTGATTTCAGTTTTGATTTCCTAGATTCAAAGAAGCAGAAGCCTGATTTCAGTTTTTGGAGGAAGTTTGAGAAGGAAAATTTGGTAATCTATAAAATAGCATTTCAGTTGGAGATTTAGTATCATCAAAAAGAATCTTTCCAATCTGACCAATATCATAAAAGAAGATCGTATGTCTGAATCCTCGATATTTCCATTCTGATACTTATCCTTTCAGAGATTACTTTCTTCTACTATAAATTTACGAGCTTGATTCTTCCATCAGAAAGAATAATTTTCATTGATAATATCTTCACATTTTTATTAAGATTTACAGTTGCTTTCCCCTCAATACATGAAGTCAGTTTTTACATGTTGTTTCATATACTTCTCTTTTTGGAAGTCTTTTCCCCTCAATTGTTTTCCTTAGTTCTCTAGCAAAAATCATCGTTCGTAAAAAATAGAATTGCTAGCAATCTGATCATTTGAAAGAGCAACTGGCATATTGAGCATGATAAGAGCTTCTTTGGTAGCAGAAATTCCTTTTTAATATCTGAGCTTTTCTTTTTGTAGAATACTGCTCTTCATGGATCTTAAATAAGTTGGTGGCAAAAGTTTTTCTTGATCATGTTTCCGATGTACTTAAAAATGCCTTATTCCATAAAGAAAACATATCAAACTCTATCTTGGAATCAGCAAAAACTGGTCCAAATAATAGCATAAAAGGAGAAAAAGCCTTTTCAATATCTGATTTTTACTGACTATCTTGGACATTTCTTAGTTTATGATAAAGGGTATAAAATGGAGTAACTACCTTACTCAATCTATTTCTAAAACAGAAGCAAATCCTCCTGATAGATAAGCATCCCAATATGGATTGGATAACTTGTTGAAAAAGTTACAAAGATCCTCTAACGTTTTCATTCGTCAAGAAAAGTAACTTTTTCCTGACTAGCTTTTAATTGACTAATTTCATCTGATGTCGCTTCATCTACGATATTTCTCTGATTAAGAATTTGCTTATAATAGGTTGTAAGGTAAAGTATCGAGGTTAATTCATTATACAGCATATTGATAAAGGGACGGAGTCCATTATCAGTTTTCTCCTCAATATTCCACAAAGTACGATATCATAAGACATTTTTCCATTAGATTGACAAGACTTAAAAAGTAGAAGTCTGATTTTCCTTGATGGTATCATAGAGAAGTGGATCTAAGTTTAAACTTTTGGATTGTTGGGAGAAAAGATTTCATTTGTTTTTGAGAAGAGCACAGGTTTTGGGATAATTTAAATCTTCATTTCTCAATAGAAAGCCATTCTTTCCTTCACTAGGGATTGCAAATTTTTCTAAAACATACTTATTAATCTCCTTATTAATATCAGCATCACTCGTCAATTTGAGTGTAGTAAGTCAAAAATTTCTGCCTGTTTGAGTGTAAAAAGCTCGGAAAATAGTTGAGCCATAATTTCATCAGCTAATAATTGCAAGATTACATCTGATATTCAGACTGACAAGATTGGGTAAATTTTGCTGTTTTATAGGAAAGCAGTTCGAGAATCTCAGGGTTTATTTTTCTTGAGATAACTGAAGGTTGTTTCTTGGAAATAATCTGCATGAACGCCATTATGATTACAGAGTAGAGGCGAGAAAAAGTGACTGGTTACTCGGAAAATTTTTGTTCTGAAGAAAAAGTTTTTATAGCTTAGAACAAAAGGCTTGAACGACTTCTTTTTATCCTGAAGATTCGTAGTTGCCTGCCTAATTGAAGAGTTCTGAAACAATAGTTCAAAGGAGCTTCTGATCTACAAAATTTATCTTATTATCTGCAGATACTAGATTAATCGTAAACATCACTATACTGAATAAGAGAAAGAGCGTCTTTTTCATCAAATCTAAAAATGAGTAAAGGTTATTGGACATAACAAGTTGAAGTTCCTTTGTTTGAGCACTGATAAATACAAAGGGTATTAAGCGATTTTTCTGAGATCTTTGAGTTTCCTATCGTATCCAAGAGTTTTTTGTGAGTACTGATAGCTCTCCAAACTGCTGGAGTCAGTGCAATATTATTAGAGCGCTATCTCGAAAGTGCATCTGCCTGTGCTTTTGCAGTAGAAAAGGAGAAGTAATTTTCTGCTAATTCCTGTTCAAAAATTTCAGCTTTTTCTCCAACAGAAGGAGAAGAAGATTCATTCTCTTTGGATAATTTTTGAGTTGGTTAGCCCTAGATTGAATCGCATCAGATACGGTATTCTTATAGTCTTTGATAGTATCTGTTACTGAAGTTCGAGTCCATATGGTTCCTAAACTTTTTACTCGTTTCTTTCCGCTGATTTTTGGTCGTTTTACTAAGAGAAATAATGCTCAATGCTTCATCTTTTGTCATTTTTGTCGTATCAAGTCCATAGATATCTCTCAGAAGAATTTTTTTCTCTTTCTGTAGAGATAGCATCACTTGATTTTCCTTTTAGATTTGCAGAAATTCCTTCATGGAAAAGTTCCCAAAGCCTGAACAAATTTTTCCAAGATTGAGAAATCTGACTCAACTTTTTTCTCCTGATTTTCAGTACTCTTCAAAAGGTTGAAAATCCTGCAAAAGCACAGCTCAAGAAGGATTACACTTAAACCCAACATTCCATCTCACACATTGGTATTCTGACTTTATTTTCTATCCATACTGGACTAAAAGTAATCGTACTTCATCAAAATTTTTCGCTAGCTCTAAAGACTGAACTGATCCATAAGCAAGAAAAAGCTTTTCACTGCAAGATTTAATCTTACCAGATTAGAGATAAAGATCTGTATAGGTAATACTTGATGGGAAACTCTCAGTATCTTGAAAAAGTCCTCATAATTCTTCAAAAGAGATCTTAACTCTGCTCTGCCTTTGTAAGCGTTTTAGTAATCTCTCAAACTTTTCCCTAGATGATAGGCTGATTGATTCAGATTTCGTTCAATCTCTAATAGTTTTTGCCCAATCTCTCACAATTGGCCTATCATGAAAAAGAAATTGTCAGTCCAACACTAGAATCTGCAAGGTAGAAAGTGCAAGTTCAAAAATAAAAAGCTGAAGTAATCAATGCCGTCGCTGATCTCGCACTTGTAACATAAAAAGCTTAAGAGCCTGCCCTGCTAAACTTTCATCAAACCTTTCTAAAGCCTTAATTTCTGGAGTTTATTTGAAAAATTCCTCACTCTCCTTGATTTACAGCTTCAGTAGCAGTTTCAAATTTATTTGTTTTAAGAAATCCAGCAGCCTCACTCTGAAATTCTAGATAAAGATTCATCGTTTGCGGTGTTGCACTACAAACTGGAGGGTTACTTTTACAGCTTTGCTTCTCTTGAGCAAAAAGTATAAGAAAAGGAGATCAGATAGAAACTACAGTAAAGAGTAAAGTATAGATTTTTCATATCAAAATATTCAGGCTAAATCTTTTTCCTATTTTCGTTTTCACAGTAAGAACTCCGATTTTTCCTTGAAAAAGTCAGATTTTTCTTTTATACTAAATTTGAACTTTATCAAGTAAAATACAAGAAAAAATGGAGCTTTCAACCTATGAACAGCAGATGAAAAAGCTATTGCCTATCTCGAAAATGGTTTGCAGGATTGCAGATTGGAAGAGCAACAACAGGACTCGTTGAGAACCTTAATGTAACTACCGATTAGTGGAACTATGAAAACTCAATACCTTGGCTCACATTACGGTAATGGATACTACAACATTGAAGATTGAACCTCGAGATAAAGCAAGCTCAAAACATATTGCGAACGCATGTTATGAGGCTGATTTGGGGAGTTGGTTTGGATAATCAAGGTTCTCATATCCTCGTAAAAATCCTGCACTAACTCAGAGAGAGAAGAGATCATATTGCGAAACAGGTAAAAGCTATGGAGAGGATACAAAAACTCAGATTAGAAGCATCAGACAGGAAGCAATGGCAGATGCCAAAAAGCAGTTTACTGCAAAGGGAAATCTCTGAGAGACAACCATAAAGCAAATGAAAAGAACATTGATGAACTGAGCAAAATCAGTCAGCAGTAATCGATAATCTTGTAAAAAGCCAAGGTTGATGAAGTTATGAAAGTATAAGCACTATTTTGTGTATTTAGAGAAAAACAGATTTTTACCTCAATAATAAGCTAGCATATGAACTGGTGGAATATTTGTATGGGCAGAATTCTTATATCGTCCTGTCTTTAATCTTTTAATTGTTTTCTTGGCAATATTCGGAGAAACCTTGGGATTGCAATTATCCTACTCACCTTAGCGATCAGATTTTTGCTTTTTACTCCGTAGCTGGAGCCAATATGAGCGAAAAGGAATGTCAAATATCCAGCCTAAAATGCAGGAAATTCAAGAGAAATAAAGATGATCCGACTCTCTGAAGAAACTATGAAACTTCTCAGAAGGAGCTGGTCCTATGAAGGTTGTTTGTCCATGCTTATTCAGCTTCCCGTTTTTATTGGTCTCTACTATGCAAAATTAGAAAATTTGCTACTGGAGAGTCCCAAATGAATGAGACTTTTATAGCTTCTTCTTCAGCTTTGGGAACCAATATCTAGATACACAGAATATTCATTCAATGTTTTTGAGAGTTGATCTTTTTGAAAAACAGTTTAATTTGATTATTTGTTGTGTTTGTGTGTTTTGGTTGTTGGAAGCAAACAAACCTACAGCAGTGCCACGTGGTGTAGCAATGCCGGAGTATGGCAAAAATGATGGTTCCAATGAATATTATGATGACCGTAATGATGGCTTCTGTTGTTTGGTCTTTCCAAGCAGGTATTGGACTTTGTTGTAGCAACTTTCTTCACTCTTTAGTGTGGTACAATATGCCGTGCAGTATCGCGTACTTTTTGAAAGCAAAATGGATATGCTGTTTCACTAAAGGGAAACCCTGAACTAATCAGCAGTTAAATATCCAGAATGAAGAATTTATCTCAATAATCATGCTCTGAGCAAAGCGAAGAGTCTAAAAACAAGAAATTTTAACCGATAGCGGTAAGATAATATGGCAAGTAGAACCAATAAACAAGGAATCATGAAAAAGAAGGCTCAGCAAGCGAAACAAGCAAGCAGAGAGTTCGCGGGAAGTAGAAAGATTTGACTACCTAAGAGAAAACTTGAACTGGAAGAGGGCAAAAGAACTCGGAATAATCGGTGTATATACTAATCCTAAAGGAGCAACTTACAATTGGTTTTTGAGAGGAAGAAAAAGTATGCTGGGGAAACCAGACTAGAGAACCGACCCTGATAGCTATGAGATATATTAGGACTCCATCAGGAGGCTCTGAAAATAGTTATCATCAGCATCAGGATGAACCAGAGGGAAAATGAGAAAAATCACTAGAAGATAGAAACCGGCTTCCTTATTCAGAGTCGGTTTTTATCTGCTAAGATAAGAAAGAGAACTTACTTAGAGAATAGATTTCTAAATGTATCCTACGAAGCTCCGTATTGACGAATAAATTATCCTTTCCTTTCTTTTCTAGGGTTCTTTTCTCTTAGTATTCAATAATTAATTTGATTTATTGAAGTCTTCAATTGTCTCCATAAAATTTTTATTTTGATGTGAATATATTTATTTTCTCTAGCAAGTCAATATATATCTTGAAGTTATGAGAGCTTTTAGTATAGTTACAAATAGTTTACTTTCATATCACACATGCAAAATTACCATCACGGCTGATCAAGCCAACCAAAGATGCGACCGCTTTCTGAGGAAGTTTGCAAGCCCTATCCTCAGGTCAGACTTTTGCTGATATTTATTCTTGGATTCGTAAGGAGATGTGATGAGTCAATGGCACCAAAGAGGAAGCTAGACTTCTGGAAGGTGATCTGCTGGAATTTCCTGATCACTGCCTTGGAGACAAAACTCGCTCCCTTTCTCAAAAAGGAGTTTCAAAAACTGAATCCTGAACTCGTAAAATCTCGGATTTTTGTACATGAAGATGAGCAATGGCTTGTTTTCAACAAAGCCGGCAGGAGAACAATCTTGCATCAAGCAATAAACACCAGAAACGACCTCTGTGAACGATTATTTGGAGCGATACTGCGAGAAAACCGGAGTCAAACGGAAGAGTCAGACTTTTTAAACCTTCTGATATAGACTGGATAAAAGATACTTCTGGCGTTTTGATCGCGGCACCTATGAAGCACTGCAATATATCAATCAAGTGATTAGAGAAAGAGGGATTAGTAAGTATTATCAGACTTTGGTTGCTGGAAAGGTTCCTCAGCACCTCTCGTGATTGATAAGGCGATAGAGAAGACCTATAATACTGCAAAATTTGCGAGGCGCGAGATGCAGCTCAGTAAGCGATGGTCTGGATTCAAAAACTGAATGCCGACTGCTCAAAACAATGCAACATTCCGAACTTGGAACGATTTCACTCGTGAAAGTCAAGCTCTATAGCGGAAGAATGCGCAAATCAGAATCCATCTTGCGAGCGAGAATTTTCCTGTGCTGGGAGATTTGATCTATGGAAAACCTGTATTGAGATAGAATTGTTACAAAAGCTTGCATATTCAGAGGCGTGCTACACTGTTGGAGGTATGGGTTCAAAACCTTGATGGAAGCGATTAGGCCAGTTTGCGCGACACCACTTCCTCAAAATTCAGACTTTTTACCTAGTTTTTACTTTGTTTACAGAGAGATGAAAGTGTAAAACGATCGCATGGACCAGCCTTTTTGGATTTTGGTGGCATTATGATGAATTTGGGCTGCAAGTTTTCGAGAAGTAAGAGTGGCTTCTGCTATTGAAAGTATGTGTACCTAATACTGTTTGGCAAAATAATATTTACAATCAAGGGCTTCAGCAAAGGAAATGAGAATGAGTAAAGCTGATTGTGATTGTCCTGAGTGTAGTATAGCTACAGGGAAAATGAAACTTCTGTTTCAAATGAGATCCTCGAGTAAGATTCCAACTACTTGTAAAACAGCTCTTTATGATGGATGCAACACCTGTAATAGATGAGTTGATGGGACAATCTCATGTGCGTTATTGGAATACGAAAACTTCTTGAGAACCAAAATGCCTTGATAATGGAACCGACGACGCAGGCAGTGGGAAATCAACTTTTCCCAGCAGACAACTCATGCTCAATCAACATCGAATGATGATGAACTTGCAGCACTCAAGAATAAAGTTGCAGAATTAGAAAGGAACACTGGGCATTAGTTCAGGAATTGCAAGCAATTTTTCTCTACTCCAGAAGCACAAAAACTTCTTCCTACCGCTCCTTCTACAACCAGATAAGGAATAAATATCTTTCAAAATATTGATGAGACAGATGTAAAAGTCTGTTTTCTAAAATTCAAAGGAATGGGCTTCCTCTTGCAAAACTCATACATATTCCTATGGTTAAATTACAATATTCCAGATTGCAAAGGGATTAAAAGAAATATGTTTTTGAAGATAAAAACCTAGCTTTTTATTTTATTCTTTTAATATGCAAAAATCAGATTTTCCACTTCTAGCAAATCATCCAGAGATCATTTATCTTGACAATGCAGCTACAACCCAAAAACCAGCAATGGTAATTGATGGTGTTTCCGTTTTATTCAAAATGACCTATGCAAATATTCACAGAGGACTGTATTCTCTTTCTGAAAACTCCGAGCTCCACTATCATAATAGCAAAAAGCTAGTTTCCGAGCTCATTAACTGTACTCCCAAAAGAAATTATCTATACTGCAGATGCAGCTGCTTCTTTTAATCTCCTTGCTCAGAGCCTTGTAAACTCTGGATTCTTGGGGAAAGGAGATGCTGTAGCTTGTTGAATTCAGGACCATCATGCCAATACCTTACCATGGATGTCACTTGCTAAACAATTTGGATTTGAAGTCAGATTTTTGGATTGAATGATCAGTTTGAAGTAAATTATGAGGATTTTCAGCAGAAATATAGTCCAGAAGTTGAGATGATTTCCTGTGGTCGGGTTTCTAATGTAACAGGTGGGATTTATGATGTCATCTGATCTTTACTCCGTGAAGATACTTTTTCGTGGTTGATGCCTCGACAATCTGTACCAAATATGCCAGTAGATATGCAAGAGATCAACTGTGATGCACTGATTTTTTACTGCCCATAAAATAATGGCATATACTGGGCTTGGGTACTGGCTTTTGAAACATCAGCGAGTCAAGGAACTTCAGCCTCTTAGTGTTGGAGGAGGAACTATTAAAGATGTTTCCTGTGATGGATTTGAATTACAATCAAATAATGAAAAATTTGGAAGCCTGAACCCCAAACATTATTGGGGCGGTTTCTCTAGAATATGCATTAGAATATCTTAAAACACTCTCCCCAGAAAAACCCTCAAAAGCTCCCTACAAATAATTTCTGAGCATGACTTGCCCAATATGCATTAGGAAAAATTTCACCTTCTAAAGATCAGGTAAAAATCATTGGTCCTATAAGTGAAGATAGAGTGGCTCTCCTTTATCATTAAGGGAAAAGAAAACTTCAATCAGGTTTGGAGAGTTTTTGCTGAGAGAGGAATATTTGTATTCGCTGCGGAGGACATTGTGCCTATCCTTTGCATAAACAGTTTGAGCTCTGAGGAACCTGCAGAATGAGTGCTTATCTCTACAATGATATTTCAGATTTAGACACTTTCTTTCTAAAACCTTGGAAGAATATATGGCCCAATAAGTTAATAATTTCTAACTTTTCCTTGATTTTTAAAAGTTATGATTATATAACTATATTGTTATAAATTTATAACTTTTTATTTCCTCATACGAATAACTATGAAAGCAAAAATCAGGATTGTAATGGGAGTATTCTCCTTGTAGGAGGAATCTGTTTATGAATTTTTGGTAAGACTGAGCTTTCTCTACACGAATTACCGCATTTATCCCATGTTTTTGCTGGAGTTTCCTCCTCGTATCAGGAATCTTTTTGAGCGCTAACGAGCCAAGAGTGATGAAATGTTTAAAAAGCAGGATATACTTCACTAGCTCTATCTTGTCAACTCCTTTTACTGACTACGATGTTTGTGCTTTTTGTAGATAGCTTTTCTCCTTTTTACAAGAGTATAATGCAAAAGATATAGCTTCAGCCTTTTTAATGCTAGGTGGACTTTTAGTGCTTTTGAGTTCACGATATTACTCTCATCATCCAGACAAAACCTGACTTTAGTATTTTTCAAAAGATCATGCAAAAATAAGATTAAAGAATATAGAGCAAAAACATCATCTGACTCAGGCAGAACTTGCAGAAAAAGGTCGGAGTAAGGAGAGAAACCATTGTCTTCTTAGAAATGGGGAAATACAACCCCTCGCTCAAACTCGCCTTACAAATTGCAAAAATTTTCCAAGTTCCTATTGAAGAACTTTTCTCTTTGGAAGATAATGAATAATTTGTAGAAGTCCTTATCCTAAAGATTGATAAGGATTTTTCGTCCTGAAAAATGAAGACAGAAACCTGGTTGTTCAGATTATATGATTGCTAGCTAGAGCTTCTTGGATAGTGTTGATTCCTTTTCGTATTAGGAAGTAAAACTCACTATTCTGTCCCTCTCCTCTACAAGAAAAAGCCCCATACTGATCCAATGGAAGCTTGATCAAGACATTAGGATCGTTTGTAGTCTAATATCCTCTACAACATCAAAAATCAGACTTTGATCTGTGGTTCAAACTTTTTCAATATTCCAAGATAAAAAGCTCTGCAAAAGCATCCTATCGTCCTATCCGTTTTCATTACTCCATTTGAGGCGAGAAGTTGCCCTTTTAGATCAAAGGCTGAGAAAAATAATCCAGCTTTAGTTTGTGTAAAAGAAATTTCAGAAGAAAGTTGTGTTTTTATTTTTGTCTATCACGAGCATCAAAATAGGAAAGTAAACCTGAATTTCACTGCGGATAGTATAGTGAAATATTCCATTTTCAAGCCAGAAAAAGCACTGGATAAACCAGTGCTTTTATCTCATCATTCTGATTCTTATTTTTATCGACAGAATGCCCCAAAATAGGAATCAAAAGAAATAAATTCAAGAATATTCCAATAAAGAAAGGAATAAGAAAGCTGAAATATTGATGCTAATATTCCAAATATTACACTTCTTTTTATTTGATAAATAAAAAGGAACAAAGAATACAACATCAATAAGAAGAATACTTCCCCATTGCTGAAACAAAAACCTAAGAAAGCTTTATAGCCTTCTAGTAGCCCAATTCCTATCAATATAACAAGAATCAGGATTTTTTCAATTGTTTGCATTTTTAATTTTACATATTATATTATTATAATATACTATATAAAGTCAAGAAAAAGTTTAATTGATTTTTATCAGGGAAATAAGCATACTTATTTTTGAGATTAAAACAATAATCTACGCTTTGATTACTAAATCTAAAATTCTCATGTCAAAAACTTAACTTCAAAATCCTCAGGCAAAAAGGGAAGGCCAGAATCGGTGAAATCACACTCAATGGAATTACCCTCAAAACACCAATTTTTATGCCAGTGGGGACTAAAGCTACGATCAAAGGTCTGATTTTTGGATCTTTTGCAAGATCCTCACTATATTGGAAGCCAGATTGATCCTATAAAACTGATCCTCGCAAATACTTTTCATCTCTATCTGCATCCCGGAAGTAAAATTGTTCAAGCAGCTGGAGGGTTACATCAGTTCGAAAACTGGAAAGATGGACTAATTCTGACCGATAGTGGAGGTTTTCAGGTTTTTCTCTTGGTTTTAGCAAATCAAAAATTCAACGACCAAAAACATACTCATAAAGTAGGAATAAAGCTGACTGAAGAGGGCGTAAAATTCCGTTCACCCTATGATGGAAGTAAGCATATCTTCACTCCAGAAAATGTAGTAGATACGCAATGTGAGCTTGGATCTGATATTATGATGGTGCTAGATGTTTGCTCTCCTGCCGGTTCTGACAAAGAAAAACTATAGAAAAGCATATTGCTATGACACATCGCCGAGCAAAAAGAGCTTTTGAGCATTTTAAGCCACAATATGAAGAGGCAGAGGAGTTCTCTTCCCTATCGTACAAGGAGGAAGCTATCTTGACCTCAGAACGCAATCCGCAGAATACCTTTCTCAGTTTGCCTGGGATGGAATTGCGATCGGTGGGGTGAGCGTTGGAGAAAGTAGAAGAGCTGATTGAGCAAGTAATCGCACATACCGCACCACTTTTACCAAATGAAAAGCCAAGATATTTGATGGGGTAGGGACTCCAGAAGACCTGCGTTTTGCGATAGAACAGGAGTAGATATGTTTGACTGCGTCGCAGCAACGAGGCTTGGAAGGCATGGAATCGCCTTTTTCTGATCAGGGGAATATCAAAAATTACAAATTCTGACTTTTAGAACTGATTTTTCTCCTTTGACTGAGAACTGTGATTGCTATACCTGTAGAAACTTTAGCAAAGCCTACCTCTGCCACCTCATCAGAGAGCAAGAAACGCTCTGAGGAAGCCTTGTCGGACTGCATAATATCGTGTATCTGAACCGTATTTTAGAGGACTGGAAAAAGAAATTTTTGGAGGGAAAATTAAAGTGGTTAAGTCTGATTTTTTTATCTTTTTTGTTTCAAAACAGATTTCAGCTGATCAGCTAATTTTTGAGCAATTTCCTTTTTCTCCAGAATCAGGGAATAAAGGGTTCTAGTGAGATAAATCCCTTATGATGCCTGAGATAAACTGAACCTTTGAGGTTTGGATAATCTTTTTGAAGTTGTTCAAGGTGAGGGTAGATCTCATCGTCAGTCAGCTGAGCAAGATTGTGAAAATACAAAAAGGTTCTTGTATGATTCTTCATTCTTACAACTCATTCATCATAAGTTTTGCTATTAAAAAGCGTCATCATTTCCATATAACGCATGGTATCAAGATTCGGAACGAGCGTTTCTTTCAGATTTTCCTTGGTAGGGAAGTATTGTTTCAGCTTCACAGTTGGATAGAAGATTGATTAGAGTATTAATTTTCTTTGGAGTCATAATCTTGCTTTGTAAAGAATAAAGTTATCAAAAATCTATAATTCAAAGTTTATGGTCTGGAGTGATGATAAAATTCTGAAGATTGGGATCAGGATGTTCTCAAAATCTCAGAACAAAGAATATCATAAGCAGCGAGCAATCTTTCTTGTTTTAATAGGATCATCCCTATATAGCCACGATATTACATCTGAGGTCAGAGTCCATTTACATTTATTTTTCAATTCCAATAGAAGTGTATGTGGTTCAACTCAAGCCTTCTTCAATTCTCAACGAAGAAACCTTTTTGCTCCTCATCAAATTAAATCTTTTTCTTCTTGCTCAAAAAAAGCGAAAAAGTAGTTTTTCCAATTCTTGATCGGTTAATCAAGAAACGAATTCTTTAAAAGAGGAATGTGAAGCTTCTAAACAAAGCTTTTTCTGCATTATAAGTAAACTTTGAGGAAATAAAGAGCTCAGAAACTCACCATTTCATGCCATACACTTTTTCATTCAATTTTATCCATGATAATAATGGAACCTTTCCCTGATATATCTCCGAAATCTTTGGAATTTGAATCAGAGATAATGCTCTTTTTTCTCTATAATTTCAGATAAATCATCATTTTCATTAAAAATTTCACTAGGAGAATCTCTTTCTAATACATCCAAAAAGAGATTGCTTTGTAGATTTAGTTCATACCCCTAATTAATGCCTTATCATGTTCTTGACAAAATTTTCATAACGAAGAATAACCTGTTTCTGATTTTCTATTTCTTTGTATACTTTTGAATAATCTCAATATTTTCATCTTGAAACCAAGATGGATGAGGTAATTTTACCACATAAACTCATTTTCCATCTTTCTGAATTTCAAAAACCTTTGCCCAAGCTCACTCTCATAACTTATGAAGAAAAATCCTGTCCAAATTTTTCTGCGAATTTCTTCAAAAAGCTTCTGCATAAGGAAAAATATCAGCATAATCTTTAGGATCAGTACTTCAACCATTTTAAACTAGAAGAAGGCTGATTAATTCCCATTGCAAGCTTAAGAATAAAATACATTCTTAGTATACTCAAAAACAGGAAATGTCAAAAATCGTCACTTTTCCCGTTCTTTTTCAATATTTCGAGCAAAAAGCGGATACGATAACTAATTCCTCATCTAAAAATCACAAATGCTCAAAGGAAATTTTCTTAAAAAAACTAGGAAAAAGCAGTTCTTGAAAATGAGGCAGATTATTTTTCTCTTGCAAATGTTTTTCACTATTCTTACTCTTTAGGAAGGTATTTATCCTCTTTTATTTAAAGAAAATGAAAACGAGCATCTGATTTTTAATTCTGGGAAGTTTTTTCTTTTGTAGTGAGCCTCGCCTCTGCTGACCAAAAATACTTATAGACTCAACGAATAAAAATCCTCATTCAATCAGGAAATCAGACTTTTTCTAGTGATAATCTCCCAAAGTCCAGTTTGAGAATACTAGCTGATCTACTTCTACAGATAAGGAATTATCAAAATCAACCACTCAACCAGAAGAGATACATCTGACACACTTCATAATGAACGTAAAGATTGAACAGAACTTGAAAAAGCCCTTTATCAGAATGTATCAGAATGGACTTACTAAATATGATACCTTGGGGATATAGACCTGATGATTTCTTACTGAGAGAAGAAGCTACAAAAAAATTATAGGGCAAAGCTTATCATGTTCTCAAACTTTCTCCGATTTCTAGCGAAACCAATTGTTCTTTTGTGGATAGTGAGAGTTTTTGATCCATCCTATCCTCATTCATCACAGTACTTGTAAAAGCAGGTATTTTTCAAATGAAGTCATGGAAAATTTCTTCCTCATCAATACTCTATCAAAGGCAGAAGCCCTCACGGTTTTTTGATCAGAATTTTGGAATGAAAACTTAGCAGTGAAAAAGTTCAACCCACGATGGACGCTCTACTTTGCAAAAGCTAAAGGTATTTCTCTAACGAATGAATCTGATGTAATGAATTTAGATAGAGCAATTAGCAGAAGAGAGATTGCACTACTAATCTATAGATTAAAAACCATTCTTCTTGACCAAAAACTTCATAATGCTGCGAAATCCCAGCTTTCAACGATTGATACAAATCCTTGAAATTCCCTTATTACAACAGGTATAAACTCCCAAACTTCTTCAAAAAACAGAAAAATCAGACTTCATCTAATGAAATTATTGGATTATTCTCCGGAAGCGGATTGGATACTACGAGGTTCACTAAGCATTCTTAATTCTCCAGAAGTAAATGAAGCAATACAGCGAATGAGAGATCATAATTTAACAAATGCAAAAAGATATTTCTGATTATCAACCTTTCTCTACTTTAACCAGAGAACAAGCTGCAAAAATGTTTACTCAATTTGCTAGAGCTCTAAACTTTAAGCCAATTTTCTGAGAAACAAATCAATGTAATTTCAAAAGATCTTTCAAAAAGCAGACAAAAGTCTTAAATCCAGTGTCGAAGAAGCTTGTAAACGAGGGTCTTATGCAAGGGAATAATAGTATTTTTGGCCTCAACTTCCCCTTACAAAAAGCTCAGTTTATAACGATGTTGATCAGACTTTCAGAAAATAAAAACTGAATGACTGAAATCCTTGGCGATCTGCCTATTTTCAGCAAAAAGAACTCTGAATCCTTAACAATGAAGATGCTCTAACTTTTGAAGCTCAATCACGAGATATGAAGCAGCCTTGCTTTTTCCGCTTTCAAGTAAGCAAAAGATTATCTCACATATCAATACTGAAACCCTAAAAACGAACTTATCTCAACAAAAAGAACGAATGACTGAAATTTTGCAACAGGAGATAAAGAAGGAAGTTATGCTGTTGCATTTGATATTAACCTCCTCAAAAATCAGTTTTTTCAGGCTGGATTTGTAGAACTTCTAGGGACAGAGTATGAACTCAAGAAAAACGAGCATGACTGTTTTTGATATTGGGGAGGAAAGCTATGTTCGATACTGAGATCTTATCAACCTAGAAAAAGAGAACAAAATCTGAACAGTCAGTTTTGTGGTTTCTAATGGAAATCTTGTCCAAGGGACAATCAGACTCCTACAAAGAACGAAACTTGGCTTATTAAAAAAGCTCCTCTACAAACGCACGATTTAACCTTATCAAAGCCCTAATCTACTCATTTGAATGGACTGATCGTAAATTATCCTTTCCCTATCTTATAATTTTACTTCACCACTAACTTTTACAGTTTTTAATTCCCCTTTTACCGTTCTCCACTCCACAAAATATAATCCTTCAGAAAGGTGAAAATTTTCACTCACTCAGGTTTAGATTTCTGAGCAATGAGTTGCCCTTTTAGATTATAAATTTGAACGGATTGAAGTTGCGTATCTTGCGTATCTATACTCAACATCCCATTTTCTGAACTTATACGTGGTTTTTGACTTCTGTTCATTCTATTCCTGAGGGTTGAAGAGGATTTTTATTTCTATCTATTATTTTCTTTTACTTCCAAAATTTATAGTAAAATGACCCTTCTTCTGTTGGAGTATATTCTTCCCATTAACTATCACACTCGTTATCTTATAATCAGGCTTAGCCTGCACTTTGAGATTGATACGTTTTTCCTAGCTCTAAACTATCTTTAGTCACTTCTTTCCCTACATTATCATAATATTTTTGGAGCTTCTATCTGGGTAGAATCATAGCCTTCATTCATTTTTCCGTATGTTACAATTTCTTTAACTTCAATCTTTGCAAAAATTCACTCTCTTTCCAGGGATTCCTCATCAGACAATGGAAGCATGAGCTGTCGATCAATCCGTTCCAATAGGTATTATACTATAGAATTTCAAAAATACATTCATAATTTTTCCTCAAATATTTTTCTATAGTTCTGGTAACCTCTTTGTAAGAGTACAATCAGCCTCCTTAATAAAATCTTCAGAGAAACATAATGATTAAAAGGAAAATCATTATTTTCCAACATCCCCCATTCAGAATCAACTCGCCCTTTGAATTTCCACTAATTCTTTGAGTATATCCTACAAGATATTCAGGATCTTGATGTTTAGGAAGACCTATTTTTCCCGTATAAAGTCATTTTCCATTCGTCAGCTTTTTCTATAAAGCTCTAGTGGGATATCGGATACCTTATTACAAGTATATAAGGTATCATTATGAGCATTTCCTTTCCTTCTGCATTTTCTTCCTGTGAAATTTGCTCCGTTATTAAAGATGACATTTATCAATTTACTTCATTTTCCGAAAGAAATTACCGCATGTCATATTATCTTGATTTTGTCCCCTAGCTCTTCACAAGCTCAAGATACATAAACTCTATCTATCCCTCTGGCTTTGTAATACTAACATGATCATTATTTGAAGATAATAATCAAGCCATTCAGATCTGCTATCACTTCAAAGGGTCAATTCCCATCAATAATCGTATCATAGATATGGAACTGTTCCATGCTGTGCAAAAATACTCCTCTACTCTTGTTCGTCTAAAATCAAAATTTTCTCCTGCACATTCTTTGTTTCTGGACTTTTCTTCACTTCTCAAGATTTCCTTGCCTGCTGAAAATCAATTGTTTTCTTGTCTTCAGTATTCTCCTTTCCTTCTTGATCAACAACAAGTACTTTACTAATTTCCTCTTTACTCTGATTTGAAGTATTAGCTACTCGCACCTCATCACTGATCATAGACTTGAAACTGCTATAAGTCCTGCAGCAACTTTTCCATTCATAATATTTTTCATCTTTCTTCCCTCTATAAACTAAAAAGTTTACTTTACCATAACTTTTTGCAGTTTTTGATTCCCCTTTTACCGTTCTCCACTTTACAAGATATAAACCTTTGAGAAAGTTGGAAATTTTCTATACCTTGAAGATTCATTCTCTGTTCAAGGAGTTGCCCTTTTTAGATCATAAATTTGAACGGATTGAAGTTGCGTATCTTGCGTATCTATAGTCAGCGTTCCATTTTCTGAACTTATACCTGGTTCTTTGACTTCTGTTCAGTTGATGCCTGAGGTTGAAAATTGCTTCAACTTGAAAAAGTATTTCCCTCACTTATTGTCAAAAATCCTTACTTATAACCTTGTCACCCGTTCCATCTTCAAATTCAATGGGTAATTCATTCATAGTCATTTCATTGATTTTTCCAATCTGCTTTTGATTTTGCGTACTAATTTGACTTTTTGTCCTTTCTCAACATGAGTTGTATCAACCATTATTCCATTCTCATCTATGGATAAGCTTCTTCTACTCACTGTCATTTAGCTTTATATTTATAGTACAATATTGAATAGCCTCTCTTACTTAAAAGTCCAAGAGGGGTATTGATATTCTCGGGAAAGAATTCATACCTTGATCCACAATCTAATCCAATCATAAATAGAATCTCTTATTCAGTTTTTCTTGAATCTTAACTTGAGCTCCAGATTCTCTCAAATATTTGAGAATCTCAGAAATAGGAACATCTGTTGTTGGATCATCAAAATCCATCAAGATGGTGATTTTTCAATTTTCATCAATGTAGTTGAATCGTTGCACTCATTTTTCTACTTTTACTGCTCCTAATTTTGAATCCTTTGATACTAAAGTTTCATTTTTACCAATAAAAGTTCACGATTCACCAACAACTAAAAGTATCACTATGCTCTAGAATTTTTCTCCTGTCCTAAGTTTTGACTATCAACTGCCCAATATCATCTTTCCCCATGCTCATTTCACTATCTTCTATAAAGTAAAGATAGGTTCATGGATGATATATTTATTTTCCTCCTGCTTTTTACAATCCATTTTCATTTCGGAAATGTTTATGCTAATATTAGAAGGTAAATCATTTAAATCCAATACTATATTTTCTCCCTTTCCTAATAAATGAATACATCTCATTTTCAAAAGGATCATAATCCGACGTAAACAATGAATCTACTAACTGTTTTTCCAGACATT